>Ga0070699_100002166_pt1 | contig 17771 bp, 16 predicted proteins | sample KBSK1503metaG_FD_65473 | JGI IMG/M metagenome (GOLD analysis project Ga0070699, IMG submission 65473) | Corn, switchgrass and miscanthus rhizosphere microbial communities from Kellogg Biological Station, Michigan, USA - KBS K1-50-3 metaG | ecosystem: Host-associated > Plants > Roots >... | reverse complement strand
GAAGGCCTTCGTGTTCATCCACTCCGTCCCGTTCGAGGGTTCGGTGTCGCTGGTGAACCTGCTCACCTCCACCCGGCTGGTGCGCAAGGGCTTCGACGTGTCGATCATCCTGTACGGCCCCGGCGTGCTGCTGGCGTCCCGCCACCGCGGCTACCCGACCATCGGCACCGAGGGCTTCCCGGGCAACCTGGCCGGGAACCGGCAGATCGAGACGCTGCTCAAGGAGGGCGCCACGGTCTACGCCTGCCGGTTCGCCATGGGCGCGCTGTACGGCTTCCGCGAGGAGGACCTCATCGACGGCGTCAAGGCCTTCAGCCCGCTCGACGTCCTCGACTCGGCCCTGACCGCGTGGCGGGCCGGCGCCTTCCAGCTCAACACGTGGACGGTCTGACCCTCGAGCGCAATGGGTGACGGGCGGCCGCTGACCAACTCGGTGGTCGCCCGTTTCGAGGGCGGCTGGCGCTGCCGGGTCGAGGCGGGCGGCTTCGAGCTGGTGGTCGACGAGCCGCCGAGTTCCGGTGGCACCGGCACCGGGCCGATGCCGACCGAGTACCTGCTGGCCGCGATGGCGTCGTGCTATGCCCTCGCGCTCAACTGGGCGGCCGGGAAACGGGGCATCACCCTGCCGGGCCTGGCCGTCACCGCCACCGGCACCTACGACGGCCCCAAATTCTGCCGGCTGCAGCTCACGGTGACGTGCAACGCCCCGGCCGAGCAGGTCGAGCGGCTGCTCGAGCCCGCCCTGCGGGTGTGCTACGTGTCCAACACGATCGCGCTCTCCCCGCCGATCGAGGTGAGGCTGGGCTAGGGCGCAGGTCAGGTGGTAACTAGTCCCTACGGCAGCGCCCCGGCACGATAATTCCCTACGGCAGCTCCCCGGCACGATAATTTGTCCCTTTTGTCGGGTTGACACGCTGGGTTTCGTGGTTGATCCGGGCTTGGCGGTGGATTGGGGGGTCTATTGTGCACCGGATCGGCCGCGGAGCCCGGATCTACCACGGTAAACGGAGGAATCCTCCGACTGGGGCGGCCCTTGCGTTAAGCCTGATTCTGCTGGAGTTAGAGCGACTGGTGTTACCTGATCCCGCCGGTTTAGGGACCAAGGCGGCGGCCGAGGCCGGTCGGGGCGAGGGGCCGGCCGGGGCGAGGGGCCGGCCGGGGCGAGGCGGCGGTCAGGGCGAGGGGGTGGTCAGGCGGCGGTCGAGGTCGGTGAGGGCGTCGGCGAAGCAGGACAGGGGGGCCTCGGCCACGCCGGCGCCGACCTGGCCAGTGCCTGCCGAGAGGTGCAGGATGCCGGTGGTCACCGCGGGCGTGATGCCCAGCTCCACCACCTTGCGGACGTCTACACCTAGCGGGGTGCCCGCGTTGTCCAGCGCCGGGATCTTGAACCGGCTTGACCGCCCGGCGCACACCGCGGCCAGCCGCGCGGTCAGGGCGGCCGCCTCGCGCAGGTCGCCGCCGAGCAGCTGGGCGACCGCGGGCGAGCCGGCCGCCGCGGCCGCGCCGAGCCCGGACAGCTCGAGCACCGCGCTGTCGCCGATGTCCCTCGCGCTGGTCTGCGGGCCCTGGCCCGGGTAGTACAGCGCGTGCCCGACCTCGGGCGCCTCGGCCGTGAACCACCGGTCCGAGCCGGGCAGCCTGATGCCGAACGTGGTGCCGTTACGCGCCATAGTGGTCACGATTGACGCGTCGTCCACCTGGGCCGCCCATTCGGTCAGCGACCTGGCGGCCGCCATCGCCAGGGTCAGGAAGAACAGGTGGTTGGCCGCGAGGAGGCGGGCGAAGGCCACCGCGTCCGGCCCGCCCAGCTCGGTCAGGTGCGGCAGCCAGGTGCGGATCAGCAGGTTGGTCGCGGCCTGGGTGCGGACGTGGACGTCGTCGCCCATCGCAACCGCCTGTGCGGCCAGCGAGAGCACGTCCAGCGGGCCGGACCGGTCCAGGATGCGGCCGATCACGGGGGCGGCCACGTCCCGCAGGAAGATCAGCCGCGCGACCGAGGCCTCGCTGGCCACGCCGAACCAGGCCACCTCGCCCGGTCCCTGCGAGATCGGCGCGTACCCGGTGGTGCCGCCGGCCTCGTTCTCCACCACGTACAGCGGGGCGCCGGGCCCGAGCGCGGTGGCCATCGGCACCACCACCGCGTGCTCGTTGGCCGGGGCGAGCCCGATCTCCTCCCGGGCCAGCCGCGCACCGGCCTGCTCCAGGCTGTCCGCCCAGCCCTCGGCCACGGCCGCGGCCCGCATCGAGCGCCGCAGCGGGTCGGGGGCGTCGGCGTAGCCGATGGCGGGCCCGCAGTGCAGCAGCGTCCAGCCGGACCTTTCAACCAGGCCGGGAACCGCGCCGGCCACGGTGGTGACGCCGGTGAGCAGCGGCGTGCCGCCGTCGAGCCGGCGCAGCACCTCGGCGTTGGCGGCCTCGATGCGCTCGGCGTGGATGCCGTAGAGCCGGCCCAGGGCGGCGACCGCGTCCGGCTGGCCGCCCGCGGGCACCCGCCAGTCCACCGAGATGACCGGGGCGTCCTGCTCCCTGATCGCGTCGGCGAACAGGGACAGGCCGACGTTGACCACGCCCACCCGGTCCGGGAGGGTCAGCGCGGGGCTGGCTGGTTCGGTCATGACGGTGCTCCTTCCCGGCGGGGGGGTTCGGGGGGGTCGTCCCCCCCGGAAGCAGAGAGCGCCGCTTCGAGCAGGGCGGCCTCGGCGGCGCGGTACGTGTCCCGCCAGCGCCGCGCCTCGCCCGCGAGCCGGCTCGCCTCCGCGTCGGCCGCTGCCGCCATCCGCCGCACCTCACCGGGCGCGGCGCCGCCGAGAGCGGTCCGGCTGGCCACGATCTGCCACGGGTCGAGGACCGCGGACAGGTCGCGGCCGGCCAGGCCGAGCGGGCGCCCGGTCATCTCGGCGGCCGCGGCGTCGAGCATGGCCCCGTCGAGGTCGGCGCCGCGCAGCCCGGCCGCGCTGGCCTGCCTGACCGCGTGCCCGACCACCCGGTAGGCGCTCCGGTAGTCGATGGCGCAGGTCTGCATGATGTACTCGGCCAGGTCCGTGGCCTGCGAGAAGCCTGAGTCGAGCGCCGCGCGCATCTGTTCGGCGTTCACCTGGAGCGTGCGGACCACGCCGGTGCTCAGCCGGGTGGCGCGCAGCGCGAGGTCGAGCGCCCGTGGCACCTCGCCGTAGGCGAAGATCAGGTTGTCGCTGCGCGCGGACGGGGTCTTGGCCACCGCGAGCAGCCCGGACAGCCGGCCGATCAGGGATCCGGCGGTGCCCCGGAGGATGGACAACGCGTACGGGTTCCGCTTCTGCGGCATCAGCACGCTGGCCCGGCTGTAGCCGTCGGCCAGCGTCACGTAGTCGAACTCCTGGCTGGCCCAGATCTCCAGGTCCTCGGCCAGCTTGGACTGGGTAATCATCAGCCCGGCGGCCGCGCTGACCATGTCGAACAGCCCGTCGACCTGCCACATCGCATCCCTGGTGTGCTCGGCGACGCTGCGGAAGCCGAGCAGCGACGCCACGTGCCCCCGGTCCGGCAGCAGCCGGCTGCCGTTCACGCAGCCTGCCCCGCCCGGGCTGGCATCGCTCCACTCCAGCGCCTGGATGAGCCGCTGCCCGCCGCGCAGCACCGGGAAGGCGAAGGACAGCAGGTAGTGGCCGAACGTGGACGGCTGCGCGTGCTGCAGGTAGGTCTGGTCGGCCATCAGCGTTTCCGCGTGCTCGCGGCTCCTTCTCGCCAGTTCCGCCGCGAGCTCGGCGGACGCCTCGATCAGGCTGGTCAGGTCGTCGCGCAGGCGCAGCCGGAAGGCGACCCGGACCGCCTCCCGGCGCGGGCGTCCGGCGTGCAGCCAGCCGGCCACGTCTCCGACCTGGCTGACGAAGTACCGTTCGCGCGAGTTGTACGGCTCGCCGTTGGCCGGGTCGTAGGGGAATTCGGCGGCCGGGATGTCCATGGTCGCCAGCAGCAGCGCGAGCAGGCGGCGGGCCGCCTCGGGCGGGATCACCCCGGCCGTGCTCAGGTCGAGCAGGTGCGCGATGTCGGCCAGGTTCATCCCCTGGTGCAAGATGCCGGCGTCGGCGTTCTCCAGCTCGAACCCGGCGGCGATCAGCTCGGGCGCGGCGGGGCCGGCCGGCGGGCCGGCCGCGGGCCTGCCCGCCGGGGTCACGGCCACTCCGCGGGCTCGGCGGCGCGGGCGGCGGCGGCCCGCGCGATCACCAGGTCGGTCATCTGCGGGCAGCAGCCGGCGTCCGGCTCGGCGGTCAGGGCGGTGGCCTCGACCGCGCTGAACAGGGCCGAACGGGCCAGCGCGTGCTCAGCCGTAAGGCCACCCGCCCGGCCCTCGGCGAGAACCTGCTGCAGCCGGTCCTGCGCCTGGCGGGCGCCCAGCCGGGAGGTGAGCAGGGCCAGCGCTCGCTCGCTGACCAGGTAACCGCCGTAGCGGTCCAGGTTGCGCCGCATCGCGGCGGCGTCGACGGTCAGGTCCGCGGTCAGGACGACGGCGATCCGCAGGGCGGCGGTGGCCAGCAGGCAGGCCTCGGGCCACGCCACCCACTCGGCCTTCCAGCCCCGGCCGTCCCGCTCGTGCTGCTGCACCACCGCTTCGGCCATGACCCCGGCGCTGGACCTGACCAGCCGGGCCAGCGTGTCCAGGTGCTCGCTCGCCTCCGGGTTCCGCTTGTGCGGCATGGTGATGCTGCCGACCGTGCCGTCAGGGACCGTCTCGCGTAGCTCGCCGATCTCCGGCCGCTGCAGCTCGTACACCTCGCCGCCGATCCGCGCCAGCGTGCCGCAGATCAGCGCGAGCAGCTGGGCGAACTCGGCGCCGCGGTCGCGCGCCGTCAGCCAGGAGATGCCGGGGTCGGCCAGGCCGAGCGCGGCGCAGAAGCTGGCCCGGACGGCCAGTCCCTGCTCCCCGTAGAACACCAGGCTGCCCACACCGCCGCCGAGTTGCCCGACCAGCCAGCGGGGCGCGCCGTCGCGCAGCCGGTCCAGGTGACGGCGGATCTCGTCGGCCCACGACGCGGCCTTCCAGCCGAACGTCACCGGGCTGCCCGGCTGCCCGTGCGTGCGGCCGGCCATGACCGTGTTCCGGTGCCCGGCCGCGAGCACGAGCAGCCGCTCCTCGATGCGCCGCAGGTCCCGCCAGACCAGGCCACCGATCTGGCGCAGCGCCAGCGCGGTCCAGGTGTCGGTGATGTCCTGCACGGTGGCCCCGGCGTAGACGTAGTCGCGCGCCTCGGCCGGCAGCACCGCCTGCAGGGCGCGGATCAGGCCCAGCATGGAGTGTGAGGACAGCCGGGTCTGCTCGGCCGCGTAGCCCAGGTCGATCCGGTCGATGCTGGCGTGCTCGGCGATCAGCGCGGCCGCGCGGGCCGGGATCAGCCCGGCGCCGGCCTGGACGCGGGCCAGCGCGGCGATGACCTCGAGCCAGCCGCGCAGCCGGCCTTCCTCGCCGAGGATCGCCCTGGCCTCGTCCGTTCCCCACAGGTGCCGGTAGAGGGCCGAGTCCGCGATCCGGTCGGTCATCGGGCGACCTGCGCCGCCACCGCCAGGCGCAGCCCCTCCCTGATCTGCGCCAGGCTGGCCCCCCAGGGCACCACCACCGTGTCCCCGTCACCGGCCACCCGGTCTTCGAGCAGGCAGCACTTGGTCAGCATCGGACCGGTCCCGGCCTTCCCGTCGCGGCGCGCGGCCAGGTTGCGCGGGCACATGTCCACCTGCGGCACGTCGTCGCCGTAGAACCAGTCGTGGATGGCCCGGGAGCGGGCGCAGCCGACCAGCGTCCACGGCTCACGCGCGGGGATCTCGTCCAGGTAGGAGATCCCGGCTGCGGGGGGGCCCGGGGGGGTCGTGCCTCCCCCAGGGGGGTCCGGGGGGACGGGTCCCCCCGGGAGAGAAGGAGCCAGCAGAGCGGCGTCCGGGGCGCTCTGTCCGGCCCGGCACGGGAACAGGTACCGCGCCGCCGAGTGGCGGCCCGCCAGGTCCCGCAGGTCAACCAGCTCGGGGACCAGCTCGACCGGTGGCAGGTCCTCGGCCAGGTCCAGTACCCGGCTCAGCTGATCCACCAGCTTGGGCGGCCAGGGGGGCACCACCTCAAGTACCCGGATCCTGATCGGCTCCGGGTCGAGGATGAAGCTGACGTGGCCATATAGGCCGCGCACGATCACGCACCGGGCCCCCGGAGCCTGCTCGCGCGCGACCCGGGCCAGCTGGGTGGGCACGGCGGTGTCGACGTCCGGCGCATCGGCCAGCACGGTCTCCTCCGCCTTCGCGAGCACGGTCAGCTCGGTCACCGGGGAGAACAGGGGCTGCCCGGACTCCTTGCTCACCTCGGCCACCATGGCGGCCGCCCCGTGCCGGGCGATGACGTAGCGGGTCCGGCGGTAGACCTCCCGGCCGACCAGGTACCCGCGCAGCGCGTCCTCCTCCAGCGGCACCGGCACCTCGGTGACGCTGACCTCGCGGTACTGGGCGGGGACCAGGTTCACCGGTGGCCCGGTCACGTGCCGCGCACGGGCAACAGGCCCGGTGTCCATGCCCCGTAGGTATCGGCGCGCAGTGACAGCCGGAAGGTCTCCAGCCCGAGCGCGCTGTCCGGCGGCACGTTCGCCAGGTTCACGTCCGGGCCGAACCGGCGGACGAACCAGGCCTGCTGATCCTCGCGCGGAGCCTCGAACACCACGCAATTCGGGCCGACCGCCGCGGCCAGGGCCTCGACCACATCCTGGCGGACCGCCCCGGAGCGTTCGTAGATGCCGACCGTGCCGCTGGCCCGGCCCTCGGCCAGGATCCAGGTCGCGCCCGCTTCCAGGTCACCGGCCGCGGCCTGCGCCCACCGCTCCGGCGTCAGCTGCACGGCGGCGTGCTTGGAGCCCACCTCGGCCAGCACGATGAAGCGCTCCGCGGCCGCCGCGATCAGGTCCCGCTTGGCCGCGTATTCCATCGGGACGGTTCCGTCCGAGACCTCGACGCAGGGGAACCCGCAGTCGGCGGCCCAGTCGAGGAACTCCCGCTCCCGGCCCTGGGCCCAGGCGATCTCCAGCAGCGTGCCACCCGGTGAGGCCAGCACCCGGTGCCGGGCCAGCAGGTCCAGCTTGGCCGCCAGCTTCGGATCCAGGTAGGCGATGCCCCAGCCGAACTTCCACACGTCGACGTATTGCCCGTGCTGTTCTAGCAGGTCGGTAGCCTGAGTGAGCGGGAGACCGCGGTCGAGCACGTGGGTGATCCCGGTCCTGCGCGGCTTGCCGGGGCGACTGGGCAGGTCAAGGAAACCAGGACCAGGCATGAACGCTATAATAGATATTCCTACACTTTAGTGCAAGAACGGAGCCGGACGATGGCGGTCCGACCATGACAGGCCAGGGCGTCGATCTTCAGGCTTTGGCCCGGACCGTGCGCGCGCATCCGGGCATCGCGGCCAAGGCCGAGATCGGCATGGTCAGCGAGATCTTCCAGAGCACCGACTGGCTCGCGGGGCCGGGCGACGACGGCGCGGTAGTGACCGATCAGGGGGTGTCCCTGGTGGTCGGCGGGGAGGCCATCCTCCCCTCGTTCGTGGCGGCCGACCCCTACGGGGCCGGCGTGGCCGCGGTCACCACCAACCTCAACGACCTGGCCGCCATGGGCGCCTGGCCGCTGGCCCTGGTGGACACGGTCACCGGCCCGCGCGAGACGATCCGGTGCGTGCTGGAAGGCATGCGGTGGGCGTCCGGCCTGTACCAGGTCCCGGTGGTGGGCGGTCACCTGACCGTCACCAAGGGGCCGCCCGGGCTGTCGGCCTTCGGGCTCGGCCGGGCCGACTACCCGCTGTCCGCGCAGGATGCCAAGCCGGGCCAGTCGCTACTGGTCGGCTGCTGCGTGGACGGGAAGATGCGGCCCGACTTCCCGTTCTTTCCCTCGTTCGACGAGCGCGGCACCAAGCTGGCCGGGGACGTCCGGCTGCTGGCCGAGGGCGCCGAGAGCGGCTGGGTGGCGGCGGCCAAGGACGTGAGCATGGCCGGGCTGGTCGGGTCGCTGGCCATGCTGCTCGAATGCAACCGGCTCGGGGTGTGCGTGAACCTGGACGCGCTGCCCGTCCCGGCCGGCGTGACGGTGGAGCAATGGCTCGCCTGCTTCCCGTGCCTGTCCTTCCTGCTGTGCGTGCCGCCGGGACGGGAGGACGATTGCCTGCATGCGTTCGGCCGTCGTGATCTGACCGCCGCGGTGGTCGGCACTCTCGACGACACCGGCCTGCTACGGCTGGGCTCGGCCGGGCAGGCGGAGACGGTGTTCGACCTCAGCCGGGAATCGGTGACCAACCTCGCCCGGCCGGCGGATCCGCGCTGACGGATTCCGGCCGCGCCACGTTACCGTGGCGGCGACGGCCAGCGCAGCGGCGCAGGCGACCTGAGTCAGCCCGAAGGCCACGCCGGAGCCGAGGCGCTCGGCGGCCAGCCCGGCCGCGAGCGGGCCTAGCACTGCCGTCGCCGCCCAGATGACGTTGAGCAGCCCGACCGTGGCCCCCAAACCGGAAGGGCCGGGCTCGCCTGAGCCGGGCTGGCCGGCCGAGGCGGCCAGCGGGTAGCTGACCGTCCACAGGACGGACCGGGCCGCGGTCGTGACGCACAGCATCACGACGAGCGGCAGCGGCGTCGTGCCGACGACGGCCAGCGAGAGCGCGCCCGCCAGGACGAACAGGCCGCCGCAGGTCACCGGCAGGCTCACCGCCCGCCGGCCGGCCGCGGCGGTCAGCGCGCTGCCGATCGCGAACAAGACACCGGAGGCGGCAAAGGCCAGGCCGATCTGCCCGGGAGAGGCCCCGGCGGCGTGCAGCCGGGCCGGCACGAGCAGGGTGCAGACCCCGGTGCTCAGTCCGGCGGCCACGACCGCGGCGGCGGCCCCGACGAGGTTGCGGTTGGCTGCCACGGCCCGCAGGCCCGGCAGGGTCGCCGCCCGGGCCGCCCGGGGCACGGCCGGCCCGGGCGGCACCCGGAGCACGGCGAGCCCGGCGGTGATCACGGCGAGCCCGGCCGCGGTAACCAGCAACGGGACGGCCAGCCCGAGGTGCTGGGCGAGGGCGCCGGAGGCGGCGGGCCCGGCCACGCCACCGACGCCGGCGCTGGCCACCGAGCCGCCCAGGGCGGGCGGGCCGCCGGCCGCGGCGCCCGCCAGCCAGCAGAGGCCGGCCGTCCACACCATGCCGTAGCCGGCCCCGAACACCAGCCGGGCGGCGAGCAGGGCGGGGAACCCGCCGGCTAGCGCCTGCGCCGCGGTGGCCGCCGCCATCAGCAGCCCGGCGGCCAGGGTGATCCGCCGGGGACCGAACCGGTCGGACAGCGTCCCGGCCGGCACGGACACGACCAGGGTGGCGAGCCCGGTCGCGCCGAGCACCATCCCCTCCTCGAACCCGGACAGGCCGAACCGGCGCGCGTACACGGGCATGACCGGGACCAGCGCGAACTGGGCGGCCGCGCTCACCAGGATGAGGGCGCCGATGAGCAGGCGGAACAGCCGGCCTCCCGCACCGGTCCCGGCGGCCCGCAGCATTACGTCCTCCCTTCACGCAGCTGGAATCAGCTGGCACCAACCAGTTTAGTGTGAAGGAAAGTTAAGCTAAAGTGAGAGAATGTCGCAGTTGCGATCGATACAACCGATCAAAAGCGGGCTCGGCCTGCGCGAGCTCCAGGCGGTTCTGGCCGTCGCCGAGCTCGGGTCGTTCCGCCGTGCGGCCGCCGCGCTCGGTTTCACCCAGTCCGCGCTGTCGCACCAGGTCTCGGCGCTAGAGGCGGCCCTGGGACAGTCGCTGTTCCGCCGGCCGGGCGGCCGGGCGCCGGTCCGCATCACCCCGGCGGGCGAAGCGGTCTGCCGCCGGGCCCGGCGGGCGCTCAGCGAGGTCGAGGCGGTGGCCGCCGACGCCGAGCAGGCGGCCCGCGGGGAGAGCGTCCGGGTGCGGGTCGGCGTCACCCAGACCGCGGCCGCCGAGATCATGCCCGCGGCCCTGCGTGTCTTCCGCGACGACCATCCCGGCGTCGAGGTCGTGCTCGCCGCGGCCGACGAGCCGGAGAACGCGCGGGCCGCCCTCCGCCGGGGCGAGCTCGACCTGGCGTTCTCCTACAACTCCGAGACCGACGAGTACGTCGAGGCCATCCCGGTAGTGGAGGACCAATGGGTGATCCTGACCCGCCGGGACAGCGCGATCGCGGGCCTGGACAGCCCCGGTTTCGAGGCGCTCGACCAGCAGGACCTGGTGGCCTGGACCCGCCGGTGGCGCGCGCAGGCCGAGCTCGAGGACACCTGGGCCCGGCGCGGCATCGCGCCGAAGATTGTCTACCGCACCGACGACAACCTGGCGTTGCAGCGGCTGGTGGCGGCCGGGCTCGGCCACGCCTGCATCGGCCGGGTGGTCGCCAGCCGGGCCGTCGACCCGGCGCTGACCTGGCTGGAACCGCACGAGGCACCGCCCCGGCGGACGATCGCCGTGTGCTACGCCAGGCACCGCCCTGTGACCGCGACCGCCCGCACGCTGATCACAGCCATCCGCGCGCAGGGCGCCTAGGTCCGGGCCCGGTCCGTCATGCCGGTCAGATCGATGAGCATGCGCTGGTGCGGGATGCCCGCGTAGTCCACCAGCCCGCCCGCCGGCCGCCATCCCAGCCAGCGGAAGAACGCGACGTTGACGGGCTGGATGAAGGCCTCCATCTCCTGCCCGCCGAGCAGCCCGGCCGAACGGACCGCGAACCGCACCAGCGGGGCACCCAGGCCGAGTTGGCGGTAGTCGGCGAGCACGGCCAGCCGGTCGCCCTTCCACCGGCCAGGTGCCGCCAGCGGGTACAGCCGGACCGTCCCGCAGATGGTCTCGTCCGCGCGACCGATGACGTGGATCGTCTCCGGGTCCTCGTCACGGTCGTCGGTGTCGTCGCCGCTGGACCCGCCGAACAGGCCCTGCTCGATGGCGAAGACCTGATGCCTGATCCGGAAGTGCGCGCACCGCTCGGCCTCGGTGGCGACGGCACCGCAGGTCAGCAGCGCCGCACCCGCCGCCGTCAGGGCGGAGCGCCCCGGCAGGCTAGCCGTGGCTGACGAGCGGGAGGAAGGTTCGGCCATCCGTGTCAGTTCTCTCCTCTAGCAGGCTCATCCCTGAGCAGGCCTGACAGCGGGCGCAGCCGGCCGCCGCCGTGTGCGCGCCGATGCCACGCGCCCGCAGGTACGGCACGACCCGGCGGTAGATCGTCTCGCAGTACTCGGGCGACGGGGCGACCAGGTCCTCCATCAGGCTGCCCACGGTCGGGCGCAATGGCACCACGAACGGGTAGACGCCGATGTCGATCGCGCGGCGGCAGCCGTCCACGATCAGGTCAGGGTCCTCGCCCATGCCCAAGATCACGTAGGTGGACACCTGGCCCTCGCCGAACGCGGCCACGGCCCGCTCCCAGGCCCGGAAGTAGCCGTCGATCCCGGTGCGTGCCTTGGCCGGGGCGATCCGCGCCAGCACCTGCGGGTCGAACGTCTCGACGTGGATGCCGACCGAGGAGATCCCCATGTCCCGGACCCGGTCGATCACGTCCAGGTCCCGGGGCGGCTCGAACTGCACCTCCACCGGCAAGCCCGAGGCCTCCCGCACCGCCTGGCCGCAGCGGGCGACGTACAGCGCGCCCTTGTCCGGGGTGGCGGTGGTCCCGGTGGTCAAGGTGGCGTCCACCGCGCCGTCGAGGTCCCGGGCCGCCACGGCGACCTCGGCCAGCATCTCCGGCGTCTTCCTGGCGATCGTGCGCCCGTTCGCCAGCGTGACGCCGATCCCGCAGAACGCGCACTGGTCGGCGTTGCCCCAGTAGGCGCAGGTCTGGATGACGGTGCTGGCCACCGAGTCCAGGTGCAGCAAGGCGATCTTCCAGTACAGGACGCCGTCGGCCGTGGCCAGGTCGTAGTAGCGGGGGCGGCGGGCCGGCTCGGCCGAGGCCAGCCGCTCGCCGTCCCGGTAGACGGCCCAGCCGTCGTCCTCGGCGCGGAGCACGTACGGCGAGGTCCGCGCGTAGTGCGCGCCGGTGGGGACGGTGGCGGCGAAGCCGTCGACCCAGAGCATGCCGGCGTCGGCCGGCCCGGCGCCGCCCTGGCGGGATTCCAGCGGCACCTCTACCCGCAGGCCCCGGCCCTGCAGCTCGGTGATGAGGTGCGCCAACCGGTCGCCCGAACCTGTTGCAGACTCCGCGCGGGGCCGAGCGGCCCGGCCGGCCGAGGAGTCGTCCATCGCGCCTCCGCCTATGTGATCCGATACGTACGTTTACCATCCTTGATAAACCCGTCGGCCACGTCAAGGCAACCTCACAGATGCATCGTCGCAATAGCAGACACGGCAGAACTTCCAGCCGCGGTCGCCCGGGCCCGGTCGCGGCGGTGGCTAGGCGGGGCTGGCCTGGGTTCGGCGGAGGGCGGCGGTGCACTCGGCGGGGTCGAGGTAAGTGCCGAGCGGGTCGCCGATCCGCAGGGCGCCGGAGACCATGTCGATCTGGCCCGCGTCCAGGCGGTACACGGCCCGGCTCAACGTCTCGTCGGGGCCGATCGAGACGACCACGGCGCGTCCGGTCCCGACCTCCGCTTCGACCCGCTGGTAGGGCACGTAAGGCGCCCGTTCGGGCTGGCCGCTCTCCTCTACTACCGCCCAGGACAGGCTCTGCTCGCGTGCCCGGGCCAGGGCCGTGAGCCGGGCCTCGGCGGCGAGCTCCGCCACGAGCTCGCGGTACCGCGTGGCACAGGCGGCGGCCGCGATCAGGCCGGGCCGGACCCCCGGCACCTCGGCGCCGGCCAGCAGGTCGCCGCCGCGCTCGTGCGCGGCGAGCAGGGCAGGCAGGTCACGGCAAGTCTCGCGTAGCCGTCCGACCAGCTGCTGGACCGCCCCGAGCGCTTGCTGGTACAGCTCGGGCTGCGCCATCACCAGCGGGAAGAGCCTCGCCTCAGCCTCGTCCCAGGACCGCAGCACAGCAGGCGGCACTCCCGGCTGTCCCGGCGGTTGCTCCGGCTGCTGTTCTCCCGGCGGGCCGCCGGGTCCGGCATCGCGACCGGCCATTGCACCTCTCCCGCCGTCGTGTTTACTATTATGAACGATTCATCATCTATGCGACTTACAACTGTACCCCTCTGTACCCCTCGCCAGCAGGATGCCATGACGAAGATCGCGGTCGTCGCGCTCGGCGGCAACGCCCTGACCCGGGCGGGCCAGTCGGGCAGCTATGACGAGATGATGGCCAACGCGGCGGCCATGGCCACCGCGGTCAACGACGTGCTCGAGGCCGGCTGGCGGGTGGTCGTCGTGCACGGCAACGGCCCGCAGGTCGGGAACCTGGCGCTGCAGCAGGAGGGCACGTCCGCGGTGCCCGCGCAGCCGCTCGCGCTGCTCAGCGCGATGACCCAGGGCATGCTGGGCAGCGTTATCGCCCGCGCGATCGACCTGCTGCGCGGCTGCGGCACCGCGGCCGCGCTGGTCACCCACGTGACCGTGGACCCGGCCGATCCCGCGTTCGGCGCGCCGTCCAAGCCGATCGGCCCGTTTTTCGAACCCGCCGAGGCGGAGCGGATGGCCCGGCGCGGCGGCTGGGTGGTGCGGCCGGATTCCGGCCGCGGCTACCGCCGGGTGGTGCCCTCGCCGCAGCCGGTCAGCGTGATCGAGATCGAGGCGCTGCGCGCGCTGGTGGAGGCCGGCCACCTCGTCATCGCCGGGGGCGGCGGCGGGATCCCGGTGCTGGCCGCGGACCCCTGCCAGGTGGTGGACGCGGTCATCGACAAGGACCGCGCCGCCTGCCTCATCGCCCGACAGCTCGGCGCCCAGGCCCTGCTCCTGGTCACCGCGGTGGACCGGGTGATGCTGGACTACGGCAAGCCCACGGAGTCGAGCCTGGGCACGATCACGGCCGACGAGGCAGCCGGGTACCAGGCCGAGGGGCAGTTCCCGCCGGGCAGCATGGGTCCCAAGATCGAGGCGGCGCTGCGTTTCCTGGACCAGGGCGGCGAGCTCGCGGTGATCACCTCACCCGCCCTGCTGGCGGCGACGCTGGCCGGCCAGGGCGGGACGGCAGGCACCCGGATCGAGCGGGCGGCCTCGCAGAGCGGGCAGGCGCGGTGACCGTCAGCCGGATCCTGGCCTTCCCCGGCGCGTACCGGGACTCCCTGCTGCTGCTCGGCGCGACCCGGGCCATGCAGGACAGCGACGACGTGACCTGGGCCAGCGCGGCGATGGCCACCCCGGCCGTGGTGGAAGACCTGGAGGGACGCGGTTTCCCGCCGCACGGCCTGGCTGGCGCCGACGCCAACGCGCTGGTGCTCGCGGTCGAGGCGGACGCCGATCCGGCCGCCAGCCAGGCCCTGGACCGGGGCCGGGCGCTGCTGTTCGCCGAGGCCGGCCGCGACCGGGACGACGCGACCCGGGACCAGCCGGAGCCGCGGACGGTCGGCGAGGCGGCGCGGCTGCTGCCTGAGGCCAACGTGGCGGTGGTGTCGGTGCCCGGGCCTTACGCCGCGATCGCCGCCCACAGCGCGCTGACCGCCGGACTGCACGTCCTGCTGTTCAGCGACAACGTGCCGGTGGCCGACGAGGTGGCGCTGAAGCGGCGGGCCAGCGGGCTGGGCCGGCTGGTGATGGGCCCGGGCGCGGGCACCGCCATGCTCGGTGGCGTGGGCCTCGGCTTCGCCAACGCGGTCGGCGCCGGACCGGTTGGAGTGGTCGCCGCCGCGGGCACCGGCGCACAGGAGGTCATGTCCCTGCTGGACCGCTGGGGCATCGGCATGTCCCAGGTCATCGGCGTCGGCGGCCGGGACCTCTCGGCCGAGGTGGGCGGGCTGATGGCGCGCGACGCCGTCCGGGCGCTCGACGCCGATCCCGGCACCGAGGTCATCCTGCTGGTCTCCAAGCCACCGGACGAGGACGTCGCCCGGACGGTGATCGGCGCGAGCCGGGACACTCCCGTGGTCGCGGCCTGCCTGGGCATGTCCGCGCCGGGCGGCGGGCTGGCCGGCGCCTCGCTGGCCGCCACGCTCGAGGGCGGCGCGCTGCGGGTCGCGGAGATCCTCGGCAGGCCCGCACCGGACCTCGGCGGTGGCCCCGGCGGCGTTGGCGGCCCCGGCGGCGGCACTGGCGGCGAGGCCGAGGCCGCGATCGCGCGGATCGGGGCCGGCCGGACCGCGGTGCGCGGCTTCTTCACCGGCGGCACCTTGTGCTACGAAGCCCAGGTGATCCTCAGCCAGTCGCTCGGGCCGGTGTACTCGAACATCCCGCTGCGCTCCGGGCTGGGCCTGCCGGCGCCGGCCGGCGCCCACATCTGCCTGGACCTCGGCGAGGAGGAGTACACCAAGGGCCGGCCGCACCCGATGATCGACCCGGCCGCACGCCGGGAGATCCTGCGCGAGCAGGCGTTCGGTCCTGACGTCGCGGCGGTGCTGCTCGACGTCGTCCTCGGCTACGGCTCGCACCCCGATCCGGCCGGGGAGATCGCCGCGACCTGCGCCGACATCGTGGCGGCCGGGGCGGCGGTGGTCTGCTACGTGCTCGGCACGCACGCCGACCAGCAGGGATTCGATCGGCAGCGCGGCACGCTGGCCGAGGCGGGCGCGATCGTCACCGAGAGCGCGGCGCAGGCGGCCAGGACCGCGGCCGCGATCGCGTCGCGTTCGAGCCAGCCCGCCGCGGTGCGCCCGTGATGGCGGGGCCGCAAGCCCCCGTTGGCCTGGTGACCTACTCGGTCAAGCCGCGTGGCGGCGTGGTCCACACGCTGGCGCTGGCCGAGGTGCTGCACGCGGCCGGGTACCCGGTCCGCGTGATCGCGATCGGCGACCCGGCGGCGGGCTTCTTCCGGCCGGTCGCGGCGCCGTTCACGATCATCGCGGCCCCGCCCAGCCTGCCGACGCTGGAAGAGCGGGTATTCGCCAACGTGGACGCGCTGGCCGCCGGGCTCGGCGACCTCGCGGCCGACTTTCCCATCCTGCACACCCAGGACTGCATCTCGGCCCGGGCCGCCTGCCGGGTCAGGGACGGCGCGGCCGGCCCTCCCCCGGTGGTGGTCAGGACCGTCCACCACGTGGACGACTTCACCAGCCCGTCGCTCATCGACTGCCAGCGCCAGGCCATTCTGGAGCCGGACCGGATCCTGGTGGTCAGCGAGCGGTGGCGGGAGATCCTCGCCGAGGAGTACGGCACCAGTGCCGAGGTGGTGTACAACGGCGTGGATGTGGCCAGGTTCCGTTCGGCCGACCGGGGGCTGGCCGCGGCGCTGCGGCAGCGGGCCGGGGCCAGCGGCCGACCACTGATCCTGGCCGTGGGCGGGATCGAGCCGCGCAAGGGCAGCGACACGCTGATGGCGGCGATCGCGGCGCTGCGGCGTTCGGGCCGCCGCCCGGTGCTGGCGGTGGTGGGCGGCCACTCGTTCCAGGACTACCGGGAGTACCGGGACCGGGTGCTGTCCTCGCTGCCCGGGCTCGGCCTGCGGCTCGACGACGACGTGGTGCTGCTCGGCACGGTGCCGGACGCCGAACTGCCCGGCTGGTACGCCGCGGCCGACGTGCTCGCCTTCCCCTCCACCAAGGAGGGCTGGGGCCTGGCGGTGCTGGAGGCGATGAGCGCAGGACTGCCGGTGGTCGCATCCGACCTGCCCGTCTTCCGCGAGTACCTGCGGCCTGGGCAGGACGCCCTGATGGTTCCGGTAGACGACGCGGCCGCGCTGGCCACGGCGCTCGGTAGGGTCCTCGATGACGCCGCGCTGGCCGACCGGCTCCGCACGGCCGGATGGAAGGTGTGCGCCCGCTTCACCTGGGCGCGCTGCGCGGCCGGGCACCAGCGTATCTACGCGGACCTGAAGTGGCGATGACCTCGTACATGAGCTGGCTGGTGCCCGCGGCGGGACCGGTACGCGACCGGCTGGCCGGGGTCATCGCCGGACTCGCCGCCGAGCACGGGGCGCCGGTGTTCGCGCCGCACGTCACCATGAACGGCAACGTCGAGGCCGCGGAGGACACGGCGACGCGGACGCTGGAGCGGCTGGTGGCCGGGGTGCCGCCGTTCGAGGTGACGCTGACCGGGATCGGCCACGAGCCGGTGTTCTTCCGCTCGCTGTACCTGCGGGCCGAACCCTCCGCGCGGCTCACCGCGCTGCACGAGGCGGGCCAGCGGGCCTGGAGACTCGACGGGCCGCCGTACCGGCCGCACCTCAGCCTGCTCTACTCCGACCTGCCCGAGGAGCGCAAGCCCGCCATCGCCGATGGCCTCGGGCTGGCGCTGCCGATGACGATCCGGGTGGACGCGGCCGAGGTCTGGGCCGACTTCCGGGATGAGGCGGACCGCTGGCACCGGGTCGCCCGGGTGGCTCTCGCGGGTTAGGTTCCGGGGGTTTTCCCCATTGCCCGCGGTGACCCGGGCTGGGTACGCTCCGTTTCAGTGGCAGCGCACCGCCTGCCCGCTTCCGAGCCAGCGACGGCCCGCGCCGACGATGGCGACGAGGACAAGGGTCCACGACTCGCGGGCCTACCTAGTCGCGCCGCATTCCGCGGCGGGCCTTGAGGTCATGCCATTCACCCATGGCGGGCAGACGCGGGCCGACCCGCCGGGAAGAAATGATCATGACGCAGGACAAGGCGCGGAAGACCGCCACCCGCCAGCGGATGGCCGAGACCGGCGAACCGTACAGCGTGGCCAGGCACGCGGTCGAGGACGAGGCGGCCGCGGAGAGCGCCGCCGAGGCCAGCCCAGCCGAAGCCACCCCAGCCGAGGCCAGCCCAGCCGAGACCACCCCAGGCGGGGCCAGCCCAGCCGAGACCACCCCAGGCGG
>Ga0070699_100002165_pt1 | contig 17774 bp, 13 predicted proteins | sample KBSK1503metaG_FD_65473 | JGI IMG/M metagenome (GOLD analysis project Ga0070699, IMG submission 65473) | Corn, switchgrass and miscanthus rhizosphere microbial communities from Kellogg Biological Station, Michigan, USA - KBS K1-50-3 metaG | ecosystem: Host-associated > Plants > Roots >... | reverse complement strand
TCGCAAGCCCATCAGGTTGGTTCCGAAGCGGGGCCGAGGGTCGTAGGTCTCCCACCCCTGGATCAGCGAATCGGGCGTCTGGTTCCGGAAGTTGCCATACCAGAAAGTCTCCTGGTGATGGCGCTGCCGCATCCGCTCCCGGATGGTGGGAAGAAAATGGTCGCGGACGTAGTCGTTGGCCGGCGGGCTGTTGGGATTGAGCCCGGGCGAATAGGTCAGCAGGTAGCCGTGATAGCTGCCGTTCGTGGTGTGGAGATCGATGAAGACATCGGGATCCCAGTGCTCGATGAGCGCCAGCGAGGCCCGAGTCTCCGGGGCCTCCAGCTTCACGTAGTCGCGATTCAGATCGTAACCCTGGCCGTTGGCGCGCTCCCCAACCGGGGACGGGCCGTTCTGCCCGGGGCGGTTCACGTCACCCGGTGCGAAATGGTCATTCCCATCCGCGTTGTAGATCGGCACCACGAGCAGGATGACGCTATCCAGCAACGGCTTGAGCGGGCCCACCGTCAGGTCACGCAGTAGCATCTGCGCGGCTTCCTTTCCCTCAACTTCGCCGGCGTGGATGTTGGCCTGGAGGTAGACGATCGGCTTCCCGCTCCGGTGGGCTGCCGCCGGGCCGTCCACCATGGGGCGGGCGGCCAGCAGCACCGGCACCTGGCGCCCTTCGGGACTCAAGGTAAGGGTCCAGGCACGCAGGTCGGGGGTGCGCCGCTCGAGGGTGTCGAGAAAGGCGAGGACCTGTTGCTGGGAGGAGGTTTCCCGGTTGCCGGTTCGCTCCGGGGTGGTGACCTGGGCGAGCGCCGGCGGGGCGGCGAGCAGGAGCAGGAAGAACGTGGCGCGGGTCACGAACATGGGGGGAGGAATATAAGGGATTGAGGGATTGAAGGGATTGAAATGGCTACAATCCCTTTCAATCCCTACTTCCCGTCAATCCCTTCAATTCGTATGTGCGTCTCCAGCACATCCGGCTCATCATCGATCAACTGAAATCTGGTCTCCGGAATCAGGTTGACGCCGCCCCGCCGGGGAAGGTCGCGATCGGGCGCGGTCAGGGTGCGCCAGCCGGCAGCGACCCGCTGGTCGCGCAGCACCTGCGCGGGATCGGCAGCCTTCACCAGCAGGGTCAGGGTCGCGGACGGGTCACGGAGGACCGCCTCCAGCGCCCGCACCATGGCATAACCCAGTACGTGGGGATTGTCCTCCACCAGGCTCAACCGTTTCTCTGCCTCGCCGAAGCGGAGCAGCGGGTATCGCTCCGACAGCGGCAGCATGATCTGTTCGGCCGCCCACTCGGCCAGCCCCTCGGCCAGGTACGGATTCAGCTGGGTGAGCCGGACCGATCCCGCGGCGACCGGAAACACCGCGGCCGAATCGCGAAGATGCTCGTGCAACAGGTGCTGCCACTCGTGCACCAGGGTGCCCAGTGCCAGCAGCGGCTCGTAGCTGGGATCGAGCAATATCAGGTCGCGCGGCTCCAGGAAGCCGTTGAACGACTCGGCACCGGCCTGGCCGACCGAAGTAAGGCGATAGCGCTGCCGGGGTAGTTCGAGCCAGGTATTCACCGGGGGAGAAGGCAGCCGGTGAATGGCGGCCAGCATGCCGGACGCCTGGTGCCGGACCCACCACTCCTTCGCCGGCGCATTCAGTAGCTGGACCAGGCGGCGCACCATGGCGCTGTCCGCCCCGACCCGGGCCGACCCTTCGGGATAGCCGTAACTTCGCGACCTCACCTCGGGAGCCGCGGCCGGATGCTTCCAGAATGCGCCCACCCGGTCGGCGATCGAGACGCCGGGATCGAAGACCGGCTGCTCGAGCAGCAGCCGCAATACGGCGACATACCACTGGGACGCGCTCTCATAACCATCCAGCAGGGCCAGCACCGCGTTCTTCGATTCCGGATCCGGCGTACGCATCTGTTGCAAGGCGGCGCGGAAGCCAACGGAATCGGTGGTTTGCAGCGTGTAAAGCCGGTACAGCGCGAGCGGGATGACCGAGAGCTCGGGCGGGGAAGAGGCCGGCAGCAACGCGGCTGCCGCGAGCGCGGGCCGGGCCGATTCCCAGGTGACGGTGCGCAGCGCCCGCCTGGCTCGGGCCAGCGCCACATCGTGGATATCCACCAGCCAGGCGCCCGCCGGCCGGAAGAGATAGTCGAATCGCGCCGCGAGCGTGTCATTGGTGATGCCCTGCCGGACCTGCTGCAGGACGGCAACCGCCGCTTTCAACATCTCGTCGCGGCGATACAGTCCCATCGCACGATAGAGGCCGACGCTGCCCAGACTGTCGGGAGTCAGTGGAGTGAGTCCGGAGCCCAGCGCCAACTCGACGTATGCCGCGCGCATCGCTTCGGGTGTCATTCCCTGGGCCTTGATGGCGGCAAGCCAGCGGCCGGGAATCCGGAACTGGGATTGGGCGGAGCCCCACACCACCTGGCGAAGCCGGAACGCGGGAGGGGAGGGATAGAACTCGTCGCCGGGATCGAGCCGCACTCCGGCTACCGAATACTCATCCCGGCCCAGCCGCAGCGTGCCTTCGAGTCCGTCAGCAGATGGCTTGAGTTCCAGCTCGAGCCGTGCCGCGGGAGCCGCGCCGTGAATCGCGCCTCCAGGCCCGCTGGTGACTGTCGGCAGCGCGATGAAGGATGTATCGGGGCGTTCGAGAAGAATGGACGCCCGCCAGGTCGGGCCGGCGGAGTCGAGCACCAGCTCGGCGAGCATGGGGCGGCTGGATTCCAGCGAGAGACGCCAGCGACCCGCGAGCTGGGCAGACATCGAGGAGGGGAGTAGTTGTACCAGCAGGATGAGGGTCGACAGGATGGCAGGACGGCAGGGCGGCCGACTCCTCCACTGGTTCCGTAGTTTAGCCGACTGGCCGTCCTGCCGCCTGGCCGCCTGGCTCACATGTCCTGCCATTCCCGCGTGATCTGCTCGATGTCCCGCCATTCGCGAGAGAGCTGTTCCACCAGGTCGGCCGTGTCGGCGGGAGCGTGCAGCCGGGTGGCGATGTCGGCCAGGGCGATGATGCCGATCAGCCGGCCGCTCTCGACCACCGGGAGCCGGCGCACCTGGGACCGGGCCATGGTTTCCACCGCCCGCTGGATGTCCTCGTCGGGGCCGCAGGTGATGGGGTTCGGGGACATTACCTCGCGCACGGACGTCATCTCGGGATCTCTGCCGCCGGCGATCACCTTGATCGTCAGGTCGCGGTCGGTCACGATGCCGACCAGCGCCATGGTGTCTCGATTCTCGACTACCGGTACCGAGCCGACATTGCGAGCCCGCATGAGCTGAGCGACCTCCAGCGCCGTCTGCTCCGGGCGGCAGCTGGCCGGATCCGGCGTCATGATGTCGCGGCAGAGGTGAGGCATAGGACTCCAATGGTAACCACGATTACTCCGACCGGGTCACCTCACTCGAGTCGACCCCCGCTTTCCGTTCCACCACGGTGGCGTTGACCGGCATCCCGTCCTGCAGCATCGCGAGGCCTCCCACCACCACCTGATCTCCTGCGTCCAGCCCGCTCCTGATTTCGACAAACCCGGGCATTCGAACCCCGAGACCGACCTGGCGGCGCGAGGCTTTACCGTCTCGTACTATCCAGACGAAGGTGCCGCCCTGGATCGGGAGAATTGATTCCTCGGGAACCAGGATGGCCTGGGGCCTCACGTCCGTGGCCAGCCGAGCCTCGATGAACATGCCGGCCAGGAGCTTGCGATTCCCGTTGGGCACCATGGCTTTGATCAGGATGGTGCGGGCGGGAAGCTGAACGATGGGATCAACGAAATTCACGATTCCGGTGAATTCCTGGTTGCCCAGGGCCGCGACGCGAAACGTCACCCGCTGGCCCAGCTTCAGCCGCTCGGCGTACCGCTCGGGGACCTGGAAGACGGCGCGCTGAGGATTCACGGTCTGGATCGCCGCGAGCCGGGAGCTGGTCGTGACATAGTCGCCGTCGCTCACGAAACGCTGGCCCACCACACCAGAGAACGGGGCGCGCACGGTGGTGCGATCCAGCCGGATCTTCAGGAGGTCCACCTGGGCCCGGGTTCCCCGCTCGGTAGCCTCGGCTTGTTCCAGGTCCGCCGCGGAAGATGCGTTCTGGCTCTGGAGGTCACGCGTCCGTTTCAAGGCCTGGGAGGCGAGGTCCCAATCAGCCTGGGCTCGCTCCAGGGTGGCCTTCAATTCCTCATCATCGATCTTGAAGAGCGGTGCTCCCTTCGCGACCTCCTGCCCTTCGCGCGCCGGGATGGCAACGATGCGGCCCTCGACGTCGGGCCGAAGCTCGATGGCCTGAATCGCCTCGATCTGCCCGGTGGCGGCGAGTGCATCGACTACCGTGTCCTGTCGGGCCACCGCAACCTCGACCGGCATCGCGAAGCCGCCTGGTCCGCCGGCCGCCGCAGCTTTCTTCTTGCAGCCGACCAGGACAACTGCCAACGCAAAGGCGCCGAGCCGCAAAGCAATCAATGGATTCTTTCGCGCAGAACGGGTTTTCATACTTAGCGCCTTTGCGACTTTGCGTTGGTAGGTGTTGGTCATGGAAGAACCCGATCATCGAACAGCCGGCGGCCCACCATCGCCTCGAGGCCGGCCAGCGCCAGCCGGGCGGAGAACCGGGACTGGACCAGAGCTGCTTCCGCCTCGGCGAGCACCACCTGGCCGCTCAACAGGTCCAGGATGGTCGTGGCGCCCGCCCGGTAGCGAACCTCCTGAACCCGGTAGTTCTCCCGGGCCACCAGGACCCCGGTCTGCTGCAGATCCACGGTGGCGCGCGCCGTGGTATAGGCCTCGTACGCCTGGGTGACGTCGGCCAGTGCGGCGCGCTCGAGGTCGGTCCGAATCGCTTGCGCCACGTTGCGACTCACCCGCGCCTGGCTCACCGCGATTTCCCGTTGGCCGTTGTTCCAGATCGGGAGCGAGATCCCGAAATCAATGGATGACACGGTGCGGGCGTTGGGAAACAGCTTGGTGTCGAAGCGGACGTGCGAACCGGTGGCGACAAAAGTCGGCAGGTAGTCGCTCTGCCGGCTTCTGAGCACGGCGTTCGCGCTCCGCTCGGCGGCCCTCGCAACCCGGTACTGGGGACCCTGTTCCAGGGCCAGGTCCAACGCGTCGCTCAGGGTGATCGGCAACTCGGCGGCGGAGACGCTGTCCACCGGCACCGCTTCCACCGGGCCGCTGATTCCGATCCGCCGCCCCAGCTGCAGCCGGGCCACTCGCAGTGCCGACTCCTGGCGCAGCTGCTCCACCCGGGACCGGTTCAGCTCGAGAAACAACTCGAGCGAGTCGGTCTGCACCGCGGCGCCTGACAGCACCCGGGCCCGGGCCACCTGGAAGGCCTCTTCGGCCCGACGGACCCGCTCGCCGGAGAGTCGCGCGAGCTCCTGATTGGCCAGCACGTCGTAGAAATCGGATTCGGTGAACAGCGCGGCGGTGAAGCGCGCTTCCAGACTTCCCGCCTCGGCTTCGTCCAGCGCGGCCCGGCTGCGGGAAAGCTCGGCGAACTTCCGGACGCTGAAGATTTCATAGCGCGCCGTCGCCTGGAAGGTGGTCGACGTAGACTGCAATCCGCCGGTGCCGATGTTGAAGAAGGGCACCGAGTACTTGGTGTAGTCGAGCGCCACGGTAAGTGAGGGCAGGATGAACGTGGCCAGCGCCGCGCGGCGCCCCCACTCGGCGGTGCCCACCTGCCCCAGCGCCGATACATAGTCGGGGTCGAGCCGGCTGGCGCGGGCGAGCGCCTCGTTCAGGGTTACCCGGGGCGTGGAGTCCTGGACGCCCTCAGCCCCCGGCCCCCTCTCCACTCGTGGAGACGGGGTGCTATTCCCTGCGACCTGGAGGACCAGCAGCAACGCAAGCATCAGTGCGCCTCCGCGCCGACCGGCAGGCGCTCTTCAGCCTTCGCTTCACGGGGCTTGCGCCGGGCCAGCCGGTCGAGGAGAACGTACCCGACCGGAACCAGGAACAGGGTCAGAACGGTGGAGAGGAACACGCCACCAACGATGCCGTATCCCAGCGGCCGGCGACTGATGGAACCCGCGCCCAGCCCGAGGGCGATCGGCAGCGCCCCCATGATGGTGGCAAAGGAAGTCATGAGAATGGGGCGCAGCCGGATCCGCCCCGCCTCCAGCATCGCCTCGACCAGTCCCAGCCCCCGGTTCTGCAGCTGATTGGCGTACTCCACCAGCAGAATCGAGTTCTTGGTCACGATGCCGATCAGGAGGATGAACCCGATTTCGCTGTACAGGTTCAGAGTCGACCCGGCCAGCTTGAGGGTCACCAGCGCGCCGGTGACGGCCAGCGGCACGGCGAGCAGCACGGTGAACGGGTGGACCAGCGACTCGAACTGGGACGCGAGCACCATGAAGACCACGACCAGCGCCAGGACGAACGCGATGAGCAGCGAGTTGCCGCTCTCTACCTGCTCCCGGGCCTCGCCCTGGAGGGCGGTCGAGCTTCCCTGGGGCATTACCTGGGCGGCCGCCGCCCGCATGGAGTCGATGGCTTCGCCCAGGCTGAATCCGGGGGCCAGGCCCGCGGAGATGGTGAAGGACCGCACCCGGTCGAAATGGTTGAGTTGCTGCGGACCCACGCCTTCGGCGACATGCGCGACGGCGTCCATCTGGACCAGCTGATCGTCCCGACCCTTGAGATACAAGCCGCTCATGTCTGAGGGCGTGGACCGTTCCTCGGGGCGCAGCTGCACCATGACCTTGTACAACTTGTTGGCCCGGGTGAAGGTGCTGACCTCGCGGCCACCCAGCATGGTCTGCAGGGTAGACGCGATATCGCGAACCGGAATCCCGAGATCCTCGGCCCGATCACGGTCGAAGGTGACAGTCAGCTCCGGCTTGTTCACCTTGGGGTTCAGCTGGAGGTTCACCAGCCCATGGATTCCCTGGGCCCGCTGCATCAGCGCCTGGACTCCGGCGGTGAGCTTGTCATAGTCCGGATTCTGGACCACGAATTCCAGTTGCGATCCAAAGCCGTTCCCGATGGCGGGAGGATTGTTGGCGAATGCCAGCACCCCCGGCACGCCGAAGAACTGGGGCTGCACCTCGTCGATAACATCCCAGACCTTGCGGTCCCGCTTGCTAAAGTCAGTGAGCCGCGCGAACACGATGCCCTGGCTCACCGGCCCGAACCCTCCCACCAGTTCGAAGTAGCCCTCCACGTCCTTGGTGCGGGCCAGGATGGCTTCAATGCGCTGCATGTAGCTGTCGGTATACCCTACCGTGGAACCTTCCGGTGCGATGGCCACCACGATGAAGAACCCGCGATCCTCCCGGGGGATGAACTCGTGCTTCAGGCTCCTGAACGTGACGACGGCGATGGCGACCATCGCTCCAGCGCCGAGCAGTACCGCCCCCCGATGCCGCAGGGCCCAGCCGAGGCTCCTGGCGTAACCGGCGGCGATGACCTCGAAGCCGCGCTCGAACGCTCTGAAGATCGGTCCGTGCTGTTTGGGCACCCGCAGGATCTTTGCGCTCAGCATGGGCGTGAGTGTCAGGGCGACGAACCCGGAAATGAGGACCGACCCCGCCAGCGCGATGCCGAATTCGTTGAAGAGCCGGCCGGTGGAACCCTTGAGAAAGGCCAACGGAGTGAACACGGCCACGAGGCAGATGGTGGTGGCCACGACCGCGAATGCGATCTCCCGGGTCCCATTCACCGCGGCCGTGGTCGGGTCTTCTCCGACCTCCTCCTGGTGCCGGTACGCGTTCTCCAGCACGATAATCGCGTCATCCACCACGATGCCGATGGCAAGGGTCAGCGCGAGAAGCGTGAAGTTGTTGATGGAAAACCCCAGGGCGTACATGATCGCGAAGGCCGAGATAACGGAAGCCGGGATGGCCAGGCCGGGGATGATCGTAGCTCGAAGGTTCCTGAGGAAGACAAAGATGATGATCACGACCAGGATGCCGGCAATGATCAGGGTATTGATGGCCTCCTTGATCGAGTGGCGCACGAAGACCGATTGGTCGTAGGCCACGTCCAGCTTCACCCCGGGGGGCAGCACCTGCTGAATAGCCGGCAGCGCCTTGTAGATGGCATCGGCCACCTGGATAATGTTGGCCTTGGACTGGCGCACCACGCCGATGGCCACCGCCGGCCGGCTGTTGTATCGGAGGGTGGTACGGATGTCCTCGGCGCCGAGCTCCACGTTGCCCAGGTCCCGAAGTCGAACCATCTGACCGTGCTGGTTATCCACCACCAGCTGGGAGAACTCCTCGGGGGTTTTCAGCTCACCCAGGGACCGGACCGAAAACTCGCGCTGCAGGGATTCGATCCGACCCGAGGGGATCTCCACGCTCCGGCTCTGGATGGCGCTCTCGACGTCCTGCACGGTCAGGCCCCGTGCCGCCAGCTGAGACGCTTCCAGCCAGACCCGCATCGAGTAGCGCCGCTCGCCGAAGATCTGGGCCTGCCCCACCCCGGAGAGCGATTGCAGCCGGCTCTTCACCGTCCGGTCGCCGATGTCCGACAGCTGCAGCAGGTCGTAGTTGTCGCCGGAGAGGGCCAGCCAGAAGAAGGGCTGCGCGTCGGCCTCCTGCTTGCTCACCACCGGTTCGAGCACCTCGCGCGGCAACCGGCCCCGGGCCCGGGAGACCTTGTCCCGCACATCCTGGGCGGCAGCCTCGACGTCCCGGTCCAGGTTGAACTCCAGCGTGATGTTGCTGACTTGCTCGGCGCTGGAGCTGGTCAGGGTCCGGAGTCCCTCGACCGTGCTCAGCTCTTCCTCCAGGATATCAGTGACCGCCGATTCCACCACCTGGGGATTGGCCCCCGGGAGCACGGTACTCACCGATACGATTGGAGGATCGATGTCCGGAAACTCGCGGACGGAAAGCTGCAGGTACCCCAGCACTCCGAACAGCACCAGGGCGATGCTCATCATGCTGGCAAAGACCGGACGGGCGATGGCGGTATCGGAGATTTTCATAATGAAACCAGCCTACGGGAACGGGGCCCGAAAGGTTTGTCACGAGCCGAAAGAATCTAACATCCTATAGTCGTTCCGGGTCCCCCGTATTAGACTGCACTCATGAGTATCAAGCTCTCCTCCCGGCAGCAGGCCCAGCTGGGGTTTCTGGACCAGGCCTTTTCCAAGGTGCAGCGGGTCCAAAGTCTTATCGAGAAAATGGCCACCCCGTCCGAGGCAGAAACGGCGGGCCGCAGCCTGACCCGGATCGTGGATGAGATCAAGTCAGGAGCATCGGGGATGGGCTTGTCGCGGGTGGCGGACTCGGCGGCCAATATCGGGAGCATCGCGCGGAGATCGGGCGCCATACCCCAACGGTTGCGGAGTTTGCGCGAAGGATTGGTGGGCTTGAAAATCAACTGGGAAGGGGCGCGAAAGGCAGCCAGCACGCCGGACAACACATCCAACGACGCGCCGTAGACGTAAGGGCTTCAGGCGGCCGTGGCCTTGGCTTTCCGCTTTTCGATCATCTTGTCAATGATGGGACCCGAGAGCAGCACGATCATCCCGTTGACCAAACCGCCGATCAAGAGTGAGACATAGGTGAGCGCCCCCAGGATGAGGGTGGCGCCGATTCCGGCAAACAGGATGTAGAAGAAGTGCATCACGGCCGGCTCCGGTTCGTGGCGGAGGACAGAGCGGGTAGATTAGTCTCCAGACCCGCCTCTTGGCAATCCCTGGAGTTCGGCGATGGCAAAGGCTTATGGCAAAATGGCGTATGGCAGTCCCGGTGAATGGACCTGCATCGGCGTGCGTTTACCGTGTGAGTAGTTGCCATACGCCATATGCCATATGCCCGTTCTAAGATTTTACTTCCACACATCGAGGCTCTGAATGCGCGCTCATCTCCCCCTCATGCTTCTCACACTGGCCGCCGGTCCGGCCCTGGCCCAGCAGCACGACGACGATCACGCGGTGGCCGGAAGCGGCACTCTGCCCGCCGGCTGGATGGCCCGCACCGACGGCGGCCGGCCCCTCACCGCCCTGAAATTCGATGTCATGGCCCCGGGCTGGCACCTCACGACGGGACCCGCGGTCATACTCTACCGCGACGCCGATAAGGTCGATGGCCTGGTGCACGCCGTCACCACGATCAACGTGTTCCCGGCGTCGGGCCACGCCGAAGGCTTCGGGCTGTTCCTGGGCGGACAGAATCTCCAGGCCGACAACCAGAGTTATACCTATTTCCTGATCCGGGGCGACGGCATGTACCTGGTGAAGCGGCGCACCGGAGCGACCACGTCGACCGTGGTGGACTGGACCGCGTCCGATGCGATCAAGAAGGCGAGCGCCGACGGCCCGGTCGCGAACGAGATCAGCCTTCAGACCAGTCGGGATTCCGTTGCCTTCATGGTGAACGGGACGACTGTCGCCACGCTGCCGGCCAGCCAGCTGGACACCAGGGGAATCGTGGGCCTCCGGGTGAATCACAACCTGAACCTGCATGTCGCGTCGCTGGGAGTGCATCCACTGCACTAAGGCGGTCGGGGCGGACGAGGCGGTCAGGGCGGACGACAAAGGCTGGCATTCAAAACGGATGTCAGCCTTTTTCTTGACCGCCTCGACCGCCTTTGACCGCCTTGTCCGCCGCAGCCTGGGAGGACAGCCCTTTTTGCGCCGCGGTGCCCACGGCCCCATCCCCCTCGCGGGCCACGCGCTCCAGGCCGCGGATGGCGTTGGGATGTCCCGCCGCCAGCAAGGATTCGACCGCGATCAGGCGCTGCGCTACCGGGCGCCCTCCACTCCTGAGCAGGGCCTTCCGGTCCAGCGCCATGGCGACCAGCGCGTTGGCTGCCTCAGCCGAATCAATCCTCCCCAGCGCGAATACCAGTTCCCGCCAGGTCGCCGCATCCTTTTCCGATTCCAGCGCGACCAGGATGGGCATCGCCAGGCCGTTGGAATTTCGATCGGCCAGCGCGTGAGCCGCGCTCGCTCGGATCCCGGGCGAGGCGTCGGTCAGCGATTTGCGAAGCGGCTCGATCACGCTGGGTTCCTGGAACCGGGACAGCGCCAGGAGGACGCACTGGCGAACCCTCGAATCCGGATGCTCGGAGAGCCGGCGCAGCGGACGAATTGCATCCACGACCCCGATCCGGCCGAGCAGGTCGACACCGTGGCAGATGACATGGACGTTGGGACTGTCGAGCAGCGGGAGGAGCAGAGAAAACGCCTCCGGCTTCTGGGCGATGAATTCATACAGAAACCGCCGGGGACCAATCGCTTCGGCCCGGGCCACGTGCTCGATCGCCAGCTCGAGGGCATCCAGGCCGCCCTCCCGCAGTACCTCGGCCACCCGGCGCTGGTCTTCGCTGGTCCGGAGCGCATAGAGAATCAGCTCGCTCAACACCGGCCGGGTGAACAGCCGGCGCAGGCCCAGCTGATAGCCCCGGCGCTCGTGCTCGGGAAAACGGGAAGCGAGGGCGACCAGCGCCTGGGCAGCGTGCAACGCTTCGGCCCAGTAGGAGTGGGCCGTCGCGGCCTCGAAGGCGCGGGCCGCCTGCTGCGCCTCCTCCACCGGTCCGCTAATTGTGCGGGACCGTCCCGAGGGAGTCTCGACGGCGAAGCCGGATGGAGGCAGGGCGAGCGAGAAGCCCTCGGGCACCGGCATGTAGCGGGGATCGGTAGGCGCCGATTCGGGCAGCAGTTCGATGACGATGTCCGGCGAGCCTACCATCGGCGCCTTGTCGTCGGCCAGGGCGCGGGCCACGAACAGCACATTGCCGGGAGCGGCGCCGGCTTCAAAGTGAATGACCTCTACCCGGCGCGAGAGCAGCCGGCCTTTCAACGTCGCTTCATCGGGCAGGTCGGAGTGCTCGATGCCGGTCTCCAGGTGGACGGCTCCGCTCTGGAGCACGCTCATCGCCCGGCGTAACGCCTCCTTCTGGGCCGGGATGTTGGCCGGCTGCAGCCGCAGCAGCACCACCAGCCGACCAAAGTGATCGGCAAACAGCGATGCTGCGCGGCCCGGGCGGTGCGAAGACGTCATGATGGTCCGTTGCCGTTGGATTCTGCCATGATCAAACGGATGTCATGCCGAGTGAAACGAGGGATCTTCTCAATACCAGCAAGATCTCTCGCTGCGCTCGGGATGACAGCCTTTCGGAACCGGTACCCCAGTGCAATTGTCACGCCGCTCGTGAGACCCCAAGTGGTTGGGGCATCTGGCGTTTCCAGACCCGAGTACGCATAGTGTAGCATCCTGACCCCACCATTCTTCCATCCTGGAGAGGCCATGCGTCGCTTCCTGGCGTTCGTCACAGTGCCCGCGATCGTCCTCGCTCTGGTCACCGCCCGTCCCGCCGCGGCGCAGGTCAGCTACGGCGCCGACCTCGGCGTCTACAGCGCCTATGTCTGGCGCGGCCTGAGCCTCACCAACCGGCCGGTTCTCCAGCCGGACCTCTGGCTGTCGGTTCCGGTCGGCGGCAGCGCCAGTATTACCGTCGGTGGGTGGTCCAGCATCGACATCGGCAAGTACGATGACCCCAACGACGACATCAGCGAAGGCGGTGGCCATGCGGGACCCGACCTGACCGAGTTCGACTGGTATGGTGAATTGGGCACCACGGTCGGCAGCGCGTCGCTTACCCTCGGCGTCACCGGTTATGTCTATCCCAACGACTTCGGACTCACCAGTACCAGCAACACGATTGAAATCTATGGCCAGATCGGCCTGTCCAACGTGCTCTCGCCCAGCCTCTCGGCTTATTACGATGTCGACAAGATCAAGGGACTGTACCTGGAAGGCTCGATCAGCCATGACATCGCCATCTCACCCAGCTTTACCTTGACGCTGGGGGCGCTGGCGGCCTTCAACGCGGGGATGGGATGCGAGGCGGATACGGGCGGGAACTGCACCGTGCTGAGCAACTTCTTCGACAGCGGCTTCACCCATGCCGATTTCTCGGTGGCCACGTCGTTCAGCGCGGGTAGCCTGTCATTTGCGCCCGTTTTCCACTTCCAGGTCAGCAGCGACGAATTCACCAAGTTCAATTCGCCGACCAAGGTGGATGAGAGCACCAAGATCTGGTTCGGGGTGGGGATCAGCTGGGCCGGCGGCGGCGGAGACGAAGCAACCGCAGAGTAGATTGAGGGGATTGAGGGGATTGAGGGGATTGAACGCAAATCCCGTCAATCCCTTCAATCCTATCAATCTCAAATCTCCTCGAAAGTATCCTCCAACCGGTTCAGCATCTCCTTCAGCAATCTCTCATCGATGCCGAGCGCCGGCTCCAGCCGGATGACCCGGGCGTTGGAGTAGGTCCCCGCCACCAGTACGCCGCGCTTGAACAATCCGGATGCCACCTTCCAGCCGATTTCCTGGGCGTGGAACTCCATGCCGATCAGCAGGCCCCGGCCTCGCACCTCCTTCAGCACCTGGGGGTAACGGTGCTTGAGCTGGTTGAGAGCGGCGAGCACCATCACCCCCTTGGCCGCGGCCTGGCCGGGGAGATCCTCCGACAGGGTGACTTCCAGCGCGGCCATGCCCGCCGCGCAGGCGAGCGGGTTACCGCCGAAGGTGGTGGAGTGGATGATGGGGTTGGGGATCATTACCTCCCAGACCTTGGCACTCGCAATGAAAGCGGACAGCGGCATCACTCCGCCCCCCAGCGACTTGCCGAGGCACATGATGTCGGGGACGACATTCCAGTGGTCCACGCCCCAGAGCTTGCCGGTGCGGCCCATCCCGGTCTGCACTTCGTCGGCGATGAGCAAGGCACCGTACCTGGTGCAGAGCTCGCGGGCCCGGGGGAAGTAGTCGTCCGGTGGTACCACGGCGCCGGCCTCGCCTTGCACCGGCTCCAGCACCACGCCGGCAATCCGGGTCCCGACAGCGTCGGCCCGGACAAATTCCTGCTCCAGCGCGTTCGCGTCGCCGAAAGGCACGAAGAGCACGTCCTGCAATCCCTGCTGGAACGGCTCCCGGAACATGGCTTTCCCCATGAGCGACAGCGATCCCAGGGACTTGCCGTGAAAGCCGGACAGGGTCGAGATGAAGGTGTGCCGCTTGGTGTAGAGCCGGGCCAGTTTGATGGCGCCTTCGACGGCGTCGGTCCCGTTGTTGATGAAGAAGGAGTTCTGCAGGTCACCCGGCGTGGCCTCGGCCAGGAGCTTGGCCAGCGCGCCGCGCCATGGTTCCAGCAGCTCCTGGCTGTTTAGCGCCATGCGCCGCATCTGGGTGATCACGGCGTTCACGATCTTCGGATGGTTCACCCCGGCGCTGAAGATGCCGTAGCCGCCCAGGCAATCGATGTACTCGCGGTCGAGGATGTCCTTCAGGATGGACCCATGGCCCGACCATTCGATGGCCGCGAACTGACCGGCTTCCGTCACCGACTTGCGGTAGCTGATGAAGCCGCGGTTGTAGTAGGTCGCGTAGTTCTCGACGGTTTCAGCGATGAAGGCTTGCTTTTCTTCCAGCGACAAAGTGGGGGCTTCCAGCAGCTTCAGGTACCGGCGGGCATGCTCGAGGACTTCGGGGGTCGGCACTCGCAATTAATCACCTCAAGGGGCGGTAGAGGGCGGTAATAGACGGTACTGGACGGTAATGGGAATAGCGGCGCGGTTGGACCCCGGCCTGGCTACCGCCCATTACCGCCTATGACCGTCTATTACCGTCTTCTACGATTTGATTTCCGTCCAGATCTGATCCCACAACTGGGTATCCGCGCCCAGATCGATCTGGTATTCGAGTCGGGCGAGCTCTTCGGTGGACGGATAGGGAACCGGAGTGGTCAGGGTCGCCTTGGCATTGGGCGAGCCGTAGCCGGTGAAATTCGAAATCGCCGACGCGACGTCGGGCCGCATGATGTAGTTCATGAATTCATGCGCCGCGCGGGGATGCTGCGAGGACTTGGGGATCACCAGCGAATCGGACCAGATGGTGCAGCCCTCTTTGGGAATGACGTAGCCCAGGTTGGGCTGGGAGACTTTGGCCTGGCTGGTGTCGCCATTCCACAGCTGGGCAATGGTCACGTCGCCGGCGATCAGCTGGTCCTTGACCGGCGCCGAGATGTAGGCCTTGAGATGGGCCTTGGCGCCGATGGCATCGGCCTTGGCCTCCTGCAGCTCCGTGGGATTCCTGGAGTTGAGGGAGTGTCCCTTGAAGCGGAGGAAAGCGCCGATCACTTCGCGGCCATCGTCCATCATGGTCATCTTCTTGTGATACTTGGCATTCTGGAAGACGCCCCAACTGTCCGGCGCCGGCGTTACCTTGTCGGTCCGATACGCAATGCCGGTCGTCCCCCACTGCCACGGCACCGTGTAGCGGTTGCCGGGATCGGTCGGCAGGTCCCGGAAAATGGGAGACAGGTTGACGGTGTTACTGAGGTACTTGGGGTTGACCGGTTGGATCAGGTCGGTAGCGGTGAGCACCGGGATGATGTAACCGGAGGGCACCACCAGGTCGTACCCGGCCGCCCCGGCCTGCAGCTTGGCCACCATCTCCTCGTTGCTCTCGTAGGTATCGTAGGTGACCTTGACCCCGAATTCCTTCTCGAAGTTGGGCACCGTGTCTTCCGCGATATAGTCCGACCAGTTGTAGATGTTGAGCTCTTTCTCGATCGGTCCGAGGTCGGCCATCGCCGTCGTGCTGTCAGCACCGGCGGTCTTGTCCCCTTCTTTCTTGGCGCACGAGGCCAGCACCATGCCGATGGTGCTCAGGCTCAATCCCAGTGCCATGCCGCGGGTGACGAATTCGCGGCGGCTCACGCCACCGGCCAATACTTCGTTGACCAGCTTCTCAGCTTCTTTTTTGGCGCTCACAGTTCCTCCTGGGCGGTAGGACGGCAAGACGGTAGGACGGGTCGGTCGCGGCGGTACCAGCTACTGGTCCAGCATGTCACGTAATCGAAACCAGGCCCCCGCCAGTGGCAAGAACCAGGGACGGCCATTGTATAGCGGGATCGCGGGAAAGTCCAATCCGGCAATGGGGGGTGGGTCGCCCCCGGTCAGATACTCCCCCATTCGGTAGCCCAGGTAGAGCGACATGGCCACCCCGTGGCCGCCGTAGCAACAGGCGTAGCCGATCCCATTCATGCGACCGGCGTGGGGCAGCTGGTCCCGGGCGAATCCCAGCGTGCCGGACCAGGCAAAATCGATGGCCGTCCCCCGGAGCTCGGGAAATATCGCGACCATGTCGTGCCGGAGCCGGGTAGCGGCGGCCGGAGTCCCGATGGGTGAAAAGGCGGCCCGGCCGCCGAACAGCAGGCGGCCGTCTCCCGACATGCGATAGTAATGCAGCAGGTGACGGCAATCGCTCACCAGCCGGGCATTGGGGATGAGCCGGCGCTGGAGACCCCGCTCGAGGGGCGCGGTCGCGATGATGTGACTGCCGACCGGGATCACCCGGCGGCGGAGCGCCGGATCGGGCGGCCGGTAGCCGTTGGTCGCGACCAGGACGTCGTCCGCGGTAAGCGTCCCGCGGCTGGTCTCCAGGGTGAACCGGGCACCGTCCCGGCTGACCCGGGTTACCCGGGTATTCTCCGCCACTTTCGCTCCCGCGCCGAGGGCCGCGCGCCGCACACCGGCGAGGAGCTGGGCGGGCTGCACCGACGCCGCGCGGGGATCCAGCACTCCCCCGACATACCGCGCCGAGCCGATTTCTTCGCCGATCCGGTCGGCGCCGAGCATGGTGGTCGGATAGCGGCAGCGATGCTCGAGGAGCTCGCGATGCCGGTCCAGGTCCTCCAGTTGCCGCCGCGACTCGGCCACGGTCACGTGGCCGGCGCGATGGTAGTCGCACTCGATGCCTTCCTCCGCGATCAGCGATTCCACGAAGGCCATGGCCCGGAGTGATTCTTCGAACAGCTCCAGCGCCCGGGCGAATCCCAGCCGCCGAATCAGGCCCGGCAACTCGCGCTTGTAGCCGGGAAGCACGAAGCCGCCGTTCCGGGTACTGGCTCCCGCGCCAGCCGTCTCGCTCTCCAGCACCAGTACCTCCGCGCCCCGGCGCCCGAGCGTGCGCGCGGCGGCGAGGCCGGTGTAGCCGGCGCCGACGATGGCGATGCCGGTGTGGGGGGGGAGTGGATAGGTAACGCCGGCCTCCCGGCCGGCTAGATCAAACATCTCACCCGGCCCCGTGGCGCCCTGCAACCAGTAGGGATGCGAAGATACGCTTGAATCCGCTCGGTCCTTCACGACTTCTGGTACCCCGCTGATTTGAGCCTCGGTTGAGCCTGCCACCCGACCGTGCAGAGATGGACCGCCCTTTCGGAACGTATAAGCGCCGGATGCCGCATTGGAGACTGCCCGGGCGGGACTACATGGTCGGCTGGAATCTGGACCGCTCTCAGGACGGCCTCTCAGCCCCTGAGCGTTCGATCGTGGTCTCGGCCATTCGATACTTCGAGGGAGAGCGGTACGACGTGCACGCATTCGCGGTCATGAACGACCACGTCCACTTGATTGTGAAGCCTCTGGGTGGTCATGAGCTTACGACGATCATGCATTCACTCAAGTCCTACACGGCGAATCGCATGCGGAAGGATTTCAATAGACGAGCACCGATTTGGACTCGTGAATACTGGGACAGAATTATTCGCAACGAAGCCGATCTTCGGATGAAGATCCGGTACGTCCTGGATAATCCTGCCAAGCGGTGGCCGGGGATGGAGAGATACCCGTGGTGCGGAGTGGGCCGTCCGGCAATTCCTCGCCGCGAACACGTTCGATCAAGCCGGCCGGAGGCCGGCGATACCTAGACATCCGCCTTCGCTTGCTCCCGTCCAAACCGGTCCGCCAGATAGATCGTCGCAGTCGTCACGATCAGGATCAGCGTCGAGATCGCGTTGATCGAC
>Ga0070699_100002163_pt1 | contig 17778 bp, 19 predicted proteins | sample KBSK1503metaG_FD_65473 | JGI IMG/M metagenome (GOLD analysis project Ga0070699, IMG submission 65473) | Corn, switchgrass and miscanthus rhizosphere microbial communities from Kellogg Biological Station, Michigan, USA - KBS K1-50-3 metaG | ecosystem: Host-associated > Plants > Roots >... | reverse complement strand
TAACCTAAGGGACCATGACCCACTCGATCGGATCGAAGGACCGGCCGAGACTCCACTTTCGGATTTTGGGCAGATTCGATTCACCTAGACGGAGAGTGCCACGGCGCCCTATGAGCAACGAACTCCTTGTCTGCGTTGATCGGCAGCGATTTCCGCGCGAGGCTGGGCACCGCCTCGCGTTGGTCAAGGACTCCGTGTGGACACGCGGAATGGACCTGCGAATTCACTTCATGAGTGGGGACGCGCACCTGCACGATCGGGTCGTGGATGCCGCCATAGCCTGGACCCGGCATGCGAACATACATTTTCTTTTCGGTGCGGGGGCCGATGCCGAGATACGCATAGCGTTCGAACCCAACGGGTCGTGGTCGTACATCGGCACGGAAGCGCTCCGGGTTCCCAAAGAGAAGCCGACGATGAACCTTGGGTGGTTGAACGCGGAAACCACGAACCAAGAAGTTCGCCGCGTCGTACTTCATGAATTTGGGCATTTGTTGGGGTGCCTCCACGAGCACCAGAACCCGTCAGGCGGGATTCCTTGGGATCGGGAGGCTGTCTACAGGTACTACGGCGGTCCTCCGAACAACTGGGACCAAGCGAAAATCGATAGAAACATCTTCGACACATATCGGGACGACTTGACTTCTCACACGAAGGTCGACTCCCAGTCGATCATGATGTATCCGATACCAGCTGCTTTCACTACATCCGGGTATTCAGTCGGTCTCAATGACGATCTCTCGGAAGTCGACAAGACGTTCATCGCAGAGATGTATCTGTTTTGACCCGAAAGGAATAGGAAGGAACGCCGGTCACAATGGCAAAAACTGACCACGCTCTCGTCGTCGGGATAAATCGATATCCTGAGCTATCGAATCTTCAAGGGCCGGAAGCCGACGCAATTGAGTTCGCGGATTGGCTCAAAACAGACCCCAGAGCTCAAGTCCCCGGGTCTCAGGTTACACGGCTCCTCTCCTCAGACTATGCAGCCGGGGTAGTCGCGCGGGACGCGAAGCCTATCGTTGCGGACATTGACGCCGCGCTCGAGGCACACATCGATCGAGCCGATCAGCATGGTGGGGATGCCGGCAATCGCCTGTATCTGTACTTCGCAGGTCACGGCATGGCACCCGATGCGGATGAGGTAGCCCTGCTCATGGCGAACGCAGCTCGGCGCCGAATCGGACACCACATTGCAGGGCGGTCGTACACACGGTGGTTCCGCGAAGCTTCTCTCTTTCGAGAGATCGTTCTCTTCATGGACTGCTGTCGGGAACCAACGCTGTACATGCGCGCCAATCCCCCGCCATGGGATCGCCGCAGAGGAAACGGGCAAACGAGCTATCTGGTTGGCTTCGCAACGAGCTGGCCAAGTGCGGCGAGAGAGATGTCGCCCGCACCAGGAGCGCCGGTCCGCGGCCTCTTCACCAGAATTCTGATTGAGGGCCTGAAAGGTGCCGCTCCAGTCAACGCCGCCGGTGATCTGACCGCCTCCATTCTAGAGGGATACGTCCTTAACCGCTTCAAGGAAGTATTTGAGCAGGCAGAGGAGCCGGCAGCGGAGCGGCAGGAACCCAGGATCGACTCGGAACCGAAGAATACTTTCGTGGTGTTGTCGGGCGGGCCGCTACAGGTGCCGGTCTCGGTCAGTATTCGGCGAAGCGACGGGGGTCAGGCGGCCGAGATTCGAGTATTCAATCACCAGGGGGAAGAACAGGCCAGCGCTTTTCAGGCCGGCACTATGGAACTGAAGCTGCAGCCTGGATGGTACAAGGCAACGGCGGGCCCTAATCGGCAACTATTTGAGGTTTCAGCCAAGGGGGGGCCGCTTGCGATCACTATCTGATCGGTCGAGAAAGAAGACGGGTCAACTTCTCATTTCCGCGCCATCGGGAGTCGAGGTGACGGTTCTTGGAGCCGACTTGAGCCTAATCCGTCGCATCTCGCCTGGCAGCAGTACCCTGACCCTATCCCCAGGCATCTACAAGGTAATCGCAAGCGCGGGCGACGCCAGTCATTCGCAATTGGTAGAAGTGGTACAAGGCGAGGAAACAGTGCCGAGAATCGAACCGGTTCGTTTCGCCTCCGCTGCACCGCTCCGCGCAACTCGGAAGACTCACGAGTATCATACTTACACGGCACAAGCTCTAAGTAAGGCCCAACCACGCGTTCTGGGAAACGGAGCCCAACTGTTCTTCTTCTCTCGATACTGGACTGGACGTGCTGGCAGTGAGAGGCCCGTCTCGCATCCGACGCATCCCTTGAAGGGCATGAGCTTTCATCGACTTTCTGGCGACACAGTAATCAACGTTGAAGCAGAGTCGCTTTGGGTTACCAGCGATCCATATCAGCCCGATGAGTATGCGAGTTTGCTAGTAGAGCTGGATCCCGGACCTTATCGACTGCGCCTGGAGACGAAAACGTTCGGCATCATTGAACAGTGCATTTGGTTATCCAAAGGTTGGCAGACACAAGTGTTTTGCCTAGTACGGGACGTAGATCCTGGCCCGGCCGTAGAACATGTCCCTGATCTGAGCACTGCGGCTATCTTGATGGCACGCCCCGAGGAGGGATTCGATCCCTACGCGGATTATCTGACACTCACCGAGATCGCGCGAGCTGGTTTGATCACGCGAAGGCCACTCCTTAGCCCGAGCGACCTCCAGGCTCTGCTGTATGGAAAATTTGAGAACCCAATGCTTGGCCTACTCGGAGCGCACCTCCTGGTAAGAACGGAGCCGGAGGCGCAGGGTCAACTGAGAGTAGTGGTGGATAACATGCGCCGGCTGGTGGGTGTTCATCCGGATGTAGAGATCATCGCGGCGAGCTATCTCGGCGAATCCAGTCCGAACCTGCGAGGAGTGCTTGGAGCCCCGCCGATGCTCGCACGCAGTTGGGAACTGCTTTCAAACCTCACGCTTGAAGACGAGACCTTAGTTCCGTCTGGAAGCCTCGCGTCGGGAGTGGGGGCGGCCCGTTGGGGCGCGGGCATCTGGTTGAGTTGGTTACTCGAAGAACTACGCGCTGTCGAGCCTGCACTCCCCGAAGCCCATGAGGAGGCATTCGCGGGCGATTCGCCATCACCTGGTGAGATCCCAGACGTGACAGGGACATCCATCGGCACGGACCCTGACTTCAGCCTCAATGTGATACGAAATCAAATGGGTCGCTTGGAGGAGAAGGATGAGGAGTTGACGGGACTGGAGCAGGCGTTTGCGCGAGCTATGCGGTCAGACCAAAGGGGCCAGTTCGGGGCTTCGTATCTCACCCGAGAAGGTGTAACGGAATCGGCAACAGGGAAGTTGAATCGCGGCTCGCTCGCGAGGGCCTTCGGTATGCCTGCAAGCTCTGTGAATCTGGTCTTGTCGAACATCGCTAAGAAGTTGTCGGAGTAGTTGGCGGCGCACAGCAAGCAAGCCCGCGGCTGGGGAAGTTGGGGGACAGAAGCCATGGGAGAGCCCGATGCAGCATCTTGCGAGGCCGAGAAACCCCAACAGGGAATTCGCGCCAGTCTTCAGCGTGTTTTTATGGGTCGCTGGTGTCTCACTCGTGATTCACGCGACCATCCTTGTCCTTTCGCGAGTGACAGCAGGATCATAAAAAAGATGCCCAGGAGCGTCGCCTCACCAAAAAAGTAAACCCCCGCGGGCATCATACCCGCGGGGGCTGTTCGTCGCGCGCTACGTGGGGGGTCAGGGCAAACCGAATTGCCAACGCGCGACGTCCATCGAATGCGGCCGCCACGAGGCCGGTGAGCTTGTGACGGCCGCGACGGCGTTACGTCAAGACGAACGCCGCCAAGAAGAGGCACGCCGATGCAAGTCTAAGGTGCTGAAACACGATTACACCCCCTCGGTATGGGTGCCAGCACGCCCCTTCTGGACACAATCACTTGGCAGAGAAGGTGCCAGTCGATAAATTCTTGGGGACAACCTGTTAATTCATTGTAAATGCGGAGCTTATAAATTGTCGATCGCGGGTTGATACCTAGTGCCAATCCGTCGCAGATGGGTGGGTCCGGTACAGTACCGTACGCTCCTGTACATTTCCGGACGGTCAGGAGATCGCGGCCAGCCCTCCGGTGCTGCGCAAGATCAGCTCGGCGATCTCCCGCGCGACCATTTCGAAGGCCTCCGGCTTGGGGAATCGGACCATCGTGGCCGCCGGTAACCCCACCGCCCACTCGGCCAGACCGGTCCCCAGCGCCCGCGTGAAGAGTCCCGACGGAGTCGGCCAGGGAGCCATGGGCCAGATCTCCGGGCCGTCCGAGCGTGACTTGGCCATCCCGATCAACGCCTGGGTCGCGGGATGGTGAATGCCCGCGCGATCCCAGACGAAGCCCTCCGCCAGCTCCGCCCGCGCCGAACCCGCAAGCGCCCGCACGCGGGCCAGGATGTCGTCGGGCTCCATCGCCTCCGCGGTCTCGATCGTGATCCAGGCGTTCGGGCGATCCGGGTGAGGCGACGCCGGGCGCGCGACCTGTCCCAGCGGCTCGAACAGCGCGCGCTTCAGGCGTTCCTCCCCGCTCCCCGCGACCGCCGCCGCGTCCGCGATCGTCTCCTCCAAGAAATCGAGCGCATCGGCGCTCTGCGCCAGTTTGCGCAGGAGTTCGAAGTCGAGAGGTCGTGGACCGTATGCCTGCTCGGAAAGGTCTCTTACGACCGCGTCGCGGATCGACCACGCGTTCGCTCCGTCGCCCCACAGCCCGATCACCACGCGGCCGCGCGCGCCGAGAAAGACGCGGCGCCGCCTCGGCAACCCCTGCGCGATCCGGGGCCAGAATGCGACCGGTGCCTGCAGCCGGGCGCGGTTCGCACGGAGCGCTTCCGCGAGAACGAGGGATCCCTGCGTGGCGCCGGGGACGACCACGATGGCGACCTCCGGCGGTGATCCCGCTGGGCCCAGCGCGCCGGCCGCAGCGACCGCCTCCACCGCGGCCATCCCCGCGGCGAGAGCCAGCCGCTCGGCCCCCGCGACGGCGGCCGGCGTCACGGGCATGGCCTCACCGTGCCACGCGGCCAGGAGGGTGACCCGTGGGGTCACGCCCGGCGGCGGCAGGAGTAGAAAGATCGGGACAACATTCCCGTTTTCAACGAGTTCGAGGCGAAGGCGCTCCGCCGCCAGCCCGACCGCCTTTCGGGCCTCGGCGGCCGTGGCCTGCGGGACCGTCTCCCGGGCGATGGCCAGAAGCGGCTCGAACGCCGAGAGTTGCAGCCCGGCGTCGAATCGAAGATCAGGCAGCGAAATCGGGTTCAACGAGCCCCCCTCCATTTTGTTCGGGTCGGCGCCATCATAACCACATCCATACCGTTGAAATATCGGGATTTGTAGGGAAATTGGCTTGACACCCCGAACAGCCCCGAACGAGACTGGTGCGCTGACGGCAGCCCCCGCCCGCACCATGGCACGCCGCCGCGAATTTGTGTGGAGGGGAGGAACATGGAAGCCAGGTTTCCTGAGTGCCGAAAGTGCTCGGCGGGAGTTCTCATCCCCCTTTCGGACTACGGCAGGGACGGCGCCCCGATCATGTACAAGGCATGGGTCTGCTCGAATCCCACCTGCGGTTTCAATCTTCGCATCGACAACGGTGAGATCAGCCTCGGCCGTGCCGTGGGGCAGTCGACCAAGTAACGCTTCGCATCGCCGAAGCAACCGGTAGCGGGCAAGAGCGCCGACGTGGGAGCGACCCCAGGGGGGAGGCCCTTTCGTCGGCGTTCGGCATTTTGGTCGGGAGGGAGCTCACGGAGCCATGATCAAAGCCATCATCTTCGATCTCGACAACACGCTCACCGACTTCATGAAGATGAAGCGGGCGGCGATCGACGCTGCCGTCGACGGCATGATCGACGCCGGCCTCTCGCTCTCCCGGGCCGAGGCCTCCGAGAAGATCTATAACGTCTACGACCGCGAGGGGATCGAATACCAGCAGGTGTTCGACCTCTTCCTGAAGGAAGAGCTGGGAAGGATCGACTTCAAGATCCTGACCAGCGCGATCGTGGCCTATCGACGCTCTCGGGACTCGTACCTCGTTCTCTATCCGCACGTAAATCTTACGTTGATGGAGTTGGCGAAGCGCGGCTTGAAGCTGGCGGTCGTCTCCGACGCGCCGCGGTTCCAGGCCTGGCTCCGCCTGGCTCACCTCCAGCTCCAGCACTTCTTCTCGCCGGTCGTCGCGTTCGAGGACACCGGGGAGCGAAAGCCGTCGCCCAAGCCGTTCGAGCGGGCGCTCGAGCTCCTGGGGATCCTCCCTTCCGAGGCGATCATGATCGGCGACTGGCCCGAACGGGACGTCGTCGGGGCGAAGCAGGTCGGAATTCGGACCGCGTTCGCGCGCTACGGCGACTCGTTCGGCACGAAGGAGTCGGGCGCCGACTGGGACCTGAACGACATCTACGAGCTGGTGGAGATCGTCGATCGTCTGAACGGGGCCGCGGTCGAGGTGAAATCGCCGTGGTGACCGCGTGGTGGGTGGTGGCTCGATGGTGACCGTGGGGGTCGACATCGTCGAAGTGGACCGGATCGCTCGCGCGATCGAGCGATGGGGAATTCGCTTCCTCGACAAGATCTTCACTCCGGCCGAGATCGCCTACTGCCGCGGCAAGGCCCGCGAGGCCGAGTCGTTCGCGGTCCGTTTCGCGGCCAAGGAGGCGTTCGCCAAGGCGCTCAAGGTTGGCAAGGCCTCCATCTGGCGCGAGGTCGAGGTCGCGCGCGGGGAAAGCCCGCGGCCGGCCCTCCTCCTCCACGGCGGCGCGCGAACGTTGACCGGCAGCCGCCGCGTCGATCTCTCGCTGTCCCACGCGTCGACGCACGCGGTCGCGGTCGTCCTGGTCGAGGAATAGCCACCGCCCGTGCGACTCCCTCCCCTCGAGACCCGTTTGGTCAGCGCCCAGGAGATGGCCGCGATCGATCGCGCCGCGATCCAGGGGCGCGGGATCCCGTCGTTGGCGCTCATGGAGCGGGCCGGCCGCGAGTCGGCGAAGCGAATCGCCGCGTGGTGGAAGCCCGCGCGCGCCGCGCGCGCCGGCGGCGCCGGCGCCGCGAAGGGTCGGGGAGGAGCGTCCGCGCGCCCGGCGGTTCGCCCGGGCGCTCGCGGCGTCGCGCTCGTCCTCGCCGGCCGCGGCAATAACGGCGGCGACGGCTTCGTGGCCGCGCGCCACTTGAAGGCGGCCGGATTCGCGGTGCGGGTCCTCGTGGCGGCCGAGGAGGGCGCGCTCTCGCCCGACGCCCGCGTGACCGCGGACGGCTGCGTCCGAGCGAGGATCCCCGTCACGTTCCTTCCGGATCCGCGCGCGTGGGGACCCGGCAGCGAGGCCGCGATCGCGGCGGCGGGCGCGGCGTTCCTCGTCGACGCGCTCCTCGGCACCGGCGCGGCCGGCGCGCCGCGCGGCGCGATCGCCGCGGCGATCGAGATGGCGAGCGCTTCCGGGCAGCCCATCGTCTCGATCGACATCCCCTCCGGCGTCGACGCGACGAGCGGCCACGCCGACGTGCCGAGCATCCGGGCCGAACTCACGATCACGCTCGCCGTCTCCAAGATCGGGCTCGCGCTCGAGCCCGGCCGGAGTCAGGCCGGCGAGGTCGAGGTCGTCGACATTGGGATTCCGCCCGACGTGGTGTCGGCTAGCGTGCCCCACATGCTCGTCGCCGATCTCGGCTGGGCGCGCTCGCTCCTCCCGCGCCGTCCGCTCGACGCGCACAAGGGGTCGATGGGGCGCGTGCTCGTGGTCGGCGGGAGCGCCGGCATGATGGGCGCGATGGCGATGGCGTCCGAGGCGGTGCTTCGCGCGGGCGCGGGCTACTCGATCGCCGCGGTGCCCGCGTCGTGCGTCGACGTCCTCGAATCCCGCGTCGTCGAGGTCGTGAAGCGCGGCATGCCGGAGACGGCCGCGCGGAGCCTCGGGATGGGCGCGCTCGAGCCCATCCTCGAGGAGGCGATGCGCGCCGACGTCGTGGCGATCGGTCCCGGCGCGTCGCGCCACCCCGAGACGGAGGAATTGCTCCGCGCGCTGGTCGATCGGATCGAGGGTCCGATGATCCTGGACGCCGACGCCTTGAATGCCTTCGAGGGCCGCGAGCTCAAGCGCCGCCATGGGCCGCTGATCGTCTCGCCTCACTTCGGAGAGGCCGCGCGGCTGACCGGCGGCACAACCGGCGACGTCGCGCGCGATCCGGCCGGGTGGGCGCGCGGATTCGCGTCGCGAAGCGGCGCGATCGTTTGTTTGAAGGCGACGCCGATGATCGTCGCGGCGCCGTCCGAGCCGCTGCTCTTGAACGCGAGCGGAAATCCCGGCATGGCCACCGCGGGCGCGGGCGACGTCCTGACGGGCACGATCGCGGGGCTTCTGGCGCAGGGGATGGACGCGCCCGATGCAGCGGTGCTCGGTTGCGTGGTGCACGGCCTGGCCGGCGACGTCGCCGCGCGGCGCCAGGGAATGCGCGGCATGGCCGCGCCCGACATCTTGGCGGCGCTGCCCGCGGCATTGCTGGCGCTCGAGAGCGGAGCGCTCGATGGAATCTAAGGGGAAGCGTCCCGGGAAGGGCGACGGCGATGAGCCCCGCCGTGGCATCGGGCCCGGGAGCGCACGCTCCGCGGCGGCGAGGCTGCGAGCGGTCCGCATCGCGCTCGCGCACGACCTGATCCGCGTTGCCAAGATCCTCGACCGGCGCGGCATGATCGTGGCGAGCGAGGGGTTGCTGAGCGCTCGGGTCGCCGGCGACCGCATCCTGATCACCCGCCGCGCGCGCCGAAAGGCGGATCTCACGCCGCGCGACTTCGTCGAATTAGGCGTTCTGGAGCCTGCCGACTCTCAGGCGCGGCTTGCCGCGTCCGCGGAGCACCGGGTGCATCTGGTCGCCTATGCCATCCGCCGCGACGTGGAGGCGATCGTGCACGCGCGGCCCACCGCGCTCACCGCCTTCGCGCTCCGCGGCCACGCCCCCGACTTTTCGCGATTCGACGTCGCGATGACGCTGCTGGGGCCCGTGGGGTTCGTGCCGTACCGTCCGTCGGGGAGCGAGGAGTTGGCCGAGGCGGTCGGCACGGCGCTCGAACCGCGCGACGCCGTCGCCCGACCGCACGTGTTGGTGCTGCAGAATCACGGGGCGCTGGCGGTCGGGACGAACGTCGAGGAGGCGCTGTCGCGGCTCGAGACGGCGGAGCACCTGGCGACCTCGGTGCTGCTGGCGGAGCGGAAGGGGTAAGGGGATGCAGGAGCGGCTCGACGGAGGGATCCCGGCGATGATGGTGGCGAGCTACCTTCAGAGCACCAGCATTACCTGATGCTCAAGGTAGCCAAGACGTCCGTTCTGATAGTGCTCCTTCTCACATTCCTATCCGCGATGGCGTGCATCACTCCCCGGGCCGCTCCAGCGGCGGATTTCGGAACCCAGCAGATGCCGGGGCTTGGCTTGAGGCCCAGCGACTCGATCGATGAATTTGATTTCACCGTCGAAGATGACCGGTTGCTCCACGTCGCTTGGCTCGTACAGCTACGCGAGCGTCCAGACGCCGACGAAATCAAGGTGCAGGTGTGGTACCGGCAAATGGAGTCTGCGAAGGGTCGTTGGCGCGATCCCGTTCTCGTTACTGCTGGTGGGTCTCCGCCCCTTCGCATTCTCATCCTCGGGGACCAACTGCATCTTCTGATCGGCCGCGAACTCAAGCACTTTGCATCAAATGATGGCGGACGGACTTGGGTGGAACTGGCCCAAGTAGTCCCGACGCCGCGCGTGCAAACCTTCGATGCCGCGCTGGACGGCGGTTCTATCATCGTGGCCTATGTCGCGCGTATGCGTAGGACTTTTGGGAGCCAAGTTCCGGAGTCAGTCGGCGTTTGGACTGCCCGGCTGACGACGAGCGGTCCAAGCGCCCCCACAAGAGTGGGAGCATTCCCTGGAGTTTCCCACACTGAACCGAAACTCCTGATCTCCAGCAGGGAGGTCCGGCTCTTTTATGCGGTAAGTAGGATTGGCCGCGGGGCAGCCCCCGATCAGGTACACGCGAACCTGTTCGAATCTTGGAGCAGCGACCACGGTGCTACGTGGTCTCTTCCCCAAGCGATTGCGACGCTGGGTCTGCATGATGGACATGCTCGCCAATCGGGGAACGGGTCCATTTCTCACCTGGACGCGGTGCGGCTCAAGAATCATATCCTCATCTTCTACAATGCGGCGTGGCTCTACGCTGCGAAGTCGAGGAACGGGACTTCTTGGTCCGATGCATCGACACTCATTGGCGTTCGAAGCTGGCTTGGCCCGGCTCAGACGGCTTCCGTGGCCGCAGTCGCAAGCGGCGACCGGGGGCAGCTGATTTGGATCGACAGTCGCTTTCAGCATTCCGATCGAACCCTGCTAAACCCATGGGGTTTGCCATGGTTCCTCGATGCCGACTGGGTAGACAACGATGTCCTCGCACTGCCGTTGTCGCTTACGCTACGGCCAATCGAGGAGGTGACTGCGGCGAAGCCTGTCCGACTTACGAGGGAGCTGTCCTTCGCGGCTCGGGTTCGTGCTAAGGCAAGCGGGAACCGCGTCTACGTGATGTGGCCGGGGCGTGCGAGGGTTGGAAGGCATCTCGACAGCGCCGGAAAGCCATCGACCATCTTCTTCCGTTCGTTGCCGCTGGAATAGGGGCCCGAAGGGCCGCCGAGCGGTTCGCCGTCGAGTGAAGGGAACCCTAGGTTGTGTCGGGGGGTAGGGCGGGATGTGCGTCCCCACCTCCTAGCCGGAATCCTGGGCGCTTCGCTGCTGGCCGCGCCCGCAATGGCGGACCCGCGCCAGTCGCTATGGTCTGTGTCCCTGCTCGGGGGACCGGTCACCTTCAAGTCGGAGCGGCCACCAAACGAGGAGTTCGCCGCACGGGCCGAAGTCTCTCGCACTGTAGTCGGGGCGCTTGAGGCGGGCTTTGGGCTGGGCTACCTCAGCTTCGGTCACCTCAGTGACCCGTTTGGTGGCGATGGGAGGCTTTCGTACGAGGCGGATGGTCGGGCCCTCAATTCCTTCGATCTTTCGATCTCCACCCGGCTCCATCCACGATTCGCAGCCTTCCATCCATACTTGTCGCTGGGGGCCGGCGCGTTCGCGATTCAAGAGTATTTCCCATCCGTCGATCCGACAAATGTGTCTCGTCAGCTGAAGCCCGGCATTTCCGCGGGGATCGGGGCCCATGGGATTCTGATCCCCGCTCTCGGTTTCGAGTTTCGCCGGATCAGCATCTTCGTTAACGGCCCCGAATACGATCGCAACAAGGACTTCGAGACCTTCCTGATCACGCTCACGAAGGAGTAGACGAGGCGAGCCTTCACTCCCCAATGATCTTGATCAGCACGCGCTTTGCGCGCCGGCCGTCGAACTCGCCGTAGAAGATCTGCTCCCACGGGCCGAAGTCCAATTTCCCCTTCGTGATCGCGACCACCACCTCCCGGCCCATGATCTGGCGCTTGTGGTGCGCGTCGGCGTTGTCCTCGCCGGTGCGATTGTGGTGGTACTTATTGGGGCTCGCGTCGAACGGCGCGAGTTCCTCGAGCCACCGCTTGTAGTCCTCGTGCAGGCCCGACTCGTCGTCGTTGATGAAGACGCTCGCCGTGATGTGCATCGCGTTCACGAGACAAAGGCCATCCTTCACGCCACTCTCGTGCACGGCCGCCTGAACCTCGCCGGTGATGTTCACGAAGTCCATCCGCGCGGGTACGTTCATGGTCAGGGTCGTCCGATGGTGTTTCATTCCTCTTCTCCTTCCGATGGCGCGGTCTTGGCCCGCGCTTCGGCAAACATCGCGTAGAGCCCGAGCGTTTTCCGGCACCAGGCGACGCGCGCCTCGGCCATGCGCTCCTCGTGCTCCAGCGTGATCAGCCAGAGGCGGGGGCTGGGCCGGTCGATCTGGCCCAGCACGACCTGCTGCCGCAGGCGCCGGACGCGGTTCAGCCGGTCCGTTTCGTCGTTCGCGAGGCGGCGCAGCCACGCGGCGTGCGCGGATGCCGCCTCTTGGCCGCCGAAGTATAACTTGAGCAGGAGTTCGTTCCGCGGGGGTGTGGCGCGCGATGGCAGGAGCGTCCAGCGCCGCAGCGCCAGGCGCCCTTTCGACGTGATCGAATACACGATGCGCGCCCTCCGGCCGGTCCGGCTCTCGGTGCGGCGTCGGACGTGCCCCTTCGCCGTGAGCGAGCGGAGCGCGGGATAGATCTGACCGTAGCTCTCGCTCCAAAAATGCCCGAGCCCTTCCGATGTCTCACGGCGGATGTCATAGCCCGAGCGCGGCTCGGACTGGAGCAACCCGAGGATGGCGAATGGTGTGGATGGTGGTTTTCGCACAAGCGGCAAGATATATCTGCGAGATACATTTGCCAAGGGGCCTTTGCGTCAGTGATGACGCCGACGGCGACGGAACGTGCGACGCGACAAGGCATTGCGCCGCCCGACGCCGCGATTGATTTTCTCCCCCGCGGCCGGTTATTGTCGCGCATGCCGCAGCGATCCGAGACGCGCCCCTTCCCGCCCATCACGATCTCCGACGATCCGTCGCGCGTCGATCTCGCGCAGCTCGCCGAACTCTTCGACGTCACCTGGTGGGCCAAGGACCGGCCTCCCGACCAGGTGCGGCGCGCGCTCGAGCATTCGCACCCGATTCTCACCGCGTGGCAAGGCGATCGAATGGTCGGATTCACGCGCGTCATCAGCGATCGCACGTATCGGGCGACGATCTGGGACGTGATCGTCCGGCCGGAGCATCAAGGGCGCGGAATCGGCGCCTCGCTCGTCCAGGCGGCGCTCCATCACCCCGATCTCAAGACCGTCACACTCTTCATGCTTCTCACCAAAGACCAGCATTCGTTCTACGAGCGGCTCGGCTTCACGACCGACCGCGACATGTCTATGATCTATCGGCGCTGAGCCGGCCGCCGGGGCGGAACTCCGAACGACTCTCACGCAGGAAAGGAACGAACGAGCATGGAAGGTCTGAAGACGGCGCGCGACGTCGTGAAGTTTTGCGAGGAGCGCGACATCGAGCTGATTCAACTCTGGTTCGTGGACATTCTGGGTCAGCTCAAGGCGGTGACGATCACCAGCCAGGAGCTGGGCACGGCGCTCGAGGAGGGCGCGGGGATCGACGGCTCGTCCGTCGAGGGCTTCGCGCGCATCTTCGAGAGCGATCTCATCGCGATGCCGGACGTGAGCACGTTCCAGCTACTGCCGTGGAAGGTGAACGAGCAGCCGGTCGCGCGCCTGATCTGCGACATCCTGAATCCCGACGGCACGCCGTACCCGGGCGACACGCGCGGCGTCCTCCGGCGGATCGTGAAGAAGCTCGACAAGCAGGGGCTCACCGCCTACATGGGCCCGGAACTCGAATATTTCTACTTCAAGAGCCAGAAGGACCGCACGCTCCTCGATGCCGCCGGCTACTTCGATCAGGTGCCCGACGACATCGGCACCGAGCTTCGGGGCCGCACCGTCGAGGCGCTCCAGGGGATGGAGATCGCGGTCGAGGCGGCGCATCACGAGGTGGCGCACAGCCAGCACGAGATCGACCTTCGCTACGCCGAAGCGCTCAAGATGGCCGACCAGACGATCACCTATCGCTACGTCGTGAAGGAGATCGCGCGGCAGGGCGGTTACTACGCCACGTTCATGCCGAAGCCGGTGTTCGGCCAGAACGGCAGCGGGATGCACGTCCACCAATCGCTCTTCAAGGCGGGCAAGAACGTCTTCCACGACGCGAAGGACAAGAACCACCTCTCGAAGACGGCGCGGTCGTACATGGCGGGCCTGCTCCACCACATGAGGGAGATCGCCTCGATCACGAACCAGTGGGTCAATTCGTACAAGCGGCTGGTGCCGGGCTTCGAGGCGCCGGTCTACGTGGCCTGGGCCCAGCGGAACCGGTCCGCCCTGATCCGGGTTCCCGTCTACAAGCCGGGCAAGGAGAAGGCGACGCGTGTGGAGTTGCGGTGTCCGGATCCCGCGTGCAACCCTTACCTCGCGTTTTCCGTGATGCTGGCCGCCGGAATGAAGGGAATCGCGGACGCTTCGACGCTTCGGCCGCCCGTGGAAGAGGACATCTACGAGATGAACGCCGAGGAGCGGAAGAAGCACGGGATCGACAGCCTGCCGGGAAGTTTGATGGAGGCCGTCGACCTGACGGCGGGTTCGAAGCTCGTGCGGGACGCCCTGGGGGAGCACGTCTTTGAGAAATTCATCGAAAACAAACGGATTGAGTGGGACAATTACCGGACCTATGTCACCGACTACGAACTCAACGAGTACTACCCGATTCTTTAAGCTCGATCGAATTCACGGCGGCGGAGGCCGCGCCCTTCGGGGCGCGGCACTCCCGCTCGTCCTATTCCTCGCGGCGCTCCTCTTCTCGTCGGCCGGCTGCGGCAAGAAGGAGGAGAGCGTCGGCATGCAATTCGACGTCGGAAAGCCGGCCCCCGAATTCTCGCTCCCCGATCTCGAGGGGAACCAGATCGAACTCTCCTCCATGAAGGGGAAGGTCCTCGTCCTCGACTTCTGGGCGACCTGGTGCCCACCCTGCAAGGAGGAAGTGCCGCACCTCGTGGCCCTACAGTCCAAGTATCGGGATCAGGGGCTCCAGATCGTCGGGCTCTCGCTCGACAAGGGCGGCGCGGGCGACGTGAAGCCGTTCGCCGACGAGCACGACGTGAACTACACGATGCTGATCGCCGACGACAAGACGGCCAAATCCTACGGTGGCGTGTCCATGATCCCCACGACGTTCCTCGTGGACCGGAACGGCGTCGTCGTGAAGCGGTTCATCGGCTTCACGACGCCCGAAGCCTTCGAAGAGGCGATCCTGCCGTTGCTCGGGCAGACTTCCTAGCGCGGGCGCGCTCCCCGGCGCCGGGCAGCCCAACGCATGTTCGAAACCCAACTTCCCGAAGTATCCCTGATCGCGGCCTTCCTGGCCGGGGTCGTCTCGTTCGTCTCGCCGTGCGTGCTGCCGCTCGTTCCCTCGTACGTCACGTTCATCACGGGCGTCTCCTTCGATGAACTGACCTCCGGTCAGCAAACCGCCCGCATCCGGCGACTCACGATCATCCACTCGCTCGCCTTCATCTTCGGCTTCTCGCTCGTCTTCATCTCGCTCGGCGCGACGGCGACGGCGACGGGCCAGTTCCTCCGGGACCATCAGGACACGCTCCGAATCGGGGGCGGCGTCTTGATCATCCTCTTCGGCGTCTACCTGACGGGCGTGATTCCGATCCCGGCCCTCTCGCGGGAGCGGAAGTTCCAGCTGACGCGCAAACCGCTCGGGATCCTGGGCTCCGTGCTCGTGGGCATCACGTTCGCCGCGGGGTGGACGCCCTGCATCGGACCGATCCTCGGCTCGATTCTGCTCTACGCGAGCACCGGGAAGACGGTCGGCACGGGGATCGTCCTCTTGAGCGTCTACTCGCTGGGGCTCGGCCTCCCGTTTTTCCTCGCCTCCCTCGGGATGAATTCCTTTCTGGCCGCATCGAGCCGCCTTCGCCGTTCACTTCGCACGATCGAAGTGGTGAGCGGCGTGATCCTCATTGCATTCGGCATCGCGCTCGTCACGAACGTGTTCGAGCGCTTCGTCGGCTTCCTCGCGAAGTTCCTTCCCGCGCTCGGATAGCGCTCGCACGCTAAACATTCGCGCTTCGCCCTCCGATTCTTCTCCTCACGGGGGAATGGAGGCGAGGCGATGGCAACGAAGACAAGAGCACCGAGACGTGACAACGTTGCCGAGCCGGAGTCGATCGGGCTCCCGAGCGCGATCACCCTCCTCGCCGGCCTGAACGACGTTGCCCGCTCCCTCGTTCCGCTCCACGCGACCGACTCCTCGCTCCATCAGGTCGCCGAAGGCACGAGGCGGCTCCTGAAGCCCGACGGCATCGCGATCCTCGCGCGGTCGCGCCCCGGCGAGTGTATCTTCCGGTTCGCGGACGGGGCACTCTCGGAGTGGAACGGGTTCTCCCTCTCCGGCGTCTCCTCCGGGCTCATGGAGGCGCTCTTCCTTCTCGACACCGTGACGATCTTCCATCGGAAGCAGCGCTCGCCCTGGACGCGCGAGTTCCTCTTCACCGACGACATGGCGTGGGGGGCGATCGCGCCGATCCGGGCGCACGGCGAGAATTTGGGCGCCCTGCTCATCAATCATGCGTCACCGCTTCGCTTTCGGACCGAGCACGCGGCGGGACTCCAGACCCTGGCGACCCTCGCCGGCGTGGCCATCCTCGAGGATCGCCACCGCGCGCACCTCGAGGATCTCTTCATGAGCGTGATCGTCTCCTTGATGATGGCGCTGGAAGCAAAGGACCCCTACACGGAGGGTCACTCGGTGCGCGTCGCGGCGTACAGCGAGGCGATCGGAAAGCAATTGGGGCTTCCGGCACGGACGCTCGACATGATCCACCGGTCCTGCCTCGTGCACGACATCGGGAAGATCGCGGTCGACGAGACGATCTTGCAGAAGGGCGAGCAGCTGAACACGCGGGAGCGGGAGAAGATGGACATGCACCCGCTGATCGGCGAGAGCATCCTCCGGCCGATCGCGCTCCTCCATCCGCTCTTGCCGGGTGTTCGGAGTCACCACGAGCACTTCGACGGAAGCGGCTATCCTGACGGGCTCAAGGGGGAAACGATTCCGATCGAGGCGCGCGTGATGGCGGTCGCCGATGCGTTCGACGCGATGACGTCGAACCGTCCGTACCGTCCGGCGATGCCGGAGGAAGAGGCGCTTCAAGAATTGAGGCGGCACGCGGGCTCGCACTTCGACCCGAAAATCGTGGCGGCATTCGAGGAAATCTATCCGGCGGTGAAGCGCACGCTCGAGCACATGCGGCCGAGAGCCGCGGCCGCGCTCGGTACCGTCAGGTAGGTCGCGCCTTTCGAAGGCGGACACGCGTCCCGTGGTCCGGGCGCGTCTCGAACGTGACCTCGTCCACCAGCGAACGCATCAGGTAGAGCCCGCGCCCATGCGGGTTCAGGAGCGCCGACGAATCGGTCGGGTCCTGCACGCGATTCGGATCGAACCCCGACCCGTGATCCTCGACCTCCACGACCACGCCCTTCGGGTCGACCGCGAACTCGAACGTCACCGCCTTGTCCTCCGCGAAGACGTTCCCATGTTGAATGGCGTTCGTGCCCGCCTCGATGACCGCGATTTGGAGCGCGCCGGTCAGCTCTTCGTCCAGCTCGTACTGGCGGCCCAGCCCCTCGATCAGGGCGTGGACGAGCGAGAGCAGCTCGAGGCGGCTGCCGATGGTGAGTCGGATCGGGGCGCTGGATTCGGAGTCTGGGTTCATGGCGGCCGCGCCCATAGGTTACCTACTGTAACAAATCCGCAATGCCGGGGGCAGGGCGGCTCTCATTGCGCCTTGAGCGCCACGAGCGTGATGTCGTCGGCCTGCTCGGCCCCGCCGGTGAACCGCGAGACGTCCTCCGCTACAGCTTGAATCAATGCCTCGGCGTTCAGGCTTCGCGGGAGCGCTTTCGCCAGGCAGACGAGCCGCTCCTCTCCATAGTCCTCGCCCGCGAGATTTCGCGCGTCCGTGATTCCGTCCGTGTAGAGAAGGAGCGAGTCGCCCGGCTCGAGGCGCGTCGAGACCTCGCCGTAGAGGAACCCGGGCAGGATGCCGAGGGGGATGCCCCCGTCCTCGAGCGGGCGGCAGCCGCCGCCGGCGGGGAGGAGGAGCGGATAATTGTGGCCGGCGTTGGCGAAGGAAACCGACGTCTGGTCGCCCCCAACGCGCGCGAGGAAGCACGTCGCGAATCGGTCCTCGGGCGTGGCGTCGT
>Ga0070699_100002162_pt1 | contig 17781 bp, 18 predicted proteins | sample KBSK1503metaG_FD_65473 | JGI IMG/M metagenome (GOLD analysis project Ga0070699, IMG submission 65473) | Corn, switchgrass and miscanthus rhizosphere microbial communities from Kellogg Biological Station, Michigan, USA - KBS K1-50-3 metaG | ecosystem: Host-associated > Plants > Roots >... | reverse complement strand
GGATACGCCCAATCAGGCGTTTTCCATCCTGCGTCCCGGCCAATACCGCCTTCAGGCCAGCGAAGATGGAAACTCCACGTTCGTGATCGTGCGTAGCGGCGAGGGCGAAGCCACCGGCGGTGGCCAGACCTACACCCTTCATTCCGGGCAGAGCGGCACGTTCACCGGCACGGATTCACTCTCTGGAGATATTTACAACGCGGGCCACAACGATGACTTTGACAATTGGGGCCAAGGCCGCGACCGCCACGATGATGAATCGCAATCGGCGCGTTACGTCTCGCGCGACGTCGTCGGCTACGAAGACCTGGACGACTACGGTTCCTGGCGCTCGGATCCGGGCTACGGCAATGTCTGGGTACCCACGAGGGTTGCTTCTGGCTGGGCTCCCTATCGCGATGGCCATTGGGCCTGGATTTCTCCGTGGGGCTGGACTTGGGTCGATGACGCGCCGTGGGGTTACGCACCGTTCCACTACGGCCGTTGGGTATCTCTCGACGGAAACTGGGGTTGGGTGCCCGGACCGAGGGAAATCGAGCCCGTGTATGCGCCCGCGCTGGTGGTCTTTATTGGTGGACCGCAGTTCGGCCAGTCGGCTTCACGAGGCAGAGACGGTTACGGTAGCAATGTGGGGTGGTTCCCTCTGGGCCCACGTGAAGTTTATGTGCCCGGGTATAACGCCAGCCGCGGGTACGTGAACCGCGTCAACGTTAGTAACACGACCGTCAGCAGCACGACCATCACAACCGTCTACAACAACCAGGTCACGAACAACATCAATAACACGAACATTACATACGTTAACAGGACGGCGCGGGGCGGGGTAACCGCTGTTCCGCAGAGCACGTTTACGAGCGCACAGCCGGTGGCCAGAGCCGCCGTCGCCGTGAATCCGCAGCAAATTGCCTCGGCGCCCGTCACTTCGAGGGCGGCGGTGGCTCCAACCCGAGACAGTGTTCTCGGAACCTCAGCCCCTGCTGCCAATCGTGTGGCTCAGCCGCCGGCAGCGATTGCCAACCGGTCCGTAGTGGCAAAAGCGACGCCGCCCCCACCGCCTGTGGCTTTTGCAAAGCAACAGCAAGCGCTCGCAGTGCACCCCGGCCAGCCGCTCGCTCGGCACGAAGTCGAAAGTTTGCGTCCAGCGAACGTTGCGGCAGGGCACCCGCTGGTCAAGCAGGCGCCTCCGGGTAAACCCTCGACGCCGAACACAAACCGTCCGGTCAGCCAGCCGGTCGTTGGCAACTCTGGGCAGCCGGCCAACGCGCAGCCGTCGAACGCGCCAGCGAACAAGCCCGCCAACGTGCCGGAAGCGAATGCGCCAGCCGATAAGCCTCAACCAATTCGCAGCGACCGGCCCTCTTCGGCACAGCAGCAGGCCGACAAGACTCGCGAACAGCAAGCGGCACAGCAGCAGGCGGAAAAGGCTCGCGAGCAGCAGGCGGCACAGCAGCAGGCCGACAAGACTCGCGAGCAGCAGGCAGCACAGCAGCAGGCGGAAAAGACTCGCGAGCAGCAAGCAGCACAGCAGCAGGCGGAAAAGACTCGCGAGCAGCAAGCGGCTCAGCAGCAGGCGGAAAAGACTCGCGAGCAGCAGGCGGCTCAGCAGCAGGCGGAAAAGGCTCGCGAGCAGCAAGCAGCACAGCAGCAGGCGGAAAAGGCTCGCGAGCAGCAAGCAGCGCAGCAGCAGGCGGAAAAGACTCGCGAGCAGCAAGCGGCTCAGCAGCAGGCAGAAAAGTCTCGCGAACAGCAAGCAGCACAGCAGCAGGCGGAAAAGACTCGCCAGCAGCAAGCGGCTCAGCAGCAGGCAGAAAAGGCTCGCGAGCAGCAGGCGGCTCAGCAGCAGGGGGGAAAGGCTCGCGAGCAGCAGGCGGCACAGCAGCAGGCGGGAAAGGCTCGCGAGCAGCAGGCGGCACAGCAACAGGCCGAAAAGACTCGCGAGCAGCAAGCCGCTCGACAGCGGCCCGACCGGCCACCGAGTGCACAACCTGCTCAACAACCAAAAGCGCAACCGGTGCAACCGCCCAAGGCGCCGGCGAATCCGCCGCTGACGCAAGCTGAGAAAGCCCGCGAGGAACAAAAAAAGCGGGAAGACAAACCGCCGCCGCAGTAGGAGCGGCAGCGGGTTTGATCCGCCACATTAATCAACGCAGCGGCCAGGCGTCCTGAAAGGGGTGGCGCATCGTGCCTGGGGGTGGAAGAAATCGTCCATGCGCAATCTACGCCGTTACAGGGAGTTTTTATGACCTGACTGGAAAATGAACACTGAAATGCTGACGTACTTGTGCTCGAAGGGTGCATTCGCCGGCTTGACCCCGGAAGGAGCAGTGGTGGAGCAGGATAACGGCTCTACCCGCGCCAGGAGCGAGCATGGCGTTCCGGGCCGACAGGTACGTGTCGCCGAAGCTAAAGAAACCAGGAAGTAAATTGAGGAAATGAAATCTGCACTTCTAGGGTGCTGAGGAGCAGCGCCCTTTTTCTCGGTTGGCCCGAGGGTGTATCAATTCAATTTGCCTGATCTACCTTCGCCTTATCATCCAGCCGATCAACGCTCCTGCGGTGAAGCCTACCGCAAACGTCGTCGCAACAGTTAGCACAAGGTGTCGCTGGAGGCGCTGAGTTGTGTCATTCAAGAATTCTTCCGCGGCATCGCCACCCTGTTTTGCGGCACGCCTCACCACTCCTACGCCATCCTCTATTGCATCGGCAACCGCACTGGTTGCACGAGAAGCCTGGTGAGCTGATTCGGCGATGTGTTCAGCCGTTCTTTCCAATACGTTTTGCGGCATGGTGTCCTAACCTCCTTCGTTTGTTTAGATCTGGTTATTGATACTTTCCTACCAGCGTTACATCAGCATTCGTGCAAATTGCGCAGAGTTGGCTTTTACCTTCGAAGGCTCTCGAACAGGTTTCATCTTAGTCTCCTTTCTGGCCGTCCGGAGTCAGCTCAAGAACCGGAATTCGCCGCCTCGGGATAGAAGTCGTTCGTACAGTTTTGCCACCGGGCTAAAGCGACTTCAGGTACTCGACCAGGTCGCTCTTTTCCTGCTCCGCTAACCCACGATGAAAAAATGTGTTGTAGTGCTCCACAACATCGGGGAGAGTGGCGAAGCGGCCATCGTGGAAGAAGCCGCCCTTCTGGTGGGCCCATAGTCCCTTCAGTGGCGCGGTTCGATAGCGTTTGTCCGGCGAGCGATTTGCCTGGAAATCGTCGATACCCATCTCAGCAGCCGTATGCATAGGCCAGCCGGGCTCGACGAACAGCGGTGGCACGTGGCAGGTTGCACACTTGGCTTTGCCCTCGAAGATTGCCTTTCCACGAGCAGCGGCGTCCTTGTTGAAGGAGCCCTCCGGTGGCTTGGGAGCGGGGATGGCTAACTGGTAGAACTGGAGTGCGGCAAGCTTGCCGGTGATCAGGTCGGGTGTATTCGTCACGTTTCCATGACCTGCTTTGGCGCCTACCGGAAATTGTCCGTCCTTCAACCGTGGATCAAAGAACCTCCCCTTGCCGTGCATTTGTGTATTGGCGACGTAGGCGTTCCAGTACGTGACCGAACCCCATCCCGTATAAGTGCTCAGGTTCACACCGGCCAGACCAAAGGCGGCCGGCAGTAGGGTCGCGGCGGACTTCCCGTCAGGACGAAATGCCTTGCCGTCTTGATTAAGCTCGGCATCGTATTTTCCTGGTCCCCAACTGTTGAGCACCTTCCGTACCATGGCTTCGTCCACGCCCAGAAGTTCCGTCAGCGGCTTCAGGTTTGGGGCTAACACCACGATTGCTCCAACGTTCAGATCTCGATTCGGCCAACCATCCAGCCGATGGCCAATACCGGGAGCAAGTGAATCGTTCACCGTCGAATGGCAAAACGCGCACTGGATGCCCATGGATTGGAGATTGCCTTGCGCATTGAAGAATCCCGTGACTCCGACCACAGCATTAAGCTTAAGCAGCGCCAGCGTCGTAGCCGGGTCGTCCAGATTGACCTTGCCCGCCTTCAACTGTTCCACCAGCGCCTGGGGAAGCACCTCCACATCGACTTTGAGACCCACGGCCAGAGCAGTCTTGGGGCTCACCCCGGGACCGACGCCTCCGAGCTTCTCACCTTCAATGGCTTGGTGAAGTTTGAGCGTGTCCCCCCAATAAGCTTCGCTGCCGAAAGTGTCGAAGCGAAAAGTTTTTCGGCCCTGGTCGATCATCTGTTGTGAATGCAGGCGAATTTCAGTGTCGAAGTCAGCGTTTGCAGTGGTATTGGACGAACGGACATCAACCACCACGAATGCCAGACCGAACACAACTGCTATCAGCAAGCAGGCGACTTTCGTCTTCTTAGTCATAGCCACCCTCGTTCGCGCGACTTTACCAAGTCGGCCCCTAACCGATCTGGTCAATAAGGCTCACATTGTCTTCGGAGGAAAACGGTGCCAATTCCCGATGGAAGCAGGCGCGAAACGCTGAATTGCTTTCGTTAGTCGCAATCCGCCATGGCAGCGTGACTGAGAAGGACCGAAGAGACACTGGACCACTTGACGACCGAACAGCGCAACTTGGCAGTTCAAAAGCCAATTGCTTTGTGAGGGCGTTCTGAGTCTAGAAATATTCCCGTCTGAGCACGAGGGAAAAGGAACAGAACATGCTTGGGACTATCCTGATTGTAATTTTGGTCTTATCCTGCACGGTCCTGCAGCCACGCCCCAACTAAGTCGGGAGCAAAAGGAAGGTCGGTTTCGACTGCACGGATAGCAAGCAGGCACCAACCGTCGACGATGGCGCCTGGAGATATTGGCGGGGAGCCGCATGTTTCAAATGCGGCCGAGAGCCAGGAGAATGACAACGACGAAAAGGACCAGTCCCAGACCTCCGGTCGGGTAATAACCCCAGTCTTTGCTGTGCGACCATCTTGGTAGCGCGCCAAAGAGTGCTAAGACCAAAATCACGATCAATATAGTTCCAAGCATGTTTCACTCCTCACTTTCCTGTATTCAGACAGGGATATTCACCATCTGGATGCAGCCTCTCCCGAAGCTGCACCAGGTAGACCCGCTACATCGAAATGCTGATCGCAATTCCTTGTTGGGGATACCTGCGGTCGAACAGGTAATAGCCGTTGTCGACGTAGTTGACATAGACGTCGTCGGTGTCGTACCAGTCATTCGCCCAGTATTCTGGCCATGGGTCAACGAGACTGAACCAATAGCCCTCGTACTGGAAGCGGGGATATCCGCCCACAACAAGGAAGGGGAGGCCGTAGATGCGGAAGCCATGGTCTTGACCAAAGTATCCACGGAAACGGTCGTCAGGAATACGGTAGCCGTGGTAGCCGCCGCGTTGTTGCCAAGTGCGGTGGTCGGAATCCCAGCGTTGTGAGCGATGCTGCTGCCATGCGCTCTGCTGGACACGCTGCTGTTCCTGTGTGCGCTGGGGTTGTTCATTGCCCCGCTGTTGCTGAGCGTGCTGTTGCTGCTTGTTCTGCTCCTGCCGTTGCTGTTGTTGAGCGTGCTGTTGCTGCTTGTTCTGCTCCTGCCGCTGCTGCCGTTGAGCGTGCTGTTGCTGCTTGTTCTGCTCCTGCCGCTGCTGTTGTTGAGCGTGCTGTTGCTGCTTGTTCTGCTCCTGCCGCTGCTGCTGCCGAGCATGCTGCTGTTTAGGCTTGGCTTGCTCGTGCTTGCTCTGTTGCTGTTCGGGATGGTCTTGCTTTTCGCCGTGCTGCTCCTGCTGTGCGTAGGCAGGAGCAGCGATTCCGAGAAGCAAAGACAGAATGGCTGTGCTGGTGATTCCAATTACTTTCATAGGTGCTACCTCCGTTACTGCTGGATACGTACGCTTGCTCTAGCGCAAGCTTCCTGTCGTCGCGTTGACCGGGTTGCCGATGGCTTCGCCGGATACGAGAAGTTCGACTCTCCGGTTCCGCTGCCGGCCGGCAGAGTTGTCGTTTGAGGCTACCGGCAGAGTGTTGCCGAAACCCCTAGCCGTAACCGAATTCATCGCTACCCCTTGCTGTACCAGGTAGTCGCGCACCGAGCCGGCACGGTTCTCAGACAGTTTTTGATTCATTTCATCGCCGCCCACATTGTCCGTGTAGCCGCCGACTTCAATGTTGAGTCCAGGGTAGGCGAGCAGGATACCGGCGACCTTCGCCAGCTTCTCCCGCGCACCCGGCTTCAACGAGTATCTTCCGGTGTCAAACAAAACATCGGACATGCTGACGATGAGACCGCGCGCGCTGTCGCGAGTTTGAAGGATCTTGTTCAACTGCTCGGACAATCGCGTGCGCATGGCCGCTTTATCGTTATCCGCTTGTTGCGCATTCAACTGGGCCTGCTGTGCAGCCAAGCGGGATTGTTCCGCATCAGCCTGGGCTGCGGAGAGTGCATTGGCTGATGAAGCCTGGCTGTCCGCCATATCGGATCTAGCCTTGTCGGAGTCCGACTGGGCTTGGGCGGCTTCAGCCTGAGCCGTTGCTGTTTCAGACTCTGCCTGGGCCTTAGCGGCTTGTGCCCGTGCCGTGTCCGACTCGGCCTGAGCTTTGGCGAGCTCGGCTCGGGCTCGGTCAGACTGGGCCTGTTCCTTCTGTTGGGTAGCATCGTCTGCTTGCGCTTGGGTTTGTGCCTGCGCGTTGGGCGGCAGCTTGACGTTCGTTGTCCAGGCGCTCCTGATCTATCTTTTTGACCGTGATTGCGCGAGCATCTTCCGCGGTCTGTACTGCCTCACGGGCAATCGCGATCATTGCCTTTCGATCGATGTGCTTGCTGGTGGCATATTCATCGACTTTGTTCATCAACTGGACAGCATGCTGATAGCTGTCGCTGGCATACTCCTCGGCTCCCTCAGATTGCGCGATGCGCAATGCGTTGCGCGCTTCAAAGAATTCCAACGGCAACCTGGTATTCAGAACCACCGGATCGAATTTGTAGCCGGTGGGGATGTAGCCACCGCGTTCCAGAAGTTCATACTTTGTATTCATCGCCTCGGTAGTCCCCTTGGTATCCTCGCGGACTACGTTTTCGAGCACTACCAGATTGCTGGGCTGTCGAACCGCATAATAAGGTTCTGCGGTGACGACCAGAGCGAAGGCCTGAAGGTCCGTGGTGACATCCAGCTTACTGCGGCTGTTATCGCCCACTAAGACCTCGCCCAGGTTCACTGCCCGGCCCTCGGGCGAGATTGCCCAGAGGATGTAAGTCAGATACTCATTGCCGAAAGTTGTGGGCTTCTGCAGGTTGCCAAATTCCACCTCGATTTCGATGTAGCCCTTCTTGCTTTCGACTTTGGCTTGGCCGTTTGCTGAAGGCATCAGGTCCGTGCCCGCAAAATCCAGCTTGGTGGCTCCGCCGCGATGCTTATAGTTGACTGCCTGCACACTACGGCTGACTACGGTGACCCGGAACGTCGGCGTGGGAGCTAGGGGCTCGACGGTCATTGTGGTTTGGGAATTGGTTTGAGCCAGTGCAGCCAGGCTCAATACGATGGTGAGTGCTAACAACAGCTTTATCTTCAATGGATCTCCCTCTGGCAGATGTCTGCCGTGTTGCTTCATCTAGATTTTGAGTTTCGTGACCTGCTGTTTTTTTAAGTGGCCTCGCCACACCTCATCCTTTCCCGACGCGGATACCTGAAAGGGAGTGAAACAGCCCAAAAACATTCAGGAGCCACAAAACCACGGCAATTACCACAACGCCGTTCAAGATTGACTTGATGGATGCCTGCATTGGAATGAAGCGATTCACCAACCACAGGAGAACACCCACCACGACGAGAACTTCCAGGAGTTGAATTAGAGGCATGATCGTTGACCTTTCGTATTTCGCGGGCTAACGCCTCTCATCCGACCAGAGGTGTTGCCCCAAAATGTCTGTGTTAGGGCGCTTTAGGGTCGAACTGTGTCCGCCGGAATTTCCACGGCACACACGGGAAAACGCCAATTAACTGGATGTGGCTGCTTCGACTTGAATCGGCCGGAGCCTGGAGCGCAGCGACCTAGTGAACGAGAGCTGCGAAATTAGCGATCGCAGCTCTCTCGGCACATTCAGCAAAATAGAGCATGACAGGTAGGCGAATGCCACGTCTGAGCAAGATAGCTCACATGGGGGGCGACGGATTCGGTGTGCCTGATCCGCGACAGGATCAAATCACCGGAACTCGGCTTGTCTGGCGGTCCTTAGGCGCGGATGGTGACGTTCGTGATCCGGTCCGCCTCTTCGCTGACCAAGTCATAATGTCCCGTGACCGCATCCCCGATTGCACCAGTTGATGATGATCGGTGCGCAGGGCGGGAAGCAAATCTACGCGAGGCCTTTGCGGGAATCATGGAGTGCAGCGCTTTCTGCGTTCCAGGCCGCCCCAAGAAAGACGATCATCGCAGAGAACTCCATCCACACCATCAAGCCGATCGCCGCGGCCAGCCCTCCGTAAACAGGTCCATACCGCATCTGCCGGACGTAAATTCCAAACAGCAAATTGACGCCCCACCACAGAATCGTCGCCGCGGCCGCTCCGGGCAGAACGGAGCTCCACGTCGTCGCGCCCGGTTGCGCAACGCGATAAATCAAGGCCAGGACGAGCATCGCCAGGACCATCGCCAAGACCGGAAGCATGACGGTCCAGAAGCCACGAGCCAGCGGAGACTGGCCGAATCCGCGAGTCATCCATTGGCGCAATGGCCGTCCGAAGACGCTCAGCGCGACGGCCAGGAGCCACGCCACAATCGCAACGCAGAACAAGAGCAAGCTCCTAAGTTGTCGGCCGAGAAAAGAATGTCTCTCACGATCACCGTAAATTAAGTGGATGCCTTCCATGATGAGCTTCATTACCTGTGAGCCGACGAGCAACGTCCCGACCCAACCGAGAAGTACCCAGTTCCAGGGGTTCACTTCTCGGCGCACCAGCAATTCGGACACGAGCTGCCAGCTCCCCGGAGGCAGAATCGCCGACAACCGCACCACAAGCTCCTGGCCGCTCTTGCCTCTCAGGGAACTGCTCATAAGCCCCAGTGCAACCAACAGGATCGGAAAAAATGCGAGAAACATATTAAAGGCCACGGCCTGCGAAACCATGCCGCATTGTGGAATGACTCTTGCCAGTGTTCGGAACAGTTTCTTCGCAATAGAGCGAAGCGCCATTGCCCGGAATTATACCGTCCACGATGTGTTCTGCCGCTTGCGGTTCGTCTGATGAAAGGATTGCAACCTGGCAGGAGGTCTTCTTGCTGCTCAAACCTGGGGCTGGCTCTCAGGAAAGCAGCGTACCCCATGCATCCGAGTGCGATCCTGCACGAAGTTCAGCAACTCTACAACGTGAGTGACCGTCTTGACTGGCTAGCGGAACAACATCCGCTCGTCTCAGAAGCACTCATCACCGTCTCGGGAAGCGTTCGTAACACGGCCACTTTGTTGGAGGTGCTGGTTGCGACGAAAATGGCGCCGCTCTCCGGTTTAGATCCAGCAAATGCTTGATTTGCTCATCGCTGTCTTGAAGCTTTGTTTTCGAGATTGCGGCGCGGAAGCTAGTCGTGGAGAACGACATTTAGAAGTGAACTATGAACTTGCATCCCGCTCCCGCCATTATAGTCAACGAAGCCCAACGATCTGAACCTATTCATGAAAAAACTTACCCGCGACCGGGTTGTGCCTATCATCTCTGCCAGCATCTCCTGACTGATCTTGGGGACTACCGTCTCGGGCACCCCCTCCTTGCCGAAACGAGCAAGCAAGAGCAGAAGCCGAGCCAGTCTCTTTTCGCTGGAATTGAAGAGTTGGTCAACCAAATCCTCTTCGTATCGGATGTTCCGCGCCAGCAGATACGCTACGAACAGATCGGAGAACGTGTGTTCCCGGTGAAGCGCAAGCATCATGGCCTTCTTGTCAATGCGCAGAAGTTCGCAGTCCGTCATTGCGGTTGCAGACCCCATGCGTAAAGGCTGTCCAGCCAGGCCACCTTCCCCGAAAAACTCTCCCTCGCTTAATATGCCCAGAGTTGCTTCCTTGCCAATCTTGGATACGACCGTGAGTCTAACCTTGCCTTCCTGGATGTAGAAGACTGCGTCAGCCGCCTCCCCCTGCGTGAAGATTGTTTGTTTCTTGGGAAAGGCCACGACTTTCCTACCCTCGCCGATAGTGGCAAGGAATTTCTTTGGGTCGAAGTCGCACTTTTTCTTAGCCGGCACGGTTGGCGCCATCAATGGCTTCTCCTCGTGTAGAGCTACACTCTTCGGAATTCTGTCAGAATGGTGATTACCAGAGATGTTCACTTTTGCTCAGAATTGTTAAAAAACCGCTGGCGGCCCCAATGAAGCCTGCCGCTTGGCTAATGTGTTGAAAATGAGCAATATTGAGCATTTTTCCAGCTGCGGAACGTTGCATCATGTAGTGGTGAAAACCAAGGATCTCACCCCGAAACAGATATTATCCGTGCCTTGTCCTACTTGTGGCGCAGCGACCGAGGAAGCTTGTGAACTGCATACGGGTGCCCTGCGCACCGAGCCACACCGAGATCGGAAACTTTCCGCAGCCGAGGCTGTGGAAACGAAGCCCGGCAAACGATAACAGCCGAGCCTTTGGGGCTGTCGAAAATGAGCCGTATCTTCTGATTTCCGGGCTCAGCCGCTCGCCAGCCTCGATGCTCGTCTCGTAGAAGCGCAGATTCAATCGGATAATTCTCAGCTTCCGATGTGACCTCGACCGAAGCCGCCTTGTTCACGTCCAGCCAACCCTGGTCCCAAGCTGGGGCAATCTGCGGAACTCGGGTCACTGCTTACGCATACACCCTAACTTTACGCTTTATAGTTCAGGTCGTCGGAGCCCGACACGCTGACACTGCCCGAGCCTTTAGCATTGACTCCGTAGCCGTCGATGTCGATAACTCTGCTCGAAATCCGCAGATCGGCCAGCTCCAGGTCGGTGGAAATGGAAGAAAAAGAAGAAGGATCTTGTTTGGCGGGGCCGAGATCGTTGAAGTGCGCCAGCTTCATCAGGTTCTCGTTGAGCTTGAGACTCGGCACCTGACCGTTCCGCACCGTCACGTGCCCGGTACCGTGCATTCCCACCAGCGGACGGAGTGTGCGCTCGATTTCTCCTGCAAGCCTCACCTCCTTCCATAATCCCCGTCATCTTTCCGCGGGCATTTCGGAATGCCGTGAATACCGGTCAACGAACTCATCGATGGCGTGGCGATATCCCCTTTGGGTGGACTCGATTTCCATCGATCGCTTCCTGAAGTCGATACCATTAACTTCATTTCACGGGTGAAGCAGCCAGTCTTGATGCTGAATGGACACTACGATTTCTTCTTCCCGGTGGAATCGTCCCAGGAGCCGTTCTATCGGTCGCTCGGATCGCGGAAAGACCAGAAGAAACGCCTGCTCTACGAAACCGGTCACAACATCCCACGCAACGAACTTATTAAGGAAACACTGAACTGGCTGGATCAGTATCTGGGGCCGGTTAACTAAGGTTTGCCCATCGAACTTGTTGGCGACCAGCTTGCGGTACCAGCCGAGAATGGTGTCCGGCTTGGCCGCCGCGGCCGCCACTTCCTCGATTCGAGTTTTTGACGATACGGGACAGAACTGCTCCCGCTGCAATCCTCGCCATTCACCGCTGGGCAGGCGACGGGGTGCCTATTTCCTTTGGCTGGTCGATTCTTGAAGATACCGACGTTCGCTTGCGTCGCAGGGGCAGCAATGTTACTTTTGGTTTTTTTTGCGATTGCCACAACACAGAGACCCCGGGACACAACAATGGCCGATACCAAACCACCCGCCGACCCGCCCGAAACTATCAGCCTTTTTCAGTCAGACGTCTCGATCGCCGAAGGCGAGGACTCCAATCGTCCCAGACGGGTAATGGGCTTCCGCGACCTGGTACTTTTTTACGTAGTCACAGGCATTAGCTTGCGTTGGATCGCGACTGCGGCCGCGGCAGGGCCTAGCTCTATCGTCATTTGGATCGGCGCCTGGCTGGCATTCTACACGCCCCTGGCGCTTTCGGTGATCGAGCTTTCCTCGCGCTATCCGACGGAAGGCGGTCTGTACGTGTGGAGCAAGCGTGCCTTCGGGGATTTCTCCGGGTTCATGTGCGCCTGGACTTACTGGACCAGCAATCTTCCCTACTTCCCCGCCGTGCTCTACTTCGCTGCAAGCAATGCGCTCTTTATACGCCAAGCTTCATGGGGACACCTTTCCAACAACGCTACTTTCTACATTGTTTTTTCCCTGCTCGCGCTGGGCATAGCGACATGTCTAAACGTGATCGGCCTCGACGTTGGCAAATGGCTTCACAACCTGGGCGCACTCGCCATGGCGATTCCGGTGATCATTGTGATCGGCATGGGGGCCATCGCATGGCGTCGCTTCGGACCGGCGACTTTCTTCATGCTTCACTCCATAGTCCCCAGCGTTCATCTCAACGACATCATTTTCTGGTCGGTACTGACTTTTGCTTTTGGCGGCTGCGAAACAGCGTCGTTCATGGGCGAGGAAATCAAGAACGCGCGGCGCACCATTCCCTTGGGGCTGTTTGCCGGCGGCGTGATCGTGACTCTTTGTTACATTCTGGGGACGGTAGGCGTGCTGCTGGCCCTGCCGCGGTCGGAAGTCAGCAACCTGCAAGGACTGATGCAGGCGATTTCCAAAACCGCGCACCGCGTGGGCTTCGAAGGCGTGATTCCTTTTGCCGCTTTCCTCATTGCTCTCAGCAACCTGGGTGCCGCCGGCGCCTACCTCGCCGCCGTGGCACGCCTGCCGTTTGTAGCCGGCATTGATCGCTTCCTTCCGCCAGCCTTCGGTGTGCTTCATTCTCGCTGGCGCACTCCCTGGGTGGCACTGCTCACACAATCCGTCTGCGGTGTGGTCTTCATCTTTCTTGGTCAGGCGGGCACCAGCGTCAAAGGCGCTTACGATGTGCTGGTGAGCATGGGGGTGATCACCTACTTCATTCCTTACCTCTATCTTTTCGCCGCCATGTTCAAGCTGCAGCGCGAGCCGCCCGAGCCGGGAGTAATCCGCGTGCCAGGCGGCAAGCCCGTGGCCATACTGGTGTCGGTGGTGGGCTTCCTGACCACTACTGTGACGATCCTTCTTTCCCTGCTCCCCCAGCCAGATGAGCCCAACAAGACTCTCGCGGTGGTGAAGATTGTCGGTTTGACTGGGTTGTTGCTGGCTATTGGCGTGGCCATCTATGCAGCGGGGAAAAGAAGGGCGTCCCGCTCCGCACAGTCTGGCGATTCAACACACAGGCGGACACGAAGAATCTTTCGCGGTTGAGCTCCGTGGCCCAAAATCGTGACCTCCGAAAATGCTTATGACCGAGGGTCAGCGGCACGCTTTTCTGTTGACACTCGCAGCCGCGACAAACATACTTTGCGTCCTTGCGCCTTGTTGGGTCACTTCTTGCTGGCACCTGCCGGCTGATCGTGGCCGTAATATTCGTAGGCGGACATCGGTTTCGCGCCGCCTTTCTTCCACAGCCGCTTATCGTCGGAAAGCTTGCCCAGGGCGCGCGCCATCTCACGAATGTGAATCGCCACAGCACCACAGCAGGCGCCGATGTAGTTGATGCCGATGTCGCGCGCACGCAGCGCATAATCGGCCATCTCTTTGCGCGTGAGCTGAAGCGGATCGAGCCCGTACGGGAACTCCGGCAAACTGGTGAAATCCGGTGTGTCTTTCGGCGTGCGATACGCGACCGGCTGGCAGGCGAGATAACCCGGCACTGCCTTGCGCATCGCTTCCATGGCAGGCAACATATGCTCGGGCGGGCGCAGGCAGTTCGCGCCGACGATGTCCGCACCCGCGTCCAGTAAGGCCTTTGCGGCGTCGGCTGCGCTCTTGCCTTCGAGGGTTTCCTGCTTGTTTTCAAAACAGACGGTCACCATGGCGGGCAGTCCGGTCTTCTTCGCCCGCTCGACGGCGATCAGAGCCTCGCCGAGCCAGGAGAACGTTTCACCGATGATGAAGTCGACGCCTTCCTCCACCTGCACTTCGAGTTGTTCATCGAAAGTCTTGCGCACGCGGTCTGCGGCGGAAGGGCTATTGGGTTCGTACATCCAGGTGAGGCTGATGTTTCCGGCCACCAGGCACTGGTCCCCCGCAACTTCGCGTGCCACGCGAACGGCGGCGCGGTTGAGCTCTTCGAGCCGATTCTCCAGGCCAACAGTGGCCAGCTTGTCGCGGCTGGCATAGAAGGTGAGTGCCTGCAGCACTTCGGCACCAGCCTCGCGGAATTCCACGTGGAGTTCGCGCAACGCGTCCGGATAGGTGAGCGCGACTTCGGGCGTGAACGGACCCGCACGCACCCACCCGCGCTTCTCCAGTTCGAGCAAATAACCGCCATCTCCCACGACGGGGCCTTCTTTCAGTCGCTCCAGAATTCCTTTTTTCTTCATGCGTGCTCCCTCGCTCCTGCTCTTCTCATATCTAATCGTCTACATATTCGTACTCGGCCTTGATCGGCTGGCCCTGAGTGAAGCGACAGGGCCGGAATGAATTGATGTCGACCGTTTTGCCTTGCCTGTCGAGCAACAGCTCTAACATCACGAGGTCGATTGCCGGGGAAATCTTGAATCCCATGCCGGAAAAACCCGCGCAGACGTGCAGACCGGCAACCCACGGAATTTCACCCAGCAGAGGGCGTGCATCCGGGGCCATGTCGTACACGCCGGTGACTCCGCGCATGACCTCGGCATTTTCCAACTTGGGAACGCAGCGGCAGGCGCGTTCAATGATCTCTTCCAGCGATTCATCGGCAGCACGCTGCGGAAAGTTGTCGGGATCAGCGCCGCGCGCGCCAATGCTGAAACATGTGCAAGCTGATGAGTGCGAGTTGCACCTCCGGCGGGTAGCTGTAATGCATGCGAATGAGAGCGGGAGCGTCCGCTGCCACCCCGGCCCACGTGATCTTTATCGATGACGATAATGTCCCTGGCTTTGCGCCGGGCGAGATGAAACGCAATCGACGCGCCCATCACGCCGGCGCCGAGAATCACGATGTCCGCGGTTCGGGGATGTGAGTTGCCGTTGCTCATGCAGCAGCCCCCTTTAAGCACTTTCTCTTCACGTCGCGCAATACCTGCTGCGCAGCGTTGTGACCTGGGGCACCCGTCACACCCCCACCCGGATGTGCACCCGCTCCACATAGGTACAGACCTATAATCGGAGTGCGGTATTGCGACCACCCGGGCACTGGACGCATGAAGAACAACTGTTCGAGCGTCAGATCGCCGTGGAAGATATTTCCTTCGGTAAGGCCATAGGTGCGTTCGAGATCCAGCGGAGTCAGCACCTGCCGCGCCAATATGGCATTCGGCACATTCGGCGCATACTCCGCGATTTTCTTCACGACACGATCACCAAGCAATTCGCGCTTTTCATCCCACGTGCCTTCGCGCAGGCGGTAGGGTACGTACTGCACGAAGCAGGTTAGGATGTGTTTGCCTTCAGGTGCGAGCGACGCGTCCGCATTGGAAGAAACCACACAATCCACCCAGAGTTCCTCCGGAATTTCACCGAACTTGGAAATGTCATAGCAGCGCTCGGCGAACTGGAGGGAAGGAACTAGCGTGTAGAACGTGCGCTCCAATGGGGTTGCGGCCGGAGACGTTCCGGTGAACCGCGGTTCCTCCCCCAGTACCATATTCACCTTCGCGCACGGTCCGTCCATCCGGATGCCACGCACGGCGTGCAGAAAGTCGTCAGGGAGTTCGCTCGCAGAAATCAACTTTAGGAACGTTCGTTTGGGGTCGGCGTTCGAAAGCACAAACCTGGAACGAATCTCCGTGCCGTCGTCGAGAACAACCCCGCGTACCACGCCGTGCCGGGTGTCAATTTGGGCGACCGGAGCGGAAGTGCGTATTTCCACTCCTAGCTTGCGTCCCACGACTGCCAAAGCCTGTGTGATGGCGCCCATTCCGCCCATCACGTGCCCCAAGAAGCCCTGCACCTCATGTTCCCCGCCGCTCAACAAGTGGAAGAGCAGGCCGATCGCAGTGCCGGGCTGGTACGGCCCGCCATGCTTGCCATACACGGTATTGGCAAGGAACATCGTCTTGATCTTGTCGGATTCGTAATTGCGATCGAGAAACTCGCCCAGACTGCCTGTGAGAAAGGAAACGAGTTGCGCAATCTCGCCGCTCGAAATTGACCGGAGTCGCTTGCCCACCCGGAACAAATCGGACCAACCTTGCATGCTGCTCGTGTCAAGTTCTGGAGGCGGTTCAAGAAAGAAGGGCTGCAGGTAACGCGCCAGCTTCTTCAGTTGATCGTCCACACGAACGAATGTGCCGGCGTCTTTAGCGGAGAGCTTGCGGAACTCCGCTATCGCACGGTCACGCTCTGCCCACCACGGCACCACTTGCTCGTCAGGGAAGGGAACCTGGATCGCAGGATCGCAAGGCACCATGCGCAATCCGTACTCCTGCAGATTCAGATCCTTGATCACTTCAGGCCGTAGCATGCTCGCTATATAGGAGGTAGTGGACGCGCGACAACCGGGCGCGATTTCCTCCGTCACGCAACATCCACCCACAATCTCACGGCGTTCAAGGACAAGCGTCGACAATCCAGCGCGTGCCAAATAAGCAGCGGCGGTGAGTCCGTTGTGACCACCACCCACCACTACAGCATCGTAGGTTTGGTTGGAAGTCTGCGGCATGTCTTGTCTATGACCCGGGGTCAATCAACTGCTGCCGGCGGCAACATACATTACCGCATATGCAGAAAAATTGAATTGAATTTCTTAACAATCTTTCGATATCGTTTTTGACTTGAGGTCATTGTGATGAGCGGCATTTCCACCAACATGGTCACTTCTCCGCACTATCGGCGGCACGCGCCACCGCGTCCCCGTTCGGAAGCCAAGCGCATGCGCATCATGCCGCCATGCGCCACTTTGCTGAGCAGGGCTATGACGCGGTGCGCGTCGGCTACATCGCGGCGGAACTGGGCATCGCCAAGGGCTCTATCTTCCAACATTTCGGGAGCAAAGACGGTATCGTCTTCGAGGTCTACAAGAAAGCAGTGCGCTCCTTCCCGACATATCTGGCTGCGCCGGCCGAAGCGCGTGAGCGCGGCTTCTACGAGGTCCTGCGGTACTGGCTGGTGAGTACAGAGCACCTGCTGCGGGAAGACTGGATTCCTTGCCGCGTGTCGATACTGGGAAATCATGGGACGGATCTGACCCTGAAGCGCGAGATCAACCGTTTTCTGATGGCCGACGATCCCGGTCTGCCCGTCCATCGCAGCCGCGCGGTGTGGGACTTCGCCCAGCAGCAGAGAGGACGCTTATGGCTGGAGTTTCTTCCGGTCTATGCGCCGGAACTGAACCCGGTCGAGTATCTGTGGTCGCAGTGGAAACAGCACGAGTGCAGAACTTCTGTCCCACCACGTTTGGGCAGTTGAGCCATTACGCACGTCAGGCGCTCCGTCGGATGCGCCGACGGCCCACTCTGGTGATCGCCTTCTGGCAGCAGGCCGACCTGTTTTCTTTGTGACTATATTATGCAATTCTCAATAGGTGGGCTTACCGCCTAAGGTTGACTGTGCCAAAAATGCCATTTCGACCGAATTGGCGATATGGATTCGCTTGATGTGATTTGGCCGTAGCTCAAACGAGAAGGGAATTCAGAATATGCGGGGCTTTGCGATTTCGATACGCCACGATCGGCACCACACTGGTCCGCGCTGAAAGCCGCTTAGTTCGCCTCACAATGACCTTTGCTGGGGCCAAACTTGCTCTAACGGAAACCCGAGGGCGGCGCGAGGATGGCAGTCCTGGCGCCGCTTTTGCTTATCATACTCT
>Ga0070699_100002160_pt1 | contig 17784 bp, 32 predicted proteins | sample KBSK1503metaG_FD_65473 | JGI IMG/M metagenome (GOLD analysis project Ga0070699, IMG submission 65473) | Corn, switchgrass and miscanthus rhizosphere microbial communities from Kellogg Biological Station, Michigan, USA - KBS K1-50-3 metaG | ecosystem: Host-associated > Plants > Roots >... | reverse complement strand
CCGGTGGCGTTGGAGCAGGGTTCGAAGTTCGCCATCCGCGAAGGTGGTCTCACCGTCGGTGCCGGTGTCGTCACCAAAATTATCCAATAAGGTGCATGCATCATGACAAAACAAAAAATCCGCATTCGCCTTAAGGCATACGATCATCGAGTACTTGATCAGTCTGCCAAGCGCATTGTTGAAACAGCTGAACGAAGTGGCGCCCATGTTGTTGGCCCGGTACCCTTGCCAACTCGAACTGAACGGTTTACAATACGGCGCTCGACGTTCATAGATAAAGACTCACACGAGCATTATGAAATTCGCACACATAATCGTTTGATTGATGTTCTTGATCCGGACTCAAAAACAATCGATATGCTGATGCGTCTCAACCTGCCTGCGGGTGTGGATATTGAAATAAAGATTTAATTGGTCGTTAACCGAGAGTGGAGACCGCAAGATTGATCTCTACTCTCGAATTTCGACAGCGCAAGAACGATACTTGTACGGGACTAGAAAATAAAACGTGTCCCGAAAGATTGTTTGACTGCGTTGCCTGGAGATGATGCAGCCTAGCCCGGCTGACAGTCTCAATAAATTTCTTTGAAGGAGAAAACAGAGTATGTTGAAAGGGCTTATTGGAAAGAAGATCGGCATGACCCAGATCTTCGATGAGCAAGGCGTTGCACATCCTGTGACGATCATCGAAGCTGGGCCATGTTACGTTACTCAGGTACGTAACCCTGAAAAAGAGGGCTATGCCGCGATACAACTTGGGTTTAGCGAAATTCATCCTAAGAAATTAACTTCAGGAGAATTGGGGCATCTTAACTCAAATGGGTTACCGCCTATGAAATTTCTACGTGAATTTCGTTCTAAGGAATCTGCAAATGTGGGCGATAAAGTAACTGTGGAAGTCTTTGCGGTAGGTGAGCGTATTGATGTAATTGGTACTAGTAAAGGTAAAGGCTTTGCTGGTGGAGTCAAACGCTATCATTTCGCTGGGGGTAAGAAAACGCATGGTCAGTCAGATCGGCACCGCGCACCAGGTTCTCGTGGTTCTGGAACCACCCCAGGTCGTGTATTCAAAGGTGCACGCGGTGCGGGACATATGGGAACTGATCGCGTTACTACCCAAGCTTTAAAGATTGTTATGGTGGATGTTGAGCGCAATTTGCTCGGCGTACATGGTGCAGTGCCCGGTGGAAAAGGTGGCTTGGTCCTGATTAAGGAAGCGCGCAAGCAATGAGGCGCCCAGGAAACGGAGCAATGAAATCATGAAAGTAGATGTGTTCAATATGGAAGGTGAGAAGCTTCGCGAAGTGGAACTTCCCGCTGCGATCTTTGAAGCCCCAATTAATGTGGATTTGATGCACCAGGCATATGTGCGCCAAATGGCGAATGCACGCCTTGGCACCCACGACACTAAAGTTCGTGGTGAGGTTGCCGGTGGTGGCGCCAAACCTTATAAGCAAAAAGGTACTGGGCGTGCCCGACAAGGGTCACGCCGCGCTGCCCAATGGGTGGGTGGAGGTCGTATCCATACACCACATCCCCGTAGTTATGAACAGCGCATGCCGAAGAAAATGCGTCAGGCAGCTTTGCGCTCGGCTCTTTCTGCCAAGGCGGCTGATGCTGGCCTTGTCATTGTAGACGATTTGAAATTGGATGAACCCAGAACCAGCCTAATGGTAAAGGCATTGATCAATCTTGTCGGTAAGTCATCTGTCTTGGTTGTCATGCCTGAAAAAGATCAGGCATATGAATTGATCGCGCGTTCTGCAAGTAATATTGAAGATGCCAAGATCTTGCTAGCCGGTTATTTGAATATTCGTGATTTGTTCACGTATAACAAACTGGTATTACCGATCAAGGCATTGGATGCCCTAGTGGCGACTCTGGGATAGGATTACAAGACATGAACACGATTTTTGATACCCTTCGTCGTCCTTTAGTGACTGAAAAAACCAGTTCCCAATCTGGTAAATCCAACCAGTATTCATTTATTGTTGCTGATGATGCCACTCGTACACAGGTAAAGGATGCTATTGAAACTCTTTATGATGTAAAGGTGGTACGTGTCAATATTATCAACACCGCAGCCAAGCGTGGTCGCAGGCTTCGCAGCCGCCGTTTGCTTGTTCGCAAAAGCGCTTTTAAGAAGGCAATTATTACACTGGCTGAAGGTCAAACCCTCCCAATCTTTGAAGGGGTACAGTAATGGCTGTCAAAAAATATAAACCCGTAACACCTGGTACCCGTGGAATGACAGGTTACACCTTTGAGGAAATTACAAAATCCACACCTGAACGTTCCCTGTTGATTCCCCTTCGCAAGAGCGGTGGGCGCAATGTGCATGGACGCGTCACTGTACGTCATCGCGGTGGTGGGCATCGTCGCTTTATTCGTATTGTGGATTTCAAACGTGACAAACATGGTATTCCTGCCAAGGTTGCAGCGATCGAATATGATCCCAATCGTACTGCCCGCCTGGCGTTGCTCTTTTATGCGGATGGTGAAAAGCGCTACATTGTTGCGCCGGTCGACCTCAAGGTTGGCGATACAGTGATGGCCGGGGTGGGGGCGGAGATCCGTTCTGGTAACTCGCTTCCAATCTCCAACATTCCGGTTGGTACCCTTATCCACAACATTGAAGTAAAAGAGGGTCGTGGTGGTCAGATGGTTCGTTCTGCTGGTGGAGCAGCTCAGTTACTGGCCAAGGAAGGTGACTTTGCCCAAATTCGCATGCCCTCTGGGGAAGTACGATTGGTACGCCAGACATGCTACGCAACCATCGGTCAAATTGGCAATCTTGATCACGGCAATGTCAAACTTGGCAAGGCCGGACGTAAACGTCACAAAGGCATTCGCCCAACTGTTCGCGGCTCGGCAATGACTCCGCGTGACCATCCACATGGTGGTGGTGAAGGTCGCCAGCCAATTGGTCTGGCAGGTCCTAAGAGCCCATGGGGTAAACCCACTTTGGGATATAAAACCCGCCGCAATAAGAAGACCGATCAGTATATTGTTCGCCGCCGCAGCAAGAAGAGCCGCTAAAAGGTATAGAGGTACGATATGTCACGATCATTGAAAAAGGGCCCTTTCATTGAGCCCAAGTTATTAAAAAGAGTTGAAGCAATGAACCAGAAAGGCGAAAAGAAAGTCTTGCGGACCTGGAGTCGCGCGAGCGTGATTTTCCCTCAGATGGTTGGACACACCATTGCCGTTCATGATGGACGCCGACACGTCCCGATCTATATTACCGAAAACATGGTCGGCCATCGATTGGGCGAATTTGCCCCGACGCGCACATTCCGCGGGCATACCGTGGGTGAAAAAGCTGCGGCCTAAGGAGCACATGAATCATGCATGATATTCAAGCGCATTTGCGCTCTCTCTCCATGTCGGCCCAGAAAGTACGTCTGGTGGTTGATCTGGTGCGTGGTAAGAATGCCAATGATGCATTGGAAATGCTCCGCTTTGTAAATAAAGCCGCGGCCCTACCTGTGCGTAAGTTGCTAGCCTCTGCGATCGCCAATGCAGAGGAAAATTACGGTGTCAGCCGCGATGATTTATATGTGGCCCAAATTTTTGCCAATGAGGCAACAACCCGCAAGTGGCGCCGGTTTGGTGCACGTGGCCGTTTCAAGCCGATTTTGCGCCGTAACTCACATGTCACTGTCGTCTTGCGTGAGCGCGGGGCGTAAAAGGAGAAATTATGGGTCGTAAAGTTCATCCAATTGGAATGCGACTTGGCATTAATCAGGGCTGGCAGGGACGCTGGTTCGCAGAAGGTTCACAGTATCGCCAGCAGTTGCACCAAGATTTCGACATTCGCAGTTTGTTAATGGGCATTGTTTCCAAAGGAGGCGCTGCAAAAAGCGCTCAGGTACGTAAACTTCGCAAAGACTTGCCTGATACCATCAAGAATCGTAAAGCTGGTATCTCGCGCATCGAAGTTGAGCGTTATCCTGGAAAGATTCGCATTTCCATTTTTACAGCCAAACCTGGCATTTTGATTGGACGCAAAGGTGAAGGCGTTAAAAAGATTCGTCAGAGCCTTGAGGCCCTGATTGGAAAGAAAGTGGATCTGGATATTAAGGAAATCACCTCCCCAGATACAGATGCGATGCTGGTTGCTTATAACGTTGCTGATCAACTGGAACGCCGTATTGCTTATCGTCGGGCGATGAAACGTGCAATCCAACAGGCTATGAAGCAGGGTGCCGAGGGAATCAAGATCATGGTTGGTGGCCGCTTGGGCGGGGCAGAAATGTCTCGTGATGTCTGGTTGCGTGAAGGACGTGTGCCCCTGCAAACCCTGCGTGCCAATGTGGACTTTGCTCTCGCTGAAGCCACTACGACCTATGGACAACTTGGCGTGAAAGTCTGGATTTACAAGGGCGAAGTAGCGCCTGAAGTGGAAGAAAAAGTGGAGGCGACCGAAGGCGTCTACGTGAGCGAATAGTCACGAGAGCTGGTTGTCTTTTGAGAGGTATGAATTATGTTGATGCCTAAACGTGTAAAGTGGCGCAAGCAAATGCGCGGTCGTATGAAGGGAAAAGCACTGCGCGGCGCTGAAGTCAGTTTTGGTGATTTCGGTTTGCAGGCGTTGGAGCCTGGCTGGGTAACCGCGCGGCAGATTGAAGCTGCGCGCAGAACCATCGTCCGCGAAATGAAACGTCGTGGGAAGGTTTGGATTCGGATTTTCCCTGCCAAGCCCTTCACCCATAAACCACCTGAAACTCGTATGGGTTCTGGTAAAGGTAATGTTGAATATTATGTAGCGGTCGTTAAGCCAGGCCGTATCATGTTCGAAGTAGGTGGTCTGGATGAGGCTACAGCTGTGCAGGCTTTAAAAAATGCTCAGTATAAATTTTCAATTAAGACCAAGGTTGTAGCACGACATGAAGCAGGAGAGCAGGCATGAAGTCGGTGAAGCCCAGTGAATTGAGGAATATGAATTCGGGTGAAATCGAGACAAAGCTATCCGATGCCCGCGAAGAATTGATGAAGTTGCGCTTTCAGCAAGTAACAGGCCAGTTGAGTGATAGCAGCCGTCTGCGAATTTTGAGGCGTGAGATCGCCCGCATGCAGACCATCCTGCATGAGCAGAAAGCAGCCGAAGTTGTAAAAGGTGAAGCATGAATAATCGTCGTCGAATCATTGGTGTGGTCACCAGCAATAAAATGACCAAGACAGTCGTGGTGGAGATCACACGTGTGTTTCGTCATCCCCTATACCGCAAAGTGGTCCATGCCAGCAAACGTGTAAAGGCCCATGATGAGATCGGTTGCCAGATTGGGGACAAGGTACAGATTGTTGAATCTCGCCCACTTTCGCGTGACAAACGATGGGTCGTGGAGAGCGTTGTGAAGCGCGAAATCCGCACGGCTGATACAGGCGTTGCCGATTTGAAGGTGGAGGAGTAAACCATGATTCAGCATGAATCCCGGCTTAAGGTTGCGGATAATTCTGGCGCGCGCGAGTTATTAGTCATTCACGTCCTTGGTGGGTCCACGCGCAGGTATGGCAGTATTGGTGATGTTGTGGTTGCCTCTGTAAAATCTGCCACTCCTCAGGGTGGTGTGAAAAAAAGCGAGAAGGTGCGGGCTGTTATTGTGCGTTGTTCCAAAGAGTGGCGCCGCGAGGATGGTTCCTACATTCGCTTTGATGATAATGCCGCGGTTATCCTGGATTCTGACGGTGTGAATCCCAAAGGCACCCGCATTTTTGGTCCTGTTGCCAGGGAGCTTCGTGAAAAAGGTTTCATGAAGATTGTATCTTTGGCTCCGGAAGTCCTTTAGGAGTAGGTATGAAAGTGAAGATTCGCAAAGGTGATACCGTAGAGGTTATCAGCGGCCGTGATGAAGATAAGGGTAAGCGCGGTGAAGTGATCAACGTTGTTCTGACTGATCGCCGCGTCGTAGTTCAGGGTGTGAATATTCGTACCAAGCACCAAAAACAGATTCAGACGCAGGCTGGCCGAAATATGAATCCCGGTCGGATTCAGTTTGAGGGCCCTGTTGATATTTCCAATGTGATGTTGGTTTGCCCCAGTTGTAAAGAGACTACTCGTGTGGCTGTGCAGCGAGATGAAGACGGCGTGCATCGGGTTTGCAAGAACTGCAAAGCGCTGATTGATTAGCCGCGGAGTGATGACGAATGAATAGAATGCAAGAATTATATACAAAGGAAGTTATCCCAGCTTTGCGTAAGGGATTTGATTTCAAGAATATTATGCAAGTTCCGCGCATCGAGAAGGTTGTAATTAATATCGGTGTGGGTGAGGCGTTGGATAACCCCAAGGCTTTAGAGGCAGCTGTTTCTGATCTGACCATTGTCACGGGACAAAAGCCCGTGATGAACAAGGCCCGCAAGAGCATTGCCAATTTTAAGTTGCGCGAGGGTCGTTTGATTGGCGCCAAGGTTACCTTGCGGGGTGAGCGCATGTGGTCTTTTTTGGATCGCCTGGTAAATACTGCTCTTCCGCGAGTACGCGATTTTCGCGGAGTATCTGCCAATGCCTTTGATGGACGTGGTAATTACACTCTGGGTTTGCGCGATCAGTTGATCTTCCCAGAGATTGAATATGACAAAATCGACAAATTGCGTGGTATGGAAGTTACCATCGTAACAACCGCCAAGAATGATGATGAGGCGCGAATGTTGTTAAGATTGCTTGGCATGCCGTTCAGCAAAAAGGAAGCGTAAATTATGGCGAAGAAAAACATGCAGTATCGTGAATTACGCCGTCAGTACCCGAACCAGGTTCGAAATCGTTGTGTTCGCTGTGGACGCCCGCGCGGGTATATCCGTCGTTTTGGGTTATGCCGTATCTGCTTCCGCGAATTGGCTTTGCAGGGCAAAATTCCCGGTGTTGTTAAGTCATCATGGTAAACGGATAGAGGTAATCGCATGGCTATAAATGATCCAATCTCGGATATGCTGACTCGCATCCGCAATGGCGTGATGGCTGGTCATATACTGGTTGCAATGCCCAGTTCAAAATTGAAAGTTGAAATTGCCAAAATCATGAAGGATGAGGGGTATCTTGAGGGTTTTGAAATTGTCGAAGGCGAACAGACTGTTGAAAAGACTCTGCGTCTTAAGATCAAGTATGTAGGTGAACGCCGCGCTCGTCGTCCTGTTATTTCAGGTGTGGAGCGGGTGAGTAAGCCGGGTCGTCGTGTATATACAAAGAGACAGGATATTCCCTGGGTTCTTTCAGGTATTGGTGTTGCAATTATCTCCACGCCCAAGGGTGTAATGACTGGGACTCGTGCCCGACAATTAGGGGTGGGCGGCGAGATTCTTTGCAAGGTTTGGTAGAAAGGTAGGAGGTAAAAGTGTCTCGTATAGGACGATTACCTGTGGCGCTTCCGAACGGCGTACAAGTTGATGTACAAGGTTCGAACGTCCATGTGAAGGGCCCCAAAGGTGAATTGAAGCGGACTTTTTCATCGCTGATTGGAATCGCTTTGGAAAATGGTCAGGTTGTTGTGACGCGCAAATCTGACAACGCTGAAGAACGTGCGCTGCATGGTACAACTCGGGCAGTGATTGCTAACATGATTCATGGCGTAAGCTCTGGTTTTACGGTTGTGCTGGAAGTTGAAGGTGTAGGATATCGCGCCGAGATGGAGGGTAAAAATCTGGCCTTGCATGTTGGATACTCGCATCCTGTAAAAGTTGAACCGCCTCTCGGCATTTCATTTGAGACGGATCCAAAGACCCGCCAGATTAAAGTGAATGGGTTTGATCGTGAAGCTGTTGGGCAAGTAGCGGCAGAGATTCGTGGCGTGCGCCCACCCGAGCCGTATCATGGCAAAGGAATTCGTTATGCAGGCGAAAAGATTCGCCGCAAAGCTGGTAAGGCTGGAAAGGGAGCCAAGTAAAACATGGCTAACAAATCTCGTTCCGTTGCACGGACACGTCGTCATTCACGCGTACGCAAAAATCTGGCAGGATCAGTTCAACGTCCACGTTTGAACGTTTTTCGTAGTTTATCCGGGATCTATGCTCAGGTAATCGATGATCAGGCAGGTCATACACTTGTGTCTGCCTCTACAGTGGATCAGGAACTGCGTGAGAAAATAAAGGGCTTGAAGAAGGCAGATCAGGCCAAATTAGTTGGAAAGACCGTTGCAGAGCGCGCGAAAAACAAGGGTATTGAAATAGTTGTTTTTGACCGTGGTGGTTATCGCTACAGTGGACGCGTCAAAGCGCTTGCAGATGGCGCTCGTGAAGGTGGCTTGCAATTCTAGGCTTTAGTGGAGAAGGAAATGGCTGAAAAAACTGAACAGAAAAATTATGAGTCGCAAGACCAGTTTGAAGAGCGTGTCATTGAGATCGCCCGCGTTGCGAAGGTTGTGAAAGGTGGCCGTCGCTTTCAATTCCGTGTAACTGTCGTGGTTGGCGATAAAAAAGGTACGATTTCCATGGGGGTTGGTAAAGCTAATGCCGTACCTGACGCAATGCGTAAGGCATCCGAACGCGCGCGCAAGAAAATGAAGGTTGTAAATCTTTCTGGTACAACTATTCCACATGAGGTTCTCGGAAAAGTTGCTGGGGCACGGATTATGCTTAAACCTGCCTCCCCAGGTACTGGTGTTATTGCCGGTGGTGGTGTGCGAGCAGTTCTTGAAGTGGCTGGTGTGCGCGATATTTTGACGAAATCCCAGGGAAGTGCGAATGTGCTGAACATAGTACAAGCGACTTTCGATGCTCTGGAACAATTGAAATCCCCCCAAGAGGAAGCGGCACGGCGTGGAAAGAATGTGAACGAGCTTTTGCCCTTCTGGGAACGGAGGAAGAAAAATGCCTAAAGGACAAATTAGCGACAAGGTTTTGCGTGTCACGCTTGTCCGCAGTCCAATCGGTTATACAAAGGATCAGCGGGCTACAGCGCGTGCGCTTGGCTTGCGTCGTTTGCATCAAACTATTGAACATAAAGATAACCCAACCTTGCGTGGCATGATTCAAAAAATAATCCACCTAGTTCAGGTTGAAGAGTAGGAAAGAACGATGAAACTACACGATCTTGTGCCCAATCAGGGCAGTAAGAAAAATCGAAAACGCGTTGGACGTGGTATTTCTGCCGGACAAGGCAAAACTGCCGGCCGTGGTACTAAAGGTCAAGGTGCGCGCTCTGGCGAAGGTGGGAAGGTATATCGCCAAGGTGGTAATCTACCTTTCTATCGCCGTCTGCCTTTCATGCGTGGGCAGGGATTTACTCCGTTAAATAGCGTTGAATATAACGAAGTCAATTTGGATCAATTAGCTGAGTCTTTTAAAGCTGATGCTGAAGTGAATCCTGAAACTCTTGCGGGCGTTCATTTGCTTCGCGATTCTCGAAATCCTGTTGCCATTCTTGGTAGAGGTGATGTGGAAGTGCCGCTGAAGGTCCGCGTTCATCGTGTCACTGTTGGAGCCAAAGCCAAGATCGAAAAGGCTGGCGGCAGTATTGAACTGATTGCTTGATTTTGGAACTAGAGGAATCTAATCATGCCTGAAAAGAAACAATCAGCCTGGCGATTCTTGTGGCGTTCGCAGGATATTCGGAGTAAATTGCTCTTCACATTGGGCATCCTAGTATTATTCCGCCTTGCTGCGAATGTGCCAGCTCCCGGCGTTAATCGCGTTGCACTGGAAGCTTTCTTTCAGGGTGGCGATGCTGGTGGCTTCCTGGGTTTTCTAAACCTGTTGTCAGGTGGCACAATACGGAATTTTTCCGTATTATCCATGGGTGTTTATCCATACATTACAGCCCAGATCATTCTGCAACTTTTGATACCTATCATTCCAGCGCTGCAGAAGCGAATGCAGGATGATCAGCGCGAAGGTCGTCGCTGGATGGAAAAGTGGACATATTACCTTGCAGTGCCCATGGCTATGCTGTCAGCGATTGGCCAAATTAACACTTTTAATGCCTTGGTACAACAACAAACTGGCCAAGTTGTTATTCCATTTGGATTTACATCAGAACTTTGGTTAACTTCCGTAACTACTCTACTGGTGATGACGGCTGGAACAATGTTTGCCATATGGTTAGGTGAGTTGATCTCTGAATATGGCATTCGTGGTCAGGGGTTATCCCTGGTCATATTTGCCGGGATCGTATCACAAATTCCCGCCAACTTTATTGCCTTGTGGAATGATGAACTAAATCGCTGGACACTGATTTCGGCCATGGCTTTCATCATTGTAGCGACAATAGTTGCTGTTGTTTATGTGCAACAGGGACGTAGAAATGTCCCTATTATGTATCCGCATAAGAGTCAAGTGTTTTATGCCATTCAGCGAGGCAAGTCAGTGAAGATGCCTCAGCCGATTCTACCTCTTATGGTAAATCTTTCTGGCATGATCCCTTTGATCTTTGCGAGCGCCCTTTTGCAATTTCCCGCGATTGTTGCCGGTTTTTTCAGAAATTCTGAGACAGAATGGATAAAGACACTTGCCACCGGCACCCAGAATTTTTTCAATGCCACTGGAACAAACTCGTGGGGCTATTGGCTGATGTATTTTTTAATGGTTGTTGCCTTTACCTATTTCTATACAACCGTACTCTTTGAACAACAGAATTATGGTGAAAATCTTAAACGTTCTGGTGCACAAATCCCTGGTGTGCATAGTGGCGCTGCCACTCAAAAGTATTTGAGTCGAATTCAGAGCCGCATTACCTTGCCAGGTGCTTTGTTATTGGGAATTGTAGCAATTATGCCATTTCTCTTGAAACTGGTTTTACCAAGTGCAGGCAATAGTGTGGGCCTGTTTCTTGTATCTTCCTCCGGCTTGCTCATTGTTGTGGGTGTTGTGCGTGATACCTTCATGAATATTGAGGCCGAACTCAAATTACATGGTTATCAGGAAAAACTTCTTATCAGCTAGACCACGGAGCAGGCATGGCGACTTTCATCGTCCTTCTGGGACCTCCTGGAGTAGGCAAAGGAACACAGGCTAAAATTTTATCTGAACGAACTGGTCTGGCGCATATCTCATCCGGAGACTTATTTCGCGAGAACATTAAAAATCAAACTGAACTTGGAAGGCTTGCCCAGACTTACATGAGCAAGGGAGATCTGGTTCCAGACGATGTAACAATTGCCATGATTCGAGAACGGCTCAATCGGCCAGATTGTAGATCTGGGGCCATCCTGGATGGTTTTCCTCGTACACCGGCACAGTCTGATGCTCTTGAGGTAATGTTGAAGGAATTCGATGGCCATGTCGACGCGGTACCGTTCATCGCAGGTTCAGAAGATGTTCTTGTGGATCGTTTAGGTGGGCGCTGGACATGCCGGGCGAACGGTCATATCTTTAATGAGAAATCTAATCCGCCCAAGAATTCGGGCCGCTGTGACTTTGATGGCTCGGAACTTTACCAGCGTGAGGATGATAAAGCCGAAACAGTGAAACGGCGTATTCAAGTTTATCTTGAACAGACTTCACCTCTGATTGATCATTATCGGAAACGCGGCAAATTGAGAGAGATTGATGGTATGCAACCCATAGATGTGGTAACACAAGCTATGATGAAAGCGTTGAAAAAGTAATTATTATGAGCTGGGCACGTCAGATTCATCTTAAAGCTCCTGCTGAACTTGAAAAGATGCGAGCAGCAGGCAGAATCAATGCAAAAGTGCTCGCAACAGTAAAAGAACTTTTAAAACCAGGTGTTTCAACTGCCGACCTCAACGCGGCTGCTGAGGAAGTGCTAAAGAAACACAAATGTGTATCGCCGTTCAAAGGCTATGGACACCCTCCATTCCCTGCATCTATAACAGTTAGTATCAATCATGAGTTGGTACATGGTATTCCCAGCAAGAGTCGCAAACTCAAAAATGGTGACATTGCCTCAATTGATTGTGGAACGGTTCTGGATGGTTGGGTAGCGGACTCGGCATTTACTGCCGGGGTGGGAGAAATCTCATTGGAAGCCCAGAAGTTGCTTGACGTCACGAATGGAGCGCTTCACGCAGGAATCGACAGGATGCGTGTCGGCAATCGTACAGGTGATGTTTCTGCGGCAATACAAATTTTTGTCGAGAGCCAGGGCTTTTATCTAACCCGCGAATATACCGGTCACGGAGTTGGTCGGCAGATGCATGAAGGGCCTCAAGTACCAAATTATGGCAAAGCGGGTACAGGTATGCTTCTAAAAGCTGGCATGACCGTTGCCTTGGAGCCCATGGTGTTGGTTGGAACAGCTGCGACACGAGTTTTACCTGATCAATGGACCGTAGTATCTGTAGATGGGTCGCTGACAGCACATTTTGAACATTCAGTCGCTGTCACCGAAGGAGATCCTCTAATCCTGACTGTTCTGTGACATTGCAGATATTGCGTGTAATCTGGACGAAAAAAAGATGAACGGATATAATCAAAACCTTGGCTATTTAGAGAATGCCAGTGGCTAGCAAGGAGAATTGTTATCATGAAAGTTTCACCGTCAATACGGAAACGCTGCGCCAAATGCAGAATTGTACGGCGCAAAGGCAGAGTATTTATTATCTGCGAAAATCCAAAGCATAAACAGCGACAGGGATGATGTGAACTATGGCTAGAATTGAAGGTGTCGATCTGCCCCGCAATAAGCGGGTGGAAATTGGCTTGACTTACCTCTACGGTATTGGTCCAACACGCGCACAGGAAATATTAACTCACACGAAGGTCAATCCTGATACACGTATCAAGGACCTTTCCGAAGCCGAAGTTGCGGCGATACGTGAGTACGTTTCCAAGCATTTTACTGTGGAAGGCGACTTGCGCCGTGAAGTTCAGTTGAGCATTAAGCGCTTGATTGAAATTGGTTCATATCGCGGTATGCGTCATCGTCGTAATCTGCCTGTCCGTGGTCAGCGAACCAAGACAAATTCACGCACTCGTAAAGGTGCGAAAAAGACTGTTGCCGGTCGCGGTCGTCGACGCGGCGCCAAGAAATAACGGCTGGAGAGAATATGGCTCAAAGTGTACGCTCAACGCGCCGCAATACCGGCGCCAAAAAAGGAAAACGTGCGTTGTCTGCCGGACAAGTGCATATTTTTGCTTCCTTCAACAACACAATCGTTACCGTCACTGATACAGAAGGCAATACTGTAGCCTGGGGCAGTGCAGGCTCGGCTGGTTTCAAGGGCTCGCGCAAAAGCACACCTTTTGCTGCCCGTTTGGCTGCTGAACAGGCCATTAAAACTGCTCAGCAACTCGGTATTCAGGAAGTGGACTTGTTCGTTAAGGGTCCTGGCCCTGGGCGAGAGAATGCAATTCGTGCTGTTCAGGCTATGGGATTAAGAGTCCGTTCGATTGCGGATATTACTCCCGTCCCCCACAATGGTTGTCGTCCGCCGAAAAGGCGTCGTGTTTAATTTGGTATAGAGGAAAGAAATTATGTCGAAGCATATTGGTCCGGTTTGTAAATTGTGCCGGCGTGAAGGCGAAAAACTCTACCTCAAAGGCGAACGCTGTTTCACCCCAAAGTGTGCCTTTGAAAGACGGAGCTTCGCGCCTGGTCAACATGGACGTACTGGCAGCCGTGGGGGTGGTAGCAGCACGGGTGAATCCGACTATCTACGCCAGCTGCGCGCGAAACAACGTGCTCGCCGCGTCTATGGTGTTCTTGAGCGCCAATTCCGGCGTTATTATGAGGTCGCACTGAGACGCCATGGTATTACAGGTTTGAACCTCCTTCAGATTCTGGAATCCCGCCTGGATAATGTGGTGTACCGTCTCGGATATGCCTCCAGTCGGGCACAGGCGCGTCTCATGGTTACTCATGGTCATTTCATCGTTAATGATCGCCGTACGGATGTCCCCTCCATGTTGTTAGGTGAAGGTGACACTATTGCAGTTCGTGAGAGATCCCGCGACCTTGAACATTTCAAAGGGCTTGGTGATCTCGCGGATGCCCGCACATCTCCGAGTTGGTTAAATCGCAACACAAAGGATTTATCGGGTATCGTTCAGCGTCTCCCTGAGCGCGCTGAAATTGATGGCAGCTTGAACGAACAATTGATCGTTGAGTACTACTCACGTTAATGTTCATTGTCCTTAGGCTGGCATTTTGTATGCCAGCCAAGGTATCTACTGTAATTACAGGGAGAGGTGAACCGTGACGGGTATCACAAATATGGTTATGCCGAAAATCGAGCGGGATGCTGAAGCTCGAAATTACGGAAAATTTATTATCGGCCCTTTGGAGCGCGGCTATGGCGTGACTTTGGGCAATGCTTTGCGTCGTGTCCTGCTTTCCTCCTTGGAAGGTGCGGCGGTAACATCCATACGGATTGCAGATGTGCTTCATGAATTTAGTGAAGTGCCCGGTGTTCGTGAAGATGTTATTCAGGTGACTTTGCAGGTGAAACAGTTACGTCTTAAACTAGATGGCGTGGATAGCACCCGGATGCACCTGGAAGTTCGTGGTGAAGGGACAGTCACTGCGGCAGATATTATCACCCCAGCCGAAGTAGAGATCGTCAACCCTGAGTTGTATCTTTTCACGGTGGATAACCCCAAAACCAAGCTGGATATTGAGTTCACTGTTGAACGTGGCCGTGGATATTCACCAGCGAACGAGCGCAGTGGTCATATGCCCATAGGTGAATTGCCAATTGACGCCATTTACAGCCCTGTGAAACGTGTCAATTGGGAGGTAACTTCGGCTCGTGTAGGTCAGAGCACCAATTACGATAAACTGACCCTCGAGATTTGGACGGACGGAACAATTTCACCTGAACGCTCGCTCAGCACTGCTGCCAAGATTGTCATTGATCATCTGCGCTATATTGCAGGTGTCAGCGAAGAGACCCTGGCAATTGCTGTGGAAAAGGAATCAGGCGGAAGCCGCATTGCCAGTGAGCTGGCTGATACTCCAGTAGAAGCATTGGATCTTTCAGTGCGTGTCTTCAACTCATTGAAGCGTACGGGTATCACTACTGTTGGCGATGTACTTGAACTTCTTGAAAAAGGTGAATCAGCGGTCATGTCCATCCGCAACTTTGGCGAAAAGAGTCTCGATGAACTTCGTTTGAAGATGATCGAGAAGGGTTACCTGAAACAAGAATCGAGTTCTGCGGAGTAATTTGAAATGCGACATCAAATAGCTGGTTACAGACTGGGACGCAGTACGGGCGCAAGGCTTGCACTTCGTCGCAACCTTATTAAACAATTTTTTACACATGAACGCATCACCACCACGCGCGCCAAAGCAGCGGCAATTCGTGGAGATGCTGAAAGACTGATCACCATTGCCCGCAATTCGGCGCAGAAAAGCGATACCGAAAAGGTGAATGCTCGCCGTCTGGTGGCTTCCAAGTTGGGTGATAATCAAATTTTGAAGCGTCTCTTTGATGAGATTGCGCCACGCTATGCCAACCGCAACGGTGGTTACACACGCGTGTTAAAGCTTGGTCCTCGCATGGGTGACTCGGCTGAGATGGTGATTCTGGAACTGGTTGAAGAATAGGAATTTCAGCATTCGGCTCATGGCTAATTGCTAAGGCTGAAAGCTAAAATGGCACGTTACAAATTGACTCTTGCCTACGACGGGTCTGGTTTTGCAGGGAGCCAGCGTCAGGCTTCGAAACGAACGGTGCAAGGTGAGCTGGAAAAGGCCCTCAAAAAACTGGGCTGGACAGGACGCTCGATCATCTTATCTGGCCGGACGGACACTGGCGTTCACGCAACAGGGCAGGTTGCTTCAGCAGACCTCCGCTGGACTCACACTGATAATGACTTGGTTCGAGCGTTGAACTCGAACCTCCCTGCTGATGTGGCGGTCTGGTCGGCGCAAATTGTGGATGATAAATTTCATCCACGTTTTGATGCGATTGCCCGCCGCTACTGTTACAGGTTGATTTGTCAGTTGTTGCGAGACCCTGTTCGGGAGCGATTTGCCTGGCGCGTGCAACCTGCTGTCAATGCAAATCAACTTGCAGAAGCCGCGAAGTTTTTGATTGGTATGCATGATTTCTCTGCCTTCGGTTCCCCGACCACTCCCAAAGGCACAACCGTGCGGACTGTGATGAAAACTGAGTGGAAGCAAGTTACCGAAGACGAATGGCAGTTTGAAGTGCAGGCAGATGCTTTTCTCTACCGCATGGTGCGCAAAATGGTTTTCGTTCAGGTAGCCGTTGCGCAGGGAAAAGTTCCAGTGGAGACAGTGGCTGATGCTTTAGATGGGCAGGCTTCCGTGAAAGCGCGAAGCGGACTTCCATCCGGCTTGGCACCTGCCCATGGATTGACGTTGGTCGAAGTCATGTACAAAGAGTCAGTTGGTCAATAAGAAAAGAAACGGAGAATCAGAAAGTGTACAAGTCGTACTATCCGAAAGCAAGCGAAATCGATCGCAAATGGGTTCTGGTGGATGCCAACGGTGAAAACCTTGGGCGTATTGCCACACGCATTGCGCACGTGTTGCTAGGGAAACACAAGCCAACCTTCACGCCCGGCGTGGAGATGGGTGATTATGTGGTGGTGGTCAATGCTGAACGCGTGACCGTAACCGGCACCAAGACCAGTACCAAGATGACCACAAAGATGTATCATCAGCACTCGAATCATCCGGGTGGTTTGAAGTCCATCTCACTGCGCGACCAGCTACAACAACACCCTGACCGTGTATTGCGCACGGCTGTTTGGGGCATGTTGCCTCACAACCGCATGGGACGTTCCGTGCTCAAGCGGTTGAAGATCTATGCCGGTCCGGATCATCCGCATGGCACGAACCATCCCGAACCGCTGAAATAAACGAAAGAGGAAAGAAGATATGGCACAGTATTACGAAGCAGTTGGACGCCGCAAGGAAAGCACCGCGCGTGTGCGTTTGGCGGACGGTTCTGGAAAGTTCCAGGTGAACGAGAAGGAAGCCGCTGTCTACTTCCCCCGTACGGGCGACCTGCATGATATTTTGCGTGGTTTTACCGCAGTGGGGCAGGACGCCAACCGTTATGACATTACCGTTAAGGTCAACGGCGGTGGTGTGACGGGGCAGACCGAAGCCGTGCGTTTGGGTCTGGCGCGTGCGCTCAAATCACTGAACGCTGATTGGACTTCTGCGCTCCGCAAGAATGGTTTGCTTACCCGCGATGCCCGGGTCAAGGAACGCAAGAAGCCTGGTCTCAAGAAAGCCCGCAAAGCGCCAACCTATACCAAGCGTTAAGATTTTTTCACTCAACCTATTTGTAATGCGTAATCGAGGTATGATTACGCATTACTTTTTTAACCGGAGACTTTCATGGATTTTTCTCTCATTACCCAAACTTTTGACGCACTCGGCCTCACTCCACCCTCAAAGCTGATTCTGCTCGAAGCGCAGACTCTTACATCCGCACATGTTCCTCCTTATCCACCGGATATGCCAGTGTTGTTTACGAATGTCGATTCACAGGAAATAGCATCGCAGTTAAAGAAAGTGTTGTTGACAACGTATCCAAGAGAGCATGAAGTGATCTGGGTGGAAAGTGAAAAGAAGAAAGAGGAAAGATTGGGAGAATTGGAAAGTTTTGAGCTTTCTGAATCGACCTGTTTATTCGTCCCTGCCCTTGGCGAAGGGACATCGTTTGAGTCGTTTGCCGAGATCGTTGCCCATCTGCGTGCGCCAGATGGATGCCCATGGGATAAGGAACAAACTCATGAATCTTTGAGAAAGCATCTGCTGGAAGAATCCTATGAAGCCATTTCGGCAATTGACTCAGGTGATTTCAACTCCATGCGTGAAGAGTTTGGCGATTTGTTGTTACAAGCAGTTCTTCAGTCACAAATTGCGAATGATGAGGGACAGTTCAATATCAACCAGGTGATTCATGG
>Ga0070699_100002158_pt1 | contig 17794 bp, 11 predicted proteins | sample KBSK1503metaG_FD_65473 | JGI IMG/M metagenome (GOLD analysis project Ga0070699, IMG submission 65473) | Corn, switchgrass and miscanthus rhizosphere microbial communities from Kellogg Biological Station, Michigan, USA - KBS K1-50-3 metaG | ecosystem: Host-associated > Plants > Roots >... | reverse complement strand
GACGAGATCGACGTGACCGGAAAGTGGACCGTCGATGCGTTGCAGTCGTACATGCAGGCGATCCTCGAAAAGCATGAGAAATCTGAGCTCGATATTTGTAAGCGAATCGTAGCTTCGGCTAATCCGCAACGAGCCGCACGAGCGCTGTTGATTCAGGTGGCGGGCGATTTTCTTTCCGAGGCGTCAGCGTCGTCGCGCAACATCCTGGGCAAGTACGGTGAGATCCAGTCAGAGCTGTTCAAGATCGTGATTGACGATTATGGCTACGGCGTTCATCCGGCGAAGCACAGTACGCTGTTTGAAAACACGCTCGCGACCTGCGGGTTGATGTCGGATGTGCATGCGTACTGGCAGTTTTATCTCTCGTCGTCGCTGGCGATCAATAACTACTATCACTACGTTTCGCGCGACCACAGCAAGTACTTCCAGGCGGTGGGAGCGATTGCGATGGCTGAGGCGATGTTCTCACACTCGTGCCGCGAGATTTCGAGGATGCTGCGAACGGTCTTTGGTAAGCCGGTCGATACTTACTACTTCGACGAGCACTATCACATCGATGCGCATCACGGTCGCATGGCGTTTGAGTACGTGGTGGCGCCGGCGATTGCGCGTCATGGTGACGGGATCATTCCGGACATCGTGCGCGGGATGGAGGAGCTGCAACTGTTGACGGCAATCTCCGATGAGGATCTGATCGCGCAGATCGAGTTTGCTGACTCGGTGGAGGAGTTGCAGACGCGCGCGCAGGCGATGCTTGATGATGGAATTCAGGGCGCGAGTCAGGTCGAGAATCGTGGTCAATCACTGGTGACGAAAGTGAGCGATCAAGATCAACTGTACCTCGTCGAATCCGGTTCTCTGGATCTCGTAATTACTGACGATCAATCAGTGCGGCTCGAAGCGGGGCAGGCCATCATCGTCCCGCGCCAGCGTTTGCACGGCACCGCGGTCGCTTCGGAAGAGTGTCGGTATCGCACTTGCGATCTGGAAGCGTGAGCAAAGTTTTCACGCAAAGGCGCAAAGGGAAGACGCAAAGGCGCAAAGCTCAATTTCAACTACACATTGTCTTCTTTGCGCCTTTGCGTGAAATAATTATGAAACGAAATCAATGCTCGTCGTAACCTTCGATCCCAGCGAGTTCAACTTTATTAAAGCCGGAGACGACTCGTACTTCCTCCTCCGCTTCGCAGACGGCAGTATGGTGCTGTACAACGACTACTGCGATCATCGTGGTGGCCCACTGCATCTCGGACACTGGGATCGCGAGAAGCGCTGCCTCGTCTGTCCCTGGCACGGATCGAAGTATTCGGAAAAAGTTTTGCGGAAGCAGGCCCGTCCTTTGATTCAACATTCCGGCCGCGTAACTGCTATATTAGACGCGGATCCCTCGACTCCGATTAGCCTGGTGAAGAAAAACATACTGGCAGTGACATGCTGATGTTGAAGTCCTCTCTGTTCATCCTCTGTGCTCTCGCGTTGACCGCTCACGTGCAACAGTCAGAGCCTGCGATCTTCGGCGAAGGCGTGATCTCGACGCGCGATTACGAGTCGAGCATAACGATCGCGCCTGACGGCAAGGTTGCTTACTTTGTGAAGTCAACGCCGGATCTCAGCTTTCGCGTGATCCTGATGTCGCGACTTGAAAAAGGAAAATGGACCACGCCCGAAGTCGCTCCATTCTCAGGTGAGTACATCGACACCGATCCCTGCTTTTCACCCGACGGCACGAAACTATATTTCGCTTCGCGTCGCCCGGTGGAAGGTAACAGTGCCAAAGCCGATAACGATCTCTGGGTGGTAGAGAAGACCGGCACCGGCTGGAGTGCGCCGCGTCACCTCAGTGCGCCGGTAAACACCGATAGCCAGGAGACGTCTCCATCGGTTACTACTGACGGAACACTCTACTTCAGCTCCAATCGTCCCGGCGGCAAAGGCGCGGCCGACATCTATCGCGCGAAGCTCGTGAACGGCAATTACGCCGAAGTAGAAAACGTTGGCGACGTGATCAATAAGCCTGGTCCGGAAGTACAAGTGTTCGTCAGTCCCGAGGACGATCTGATGATCTTCGCAGCGGTCGGGCGTCCGGACGGGCAGGGCAGCGTCGATCTTTACTTAAGCCGTCGCGTTGCCGGTGCATGGTCCAAGCCAGTCAATTTGGGTGACAAGATCAACTCGCGTGGTATCGATTCCGCCCCGCGAATCTCGGCGGACAAACGCCATTTCTACTGGACCAGCACGCGCGGCTACGGCTCCGAAGACCAGCAACCGAAGCAACTGAGTTATAAAGAGCTTTCCGGCAAATTGCAGGGCGCCGGCAACAGTCTCGGCGACATTTATCAGATAGATATGAGCGCGCTTCCTCATTGATTATGCGTCTTACGATTCTCATCATTTGCGTTTTATGCGCGTGTTTGTGGCCCAATGCTTCCGATCCGCCCTACGCGTCGAAGCAGCCAATGCCGGAGCCCACGGTCTTCGGTAACGGCGTGATTTCGACCGGCGACTTCGATTCGCATCCGGCGTTCACCCCTGACGGCAAGACGCTCTACTTCCTGCGCAGCAGTCCGACGTTCAACTTCTGGACCATCGTCGTGTCGCACTTCGAAAACAATCGTTGGACCACGCCGGAAGTGCTGCCGATCTCAGGCCAGTATCGCGACGCCGACCCCTTCATCACGCGCGACGGCAAACGCTTCTACTTCATCTCCGACCGCCCGAAGGATGCCGCGGCCGCGAGTGCAGACGGCAGATCGCTGGACATCTGGTTTATGGAAAAGTCGGGAACCGGCTGGGGGCCGCCGCAGAATTTAGGCGCGCCGGTTAACAGCGCCGGTAACGAGTGGTACCCGACAATCGCGCAGGATGGAACGATCTACTTCGGCTCGGATCGGCCCGGCGGCAAGGGACGCACTGACATCTATCGCGCGCGTCTGGTTGACGGCAAGTACACCGAACCGGAAAACCTCGGCGACGCGATCAATACGCAGTTTGAAGAATTTGAGCCTTACATCTCACCGGATCAAAAGTATCTCATCTTCATGGCCCAGCGTCCGGATGGTCGCGGCGGTTCCGATCTCTTCCTCAGTTATCAACGCGACGGTAGTTGGACCAAGGCAGTCAATCTCGGCGACAAGATCAACTCCAGCGGCTCAGAATACTCCCCGCTCGTTACTCCCGACGGAAAATATTTCTTCTGGTCCAGCACCAGGAGCTCAGCCTCAACCTCCCAAACGAAGCGTCTTACTTATCAGGACTTCCTTACCAAATTGAGGAGTCCGGGCAATGGTCTGGGTGACATCTATCAGATCGATCTCAGCGCTTTGAACATTCAGCCTTAGTAACTCTGTTCCACTCTTAAACCCGTCAACCCTATTTCCTACCGTAGGAGGGCCTTAACATGTCTCAAGCTGTCGTCATCGATACTCGCCCGTCGAGTGCGTCAGTCAGCGAAAGCAAACGAAACGCCGAGATGCTCACCAATCTGCTCGCTAAAGGTGAAGCTAACCTCGAGACCAACCAGTTTGCCGCGGCGCTCGATTGTTTCGAAATGGCGCTCTGTTTTGACGCGAAGAATCAGCAGGCGCAACTCGGCCTCAATCGTGCGCATTGCCAGATCGTGCCTCGCTGGCACTTCGAGATGCTTAACGATGAGAAACGCAACGAGGCCTTCGAGCGCGCCCTCACCAATGCAATCACGCCTGAGACCATCGTGCTCGACATCGGTTCAGGTACGGGTCTGCTGGCGATGATGGCGGCGCGCGCCGGCGCCAAAGAGACGGTCACCTGCGAGATGGTGCCGCAGTTGGCTGAACTCGCGCGTGATACGGTGGTGCTCAACGGTCTCGCGGATCGCATCATCACTCTCGATAAGAAATCAACGTCGCTCGTCATCGGTTACCAGATGGTCCATAAGGCGAACCTGCTGGTTACCGAGACAGTTGATTGTGGTTTGCTCGGTGAGGGAATTGTTTCGTCGATTGCTCATGCCAAGGCAAATCTGTTGACTGACGATGCGCAGATCGTGCCCTGCGCGGCGACCGTGTACGCCACGGTCGTGGAAAGCCCGCGGCTGCGGAATCTCAACCGGGCGCAGACGGCGTCGGGGTTCGACGTGAGTCTGATCAATCGCTATGCGACCGCTAATTACGTTCCGGTGCGTTTGGATGCGTTTGAGTACACGCCGCTGACGGAGCCGTTTCCGGTGTTTAGTTTTGATTTTGTGAATGGGACGATCGTGCCGGAGAAGAAGCAGATCGAGGTGCGGGCGCTGCGTGACGGAACGGCGCAGTGCATGATCTTCTGGTTCAGCATGCAGCTCGACCAGGAGAACTCAATCTCCAATCAACCCGGATCGACGACGCACTGGGAGCAGGCGTTGCAGGGGCTGGAAAATGAAGTGTCTGTACGAGCGGGCGAAACATTGGTGATTGAGGCGGAGCACGATTGCCACTTGATTCGGTTCCGGAACTGAAGTCGAAGATTTAGTTTCACGCAAAGGCGCAAAGTTTCAAACCCAAGGCGCAAATTGGGCTTCTTCTTTGCGCCTCGTGTTTTATCTTTGCGCCTTTGCGTGAAACCTTCCTAAAAAACCATGACCCAACGCCAACGACTATGGCACTACGCCGCCCCTTACAAGGGCACTCTTGCCCTGGGTGTCTTTTGTGTGCTCGTGGCGAATGTGGGGCGGATGGTTGGTCCAATCGTGTTGCGTGACGCAGTTGATGATCTCACGGAGAGCATCACGCAGGCGAAATTGCTGTGGTATGGCGGCGCCTTCGTCGTTGTCACCGCAGTGTCAGGTCTGTTTATCTTCCTCCAGCGCCGTGTAATCCCGAGCGCGGCCCGCAGTTTTGAGTACGACCTCGCCAACGATTTCTACGCGCACCTGCAAAGGCTCCCGTTGGAGTTTTACCAAACTGCGCGCACTGGCGATCTAATGTCGCGCGCCATCAGCGATCTCTCCGCGGTACGCATGATTATCGGCGGCGCTTTGATGTACGCCACCAACACGATCTTCGCCGTGGCCCTGATCCTGCCGCTGATGCTTCAGTTGAACTGGCGTCTCACCATTCTGGCATTTCTCCCGCTGCCATTCGTTTCGCTAACGACGAAGATCATCTCCAAACGAATTCACGAAGAATCAACGAGTGTGCAGGAACACTACGGCACGGTTGCCGACCGCGTCCAGGAATCCCTGAGCGCTGTCCGCGTCCTTCGCGCCTACGGACAGGAAGCCGCTGAACTCGCGAACTTCGAACGCGTCAATGCCGAGCTGCTGCGACGCAACGTCAGGCTCATCCACCTCAACTCCTTCTTCGCGCCGATCGTCAACTTCATCGTTGGTCTCGCCTTCGTTGCCGGCGTTTGGTACGGCGGTCTACTCACTTTGCAGGGACGTTTGACGATTGGACAACTGTTTCAGTTCACGCTCTATCTCGAGTTTCTGATTCATCCGATGCTCCAGCTCGGCATGATCGTCAATCTCTACCAGCGCGGTATGGCTTCGCTGAAACGCCTGCATGAAGTGATGTCAACTGAGCCCACGATCACTGACAGCGCAGCTACTGTTGATGTGCGCGAGATCAAAGGCGAGATCGAATTTCGTAATCTTACTTTTACTTATCCCGACGAACCGGAGCCGGTGCTCAACGATATCAACCTGCGCATTCAGCCAGGGCAGACGGTCGCGTTTGTCGGCAACGTCGGTTCCGGCAAATCAACGCTCGTGAGCCTCGTCGCGCGTTTGCTTGATGCGGCGCCGGGTCAGGTGCTGATTGACGGGCGTCCGATTCACAGTATTCCGCTGCAAACGCTTCGGTCGTCGATCGGCTACGTCCCTCAGGAGACATTTCTCTTCGACCAGACACTCGCCGCAAACATCGCTATCGGTGATCCGCAGGCGAATGCGACAGAAATCGAGCAAGCGGCTGATGCCGCGGGTCTGTCGGACGACCTCGAAGATTTTCCCGACAAGTATGAGACCGAGGTTGGCGAACGCGGCGTCACGCTCTCGGGTGGTCAGAAGCAACGGACTACACTCGCCCGAGCGCTGCTGCGCCGGCCACGCATCCTGATTCTCGATGACTCGCTTTCAGCGGTTGACACGCATACCGAAGTAAAAATTCTCAAGCACTTGCGGCGCCCGGTGGTTGGTCGCACTACGCTGGTCGTGTCGCACCGGATCTCCACCATCAAGGATGCGGATCTGATCGTCGTGCTTGAAGAAGGCCGGATCGCCGAACGTGGGACGCATAGTGAGCTGGTGACAAGCAGCGGGCTGTACGCGCGGCTTTACGAAAAACAGCGACTCGAACAGGAGTTGAGTGCGGCCTAGCCACGGATTTTACCGATGAAGACAGATTTCATGATGCGGCGGGTGTTGGGTTATCTGTGGCCCTATAAACATTACGTCGTCATCGCGCTGGCGTTGACGATGCTGGGTGGACCACTCGTCGTCGCTGGTCCACCGTTGGTCAAGGCCGCGGTCGATCTTTACCTGTTGCCAGATCCGGCGCACGTCCCCGAAGGCTACATACTCTGGCTCAAAGAATCTGCGGAAATGCTCGGCTTCGGCGGCCGGCCGGCTTCAGGTATCGCGTTCATCGCACTGCTGCTGCTGGCTGCAAACCTCGGAGCGATGTTTGTGCTGTATGCCGAGTCTTATCTGCTGCAACGAATGGGCCAGAAGATAATGTTTGATCTGCGCAACCAGATCTTCGCCCATTTACAACGACTACCCGTTCAGTTTTACGACCGCAATCCGGTCGGTCAACTGATGACCCGTCTCACTAGCGACGTCGAAGCGGTCAACGAACTCTTCAGCTCGGTTGTGATCGCCTTTTTCGGCGACGTCGCCATGCTGCTGTATATCGTCTTCTGGATGTTTCTACTCGATTGGCGGCTCGCGCTGGTATCGCTGTTCATGTTACCCGCACTCGTCGTGGTGACGATTTGGTTTCGCCTGCGCTCGCGTACTGCGTTTCGCACGGTACGCACAAACGTCGCGCGCATCAGCACGTTTTTACAGGAACGACTGACGGGCATGTCGGTGATCCAGTTGTTCAATCGCGAGGAGAGTGAGCTACAGGAGTTCAAAGGCATCAATCGTGATTATCGCAAAGCAAACCTGGATGCGGTTTTCTACAACGCGGTTTTCTTTCCGGCAGTGGACATCATCGTCGCCGCGGGTATTGCTCTCATCATCTGGTATGGCGGCGGACAGGTGTTGCAGGGTGTGTTGACGCTCGGCACCGTTATCGCGTTTTTGCAGATGGCCGAGATGCTTTACGAGCCAATCGGCGACATGAGTGAGCGGTACAACCTGCTGCAAGCGGCGATGTCTGCGTCAGAACGGATCTTCGAGCTGCTGGACGAGCCGGTGACAATGACTGCGCCCGAACAGCCAACGGCGCTCGAGAAAGTGCGTGGCCAAATCGAGTTTCGCAACGTTTGGTTCGCTTACGATGAAGAAGACTGGGTGCTGAAAGACGTGTCGTTTATGGTCCAACCCGGCGAGAGCGTCGCTTTTGTGGGTTACACCGGCGCCGGGAAAACGACCATCACAAACCTGCTGATGCGGTTCTACGACGTGCAACGCGGGCAGGTGTTACTCGACGGCGTTGATATTCGCGAGCTGGAGTTGGATCAGTTGCGCTCGAGTTTCAGCATCGTGCCCCAGGACGTTTTTCTCTTTTCGGAAGACATCACCACCAACATCAGGCTCGGTAATCAAAGCATCGACGATGCGCGTGTTCGCGAAGCCGCGGAGCAAGTGAACGCCGCGGGATTCATCAGCAAGCTGAGCGACGGTTACGCAACTGAGCTCGACGAGCGCGGCGCGGGGATCTCAGTGGGCCAGAAACAGCTCATCAGCTTCGCGCGGGCGCTGGCCTTCGATCCGCGGATACTGATCCTCGATGAGGCGACGAGCTCAATCGATACGGAGACGGAAAGTTTGATTCACGATGCGGTGAAGAAGTTAATGGCCGGACGTACCTCGCTCGTCATTGCACACCGGCTCTCGACCGTGCAGGACGTGGACAAGATCATCGTATTGCACAAAGGCGAAGTACGCGAGTCGGGAACGCATCAGGAGTTGCTCAGGCAGCGCGGGCTTTACTGGCTTTTGAATCAGTTGAATTTGTATCAGGACGAGCAGGAAGAGCTCGCGGGAAGCGTGGCGGTGTGATCATGAGAAAGTTTTTTTCACGCAAAGGCGCAAAGTCGCAAAGAAAGACGCGAAGAAGAGTTGGGGTTTTTCTTTGGGCCCTTCTTTGCGTCTTTGCGCCTTTGCGTGAAACAACTCACGCGCAACAAGTCGCCGTCGCGAAGAGCCGAGGTGTCGCGATTGTCATACCCTCTGAGAAAACCCAGCCCGCCTCCATCCCGCGTTTCGAAGCGGCGCCGGTCATCGACGGCAAGCTCGACGACAACATCTGGACCTCAGCCGCCGTCTTCAAAGACTTCTACCAAACCCAGCCCGGCGACAACATCGCCCCTTCAAAACCGACCGAAGTCTTCGTTGGCTACGACTCCAAGTTTCTCTATCTCGGCTTTCACGCCTTCGACGAGCCCGACAAAGTATTCGCTACGATCGCCAAGCGTGACGACATCTTCAACGACGATTATGTCGGTGTGCTGCTCGACACTTTCAACGATCAACGCCGCGCGTACGAACTCTTCTTCAACGCCTTCGGTATCCAGGCCGACGGCATCTACACCGAAGGCAAAGACGAAGATTTCAGCGTCGACATCGTGATGCAGTCGAAAGGCCAGCTCACTGAGGACGGCTACGTGGTCGAAGTCGCGATTCCTTTCAAGTCGCTGCGTTACGAAGCCGGCAAGGACGTGTTGTGGGGCGTGCATTTCCAGCGGGTGATCAAGCGATTCAACGACGAGACCGATTCGTGGATGCCGATCTCGCGCGATCGCAGCGGCTTTCTGAATCAAGCCGGACATCTCACCGGCCTCGACGGCCTCTCGACCGAAAGCATTCTCGAGATCATTCCGAGTCTGACGCTCTCCGAAACCGGCACGCGTGTTCCGACGATCCCGCCCGACGTGCTCGCCGCCGATCCCACGCTGCTCGACTTCGGTCGCTTCGTCAACGAGCCCGTGAAACTCGATGCCGGTCTGAACGTCAAGTACGGAATCAACTCGAAAGTGATTCTCGACTTCACTCTGAATCCTGACTTCGCGCAGGTCGAGGCTGACGAAACCGTCGTCACCGCCAATCAACGCTTCCCGATCTTTTTCGAAGAAAAGCGCCCGTTCTTTCTCGAAGGCATCGACATTTTTCAAACGCCGTTGCAGGCCGTACACACGCGCACCATCATCGATCCTGATTACGCTGCCAAGCTGACCGGCAAGCTCGGGCGTTATACGTTTGGCTTCATGGGCGCGAGCGATAACGCGCCCGGCGACTTTCGCGGCGACGAGCGTCTTGATTCCGCGAATTTCCGTTTCCTCGACAAGAATGCCTACAGTGCGATCCTGCGTCTCAAACGAGACGTGGGCGCCGAGTCAAGCGTCGGTTTCATCGGCACGACTTACAACTTCATCGAGAAACACAATCACGTCGGCGGCTTTGACGGCCAGTTTCGTCTCGATCCGAAAACGGTTTTCTCGTTTCAGTTATTAGGCACAAATTCACGCCGCTTCTTCTTCAATCCGGAGAAAGGACGTGCAACTTATCGCACCGGCAACGGATTTGGTTATTACTGGAACTACAATCGCGGCGGGCGCCATCTCTCTTACAGTTTCAATGGCAGCGGCCGCACGCAGGATTATCGCGCCGACCTTGGCTTCACGCGCCGCACCAACACGAACCGCGAAGACTTCGTCATCAACTACAACTCGGAACCGAATCCAAAGGGCAAGCTGGTGTCGTGGCGTTACTCGCACAACGCCGGCATTAATTTCGATTGGCAGGGTCGAACGCAAGCCGCGAACAACACCTCAACGTTCACGCTAAACCTGCAACGGCAAAGCTTCCTGCAATTCGGTTATTCCCGCGGTTACGAAAGACTATTCGAAACTGAATTTGGACCAGTGGGAACGTTCGTGGACCATCCGGAACGATCCTCGCCCCGCGACACGCTGATCCTCAATGCCGAGACGACACCTTCGGAAAAGTTCTCGATTGGCATGACGTTCAACTATCTCTGGAACTCGTTTGATTTCGATCTCGGCGCGGGTTCGAAGTTTCCGCGCGTGAGTCCGCCGGCGCTCGAAGATCAGTTTGCGCCACTCGATCCGGGGCCGGGGAAAGAGGTGCGGGCCAATGTGTACCTTACTTACCAACCGGCGAATGCGCTGCGAATGGACTTCGATTACACGAAGAATCGATTGGTCCGCAACGATACCGGTTTGGTTGCGTTTGACGACAACATCTACGCGCTACGCGCGACGTATCAATTCTCGCGCTTCACGTTTGTGCGGGCGCGCATCGACTACGACACGCTCGAAGCGAACGTACGCGGGCAGTTTCTGTTTGGCTGGACGCCCAATCCGGGCACGTCGTTTTATGCCGGCTACAACGACGACATGAATCGCAACGGCTTCAATCCCTTTACCGGACAACTCGAACCCGGCTTCAGGCGCAACGGACGCACCTTCTTCGTCAAGATGTCGTACCTGATCCGCCGCACGTTTTAAACAAAGGCAATTTCACGCAAAGGCGCAAAGGAAGACGCAAAGGCGCAAAGAGAAATCATGAATTAAGGTTTGCTTGCGTCTTTGCGTCTTTGCGTCTTTGCGTCTTCCTTTGCGCCTTTGCGTGAAAACCGTCTTAGAAACACCGAATAGCAGGAGACACGTATGTATAAGATCGCGCTTATCAACATGCCATTTGCCGACCTGGCAATGCCGTCAATTGCCCTCACACAGTTGAAGGCGGTGGTGGAAGAGAGATTTAAGGAACAGGTATCGGTTGATGTGTATTACCTGAATCACGACTTCGCCAAGTATCTTGGGTTGGAGCTATACGAGCTGATCACGAGCTCCACTGACTCGCAGAACGCAGGTCTCGGCGACTGGTTCTTCCGTCAGACCGCGTTTCCCGAGCTGGCCAACAACGCCGGTGTGTATCTTTCACGGTACTTCCCGTTCCACACGGAAGAGATGAACACCCTCAAGAGTCGCTTGCTTGAAAAACGACGCGGGTTGGACCAGTTTCTCGACAGCCTGATCGCGCAATACGGTTTCGATCAAATGCAGCTCGTTGGCTTCACCTCGATGTTCATGCAGAACGCAGCCGTGTTCTCACTCGCACGCCGTCTCAAAGAGTGTGAATCGAAACCGATTATCGTGATGGGCGGTGCGAACTGCGAGACGCCGATGGGCCAGGTGATCATCAAAGAGGTGACTCCGGTTGACTACGTGTTCTCGGGCCCGGCATTGAAGAGTTTTCCGGATTTCGTGCAACACGGTCTCAACGCCGAGCTCGGCCGTGCCAGCGCGATTAAAGGAGTCTTCACCAAACGCAACTACATCTTCCAGACTGGACCGGAAGCGATTGGCGAAGAACTCAGCATCGACGTGCCGATCGAGCTCGACTACCGGGAGTTTCTTGAAAACGTGACGCAAAACTTTCCGGACGGTGAGATCGATCCGATTCTGCTGTTTGAGACGTCGCGTGGTTGCTGGTGGGGTGAACGGGCACACTGCACCTTCTGTGGTCTGAACGGAATCTCGATGGCCTATCGCGCGATGAGTCCGGACCTGGCTCTGAAACAGTTCGAATCGCTGTTTGAGTTCGCGCCGAAAGTGTCGCGCATGGATGCCGTCGACAACATCCTGCCGAAGAGTTATTTCCAGGAAGTGTTGCCGCATATCAAGACGCCGGAGAACGTCTCGCTGTTCTACGAAGTGAAGGCGGATCTGAGTGAATCAGACGTGCAGACACTGGCAAAAGCGCGCGTCAAGATCATTCAACCGGGAATCGAATCACTCGCCACCTCGACCTTGAAGCTAATGAAGAAGGGCACTTCAGCTTTCCGCAATCTCGCGCTGCTGAAGTTCTGCGCGATGTACGGCATCGAGCCGGCGTGGAATTTATTGATCGGTTTCCCTGGTGAAGGGGCGGATGTTTACCGGAAGTATCTCGACGATCTTCCGTTGCTGACGCATTTGTTTCCGCCTTCGGATGTATACCCGGTGCGCTTCGATCGTTACAGTCCTTACTTCATGAAGGCGAAGGAATATGGGCTCGATCTTCATCCACTCGATTACTATTCCATGATCTATCCGTTTTCAGGCGAGGCGCTGAGTAATCTTGCTTACTACTTTGCCGACTTCAACATCGGGGCCGAGTATGCGCAAACAGTCTCGGAGTGGATCGGTAAGATCAGGGAGAAGGTCAAGTTCTGGACTGAGTCGTGGAAGACCAACGACGATCATCCGGTGCTGCTGCTTTACAAAGAAGGCGATCAGCACATGATCCGCGATTCGCGCTCCGGGGAGTTGCAGGAGTATCCGATCAGTGTGGTGAGCGCGCGCATTCTCAACCTCATGGCGGAAACGAAGCGAATCGGCGATGTGAACAAAGAGTTCACTAACGGCTCGGCTGTCGATGCCGCAAAAGAGATCGCGATCCTGCGCGAGAAGGGGTTGCTCTTCGAAGAAGACAACCGCTATATGAGTTTGCCTTTAATCGCCGCGGAGTGTCGCGTATAAAAGATCCAGTTTCACGCAAAGGCGCAAAGTTTACGCAAAGACGCAAAGTGGATCCCTTTGAAAACGCGGCAGCGCTTTGCGCCTTTGCGTCAAATCTTTGCGCCTTTGCGTGAAATATTCTTTCGAAAGCTGACGCGTCGAGCCGTGCCATACTCTTCGAGCTTACGCTGCTCACTTTCCTTCAGATACGTGTAACTGACGAACACAGTCCGGCGCTTCTCCAGGTGCGACTTACTCACGCTAAATAACACCGACGCACCCGGTGGAAGCACTGCATTCCACGACATATCCAAACCCCACGGTACGGGCTTCCCGTTAGCTTCCTCGATCTCATACTGAATACTCACCTCTGCGCCATCACATAACCCACCCGCGTTGGATCCATTGCTGAGTTTCACGCCGCAACCGGGACGAGGCAGATAGCCGCTATCGGTGCGGAAAATGATTGGCAGCGGTGAATTATTCTTGAGCCGTAGCCACACTCCGTCATCCTCGGCCTCAGTCTTCGTAATCAAACTCTTTTCGGCGCCACCCTTTTCCATCATGCGCTGTTCGAGCGGATTAGTGGCTTCACCATAATGATCGAAGCTGATAGTTACCGGTCGCACCCACGTTTTTACTTCCTTGTCCGCCGCCTCAGTCCTTTGTTCGCGCTCAGCTTCTAAACCCGCCTCCGCAGCAAATCTTTTCGCCGCTGCTTCCTTCGATCGTCTTTCAGTTTCCCAATCCAGCGGTATCGCACTCCAGAGCAAACTACCGCTCTTAACGTTCCACAAAAGAATGTTCTGGTTCTCACCACCGGAAACAACGTGCTTGCCGTCGGGACTGAATGCAACCTGGTCGTCGGAAGAATAAGTTTGTTTGAAACTCTTGATGACCTTTCCCGTTCGTGTGCTCCACACCTTGATATCGAACAGGATGTGACCCGTCGCGATCATCGTTCCATCACGACTAAAAGACAGCGATTGAACGTAATCGGAATCTTTTCCGAATCGTCTTATCAACCTGCCGGTTCGCACCGACCAGAGCTCCATTCTGGCATTCTCTGAATAGTATCCACTCGCGATAAATTGCCCGTCCGGACTAAACGCCGCTACACGGGTATCATTAAATCGCCCTTTCATAACCCGCAGTAGCCGCGCCCGGATCGCATCCCACAGCCTGATGGTTCCGTCGTCGTGGGCGGAGACAATCAGGTTTCCCTTTGGATTAAAGGCGACATAGCGCACCTCACTGTCGTCGTTGGTGGTTAGCACATGAAGCTGTTTTCCGGTTGCCGTATCCCAGATCCTGATCTCTCGGTCACCGGAGCTGAGTGCCGTTTGTCCGTCCGTACTAAACGCGACCGTTTTGACTCCGTGAAAATCGTCAGTGTGGGTCGTGATGGACCGCAGCAGACGTCCGTCGTCAACCTTCCAGATCTTGACCGTATCGTCTTCACTCCCTGAGATCAGTCGTTTGCCGTCGCCGCTAAATGCAAGCGAGGTAATTTTCTTAGTGTGCTCCGCCAGAGTTTTTGTCACCACACCAGTTTGCGCATTCCAAAACCTGATTCGCTTATCGCCGCCGCCTGACGCGATGACCTTTCCGTCCGGACTAAAGACGATCGCATGCACGATGCCGGGATGACCTTCGAGACGCCGGATCAACTTATTGCTGCGCGCCTCGAAGATCTTCACGCAGGCATCGCCGTACCTTCCACGCTCGGCGATCATCGATCCATCCGGACTGGCGACTCGCTCAGGTCCGGCTGCGCGGTCCTTGATGGTCCAGATTCGTTTCCCTGACTGCGCCTCGAGAATCTGGTACGACTCGCCTCTCAGACCCGAAGCGAGCATGGTTCCATCTGGGCTCTTCAGCGGCGCCTCAGGTTTCAACAGGTCTGCGTCGATGTCCCAGAGCAGTTGCCCTGTTATTGCGTTCCAAACTTTGATCTTGTGATCGGCCGCGAAGGACGCAACCAGGTTTCCCTCAGGATTCCAGCCAACATAGAGCAGGTCGAGCGTGTGTCCGACCTGAAGGAAGTCCGGTGGTTGTGCATGGATCGAGACACAAATAAGTAGACCACCAATCAGGCAGCAAGCGAGTCGTGTTTTGAATTTGCTGAGGACCATCCCAGAGAATCCAGGAATAAAATTTCGGAATTGCGAAGGTTTGATGCGCGAAACCGCGGCCACGGAGGGCCCGTTTCATAAGCCGCAGATTTACGCCGATGAACGCGGATCGATCCGCGTTCATCGGCGTGAATCTGCGGCTAATACTAAAGAGAGACTGTTTGTTCGGCCCAGAATTGGAATTCGCGGTGTTTGTGGAGTTCGGCTTTGGCCTGTTCGCCGTTTGCGACGGCGACGATGTGATCGAAGACGCGTTGGCCCACTTCGTCGATCGTTTCCGTTCCGTCGATCACGCCCCCGGCGGAGAGATCCAGATCGTTCGACATGCGTTCGAACACCGGCGTGTTTGAAGCGAGTTTGATGACGGGGGCGATCGCGTTGCCGATAGTAGTGCCGCGTCCCGTCGTGAAGACGACTACCGTTGCGCCGGCGCCGACGAGGCCCGGAGTCGATTCCTGATCGTAGCCTGGACCCTGCATCAGGTTCAGGCCACGATTGGTGGGTGTTGCCGCGTATTCAATCACGCCTTCGACGCGAGTTGTGCCGGCCTTCGCGATCGCACCTAGCGACTTGATAGTGATGTTGAGGAGTCCACCGGCGATGTTGCCGGGACTGGGATTGTTGTTGAGCACCGCGCCAAACTTCGAAGCGTATTCCTTGTACCAATCAACCATCCGATACACGGCGCGTCCTGTCTCAAGGTCTTTCGCCCGGCACGCGAGCAGGTGTTCCGCGCCGCAAAACTCAGGCACTTCAGTTATCAACACTGTGCCACCCGACCGCACCAGCAGATCCGCGGCGCGACCGAGCGAAGGATTGGCCGAGATCCCGGAAAAACCATCCGAGCCGCCACACTTCACGCCGAGCACGAGCTCACTCACCGGAAACTTTTCACGCTGCGCCTCATTCACGAGCGGCAACATCTGTTCGACTTCTTTCAGCCCGCGTTGAATCGCAGCCTGCGTGCCGCCAACATCCTGAATCCCGATCTTCGCAACCGGCTTCGTGAACGGCTTGTCTCGCTTGAGCAGGTATTTCTCGACCTGCGAAAGATTAGTCTTCTCGCAACCGAGATCGATCAGGATCACGCCGCCGACGTTCGGATGATCGGCGTAGTTCGAAAGGGTGCGCAGCATCACATCGATCGTCGATCCGTCCTGACATCCGCAACCCTTGTTGTGTGGAATAGCTACGACGCCATCGACGTTTGGATACTTCAGTCGATCGTGCAGCGTGAACTCGGCAATCGTCGAGATCTGCGATGCTTCGTGACTGGCGCACATGCTCGTCGGCACTATCAGAACGTAATTGCGTGTTCCGACTCGGCCGTCAGGCCGTCGAAAACCCATGAACGTCGCACGTTCTTCAACCGGGAAGTAGTCCGGCGCAGGCGTGTGCAGATTATCCGTGAGGTCGCGAACGATCGGCACGTCGTCAGTCATGATGTCGTGGGTGATCTGTTCGCCTTGTTTAATACCGAGCGAGGTTCCGATCGGCTGTCCGAACTGCAACACGAGCTCACCGGCGCGAATGTCTCTAGTGGCAAAGCGATGACCCGGCAGAATCACGCCGCGAATCTCGAGCGAAGTATTGTCCGGCAGTAACAGCTCCAGGCCCGCAGTCGTCTCTTTCTTAACGACGGCAACGTTGTCTGTCGGATCGACAACGATCGCAAACTCATTCAGCATCGCTGGTGGTGTTTGAACGCTCGACATATTCAGTGTTCCAGAACGTTGGGCAGGATCAGTGAGCGGACGTTGGGATGAACTCGTAACCAGAGTCCCGGGTTCTGGTCGAATTGTGTTTGCCGCATCTCTGCTTCGGCTGCGATCTCGGTGCTTAACAAACGACGATAACTCTCACGCTTCGCCGGTGCGGTGTCTGCATCGACAATCGATTGCACGATCCGGCGCGCGCCGAGAATCGCGGCTGGTCCAAGTGTCAAAATGTGCTGCGCCGTCCGGCACTCAGCTTCGTCTGCTTCAGTGACGACGGTCCCGCCTGCCTTAAACTTTCTGATGTGATGTTCGAGAATCGATTCGGAGATCGGAATCAATCCCGCGACGTCGTGGTAGCGAGCGCCCGACCCGGGCTTGATGTACGCGAGATGTGATGCACCGCCGGCTTCAGGACCAAGGCCGAGGAAAAACAGATCGATGCCGCCGAGTGCTTCGAGTTTTTCAATATAGCGCGCCAGCTCACCTTCGAGATCCTCCGCGTCGGTACGCATGCAGGTGAAGCTGTTTACTTTTCGAAAGAAGTCTGCGCCAAGCAGTCGCTCGAAATCGCGTACGAAGCTTAGGCCGTTGTCGAGTCGCAAAGGCGCGAGTGCGTCCTGCGTGAACACGTGCAAGCGATTCAGCAGTGCGTCGTGCTCGCTGGTTTCGGCCATCGCGCCGAGTATCCGGTGCAGTGCCTGAGCCCCACGGCCGCCGAGCAGGATCATCACAATCGAGCCCTCTTTGGCTGCCGCGATCCGCTGGATTTCGTCGAGCATTGCCCGGCCCACGTCCTGCTCTGACGGGAGCACCTCAAACGTCAGATCCCGGACCGGAAGCCGAGCAAAAAAGTCGCTGTCGGCTTCGTCATGGGAAAGCCAAACGTTTCCGTTAACCACGTGGCGCCGAATGTCCTGTTTGACTGGGGCTGACATCAGTTTTCTGACGACTGGTAATACCAATTCACAGGTGAGCCACGACTGTAACATGCCCGACCTAACTTCACCAAGCACCATTTTCCCTGCCGGTATAGCTCCGAAAATTCGAGCTAAGTGTAAATCTAAGCGTAGCTTTTTGTTCCTGGCGGCAACAAACGGCTCCCAGGCTCACATATCCGCACTTTCTGAAAGTGGTCTAACCTTTAGCTGGCGCTTCCTTCGGAAAATATGACCTACTTGATTCGCACCCAGTCAAAATCAGCGTAGCCGTAGGTCTTTGCCGCTGCATTTGCCAGGGCAAACAGACCTACCTTTGCGCCGATCCACATTCCCGGCTGCGCGATAAACG
>Ga0070699_100002156_pt1 | contig 17796 bp, 18 predicted proteins | sample KBSK1503metaG_FD_65473 | JGI IMG/M metagenome (GOLD analysis project Ga0070699, IMG submission 65473) | Corn, switchgrass and miscanthus rhizosphere microbial communities from Kellogg Biological Station, Michigan, USA - KBS K1-50-3 metaG | ecosystem: Host-associated > Plants > Roots >... | reverse complement strand
GCGGGGTGACCGAGCGCACGATCATATCGCGCGACGGCATGGTCATGCCGCTGGCGAAACCGCTCAGCGACGCGATCAGGACCAGCAGCAACGCGCCCGGATCGACGAACGCGATGAACGTGCTGGCACTGCCCGTCACAACCAATCCCGCGCACGCCACGAGGTTGTGCCGTGCGGTGCGGCTGGCGAGCGCTCCGCCGAGCAAGACCCCGATCGCGCTCATGGTCAGAAGCCCGGTGAGCGCGGTATTGGCGAGCGCGGGCGGCGTTCCGTAGAGCGCGCCGAGCCCCACCACCAGATATTGGTTGAGGCCGCCACCGACCATCGACAGCACGACGAAGAACAGGAGGTTGAGCAGGATCGGCGGCAACAGCAGAAGCCGCCAGCCGTCGGTGGGCGCACTCGCCGCCTCTTCGCCGCGTGGCTTCGACGGATGTGCCGGATGCACGGCCGGCGCCTCTCCCTGCACCGCCAGAAAGAGTGCCGCGACCACGCCGAGCAGCGCCGAGCAGAGAAAGGCGCCGCGCCATCCCACTGTGCTCTGCATGAACAGCAGCGTCACCGGCGCGATGGCCGAACCGATCATGCCGGAGCAGGTGTGAAACGAGAACACCTGGGTCATGCGTCGCGGCAAGACGCGCTCGGACAGCAAGGTGTAATCGGCGGGATGGTAGACCGTATTGGCGAGGCCCAAGACGGCGAACATCGCGATGAACACCCAGAACGAATGCACCGCTCCCGCGATCGCGATGGCGGCGGAGCCCAACAGCAGGCCGCCGATCAGGTTGATGCGCGCGCCGGTGCGGTCGATGAAGAAGCCGACCGGCGTTTGCAACACCGCCGAGACCACGTTGAAGGCGGTGAGCGCGAGGCTCAGCTCGGTATAGGTCACGCCGAAGTCCGCGCGTATGAACGCGAACAGCGGCGCCAGTATCAGGATGTAGTAGTGGCTCACCAGGTGGGCGAAGCACACGCCGGCGACGAGCTTAGTCTCGCTCGCGCGGGCGGGGGTGAGAAGTTCGGCAGCTTGGGCCATTGTTGTTTTTGGTCGCGGCGGGGCCGATCAGGCCGCGTGGGCGGCGCGGGCATCCTGAATGGCGCGCCAGACGCGGTACGGCGTCGCCGGCATGTCCATGTGGCGGATGCCGAATTCGGACAGCGCATGGGCGATCGCGTTCATGACCGAGGTGAGCGAGCCGGCGCAGCCGGCTTCGCCGCAGCCCTTAACGCCGAGCACGTTGGTCTTCGCGGGCACCGGGTGGTTGATGACGGCGACCTCGGGCGAATCGCCCGCGCGCGGGAGCGCATAGTCCATGAACGAGCCGGTCAGGAATTGCCCGTCGCCATCGTAGACCGTCATCTCCATGAGCGCCTGGCCGATGCCCTGGATCACGCCGCCATGCAGCTGACCCTCGACGATCAGTGGGTTGATGACGGTGCCGAAATCGTTGACTGAGACGTATTTCACCACCTCGATCACGCCGGTGTCGGGATCGACTTCGACCTCGCAGACGTGGCATCCGTTGGGGTAGGTGGACGCGCCGGGGCCGTCGCTCACGTGGCGGACATCGAGCGTCGACGGCACGCCTTCCGGCAGATTGAGCCCCGCGCGCAGCCGCTCGGCGAGCTCCATGATCCCGATCGCGCGATCGGTGCCGGCGATGACAAAGCGCCCGTGCGCGAAGTCGATGTCGGCGGCCGATGCTTCCAGAACGTGAGAGGCGATCTGTTTGCCTTGCTCGATCACCTTGGCGGAGGCTTCCACGATCGCGGTGCCGGTGTGCATGATCGATTTCGATCCGCCGGTGCCGCCGCCGGCGAGCAGTTCATGGCTGTCGCCCTGCAGGAGGCGGATGCGCTCGAACGGAACGCCGAGCTTCTCGCTCAGCACTTGCGCGAACGGCGCGGCGTGACCCTGGCCATAGTCCAGCGTGCCGGTGATGATGGTGACCGTGCCGTCGGCTTCGAAACGGATACCGCCCATCTCCTTGCTCGGCGGCGCCGTGACTTCGAGAAAGCTGCCCACGCCGAGTCCGCGTACCTTGCCGCGCTTGCGACTCTCGCGTTTGCGGCGCGCGAAGCCCTTGACGTCGGCGACCTCGAGCGCGTGCTTGAGCACGCTTGGAAAGTCGCCGCTGTCGTAGTTGCTTCCCGATGCCGTCTTGATCGGGAGCTCGCGCGGCCTGATCTGGTTGCGCCGGCGCAATTGCAGGCGATCGATCCCCATTTCGGCGGCCGCGGCATCGATCAGCCGTTCCATGTAGTAGTTGCCCTCGGGCCGGCCGGCGCCGCGATAGGCGGAGACGTGCGAGGTGTTGGTGAACACGCACTTGGTGGAGACCTCGATCAACGGGGTACGATAGACGTTCTGCACGTTCTTGACGATGTTGATCGTCGACGGCATCGGTGCGACGTGAGAGAGGTAGCCGCCCATATTGCCGAAGTTGGTGATGCGCAGCGCCAGGAAGGCGCCGTCGGCGTCGAGCCCGAGCTCGGCGGTGAGCTCATGATCGCGGCCGTGACTGTCGGAGACGAAGCTGCCCGAGCGGTCGTCGGTCCATTTCACCGGGCGGCCGAGCGCGCGCGCCGCGTGCAGCACGCAGACATATTCGGGAAACGGCGCCGACTTCATGCCGAATGAGCCGCCGACATGGCCGGTCAAGATGCGAACCTGCTTGGGCTCGACCTTGAGAATGTCGGCCATATGGCCGCGCAAGCCGAACACGCCCTGCGAAGGCGCGTGCAGCGTGAAGCCTCCGCTCGCGGCATCGTAGACGCCGATCGCCGCGCGCGGCTCCATGGCGTTCACGACCACGCGGCTGTTCACGAGCTTGAGCCGTGTGACATGGGCGGCCTTGGCGAAGGCGGCCGTGACCTGCTCGGTGTCGCCATAATGATAGTCGAGCGCGACATTGCCGGGCGCTTCGTCATGAATGAGCGGCGCGCCGGGACGCGCGGCCTCCTCCGGCCGGACCACGGCGGGCAAGGACTCGATCTCGACCTCGATCGCCTCGGCGGCGTCTTTCGCCTGCAGCAGCGTCTCGGCGACGACGAAGGCTATGGGATCGCCGACGAAGCGCACCTTGTCGGTGGGCAGCGCCGGTCGGGGCGGCTGTTTCATGGGCGTGCCGTCGCGGTTCTTGAACGGCACGATGCACTTGAGCGTGCCATAGCCGGCGAGATCGGCGCCGGTATAGACACCGAGCACACCGGGCATCTTGCGCGCGGCGGATGTATCGATGCTCTTGATCACCCCATGGGGGACGCGGCTGCGGACCATCACCGCATAAGCCTCGCCCGCGAGCTTGATGTCGTCGGTGTAGCAGCCCTCGCCCCGCACCAGCGTCGGGTCTTCGCTGCGCGGCACCGGCTGCCCGATGCCGAATTTCATTAGGGCGAAGCTTTGCGGGTCGTTTTGCAGATTCATCAATCAAAGCCTTGATCAATAGATCGCCTGCAAGCCGGTTGGCCGCAGGCGATGGCTCCACGAATTATGCGCGCCTTCCGGCGCCATTGGGCCGGTCGGGCGGCGCGAATTTGAGATAAAGGACGCCGACCCCTTCGACAAGCACGTCCCGACCGCGCCATGCGCTCAACGCGCATCTGTTGCGCGAGCCACCCCCGTGTTACACTCGTTTCGATCTGAGTTGGGACATGGCCGCTGCCGTTGAGCCCGGAAGGCTTCGGCGCGGCGGGAAGGACTTTGATGAAGGACGAGGGCCGGGCAGCCGGCGGCCTCGGTGATATCTTCCCGGACGTTCCGTAGCCTTCCAAGTTAACCGCTTCCCACCGATATTTATCCCGCTGCTGCCTTCCCGCCACTTCCCACACGTTCCAGCCAGCGCTATAAACGAAACGTAGGCAGGGAGGCGGAATATGAAGCGCTACCCCGGCATCAAGGAATTGGCCAAGCTGACGAAGCGCGGGCGCGTTGCTGTCGGCCATGGCGCGTTCCTCCAGGTTTCGGAATTCGGAACGCGCTCGTGGGTCTTCCGCTACGTTGTCAACGGCAAGGCACATCACGTCGGGCTTGGCAGCTGCACCTACGTCACGCTCGCTGAGGCGCGACAGCGCGCCTTTGAATATCGGCGCTTGCTAGCAGCCGGCGGCGATCCGTTGGAAGCCAAACGCGCCGCCAAGCGCGAGCGCTTGCCTGCCAGTATGCCGGCGAAGGCGTTTCAGCAGGTCGCGCTCGAATACATTGCACAACACGAGCGCGAGTGGCGCAGTGACCACAGCCGCCGGCAATGGCGGGCGAGCCTTACCCGATACGCCTTCCCGAAGATCGGCAGCATGGCAATCGCCGACGTTGACGTTGCGGCGGTGCTGTCCGTGCTCGATCCGATCTGGCGCGAAATCCCGGAGACGGCGTCGCGCGTTAAACACCGGATAGCGCTGGTCCTCGACTGGGCCGCGGCGCGCGAGCTTCGGCCGCATGACAATCCCGCCAGACGGCCCAGGCTGCTGCCGAAGCACAAGAACCGGGTTAAGCACTTCACGGCAATTCCGTATACCGACATCGGCGCCTTCATGGTAGAATTGCGCGCGCAGGAGGAGTTATCAGCAAGGGCGCTGGAATTCTTGATTTTGACGGCAGCCCGCACCGGCGAGCTGCTGGGCGCGCGCTGGGACGAAATCAGCGGCGACACCTGGACAATCCCGGGCGGGCGAACCAAGACCGGCGAGGCGCACCGCGTGCCGCTGTCCGGCCGGGCGGTTGAGCTGCTAAGTGGCTTGCCGCGCGTTGGCCAACACATTTTCCCAGGTCGGGCGGGGGAGGGAATGGGCGAGACGACTTTGCGCAAGGTGCTCAAGCGCATGGGTTACCGTGTCACAGTCCACGGCTTCCGTTCGAGCTTTCGTGATTGGGCCGCCGAGGCGACGGCCTATCCCAACCACGTCGCTGAGCAGGCGCTTGCGCACGCCATCGGCAATGGCGTGGAAGCCGCCTATCGCCGCGGCGACTTGTTCGAGAAGCGGCGCCAGCTTATGCAGGCATGGGCCGATTACTGTGCCCGGCCGAATGTCGAAGCCGATGTCGTGCCGATCCGCAGGGGCGAGGCTTCAAGATAGGGTGGACGCTCGTGGTCGCTGCAAAAAGCCCGGGCCAGAAGAATTTGCGAAGCTCTCTGAGCGAAGAGGATCTGGGGCGTATCGAGCGGGCTGCCGCGCGCTGGAACGCAATGGGCAAGCCGCTCGGCACGCTCGCGGAGCGCTGTTTAAACATATACCGTGACAACTATCACCCGGACAACGCGCTCAAGTCGGTGGGCCGAGACGTGAAGACCGTCGGGTCGGCGCGCGAGCTAGCCCGCCGCTTCTTGGCAAGCAACCCGCCTTTGGTTGACGATTTCGTTAAAGTCAAACGGAAGGAACACCAGTCGGTGGCCGAGGGCTACAGCTTGTGTGCCAGAGAATCCGGGTTAAATAGCGAAACCTTTTCAATGTGGCTCAACGCCGCGCTTGGGGCGGATGGCCGCGAAGAGCCGTTTCACGAAGGTCTTCGTTTGGTGGCGGCTGACTTTATCGAACGCGACATACCGCTGCCGCCTCCTCTACGATCCTACATAGTTGACGTACTACGTCAGCCGATTCCCCCATCACACTATATTACGCGACGCAGGGGCAGGACCCTGAGAGATGGGCTCATCCGAGACGCCCTTGCGTCCGTTACTTTTTATTACCCGCGGCTTAAGCCGACAAGAAATCGCGTGCAACGGACCAATGGAACGGTTCACTCGGTCTGCTCGATTGTTTCTGAAGTGCTGGGAGAACTGAAGATCAATTTATCCGAAGACGCCGTGGAAAAACTTTGGGCGGCCAACAGACAGGGCTTCGCAGAAATGAACGAGGCGCGAAGGGAATTGATCCTCCTTCAACTCTCGGGCTTCCTTGAGCAGGCTGGCGGGGAGGCGGAGACGACGGCCGCCCCTCCCGGCGGGAAGTAATGGGAGCACCACCGGGCTGTCGGAAATTTTTTAGAGATTTTTCGTACGACATTCGTCGCGCGCTCATCCATGTATGCCCTCATCTAAGAGGGCACCATGCAGTCCAAGACTTCCCAACTTATCCAGCGCACTGATGGCATTGCCCGCGAGGCGCGCCGCGTCATCACGGGCGTCCCGACATCGAGCTGGTACGCCCTTCAGGGAAAGGGCTTAGCCCCGAAGCCAGTTCGGCTTGGCCCTCACTCCGTAGGCTGGCCACGCCAAGAGCTATTCGCCTGGTGCGAGCAGCGCCTGCAGGAGCGGTGCGAGGCCTGGCAGACGCTCGGCGGCGCCGCAACGCGAGTTATCGAGAAAACGAAAGAGAGCTGAACACCGCCGCACGGTCGCCCTACCGCGCGCAGCGACCGCGCCACCTGAACCCGCGCGCAAACTGGAGGAGAAATGAAAACGCAAGTGTTCTTGTGCTCGATCTGTCAAGAGCCATTGGAGGGCAGGTGGGCTAACAATGCACAGCCGATCAACGATGGTGAGTGTTGCAACATGTGCGACGCCAACATCGTGCTCCCCGCCAGGCTCAAACGATTACAGCTCGGCGTTAGTCTGCGCGACACCCGCGCCAAGAGCATCGCGTGACGCGCGCAAAATTTGGAGGAAGTCATGACACGGCAAAGAGAGCTTCAAAGGCTGTTGAACTCGCAAGGCTACAGCCTGCGCAAAACGCGGGGCGCCTGGGCGGACCACAGTCCCTACGCAGTGCAGACTAAAGACGGCGGCACCGGCATCATGTGCATCGACCTTGACCATGTCGAGGATGTGGCCAGACGCGGTCTCAAAAAATCGTAGGCGAAGCGTTTCGGCAGCTGATGCTCGAACGGGCCCAGCGGACCGATAACGCTTAAGGCGGCACGTTCCTCCAAGCCGCCACAGCCCGCGCGGGAGGTTTGTCTTCTCCCTGAGCTTCTCGCGCGGGCGCCAATCGAAACGCGCATGCAACAAGAATTATTCGAGCAGCCGCAAAGTTCTCCGCTGCACGGTCTGAAGCTGAAACTAGAACGCAAGATCGACGCTGAGAAACCTTGCTGCAGTAACTTCGCAATCGTGCACGCCGGCAAGGGGCCGCATACGGCGGAGCTGCGGTGCGCAAGTTGCGGGAGGCATCGAGGATGGCTGGCGAAAGAGGCAGCGGATTTTTTGCTCGCAGTATTAGCGAGCTTTCCCGAAGCGCGGAGTGATGTCCATGTCCTACGTTAAGTTTCAAGATCGAGATTGGCTGCTTTGCCCTAATTGCGAAGCGTTCCTTCTCCATCACGGCAAGGTAACCATCTTTGAGCGGGAAAAAGAAGACGCGCCGTCATCCGCTATCGAGGTGGACGGGCGCAAGGTTGATTTTCAAAAGCAGCCAAAGTCGGACAACCCAAGCGGTCGCAGGAATGGGATTGTAATCCATTTCTGGTGCGAGAACTGCCCTGCAACCCCGGAGCTGACAATCGCGCAGCATAAGGGCACCACCATTGTGGCATGGCGCTAGCCCCTATCTTCGCTTTATCCGCGCGGGGCGGAGATAGGTATTCAATCGGCGCGAGGGTAACAGCAAATGAACGAAGTACTGAAGAAGCCATACGGCATTGTCTCCGCCGGGGGCAATGGTTCCTCCAATATCTCGGCGTTTCTGGACGAACACGCCAGCGGTGCCGCCGGCACTCTGTTCAAGTTTGCTAAGGACCAGCGCTTTCGCAGGGTGAGCGACGATGAAGAAGTCCCGCTCGGGAAAGAGTTCATCGTGATCTATGACCAGATCATGGTGGGTTGGATCCGGTTCTTCGGCGCGGGCGCTCCGCCCGAGCGCAAGATGGGCCCGCTGTTGGTGGCTTTCTGCCCTGCTCGCGGCAGGAGCTTGGAGATACTGATCAGGACCTTTGGGATCGTGGCTTATCTGGCGCTCCTGTCGATCCGTGGCAGTCGCAGATCCTGCTACCACTGCAGGCCGCCGATGACGGCGACCTGTTCTTGTTTGGCACGACCTCTATCACCGGCCGGCGCGCCGTCGGAAAGGTAATTGCCAAATGCGAAAAGATGGCAAGGCGAGAGCCCGATCTCTATCCAGTAGTACGGTTGGCGGTGGGCAGTTTCCAACATCGTGACGAACGCGTCGGACGGGTCACGGTGCCATCATTCGTCATTGTCGGCAAGACGCCGAAAACTGGCAACACAGCAATCGACGCAGCGCCAGCAGCCGCTTTCGAAGACGAAATACCATTCTGAAAAAACTGGGCCGGCGCAAATGCCGGCCAATTTTTCTACAAGGGGTTTTCTAATCCAATGCTCAGATATATTGCCAAGTTCAAGGACGGCGCTCGGCAGCCGCCCGTCGCTCAGCTTTACTATGAGAACACGGACGAGGGGAACCAAAAAGCCGAAGCGTTCGTGCGGCGTGAAGATAAAAAGGGTTATAGCATTTATTCCTGTATTGGCCTTTTACGCTGCATGCCCCGCAATAAAGAGAACGTCGGCGAGCTGCCTTGCATTGTCCTAGATATTGATCTGCGCAGCGTGGAGGAAGCGCGCGAACGCGTCCTTGAATGCCTGCGAGGCCTTGTGTTGCCGCCGAGCGCAAACCAAGGCCCAAGACCAATGGTCCGGCACATTCTCCAGATGAGGAATATTCTAATTCCGGCCCCGTCGATGTCGATGCGCGCCTAGCGGCAATGTGTTTTGAAGGCCCCGGCGACAGTTCAATTCACCGCACGCAACTGCAGGTGACGGCATCGCTGACCAGCGCCGGGCGCCCGGTGGAAGAGACCGTTGCGCGCGTGCTGGCGGCAACGCGTGAGGCGGTGAAAAGCGACCCCTCCTGGAATTGGGTTGAGGAAGAAACCGCCATCGCGCGGATGTGTTATGACCTAATCAATAAGGTAATGCGACAAGACGGCGAAGACCTTTCCGTTTGCCTGCCTGAAACCCTTTATGACCAGTGGCAAAAGAAGCTCGCCAGCGGTGAGCGCCCACACGTTGCCTGGAACCGCCACGGCTGGCACGTCCGCGGCTACGGATGGCAGAAGCCGGACGAAGAAGGCAGCAGGGAAAATTCCGGCGCGGACAGCAAAGAAGATTCCAGCAAAGAAGAAAAAAAGCAGTCCGCGCCGTTCGTGCTGCGCCCCTTTGTTCCCTTTAATCCGGCCACGCTTCCGCCCCGGCAATTCCTTTTCGGGAAGCACTATCAAAGGCGGACCGTGGGCGGCACGGTTGCCCCAGGCGGTACGGGGAAATCTACGCTGGAAATGGTGGAGGGCATTTCCATGGCCACGGCCCGCAATCTTCTAGGCGAGCAGCCGGGGGAGCGGTTGCGGGTCTGGTATCACAACGGCGAAGACAACATGGACGAGTTGAACCGTCGCGTCGCCGCGATCTGTCAATATTACGATATCCCGCTAGATGATCTCGCCGGCTGGTTCTTCATGACATCGGGCAATGAGGTGCCGCTACGGGTGGCTGCAGGCTATAGCAACCTTCAGATCAATAACCGACTAGTGAAGTGCATCACCGAGTCGATCGGCGACAACAGAATCGACGTTGCAACCTTCGACCCGCTGGTGACGCTGCACGGCGTGCCGGAGAACGATACGGGCAAGATGGACACCGTAATCCGCATCTTCGCCAACATCTCCGACGCCCAGGGTTGTGCCACCGAGTTATCCCATCACACCCGAAAGCAGATGGCCGGCTCCGTCGCCGACTATACTGTGGACGACGCGCGCGGAGCTGGGTCTCTGAAAGACGCTATGCGCGCCGTCCGCATGCTCAACTTCATGCCCAAGACGGAGGCCGAAATGGCGGGAATCCCGGATCTCGAGCGCACCTCTTATTTCCGGGTAGACCGGGTGAAGGCCAACAACTCCCCCCCTGCAAAGGCTGCAACTTGGCGCAAGTTCGTCAACGTTGATCTGCCAAATGGGGACGAGGTTGGCGTGGCCCCCCGACACCGGAGCGGGCCGAGGCCGAGCGCAAGGCCGAGACCATGTTCCTGGTATTGCTCGCCCGGCTCACACTCGCGGGACGCATCGTCAACGACCGCACGGGGCCAGCCAATGCCGCAAGCGTGTTTGCCAAGGAGCCGGAAGCGAAACGGGCCAGGATCGGCAAGGCGGCACTGGGCGATGCCATGCGCCGCCTGTTCGCGGCCGGGAAAATCCGAATTGAGGCATGGGGTCGGCCCGACCGGCCCTCCTTCAAAATCGTGGCAGTGTGATGGGGAATACTACGGGGAATACATGGTGGGGGAATACCCCCTATAACCCCCTTAGGTATTCCCCAACGGGGAATACCGCGCACGCTTCGCGTGGCCTAGCGGCTACCGCGGTATTCCCCTTGGGTTGGGAAATACCTAGCCCACCCCTACCCCCTCCCGTTTGGGAATTGAAAGAGGAAGCAAACAATGGACATGACCAAGATTGCGCGGGTGGCGGCTCTACCCTTCGGCTATACGGCAACTTTTCGCTGGGGGCCTGGCTTAGCCGTTGAATGGGAACCGGGTGTACCGCGTATCACGTCGAGGCGACATCATCGTAAGTTCTTGGAGGCCTACGCGACGGAGCGGCGCACGTTTCTTGCTGAGGTTGCCGCCGCGCTCGGCGGCAGCGTGGCCGTCATCGATACAGACGGCGTCATGGAAATCATTGGGACATCAAATGAGTGACACTGAGTGGGAGTTCATCAAAACAATTATGGCCGAGTACGACGATGGAGACGAAGCAATCCGCGCGCTCATCAAGCCTGACCTCAGCGAGTTCTTGGACCAAGCGATTGCCGATGTTCGGGGCTGCTTCGCCGCTCCTGATGGCATCCTCTACCTCTCGAAGGACACGCACCGCCGACTGATGCAGCTACGAACAAAGCTCGACCCGTATCTGGCGCTGAACTAGCGATACCGGGGGGGTATCTAAAAGGTTGTAAAAACTCGTAGTACGACCGCGGCGTGGGTTCTTTTTCAGAATCGGCTCGTGAAATACAAAAAACCCAACCTGTATGTTGCGGCCTCGAGCCGAGAAACGTGCAGCCGGGCATGGACGAGATCGACCTGTTACCGGCCGCCTTCATCAGGCGCTCGACCTCTCGCGCGGTGAGGTAGGTACTCACGGACGCGGTAGTGGGCGTTGGGAAGGCGACGGCGTGGCAGCCGGCCCGCGATATCGTCGCGGCGGAAGCTGTCGACGCGCGCGACCAGGACGTCGTGGATCAGCTCGGGATCGGTGACAAAGACCGTGTCCCAGGGGCCGCTGCGGTAGCGCACGCAGCCGCGCTCGCCGTAGAGCGCACGCGGATAGGTCTCGATGACGTTGCGAAAGGTCGCGCGCCACGACGGGTGCTCCGGCGGATCGAAGGGGACGAGGTCGGGGTCGGCGGGGGCGAGCATGGGGGATATGTACGTAATCGCCTCCCCTCGCGGGAGGGGGCGTTTTTTATCGAGCGAACACGCCTTAGAATGATATGTGTCCGCACGGACCTCTGCTCATACGTCAGGGCACCGGCCAATGGCTCGCGATCGGTACAGCAGCTTTGACGAACTGAGGCGAGTTCGACGAGCCCAAATGCCTCGCTCTGATCTCGATGTGCGATCTCGTCGTCGCCGTGCATGGACTTGCCGGTCGCCGTGAGGCCGTCGACGTGGGCGGGCGCGATCATCAGCTGCGGTACCTGATCGACCGCCATGAACGGGAAGGCACGCAAATCTCGATGCCGCCGGGTTCGACAGCAAGATCATCACCAGCGGCAGTCACGCGGCCACCAGCAGGAGCAATATCTGCAACAAAGGGCGGCGGGGAGCCGGAGTCCAGCTGGAGACAACGATCACGCGCTAAACTTTAGGAGTATCATGATCGTTCCTCCGAAAACTAAGGCTTTCCGAAATGGTGCTTATCGATTTCTTGGCATCTTGTATCAGGAGTGCGTATCCCACGATCTCACTTTGCACGCGCGCCGCCTCATTTTGCAGCTTGCTTCGTAATATCTGCAGCTCGGCGATAAGGTTCTCGATCTCTTGGATCGAGGTCCCCGACACGCGCTGCAGCAGCGAGCCAATGTTACTAGCCGCCAGCTCATTATCATTTCCCTGTTGTAGTCGGGGTGCCGTAGTGTCTTGGGAGGCAAGATCGCGAATTTCACCTTCGAGTTTCGAAAAAACCTCCACCGCCTCATTAGCTTGTGCGCGCTCACGCGATCGTATGCTCATGTTTGATTTCTCCGGTTAGGGGCCGTTTGGGGCGCAATTGTTGATTTTCAAAAGGCCCCGGGGGAGGTTGACCGCCCGGGGCCCTAGCGTCCCCTCTAGTCAACCTTGGGGGTTCGATTTGAGGGAGGCGCCGCTATAAATATTGCTGCGTCGGTTGTCTGTTCCATATAACGAAAGGTCTAGGAACACTGGCGGCTCTAAAAACCATGTCGCAGTCTCTCCGCTCGGCGCCGTCGGTGGGAAACCCACTCGCGCAAACCGTATCTGAGTGCGAAGCCAACGATCATCGCCGTCCCGGTTTGAGGCCGATGACGGGGAAAAGGTAACGAGATGTCATTTCGCCGTCTGTACGCTTCCAGACACAAAACTGCCCCTCGTCCATCCTCGTCCATCGCGACTTGGCAGAAAAAACCCCCGGCGAAGCCCCGCCTGCCGCCGGGCCGTCTTGCGATCGGTGGACTCGAACATCGCCAGCGTGGCACGATCGGGTTTACCGGGTGATGAAGGTGCACGGCCTCCTGCTCGATCGCCATGCCGCGGCACCGAGCGGCGTCATGGCGGCGACGGCGGCAGCCGCAGCTGTTTTTTTGACCCCGTGGCATGTTCGAGCGCCTCCTTGAGGATCTCGGCTTCCAGCGTCTTCTTGCCGAGCAGCCGTTGCAGCTCGCGCACCTGGCTCTGCAAGGCCCGATAATCCGAGGCCGGCACGACTCCGGCCTCGGCCTCGCCATCACCCGCAAGCTCGCCCGCATGATGGGCGGCGACGTGACCGTGGCGAGCGCGCCGGGCAAGGGCTCGGTGTTCACCGTGCGCTTGCCCGGTGACGCGCCATCGTGATCTGCGATCAAACAGCCGACGTTCCGAGACCCACGCGCCCTTACCGAGAATTGATCGGCCCGCCCCCGCCTCTGTTAGTCCCGATACGAGGCGCACCGTCCGGGAGGACCACCCTGGAGGACGAAGTGCTGCACGCCCGCTGCGACGGGAGGGCGCGGGCGATGAAGGTAATGCTCGAAGCCGATCGCCACCGCGCAACCCTGGGCGTGGGCCGGGGCAAGGGCCGAAGGCGCACGGGCGGGCTCCCCTGCCCACGCTGACGGGCTGCCCGACGCAGGCCGTGCCCCCTTGCGCGCGCGGCGGGCGCCATACCGATCCTCTAAATTTGGTAGTTGTGCCAGACCACGAAGCTGTAGCCGGAGCATGAGGCCGAGCCAGATAAGAGCAATCGGCCTCAAGTTGTTGCATCAATCGACCGATGCTTGAACTCAATTAGTCCGGTTCATAACTCTGGCGCGTGACAGATCCCGAATTTGAAGCTCGCCGCGCTGCATTCGCCATATCCTTACGCGACAGGCACTTCGTCGGTGAGGCGTTCAAGGATGAGCTGTTTAGCATCGACAACAATGTTCGGGAAAAGGCCTGCGCCTGGAAAATCCACAGTAAAGGACCCCTATTCAGTCCCCTCACAAGCGGCTCTATCTGGTTATGGAGGGCCGTAGGCCTCCCGCTGCATTTGGTCGATCGCTCGCTCGAAGGTGATATCGACCTCATGTTCGCTCTGCGGGGTGGTCCCGAGCACCGAAACGATGAGTACGTTTTTCCCGAGCCGACCTATCGCTGCTTTGAACTCAAGACCAGCAAAGTAACCAGATCTGGCGAGATAAAGTCACTCAAAGAGGGAAAATTTCACAAGACGCGCGCGCAGCTCGAGAAGTTGTGTCAAATCGGGGCACCGCAAGTGTTTCTGCTCGAAGCGTTTATCATCGAAGCTGGTTTTACAGTCTCCTCATTCGCTATGCCGGACGCCGTCCGAAACTCGGTCGGGCGCAAATACGATCAAACAATGCGCGCCGACTACGGCTATGTCACACTACCGATTGAGCAGATAAGAGGATTCTCAGAAGCAGACACGGGGCTGCTGTGGCCGGTCTCGACGATAAAGGGCGCAAAAAGCCGAACCTTGAGGGCACCGTTCTCAAATTTCGTGTCCATGATTGATGCCTACGTCGATAGGGTCGGTGCCCGCGGATACGGTGGGGTCGTGACCTACTGCTATCAATGCGAAAGCCTTACATGGGCTCATCACAAAGGCCCATATGTATGCAGAGGGTGCGGCTGTCCTTTGATTTGATGAGGCATCACGGGCGCTAAAAACCCGTGAACGCCGTTCTTCCGTCATGGCGGCTGTGGCGCTCCGCTGATGCACGATGCAATTCGTTTGAACACCGATTTGCTACGTGAATCGCTCGCTTTGCGCCACAGCCGTCACAACGATCTCATCCTCGTGCATAATCCGGGCTAGAGAGGTTCCCTCAAATTGGAGTGGCGTCCGGAATCAGCTTACGAACCATTTCAAGTAATTCATTTCGATCGACGGCGGCGGCAGCAGCGGCGTCATGACCATCGAGAAATCGTCTCGCGATATGCTCTCCGAGAGCACGGTAGACCTCAAACTGCTCCTCGTTGAAGAATTGGTCCAATGTTGTTTCGTGGGGGAAGGTTGAGTTGGCCGCCTTGTAGGCCATGACGTAATCGTTTTCGTCCCCGCTCAAGGACGCCTTGATATAAACCAGAACGCCTTTCTCGCGCGGACCGATCCCGTCCTGGACGGGCGGATAATCGATCAAGCCGAGTGCGACGTGCGGGCCGGAGGTCGGGTTAACGATCTTCTTTTTCACCTCCTCTGCTACCGCGCGCGTTCGGGTTGCGATCGCTTTCCAGTCCATGACGATGCGCGTGCCGAGATCGATGCGCGCAAAGCGTTCGAGCTGTACGAGCGAGCCGCCATCGAGGTCGGGATCTGCCTCACCATCAACTGCTATGATGACTGAACAGCGGCGGCGTAATAACTCATACACGCCGAGATTCTCGATGTGCCCACCGTCAGTGAGGAAAACGAAACCCTCTTTTTGAGAGCCTTTTGCATCCACTTTCCCGATCTTGAGCCCGGTCTTGGAAAACGCCTCACGCAGCAGGTATTTCGGTCCAGGCTTGCTGAACCGCCAAGACGCCTTCTCGCTTTGTTTGTGCGATTTGATCCACGAGACGATATCATTGGGATGGCGCAACCATCGGCCAAGCCTCACATTGAGAAAGGCAATGGTTGGCGACAGCGGTCTAATCGACGCCATACCCATATTGGGAGCAGCTGCGGCCCCAGAGATCGCCATTGCGGTGCCGATGTTCAGTCCGTCGGTCACCTCCTGCACCAGCTCGGTTGGGGCGTAGCCAGTCGCCTCGCTTCCGACAAAGCATCGACTGAATAAAAAGAAATCAGCGTTGCGACCTCTGCGGTTCGCAAATTTGGATCCCGGCACGTTCAATGCCGTATTGATGAGGTGGTAGGGACCTTGCGCGTTCATGTCGGTTAGCTTGAACAAGTCGGCCGGTTCAAGTTCGTCGTCGTTCGGACGGCACCTCTTGACTAGGAATGCGCTGCCGAGTCGGTCGCGGTAAAGCTGGTGCAGGGAATTGGCATTTACGCTGAGAAATGGCCAAGCCGCGAACAGGACGAGTGCCACAAAAGCGTAATGAGCAGGGACATTGAGCCAATCCAGTCTCGTCTGTTTCACCCCGAAAAAGCTTTGCAGGAATTCGGGCGCGTGTTTCCAATTGTCGATAATGCCAGCGCCCTTACATTCCCCAATGAATTCCGTACTAGGGCATGTGGAGACCGCTGTTCCCCAATACGCGAGCTGCATCATGACCAGCCACAGCGCAAGCGGAACAATGGCCGCGGCAAACATCAGCACGACACGACTTGCAAGCCGCTTGGCCAGGTCAATCCATCCCCCCGCCGGATCCACCGTTGCCCCGGCGGCGAGATTCTTTATGAAAGGCAAGATGAGGACAATGAGCGGTCCTATCCAAATGACGAAATTTTTGATAACTGCAAATAGCCAATCAAAGACTTGCGCGTTCACCGGCTGACCATCGCTTGGGACACCCAATTTGATTTGCTTTTGGTATACGAATGCTGCGCGAAGCAGCCAGGGATGCAATTCCACGATGAAGATAATGCCGAACAGAGCTAGGATGGTTCCCGCAAACCGCGCTAGACGACGCCGTTGATCGAGCGGCACAATGGGATACATCGAAACCGCGATTGCATACACCATCAATAGGATGAGCAGGATCACTGCGGCAATGAGGGTGAGCGGCATCGCGGCATTGCCAGTGAGCTTGGTAAGATTTCCGAAAACAAAGTCGTTGGAGATGAGATGCGCAGTGTCGGGATTGAAGGCCACGAGGACCGCGCTGCCGATCAACAGAAATGGCAGCAGAACGATTATGTTCATGATGATGCCGCGCAAATATATGGCTAACGCGGATATAGCGGACGGGAGCCCATTCTGAAGGAGGTATCTGGAATTATCACGTAGATGACGTATCTCCGGCGTCTCGCCCGGCTCGGTCCCGGTCTTACCGAACGGAAATACTCCGCCGTTCGTGGACATGCCGACACTCAGCGCGGTTCCGAGATACCCTCCACCTGAAACCGTCGAGAGATAATCTGTGCAGTCAACGACCTGTTTGGTTTGAAGTCCTTGCAGGACACCGAGCGAGAATACCGCGGCTCGTACTCCTCCGCCTGACAGGGCAAGCCCCATGAACCCATGAGTAACAGTCGGGACAGGATTGGGCGAATCTGCCGGTTCTGCGTCCGGCATGGTCCTTCCGCGCCGCTTACGGAGTTCGTTGAACTCAGCACGGAATACATCTTGGAAGTGAGCGATCTTGGGAGTTTCGTGGGTCATTTCACCATCAGCTGGGTATCGAAGGAGGAGTTGTTTTGCGTAGGACCAAAAAGGCGGCAACACCGGGATTCACTTTCTGCGAGGAACTCGTCAGAAAAGGAAGGTGCCAAACCAAAAGCGCCAAGGCTAAGAGAAACAAAGGAATTCCGAAGAAAACGAATGTGCCTCGTCCAATGCTCACCCGTCCTAGTAGGCTTAAGTCTCGTTTTCGAGGTACGAGAAATGGGGTCGATAAAGTTATTATTCCGTCAATCCTCTCGGCAAGTTCTTTGTCACGCATTGCATACAACGCAATGTTTCCTCCGTGGCTGTGCGCAACAATGTAATGCCTTCCTCCAGGAGGACGATCGATCTGATGCCCCAAAAAGTCGCGGAGCCGTTTCGACGCCAAATGACGCGCTATATGGCAGGGCAACCCAGACCAGCGAAAGATGCGAAATTCCAAGTCAGCCATGAGATGATCCTCCAGATGCTTTCTGAGAGGCGACCCGGGCTTTACCCAAGCTGCATTCCGCCCGAAGGTTCCGTGAATGAGAGTGACGTAAACAGGTCCCTGGCACATTGCTGGCTAAAATCCGTTGTTGCAGGTACTTGCTCCATTATGCCCTGCGCCTGACTCGATACAACCAAGTCTTCCAAGGCGGGGGGCGCCCGCGCTCCCATGAAGGCTACATCGGCTGGGAGCGGACGGAGGCGATTCGCCAGATGGTGAGCGACAACACCCCGACGAGCCGATATCACGGTGCTCCTAAGAGTCTGTCCGAAAACATCAGGCGGGATTACAAAGTTTTCGGAGCATGAGGCGGATTGAGGCAAGCCGCAGGAACGCCAGCGCGTTGCGATTGAGGTTCTCCCAATCCTTGGC
>Ga0070699_100002154_pt1 | contig 17813 bp, 13 predicted proteins | sample KBSK1503metaG_FD_65473 | JGI IMG/M metagenome (GOLD analysis project Ga0070699, IMG submission 65473) | Corn, switchgrass and miscanthus rhizosphere microbial communities from Kellogg Biological Station, Michigan, USA - KBS K1-50-3 metaG | ecosystem: Host-associated > Plants > Roots >... | reverse complement strand
AGGGCTTTGGTGAGAAGATTTCGTCCGCGCGCAGCATTCTCAGCCCTAACTCCTGGGCCATCTTTTTCATATGCTTAGAATAGATCGCCTCCAGCTTGGTCTTGAACGGCATCAGGACGAAGACATCTGTTTGCTGGTCGGCGGGAAGGGGCTGGGGCCGGCCGAAAATGGGAGCAACGGCCATTCCCCTCGCGTGTCGGGAGATCATGGCCACCTCTTCTAGGCTCATACCGCCAAAAGCATCGCGAATCGTCGACGAGAGACCGGTTTCTTTGATCGCCCCGACGGGTTTCTTTCCGTCGGCCGTCTCCTTATCCTCAAAGCTAATCAGCCTCAGATCGCGCATTTCATACAGTTTCTTGAGAAGGCCAAGGGTGTTTGTGTTGGTTTTGATTTGCGTGGGGTCGGCGTCAGCGTATCTTCCGCACAACTCCTCCCAGGTTTTGCTCTCCCTCAGAAGCAGGAGGATAAGCGCACCGTTTTCGATCTCCTCAAAGGGGATGTTGTTCTTCATTGGGTATTCCATTGCGAACTCCTCCGCTGGGGAAGGTGCGCCGTCAGGCGACGACAGCGTGTCGCGGGCTTCAAAACGTGCCCGTCGCGCAAATTGTCGTTGACTTGTCGCACCGCACCTCTTGGAGAGTAGGAACTTCAAACGCACTTCGCTGTGGCAACCCCGGCTCCCGCCGGGCGCCACGATCGCGCTGGCGGCGGCCGAAGTCAAGCGTCGCCGGAGGGCGAGGCCCGTGGTGGGACGCCGAGGGAGTTCCGTCGACAATCCGCCTCCGCGTCCGCGGGACCGTCGCCCAGCACTTGCTCCTAAACACGCAATACTTGCACTACCACCCGACGATCGGGTGGAACGCGGCCGCCTCGATCGTCCCTCCGACACCAGCCGGAACAGCCACACGCCCGAAGCTTCCGCGGCGGCGACGTGGTACGGCTACTGCGTCAGGCGCGGCCACTCGGGCGTTGCCCATGCGCATTCGCGTCGACAACGGCACCGAGTTCAGGCGTTGGATCACTGGGCGTACTGGAACATGGTCGAGTTGGACTTCAGCCAGCCCGCGAAGCCGGTCGACACACCTTCATCGAAGCCTTCAACGGCACGCTTCGACGCGAGTGCTTATCGTTACATTGGTTTCTCGGGCTCGAGGATCTGGAGCGCACGCTCGAGGCGTGGCGCGACGACTACAGCCACCGTCGTCCGGACAACCGTTTGGTGGACGTCCCGTCGGCCGAGTTTCGGGCCGGCGTATGCTGTGCCCCGGACCGCCGTCAGCTCGAAGTTTCACCGGCCTAGTGGACTCAACGCGGGGAGGTGACGTCAGCCCCGAAAACGACGGCAGAAAGTTCTTGCCGATGCCGCCTTTGCTTAGATCGATACCGTCGAAATCTCCTTGATCGAATTAGTCCTCAATCGGCGGATCGCTTCCCACACGCTGCCTTCTTGTGGGCGGCCTAGACTGTCCAGACTCGAAACGGTGTTGACACTTTCGCCGTTCCAGAGTGGTGAATGAGATCACTGCGCTGTCGCCACGCCCCAGACGAGCGCGGCTGGAGTTCGACCGCGGACGCGGTAGCCTTGGTGCGGCCGCTCGGTGTTGTAGTAGTGCATGAAGCCATCGAGGGCGCGCTGCAGGGCCGCCCGGCTCGTGAAGTAGCGTCGCCGGAACACCACGCGCCAGAGCTCCTGGAGGATCGTGCCTTGCAGCCGTTCGACGAACCCGTTGGTCCAGGCATGGCGGGGTTTCGTGCGGGTGTGGCGGAGGCCGAGCGCGCGACAGGCGACATCAAAGGCGCTCTTGAATTCCGGCCCGCCGTCGGTGAGCACACGCCGCACCGGCCAGCCGGCGCGCTGGAAGTGGGGCACGACGACCGCGCGCAGGAACGTGGCGGCGGCCGCCGCGTCGTGGGCCGGCAGCAGGCCGGCGAGCCCATACGAGGTCGCCGCATCGCAGGCCGTAATCGGCCACACCTTGCCGACTCCCTTGAGATTGCCGATGTAGAAGGTGTCCAAGCACACGAGCTGGCCCGGCTCGTTCGCCTCGACGTGGCGCGCGTGGCCGTGGCGGGCGCGCCAGAGCGTGCGGCGCGTGCGGTCGGTCAGCAGCCCGGCCGTACGCGCCGCCTGTTGCTCGAGCACGGTGAGGCGCGCTCGCCGCGTGGCCAGGCCGACCCGGCGCAGCAGCCGCTGCACGGTGCTCGGGGCCACGCGGATCTGCCAGGTGCGCGCCAGGTAGGCGGCGATCCGGCGGCAGCCCCAGGTGGCCGCGCTGATCGCGACGCCCAGCACCAGCCGCTCCACCTCGGGCGGGGTCGCCACTGGGCGCCCCGCTCGGCCCCGCTGCCGGCGTGGGTGCACGCCGTCGACCCCATAGCGCTCCAGCCGTTGGCGCCACCGATAGAAGAGCGTCCGGGAGATCCCCAGCTCGCGGCAGACCGCGCTGACGTTGCCGAGCACCTGCGCGCGCTCGATGACGCGCAGGCGCATTCCGTGTACGCTCTCGTCGAGGGTCATCGGTCCGTCCTCCCACAGTGGGTTCCTTGGCCGGAGTTCCACTCTGGGAAAGATAGGGCAGATGACCCTCGTCTTCGTTCACGGCAACTGTTAACACTATTCCGAGTCCGGACAGCCTAGACGCCTGCGCCGACAACCCTTACAAGGTGTCCACTTGTTCGACGCGATATCCGCGTTTTCGGGCCCCGATGCCAAAGGCCGCGGTTATATCCCCGTCGCGACGCGCCTCTCCTTCCCACACGAGCACCGCCACCACGTCAGCGGTGCCCTGGCTGGCCAGAGTAGCCGCCTCATGCAGGATGGCGTCGTTGGCGGCCGCGTAGGCCGCGTCCTCGGCGGCGTGTCCTGCAAGCGTGACGACGTCGTTCGTCTTGTCCAATTCCGCCAGCACTCGGTCGTACACCGGTCCCCAGTCTCCTGGACGGTCGGTCACGGACCTTGCCCGGAACTCATCGCGGGCGAACGGCAGAACCACGCGACGGCGCATGTGGCGGGCCTGGGCCACCGTGAGCGCCACAAGATCGGCGCCGCAGGCGGCGGAGCTTACCAAGGCCGTCGCGCCCTCACGATTGAACAACTGATCCACCCTTCGCTGGACGAGCACTACGTTAGGGAGGGGAAAGCGCGGCGGTTTAACGTCAACCGCATCGATGCGCCGCCCCGCTACGGCGATGATCATCGCCTTCCTCCTAACCTCGATCGGCCGAAAACGGCGTCCCACGATAACAGCTTGCAGTCGGGTTCAAGAGCATTCCATCATTCTTGGCAAGCGGGCGTTCGGATTTCTTCGACGTGAGCGGGTCGGAGCCATCTTCGCAGGCGGAGAGGTTGTGCGGTGCGGGAAGCCCTCATGCCGGTATACGCCGGATGCGAGATTACGCCAAGGGCCTTACTCCTACTTGCGGTACGAGGACTACGATCCACAATTCGTGAGACGCCTGCGCCACGAGTACGTGCCCGCGAGCGACCCGCGCGCTGTGCAGCGGCAGATCAAGCGCTACACGGCTGGCAGCGCGGTGGGGCGTCGTCCTGGGATTTCTACGCAGCTACGTCGCAGCTCTACTCCTGGGAAGGATCTTTCGTCTCGTTTCGGAACCGTCGATGCTAGCGAAAGTCGCCTAATGAGTGGGCGCCCAGTAGTTGGGCGGACTGCACAGTGACTGGGCGATGCACGGAGCCCTCCTCACGCTCTCCAGGCTTCGAGGGCAAAAGAACAGCGACTTAAAGCCCCATGGATGGCCAGCCAATTGCTACCAATCCACGTCCTTCGATTTCGTCTCTACAACGCCGTCGAGCATCTGTAGAATCGCCCGCAGGACGGGGACCGTCTCCGGTATGACCTAAAGAAGCCACTGTCGATGTTCGCGCCGATAAGGAGACGCAGATCATGGCGACACTGATCGTGCCTGGCGCTGTCGATCGCCGGCCCGAGACTTCCGAGCTCGCACGCCGTCTCCCCGGCGTCACGATAAAGCATGCCGTCCGCGTTGATGGCACCGCGCGCGCCGACGCGGCCGTCATGCGCCTCGAGCGTGTCGACGACTCTGATGTCATTGAGATGGAGTTCGAGGACGGGCTTAAGCTGTGGAGCCGCGTCGACGATCTCCAACGAGACTTCCGCCTGGCACCAGCGCGTGACGATGCGGACGGCGCTATCGTCGTTCCTGCACTGCTGCCGATCGGACCGGCCAGTCGTGGATGGGGCGTCTGGGGCATCAAAGCTCTCAAGGTCGTCGGTATCGATATAGCGCAATCGATCGCGGAGTTCGTCGCCGATCACGTCGAAAGTCAGCTGCATCCGGGACCTGGGCTGTATCGCTGCTCGGACACCGATGCTTCGGCGTTGCTGCCGCCAGATCTCACGAAAGTCGACAAGCCTACGCTCCTGTTCTTGCACGGCACAGCGTCCTCGACTACCGGCAGCTTCGGTGGTTTGTGGGACGGTGGCGCCGGCGCGCCAATCCGCCGTCTGTTCTCGCATTACGGTGGCCGTGTGCTCGCGCTCCAACATCGAACGTTGACCGAGAGCCCAATCCAGAACGCCGCGTTCCTCGTCGAGCGTCTCGCCGAGATCCTAGGACAGAACGCTGAGGTTCATCTGGTCTCGCATTCTCGGGGCGGGCTCGTCGGCGAACTCCTCGCCCGCGGTATGCGCGTCGGCGGCGCGCCGTTCACGAGCGACGAGACGGTGCTCTTCGCAGGCGCGGGACGCGAACGCGATCGCGCCGCACTGGACACTTTGAACGAGGTGCTGCGGCGGGCGCAGCTGCGCATAACGCGCTTCGTGCGGGTCGGATGCCCCGCGCGTGGCACCACGCTCGCGGATGGACGGCTTGATCGCTATTTCTCGGTGCTCGTGAATGTCATCGGCCTCATCCCGGGGCTCAAGGGAAGCCCCATCTACGACGGCCTCACCAGCTTGCTCGCTGGTGTGTTGAAGCAACGGACTAAACCAGAAGATCTTCCCGGACTCGAAGCGCAGATGCCCGGGTCACCGCTCGTGCGCGTCTTGAACCATCCCGGCGTGACGACGGCCGCGGACCTGCATGTGCTCGGGGGCGATCTTGAAGGCGCCGGCATCTTGGGCCGTCTCAAGACCTTCGCGACGGACCTCTACTATCGCGAGGACCATGACCTCGTCGTCAACACGCCCGCGATGCTCGGTGGCACCGAGCGCACGGGCAAAGTGCACTACTGGATTGACACCGGGCCAGATGTCACGCACTTCCACTACTTCCGGCGTCAAGAAACCGCGGAACGTCTCGTCGATGCGCTCATCACGGAACGCCCCGACGAGTTCCACGAACTCACCGTCAAACCTTTCACGGTCACGCCGGACGATTACCGTAAGCGCGCACCGGTGCCACAGCCCTTCCTCTTTGTTCTACCCGGCATCATGGGGTCGTCGCTCGCGCTCAATAAGCGCGACATCTGGATCGACATGTTTGCGCTTGCGGGTGGCGGACTCGCCGACCTCACCCTCGACTCGAAAACAGTGGAAGCGACCGCATTGGTGCGCAGCGCGTACGGCGCGCTCTGCCAATATCTCTCAGCGAGCCACGAAGTCGTTCCGTTCCCCTACGACTGGCGTCTGTCGATCGGGAAGGCCGCAGACACGTTGTGCGAGAAACTCAAAGAAAAGATTCGTGAAGCTGAAGCGCACAATATGCCGATCCGCCTGCTGGCCCACTCGATGGGCGGATTGGTCGTGCGGGCGATGCTTGCGACGAAAGAAGGCGCCGAGACGTGGGCGAAGATTTGCAATCATCCCGGAGCACGCTTCATCATGCTGGGCACGCCGAATCGCGGATCGCACTCGATCTCCGCGGTGCTTCTCGGCCGCGATGCGCTCGTGAAGAAACTGGCACTGCTCGACCTGAACCACACTTATGCTGAACTCCTGGATACGATCACGAGCTTCCCGGGCATGCTGGAGCTCTTGCCTTACGCCGGAACGCTCGACCTGCTGACCACAAGGGCGTGGCAAACCATCCACGACCTGGACGTGCCGTCAGATCGCGGCCTGTTTTCTTCGAGTGTGGAGTCAACAAAATCAGCCGGCTTCGCGTGGCCGCAGCCGGCCGCCGACGCGCTCGCCAACGCGCGGGCCATGCGGGACAAGATCTCGAACAGTCCTCTGGATGCAGCACGCATGATCTACGTCGCCGGCGCGGCCGACGAGACGGCCTGCGACATCCTCGTCGATCCCAACGCCGCGGAAGGGCGACGTGTGCGAGTAATCGCGTCCGCGTTCGGCGACGGTCGCGTGCTCTGGGAAACCGGTATACCCGCTGGCCTCCCGATTTTCTATATGGACGCGGTGCACGGAGATCTCGCCAACACGATCGACGCGTTCCCTGCCCTATTCGATCTCCTTACAACCGGCACGACGACGAAGCTGCCGACGACGCCGCCGCGACGGCGCTCCACGACCGGCCAAACGTTCGACATGCGCGCAGAGTGCCCTGCGATGATGCCCGACCGCGACGAGCTCGTCGCGAGCGCGCTCGGCGGACGGCGCACTCCGCTCGTACCTCCAGCAGCGTCACGCGCCGTCACAGTCTGCGTCGTGCACAGCGACCTTTCGAACGCCACGTCGCCGGTCCTCGTCGGACACTACAAGGACGATGTGATCATCGGCGCGGAAGAGTATCTTGACCGCCGCGCGTCCGGACGCCTCAGAGAGCTGCGTCGGATGGATCTCTATCCTGGTGCCATCGGCACCGCCGTCGTCGCGCTGAATAGTCAGGAGTCGGGCAATTTCGAGCATCCAGGCGCGATCGTCGCGGGCTTGGGTCTGGTCGGCGATCTCACACCCGGTGCGCTCACCACCACGGTGAGCCATGCACTCACAGTGTACGGTGCTGAGTGTGTCGGCATCGAGCGCCGCCGACGTCAGCGACAACAAGAAGCACACGCGCCGTCAGTCCTCGAGCTGCGGGTGAGCGCGGTGCTCGTCGGATCCGGTGAGGCCGGTGTATCGCTCTCGGATTCCGTCTATGCGCTACTGCAAGCAGTCACGGCCGCCAACAACAGACTTAGCGCGACGAATACGGCAACGATCGACGATGGCTCAGCGCCGGAGCTGACGGCGCGGATCGCGCATATCGACATCGTCGAACTCTATTCCGACCGCGCCATCGAAGCCCTGCACGCGCTGAAGCGGCTAGGCCGATCCTCCGAGCTCAACGGCTTCGTGATCGACGAGTTCGTGTCGGTCGGCGCGGGCCGCCGGCGCCGCGCGTACTATAGCGCGCCCGCCGACTGGTGGCAGCGCATCCGCGTGAAGACCAGCGACGGCGGGTTGCAGATTGAGCCCTTGACCCGTGCCGCGCGTATTCCCGCGCTCCTGGAGCCGACTAGCCGCCGTGCGGTGGACCTCTTCCTCAAGGGTGCGACTGGCACGACGGCGCTGGATCCGGCGATCGGCTACACGCTCTTCGAGATGCTCGTCCCGAGCGAGCTCAAGTCACGTGCGCCTGACCGCAGGCGTCTCCTGCTGATGCTTGATGCAGAAGCGGCGGCACTTCCGTGGGAGCTCCTGCACGATCGCTTCGAACAACTCTCGCGCCCCCTCGCCGTCGCGAGCAGCATGATTCGCCAGCTCATCGACGATCGTCCGCGGCGGACCCGTCTCCGTCCGACGACACCGACGGCGCTCGTCGTTGGCAATCCGGTCGTGACAGACTCACGCTTCCCGACACTGGCCGGCGCCGCCGCCGAGGCCGAAGCCGTGACGTCGATCTTCAGGGCGCGGAACTACGAGGTCGTATCCCTCATCGGCGCCGACGCAACGCCACGCGCCGTGTTCACCGCGCTGCACGCAAAGCCGTGGCGGGTCCTTCATCTCGCCGCCCACGGCGTCTTCGAGTTCCATCCGTTTCCCAATGATCAAGGTGAAAAGGCCGTGAGCGGATTGGTGCTGGACGATAACTTCTTCTTCACCGCGGCTGACGCCGCGAAAATGCGCTACGTTCCCGATCTCGTCTTCATCAACTGCTGTCATCTCGGACAGACGGCCGGCGAACCGACTGTCTTCCACGAACTGGCCGCAAACCTCGCGGTACAGTTCATCGAGATGGGTGCCCGCGCGGTGGTGGCGGCGGGCTGGGCCGTGCACGATGGAGCGGCCAAAGCTTTCGCGGAAACGCTATATGAGGAGATGTTCGCGGGCGAGACGTTCGGCGAAGCCGTGGCACGCGCGCGCACGCGCGTGTACGACGAGTTCGGTGCCACCAACACGTGGGGCGCCTATCAGTGCTACGGCGATCCGGTGTTTTCGCTCGTCAACTCCGCGAAGCGCTCGAGCGCGGACGCCGCGGTGTCGGAGGCCGAGATAGTGATCGCGGCGGAGGACATCAGGCGCGGCGCGGGCACCGCGGACGAACGCAAGCGCGACGATCTTGTGCGCCAACTCGACGCGCTCGCGCGCTCGGTGCCCGCGGCGTGGTTGCGATCGCCGGCGCTGTGCGCCGCGATCGGGGATGGGTACGGCGAACTCCTCCGGTTCGAGGAGGCAATCGAGTACTACGAGCGGATCACGACCGCGAACGAGGCTGACGCGCCGATCCGGGCGCTCGAGCAGCTGGCCAACCTCCACTATCGCTGGGCATTGGAAAATGGAATGAAGGACAGCGCCTCCCGGCATGAGGCCGTTAAACACCTCGAACGGGCGGATGCGGTGCTACGCGGACTCCTCGCCATAGGCACGACGCCGGAACGCCTTAGCATGATGGGCGGTTTGTCAAAACGACAGGCGATGTTGTCGGGAGACACTACACGGCACGCGGCATTGGAGGCGATGCGGCGCAGCTACAAGGAGGCCCTTGAATTCGCCCTCAAGGGCGGGCCGAAAGCCCGCGCGTATCCTTTGGCGAACTGGCTGGCCGCGGAGGTGGTGCTGGGCTGGCGGCGTGCGGACGCGGAAATGCCATCCGAAGACGCGAAAATCCTTGATGCCGGGCTTATCGACCTGAAGATGACCGCGCTCGAGCTCTCGACGTCGAGCACCGGTTTTTGGGATCTCTCCGCGACGGCGGACTCCGCGTTGCTCACAGCGCTGCGGTCGTGCGCGCTCGACGCGAGACAGGGCGAGGATGTGGCCAAGGAATACATACGAGCCGGCCTCCGCGCCGTGTCTCCGCGCGAACGGGCGTCGATGCTCGACCAGATCGTCTTCTACCGGCTGATGGCGGAGACGGAGGCGCCGGACGGGCGCCGGGACGCGTTGATTCCAGGGCTCGACGGGTTGATCGCGGCGCTCAAGGGCTAGGCTGCCGCGGCTCCGCGGCGCTGAAGCCTCGCAAGAGGTAGTTCGTTAATTCTGTCCGGACCACATCCATCGCTGCGATGATCGTTTCCCGAGTCTCCAGCTCTCAACGGGCGTGGTCCCTTGAAACGTAGCGATAAGGCGACGTCGAGCGTCTCCATAGTTCGGTCAACCAGCGAGCATCGGCCGGGCGCCTCGCGGAGGGCCGTTGCCGCCATCGATGGTCGCCGCAGACGCGGCCCCGTCGCTCGCGCTTGCACTTCCGCGAATGGAACTTGAACAGCTAGAAACTGCGATGGACAGTCGCGAGGGCTTCGACGTCGCACCGGTTATCGCCGGTTATTTTCGACGCGGCTCTGCACTTGTAGCCGCCGACGACAAAGATCCGGGACCGGATGGAATCGAGCGGGAGGAGTCGGGATCGCTAGGTTCTCGATCAACTCCAGCGGATCCAGCAGCAGAAATCTTGCTCATATATGGACGCCTCCACTCAGTCAAGCGATCTTGATTTAGAGAAACGGCCTCGGACATACGCTGGAGTCTTCGTTGCCTGATACGATGGATCTCGTTATAGCTCGAGGGGAAGATGGCTAAACAAGCGGCAAACGTGCGGGTAGTGATGATCAGCAGCACCGCGCTCGATCTACCGCGGCATCGCGACCAGGTCATGAGCGCGTGTCTGCAACAGAATATGTTTCCAAAGATGATGGAGCATTTACCCGCCAGCGACAACAACGCTATTCGCGATTCGCTGCGCATGGTGGATGAGGCGGATCTGTACTTGGGAATCATCGGCTATCGCTACGGCTATGTGCCTAGGGGGCACAAACGCTCGATCACGGAGATGGAGTATGAACGAGCGGGCAAACGGAAAATCCCGCGGCTAATGTTCCTGATGCACGAAGATCATCCGCTGCACGCTGTGGACGTGGAAACCGGATCCGGCGCTGAAAAGCTGAGAGCTTTCCGGCAGCGCATCGGACAGGAGCGAGTGATAGCGACCTTCACTTCTCCGGATGACCTGCGCGGCAACGTCCTGCAGGCGCTATCGGAATTTCATAGCGCGCCGATAAGTGAGGAACTCGTCAGCTCGCAACTTGCAACCAGCACGTATCGCGTCTCGGTTCTCAATCAGTCCGAAACGGTTGGCGCGGACGAAGTCGAAGCCGCGGTGGCCGCGCTGCAAATTCAGGTGCACAGAGATCTCGCGCCGACTTGGGGTATCGATGCTCAGCTGGAGCTGGTTCGAACCGGTCAAACGCCGACTGAAAAGTCGTGGTGGTTTCACCTGCAAGACGATATCGAGGTGGATGGAGCCATTGCCTACCATCACTGGAACGCCGAAGGGCTGCCGCTGGGCCGAGTGGGAATCAACACTGCCAGACAGGCAGGAATGAAGTGGAGCATTGCAGCCAGCCATACGTTACTGCAACTCTTAGTCAACCCCAAGGGCAATGCGATGGTGTTGGAAGAGGACAAAGTCATCCCACAAGAGATTTGCCGGCCCTGCGGCGGTGAGAAATGGGCATACCAGATCAACTCGGTGAAGGTTTCCGACTTCGTGTTGCCCGCGTGGTTCGATCGTTATCGCCAACCTCGAAGTGCGCGCTTCGACTACTGCGGGCACATTGCCCAGCCCTTTCAAATCTTGCCTGACGGCGGATATCTCACCTACTTCGAGGCGGGTGCCCAACGCAACGTGTTCCCGACTCGCAAACCAGTCAGTGCAATTCGCAAGGCTCGGCGAGGGCGGAAGCGTAGAGCCTAGGAACTTCAAACGCGCTTTTGCCGTCGCCACCCTGCCTGTCCTTCGCCAAAACTCCTGCCGGCGCCAAAGTGGTTGATCCGATGGGTTGGATCCGGCCAGTATTTCGGCTCGATGATCACTCTCTTACTTCACCTGCTTCGGCTCTTGCCTTTCCTCTTCGGCGGCTATCGGCAGCTCGCGCTCGAGAACTTGGCCCTGCGCCAACAACTCGCCGTCTACAAACGAACGATCATCCGGCCGCCACTACGCCGAACTGATCGCCTCTTCTGGATCGGGCTGGCCAGAATCTGGACCCGGTGGAGACAGGCCCTCGTGATCGTGACCCCGGACACCGTCCTGCACTGGCAGCGGCGTCGCTTCCGCGCGCACTGGACGAAGCGCTCGGGTCGCCGGAACGGAGGGCGCCCAGCCGTCGCCGCCGAGATCAAGGCTTTGATCACTCGTATGGCCGCCGCGAACCCCCTCTGGGGCGCCCCGCGCATCCATGGCGAACTCCTGAAGCTCGGCATCACCGTGGCCGAGCGCACCGTCTCCCGACTGATGCCGAAGCGGCGCCCCCAGCCGTCTCAGACCTGGCGGACGTTCCTCGCCAACCATGTCCGTGATTTGGTCTCCCTCGATTTCTTCACCGTTCCCACCGCCCGCTTGCGCGTCCTCTTCGTGCTCATCGTCCTCGCTCACCACCGCCGCCGCGTCGTTCACTTCAACGTGACCGAGCACCCCACCGCCCGCTGGACCCGCCCAGCAGATCGTGGACGCTTTCCCGGATGACTGCGCACCGCCTTATCTCCTTCGTGATCGCGACAGCGTCTACGGACACGCGTTTCGGCAACGCGTGAAGAACATGGGGATCGGTGAACTCCTCACGGCCCCCCACAGCCCGTGGCAGAATCCCTACGCGGAGCGGCTCATTGGCTCGATCCGCCGCGAGTGCCTGAATCATGTCGTGGTCCTGAGCGACAGGCACCTTCGCCGCCTACTCATCCGTTACTTCGCGTACTATCACCGGGCTCGCACACACCTCGCGCTCGACAAGGATGCGCCGGACGTTAGGCCAGTCGAGCTCCCCGACGCGGGCGGAATCGTGGAGATTCCCGAAGTCGGTGGCCTGCATCATCGCTATGTCCGCTTAGCGGCGTAATCCAGCACCGTCCTCACCCCAACCGAGCGCGAGTCTCGGATCCCTTGCGTATGTACGATCTCCCGCCCATCCCCACTTTGGGGTGATCGTGCGCCGACCGTCTGAAGATGCCCTCTCGGTGCATCAGGCTCGGGTGCCTGACAGGTGGAGATCCACGGCTCTCTTAAATGCGGGTGAGCGCCCCGGACCAGCTTTTGGCGAATGACAGCCAAGAAATGGCCAAGCAAAAGTGGTAGCAGCCGCCCGAGATCCACAGACGCCCCGGCCAAGGGCACCGGGGCGGTGGTGCGTGGACGGGCGTGAACCCTCCGACCTAACTCTCTATTGGGATGAAAGTCGCCGCCGTTCAGAGCATCAGCAAACTCGGCTACACGTACGCCTCGCGCGATCCCTGTAAAACTGGTGATTGACGGCGACACGATTACCTGCGTGGCAGCAAGCTGCCCAGATCCGCCGGGCGCCACCCGTCTCACCGTGTCCAGCGCCTACATCCCCCGGCTTCGTGGATGCCCACAATCACGTGGCCGTACAACGTCCTTCCCCGTTGGTCTCCGCCGAAGCTCCATCAGAACCGCGGGCAGTGGCAAGGCAGTGACGCCTACAAGGTCTTCAAGAAGCCGTATGACGACCTGACGAACAAAGGGCCTCACGTGCGAAATAATTGAGTACGGCGAGGTCAAAGCCCACTCAGCGGGATCAAACTGGAAGAGCTGGCTCCCGAAGATTCACCCGCATGTAACTCCAGATCCAGGCGTGATGCCGGATTTGACGCCCTACACCGGGAGCACGTTCAAGACGGCCGATCTCGAAAACATTCGCGCGCGCGATTTGCCATTCGGCGTGCTGAAGTGGATGGAGACCGGCGACATGGCATGGCGCACCTCAACAAAGCAGATTGCGTGGAAGTCGCTCGCGGCGGAGGGGTAGGATGCGTTATGATTCATCGGCCGCTGACAAGCGCTTGGCGATCCTCCATGATTTGGTGGCGAGCGTGCAGCATGGCGAGCAACGCGACTACCACATCGGCGTGGTCGGCTACTACATCAAGGGCATTCCCTACCCGGCTACTGGCATACGCGTGACCGTCGGGCCTACCTGCGAAAGCCGCCTTGAGTTTTCAACTGCACTAGCACTTGATCTTGTGGCACCTTTTGTTATGCACTAGGGGCCTCTTACGGAGTAATCGGCACTGACGGCAGAGCCGTCCGGAGGGCGAAATGTTTACGGGACTTCTCCGGGTCTCTGGAACAATTACGCTGTCTCAGTTTTGGCCGGCAGGCGGCTCCGACGCGGACACCGCGTCGGTTGCGGTGAGCGCCAAGAGCTTTGAATTCAGTCCCGATCCATCCAACAAACCCTTTCGACAGACACGGGTGTTCGAAGGAGCACAAATCAGCAAGAAACTAGTCATACATAGTGGCAAGGTGACCGTGCGTTTCCAGGGCATTGATGCTCCCGAGCTGCATTTTCCACCGCTGCTACCAAAGAAGGGCTTGAAGGGGAATGGGACAAAGTACCGGCAACTTCAAGGGGAGACCTCGACCGACAAGCTGGAGACGTTCGTCACTAGTGGAAAGCCGAAAACCGTTCCTTGCCAGGTCGTGACCCGGATCGACAAGCCGGACGACGCCTTCGACCTGTACGCCCGGCTGATCGGTGACATCCTCGTTGGCGCGGGCGCGAAGCAAGTAAACCTCACTCACTGGTTGGCACAGAATGGATGGGCGTACCCGTCGTATTACAACTCAATGCTGCCGTCTGAGATTCGTGCCCTCCAAAAGTTGTGCAACCAGGCAAGGGCCAAGGGGCGCGGGATCTGGCCCTTTCTTACCAAGGTGGTCGGGGCTCCCGATTTGACGCTAACGTTTCGCCCGGGTGGCCCGTTCAATGCGAAGGAACAGCAAGCCGACAAGGGACACGTCGTCATGCCGAAATTCTTTCGCCGACGGGTTCGCTACGCCGTTCTCCGGCTCAACAATCTGCCACCGGCAACGTTCCGAGACTATCTGAAGAGCGACAAGAACGCAAAATGGACGACCCTCGCGGCGTTCTTGAAAACGCCAAACATGAAGCCCCCGAAGAACACGCTGGCTGACCTCCTGACGATCGGGGATGTCGTCCAGCAAGGCCCGGGCGATCTGGTGTTCTTCGAAGCACCCGCCCGCTTGATGAAGAATGGGAAGCCGGTGACTGCCTGGACGTTTGTATGACGGCAGGTCCGCTACGGGAGGGAGGACCGAGATGAGCCCCGGAACCGAACTGGATCAGTTCACCACTCTTTCCGAAGTCCTCACAGGGGAGAAAAAGGTCGATAGAACCTTAGCGGGTCAATATCTCGACCGGCTCAAGGCTCAGTACCCCACCCAGATGCAGGCACTGTTGAACACTTTCGGCGGGTTCGTCGCGGACAAGTATCCAGTCTTCGAAGTGAAGCGGCGGATCGTCGACGACAAGACATTAGGGCCGGTTGCCCAACAAGTCATCGCGATCTGGTACACATCGGAGTTCGTGGGGGCGGACGGGAAAACTCCGAGCGCTGGTACGCAGGCGCAATTCTATCGCGGTCTCCTCTGGAGCGTGATCAAAGCCCATCCTCCAACCCACTCAACGCTGAAGTACGGTTATTGGGCCAAGCCGCCCAAGAAGTAACCCGAACCGAATCGTTTGGAGGCGATATGGATAACAGCTACGACGTTGTAGTGATCGGTGCCGGGGTTGCCGGTGCGCTTATCGCTTGGAAGCTTGCTGACAAGGACGCAAGGGTCGTGCTGATCGATGCGGGTGAGAAGCGGCTCGAGAAGGACGATCGACGCCAGTTTGTCAAAGTGCTCGCCGAGCTCCCGCAGGCGCGCAGGACCCCATCCCGGCCCTACACCGAAATCGACAGCGACAACAAGAAGTTCGCGCACAGCCCGGATACAGAGGACTTTGCGAAGCCCGAGCCCGGGAAGACTCTCTACTTCCAGCAGCAGGGGCCGGATATTTTCAAGAGCCAGTATCAGCGACTGATCGGAGGCTCGACCTGGGCTTGGCGGGGTAACTGCCCGCGTTTCATTCCGAACGATTTCAAGATTCAGACGCGGTATGGGCGCGGAGTGGATTGGCCAATAACCTATGATGACCTCGAGCCGTGGTACTGCGATGCCGAGGATGCCCTCGGCGTGGCCGGGGATCACGGCGAATGGCACAACCTATTCGGCGCGTATCGCTCCCGAAAGTTTCCGATGCCCAAGATCGCGCAGGCGTACGGTGATCTACGGCTCAAGCAGTCCTTGAAGGGAGCCCGCTTCGATGGCGTTGAGATAAAGCTCCTGGGCCTGCCGCAGGCTCGAAACTCCCGCCGGTATGACGGACGGCCTGCGTGCGAGGGCAACTCCGACTGCATTCCCCTCTGCCCAATTCAAGCGAAGTACGATGCTACCGTACACGTGAAGAAGGCGCTCAAGGCGAAGGCGACCCTGATTGACCGGGCGGTGGTCACGGAATTGAAGACAAATCCCGCCGGCAACATTCGGGAAGTCGTGTTCAAGACTTGGGACGGACAGCAGCATTCCGTGACCGGCAAGATCGTGGTGCTCGCCGCCCACGCCATCGAGAGCGCGAAGATTCTCTTCATGTCGAACAATGGGAAAGGGATTGCCAACTCGAGCGATCAGGTTGGTCGTAATCTCATGGATCACTTGGGCGGAGAGGGAGCGGCCATCCTACCGTTCCATGTCTTCCCTTTCCGTGGACCTCAATCGACATCCTGTGTCGAAGGCTTCCGAGACCATAAGTACCGGCGTCAGTTCTGTGCCTTCAGACTGACAATCGGCAACGACGGATGGGGCCGCACGAAGCATCCCTTCGATACTCTTCGCGATCTCTTGCAACGCGGACTCTTCGGGCAGGAGCTGCAGAAGGAGTTGTTCGACACCGTGTCGCGGCAATTGCGACTCGCGTACTCAATGGAGCAACTTCCAGATCCGAGCAACCGCGTGACCCTTTCACCGACGGAGAAGGATGATCTGGGCATTCCAAAGCCCCAGATCGCGTTCCGCGTGGACGACTACAGTCGAGGCGGCATGGAATACGCGCAACGGATAATCAAACATATCTTTACCGTCGTTGGAGCTCCGCAAGAGCACTGGGAATTTAGCGATCTGAAGGGTGGGGTCTACAGCGGGTCGGGACACATAATGGGGACCTGTCGGATGGGGAAGGAGTCGAAGACATCCGTTGTCGACGCCGAATGCCGATCGCACGATCACAAGAATCTGTTCGTGGCCGGCTCCAGCGTGTTTCCCACGGGGGCGCCCGTCAACCCCACAGTGACGCTTGCGGCGCTGGCACTTCGATCGGCGAAAGCCATCGAGCGTCAGCTGACCGGCGCGTGATAGCGATCGCTGTCTCGTGCTAATGGTGGCCGGGAATGAGGGGAAAGCGAACGGCTGCCGTCTTTGATATGGACGGCGTTCTGATTGACAGTGGGCATCTTCACCGTGAGGCGTGGCGACGCCTATGTCAGGAACAAGGCGTTCCGCTCGAGGATCCGGAGTTTTGGCGCATCACGATCGGGCGGCGCACTGAAGACGCATTACCCGCGATCTTAGGAAGGTCCCTCGAACCTGAGGAGCGATCGCGACTCACTTTGCGACGCATTGCGCTGTACCATGACCTTCTCAAGAAGGAGACTGTTCCAATCCCCGGCGTCACGGCCTTCCTCAACGATCTTCGGTGTCGTGGCGTTGTATGTGGGCTCGCGACCTCCGCACTTCCAATCAGCGTGAACGTTACCCTCGAAGCACTTGAGCTTACGAATGCATTTCCCGTACGTGTTACATCCGCGGATGTCGTGCGCGGCAAGCCTGACCCGGAGGTATACCGGATGGCGGCCCGCCTACTCGGCGTCCCTCCAGAGGACTGCGTTGCGTTCGACGATGCCCCAGTGGGCATCCAGGCGGCGCGCGCAACCGGGATGGCGGTAGTCGGCCTGGCGACGGACCACACGCCTACCGAGCTCGTGGCTGCCGGGGCCGATGTGACGATACGTGACTTCTTAGCCATCGCTTGGAGCGATCTCTCGCAGATCTGACCCTGCTCGCGTGGCATTGGGTCACGGCAAGATGCGCGTTGGCCTTTGCCCCGCTGACAGGAGAACCATGCGATCGACCGCTCGGTCGGCTGTGCTGACGGCAACACTGTTCATGGTGTTCTCAGTATTCTCGAATGGCGCGCTCATGTTGCGCGTCCGATAGAGCACCTCCTTCGTGCCCATCTTCAGAATCAAGTCCGGATGCGAGCTCACGAACACACCGTGGTTTGCCACATCGCGCAGGATCGGATCGAGCTTCGCGCGGTTGCCGTCCTTACGGATCGGATCGACCCAGACGAGCACACCGTCGACACCCAGCAGCTGATCGCGCACCTCGTCGGCGACCTCGTCGGCGTAGCTCGCAGCTTCGACGTCGAGGCCAACGTCGCGTAGCGCCTTCGCGATGTTACCGAGCCGCGTTTCCTCGAGCTTAACTGTCGCACGGATGCTCGGATCGCCGGCGAACATCATCGCCACCCGATACTTGCGTTCGCTCATGGCATGAGCTCCTCGCTCCCCGAAAGCACGTTGTCACTTCAT
>Ga0070699_100002153_pt1 | contig 17815 bp, 16 predicted proteins | sample KBSK1503metaG_FD_65473 | JGI IMG/M metagenome (GOLD analysis project Ga0070699, IMG submission 65473) | Corn, switchgrass and miscanthus rhizosphere microbial communities from Kellogg Biological Station, Michigan, USA - KBS K1-50-3 metaG | ecosystem: Host-associated > Plants > Roots >... | reverse complement strand
GCGGCGAGCTTCATCTGCAGGTCCTTCAGTTCGGCGCGCAGGATCTCGCGTAGCTTGGCGTCCAGGCTGGACAGGGGCTCGTCCATGAGGAAGATCCGGGGCTGGCGCACGATCGCCCGCCCGATGGACACGCGCTGCATCTCGCCGCCGGACAGCTGATCCGTCTTGCGGTCGAGCAGGTGCTCGATGCGCAGGGTCCTGGCCGCCTGGGCCACGCGGCCGGCGATCTCGCTCGCCCCGATGCGTCGATGCTTCGACTTGAGCGGGAACTCCAGGTTCTGCCGAACGGTGTAGTGCGGGTACAGCGAGTAATACTGGAACACCAGGGCCACGTCGCGCTGGGCGGCACTCCACGTGCCGACGTCGTGGGCGCCGATCAGGATCGCCCCGGAGTCGGGCGCGTCCAGCCCCGCGATCACCCGCAGGGTGGTGGTCTTTCCGGCGCCGGTGGGTCCGAGGAGGACGAAGAACTCCCCGTCGCCGATATCGAGGCTGAGGTCGTGGAGCGCGACGTGACCGCGGAACGCCTTGCGGATGTTGCGCAGCTCGACGCGGGCCATGTCAGAGCCGGATGCCCAGGGATTCGCCGGTTCGGTAGTCGAAAAAATGTGTCTGCTTCTCGTCCAGACGAGCCCACACCGTGTCCCCGGCCCGCTCCACGTACCCGCTGGCGGTGCGACAGCGCAACAGCTGCTTGCCGAGCTTGAGGTCCACGATGTCGTACGGGCCGAGCGGCTCGATGATGTGCGCCTCGACGGGAATGTACCCGTCGATGGCCTGGCGCGAGACGAGCACGCCCTCGGGGCGGATCCCGACGGCCAGCGCGCTGTCGGCGTGCCCGCGCTGCATCACCATCTCGGAGAGTCCGGCGGAGAACCGCAGAACCGCGTCGTCTTCGCCCACGAGCAGGTGGGTCTGTCCGTCGCCGGGCCGCACCGCGGCAGCGAGGACGTTCATGATCGGGCTGCCCACGAACTGGGCCACGAAGAGGTTGGCGGGATGCTGATAGACCTCGGTGGGGGAGCCCACCTGCTGCAGGACGCCCCCGTCCATGATGGCGATCCGGTCAGCCATGGCCATGGCCTCGACCTGATCGTGGGTCACGTATACCGTCGTGGCCTCGTTTCCCCGGTGTATGTGCTTGAGCTCGGCCCGCATCTCCTCCCGGAGCTTGGCGTCGAGGGCGCCGATCGGCTCGTCCATGAGCACGGCTTTCGGGCGCCGTACCAGCGCGCGGCCGATGGCAACCCGCTGCATGTCGCCGCCCGACAAGGCCGACGGGCGCTCGCCCAGCAACGCCTCGATACGCAGCGCCCGGGCGACCTCGCGCACCCGGCGGTCCACCACCGCCCGCGTCTCCCGCGTCGCGCGCAGCGGAAAGGCGATGTTGTCGTAGGCCGTCAGGTGCGGATAGAGCGCGAAGAGCTGGAACACGAAGGCGATGTCCCGGTCCGCGGCCTGGCGGTCTCGCACCGCTCGTCCGTCGATGAGGATCTCGCCGCTGTCGATCGTCTCCAGCCCCGCGATGGCCCGCAGCGTCGTCGTCTTGCCGCAACCGGAAGGGCCGAGCAGCACGAGGAACTCCCGGTGTCGAATCTCGAGGTTGAGCTAGCGAATGATGTAGTTGTCGCCGAAGTACTTCTCGACGTCCCTTAGGACGATCTCGGCCATTACCGGGACCCAGTACCGATCCCCGGGCGCGTCGTCACGGGTCCCCCGGCCGCGGCTTGATCTTCGAAAAGATCGAGAAGCCGATCAATCCGACGATGGTGATCGTGATCCCGTACGTGTGCAACACGCGGCTCCACGGCTGGCAGAGGGCGACGATCCCCAGCACCATCAGCCACATGAACCCGGGCTCGAGGTACTGCGCCGCGATCCGCCGGAAGGTCATCTCGACCTCCGCGATCCGCCGCCGTGGCGTGGTGAGGACGCGGTCACTTCCTGATCGTCCCGAACGTCACGCCCCGGAGCAGGTGCTTGCGGAGCAGGAAGGTGAAGATCGCCGCGGGCAGGAGGAAGAGAAACGTCCCGGCGGCGATGGCCGTCCAGTCGGTGATCCCGGACCCCAACTGCGACGGGATGAAGGGCGGCGCCGTCTGGGCGCGCCGGTTGGTCATCATCAGAGCGAAGGCGTACTCGTTCCACGCCGTGATGAAGCAGAACACCGCGGTGGCGGCGATGCCGGTGGCGGCCTGCGACAGCACGATCTTGAAGAACGCCTCCATGCGAGTGTAGCCGTCCACCAGCGCGGCTTCTTCGTACTCCTTGGGAATCTCGTCGATGAATCCCTTCATCAGCCACACCGAGAACGACAGGTTGAACGCGGTGTAGAGAATGATCAGCCCGAGATGCGAATCCACCAGCCCGACGGCACGGTACATGAGGAACATCGGGATCGCCACCACCACCGGCGGCAGCATGCGCGTGCTCAGGATAAAGAAGAGCCAGTCCTGTTCGCCGGGCAGGCGGAAGCGTGAGAAGCCGTAGGCGGTCAGCGTGCCCATCGCCACCGCCAGGAACGTGCTCACCACCGCGACGATCATGCTGTTGAGGAAGCGGCTCGGGTAGGCCGAAAGCTCGATGTGACCGTCGGAGTCCTTGATGAAGCGCTCGCCCAGGTCGTAGATGCGCTGTTCCCACCACGGCGCCTTGGCGTAGACGTCGGGGTCGACCTTGCTGATCATCTGCACGCGCCTGGTGAACAGCTTGATGAACGCGGTGACCTCGGGCGTGAACAGCACCGTCGGGGGAACCGTGGTGGCCAGACTGCGCGGCTTGAAGGCCGTGGTGGTGATCCAGTAGATCGGGACGAGGTAGATGAGGGTCACCAGCACCACCAGCCCCACCGCGGCGCGGTTGACCGTCTTCTGGGCGTTCGACTGGACGGCGGCCACCGACGCCTAGCGCTCCTTGACCCGGTTCAGGTACTTCACGTAGATGTTGGTGACGGCGAGGACGATGATCAGAACCATGTAGGCCAGCGCGCACGACGGGCCGGTCTGCCACTCCTGGAACGCCAGCCGGTAGAGTTTGATCGCGATCAACTCCGTCGTCTCCTGGGTGCTCATGATGAACGCCAGGTCGAACGTCTTGATCGCTTCCATGGTTCGAAAGATGATGGCGATCAGCAGCAGCGGGGTCACCAGCGGCAGCGTGATGCGCGTGAACGTATACCACCGACTGGCGCGATCGATCGCTGCCGCCTCGTACAGGCGCTGGGGGATGGCCGACAGCCCGGCGAGGCACAGCAGCATCACGAACGGCGACCACATCCAGACGTCGGTGATGGCGATGGCGTAGAGGGCGACGCTGGGATTGGACAGCCAGTCGAAGCCCTCGAGCCCGAGCGCGTAGTCGACGATCCCCCACGACGGGCTGTACAGGAGCTCCCAGAAGAGGCCGACGACCACCATCGACATCATCATCGGCAGCAGCAGCAGCGTGGTGATGAGGCCCTTGAACGGGATCTCGCGGTTGAGCAGCATGGCCACGCCGAAGCCCACCAGCACCTGCCCTCCCACCGACAGCAGGACGTACTTGGCGGTGACGGTGAAGTTGTTCCAGACGTGGTCGTCGTTGAGCAGATCGCGATAGTTCTGCAGCCCGACGAAGTTCGTCGGGGCATTGGTCGACGCGCGGAAATCGGTGAAGGAGTAGCCGAGCGAGTAGATGAGCGGGAAGATGTTGAAGACGATCAGGAAGGCGATCGTCGGGATGATGAACAGGTTGCGGATGGTGATATCGCTCAGGCCGCGCCGGGCGGCGGGCGAGCCGGGATCGAGCGGGCTGAGCACGTTCCTGTCCCTCCTGGGGCGGGGGCCGTGAACGGGCCACCTCGGCGATCGAGCCGAGCGCGCTCCGCCGCCTCTGCTCAGCCCGGCCGCCGACGCGGCCCGGTTACGGGACCCCTCGAGATCGCTGGACGACTAGTAGCGCTTGTATTTCTTGAACGTGGCTTCCCAGTCGTCCGCCAGGCCGTTGAGCGCTTCCTCGGCCGTGCCTTTGTTGCCGGTGATGAACGGATGCATGCGCTTGTTCATCTGCTCCAGGAGCTCAGCGTACTCGGACGTCGCCCAGAAGTCCTTCACCATCAGCATGCTCTGGTAGAAGGCTTCGTTGTACGGCGTGGCCTTCCGGAACTTCTCGGACGACAGCACCTTCTGGTTGCACGTATACCCGCCCAGATCGGCCCAGCGCTGCTGGACGTCGTCGCGGATGAACCACTCGAGGAACTTCAGCGACTGCTCGCGCTTCTTCGAGTAGGTCACGACCGAGATGCCCTGGCCGCCGAGCGCGGCGAAGCGAGGCTTGCCGCCGGGGCCGGCCGGATTGGCGAAGAAGCCAGTGCCCTTGGCGTTCTTGTTGGTGGCGGGATTGGCGAGGGCCGGGAAGAACGCGAAGAAGTTCATGCTCATCGCGGCCAGGCCCTCGGTGATGGCCTGGTTGTCTTCCAGGAAGAAGACCTTCCCCCAGCCGGGCGGCGTGAACTTGTACAGCTCCTTGTAGAACTTCAGCGCTTCGATGTTCTGCTTGGAATTGATGATGCCGCGCACCTTGTACGTGGAGTAGTCGCCCAGGTCGCCCCCGAAGCTGAAGATGGTCTGCTCGACGCCCATGGCGAGCGCGTCGTACGTGTTGTCCGTGTAGAGCGCCACGCCGTAGCGCTTCTCGCTGGGCCGGTGGAAGAACTCCGCAATGTCGCGCAGCTGGGTGTAGTCCTTGGGGATACCCAGCTCGTAACCGTACTTCTTCTTGAACGCGGCCTTCTCCTTGGGGTCCTCGAACCAGTCCTTGCGGTAGGCCCACCCATTGGCGTCCCCTTCCAGGGGAATCGCCCAGTACTTGCTGCTCTTGGGCGGGTATTCGGCGTAGCCGACCACCGTGGCGGGCGCCATCGACTTGGCGACGTTGTGTTTCTTGAAGAAGTCCGTCAGCTCGACGTAGTGGCCGCCCGTCGAGCCCGCGCCCAGCCACTGCGAATCGCCCACTACCATGTCGTAGGCGTCGCCCCGAGCGTTGAACTCGGTGAACGTCTTGGTCTGGAAATCCGGCCAGGGCACCGTCTCGACCTTGATCTTCACGCCGGTCTGCTTCTCGTAGTCCTTGACCAGCTCTTGCAGATAGTTCGCCGGATCCCACTCGGCCCACAAGATCGTGAGGGTGTCGGCGGCCACGACGGGCCTGGGAGCGACCGCGAAGCTCGTGGACGCCGCGAGGATCGCCGCCGCCAGGATGGACCACCACTTGCTCTTCCTCATTTCCGTCCTCCTCACTTGTGGCTGCTGATTTTCCTGCTTGGCAGTTTCCAGCCGCATGCACGGGTCGCATCCTCGCGGCCAGTACCGGTTCGGCACCAGGACGCTGCGGGTTCCAGTCTGAGACATGACAGGTGGGGCAGCGCCGCGCCGGGGGCGACGCGCGGGTGGGCGGGGTGGCTCGGGAGATCCGGCTGCCCGGACGAGCATCTCGCCGGCGAGGAGCCGAGTCGAGTCACCTCGAAGTTCGTAAAGCTGGCGAAGAGGACAGTCATTGTCCCATCTCCCGGTTCCTGGCTAAACCGAGGCGTAGCAAAGCACGTTTCCGGGCGGGGCGTCAAGCGACGCGAGCGCGCAGATCGAGCCGGGGGCGTCGACGCGTCGGCTCGGGCGTCCGGCCGTCGCCCGCGGCCAACTTTCCCTTGACTCCGGATGCGGCCGCGCTATACCAGACGTGTCTCTACGACCGGCGGCCAGACTCTCTCTCGGCCGAAACGCCGCGACAATCGAGGAGCGATCCAATGAAGCCGCCCCGATTCGACTATCTCGCCCCCCGCACCCTCGACGAAACCCTCGCCCACCTCCACGACCACGGTGATCAGGCGAAGATCCTGGCCGGCGGTCAAAGCCTGATCCCGATGCTGAACTTCAGGCTCGCGCATCCCGGGGTCGTCGTCGACGTCAACCGGCTCACCGAGCTCGCGTACGTGCGCCAGCACGACGGCGGCGTGGCCGTCGGCGCGCTCACCCGCCAGCATGCCGTCGAGCGCTCCGAGCTGATCCGCGCCCGCGTGCCCGTCGTGGCCGAGGCCTGCCGGTTCATCGGGCACGCGCCGATCCGCCACCGCGGGACCTTCGGCGGCAATCTCGCCCACGCCGATCCGGCCTCCGAGCTGCCCGCGGTGATGGTGGCCCTCGAGGCCGAGATGGCCGTGGCCAGCCGCGCGGGGAGCCGCGCCGTTCCCGCCGGCCAGTTCTTCACCGGCCCGCTCACCACCGCGCTCCGGCCGGGCGAGATGCTCACGGAGATCCGCATCCCAGCCCCACCGTCCCGCACCGGCGGCGCGTTCGTCGAGATGGCGCGCCGGGCCGGCGACTTCGCCCTCGTGGGCGTGGCCGCGCTCATCACCTTCGACGGGGCCGGAAAGTGCGAGCGCGTGCGGATCGCCCTCTGCGGAGTCGGGCCGACGCCCATTCGCGCCCGGGCCGCCGAGGACGCGCTGACCGGCCAAGCCCCGACCGCCACCGCGCTCGCCGCGGCCGCCGACCGCGCGGCCGCGGCCACGAGCCCGCCGTCCGACGTCCACGGCTCCGCCGAGTTCAGGAAGAAGCTCGCGCGGCATTTCGCCCGCCAGGCGATCGCCGCCGCCGTCGAGCGCTCGGGAGGACGCTGACCATGCCCACCACCATCGCCATCGGCTTGAACGTCAACGGCATCCGCCACGAGCTCAACGTGGAGCCGCGCTGGCTGCTCGTCGACGTGATCCGGGAGCAGATCGGGCTCACCGGCACCCACATCGGCTGCGAGCACGGCGTGTGCGGCACGTGCACGGTGCTCGTCAACGGCGAGACGGCGCGCTCCTGCCTCATGCTGGCCGCCTCCGCCGACGGCGCCGAGATCACCACCGTCGAAGGGCTCTCCAGCGGCGAGCGCCTCCATCCGCTCCAGGCGGCCTTCCGCGAGGCGCAGGGGCTCCAGTGCGGCTTCTGCACGCCGGGGATGCTGATGGTGGCCCACGAGCTCTTGCGTGAGAACCCGTCGCCCAGCGAAGCGGAGATCCGCGAGTCCATCTCCGCCAACCTCTGCCGCTGCACCGGCTACCAGGGCATCGTCGACGCCGTGCAACTGGCCGCCTCGAGCCAGGCGGGCGCCCCGGCGGCGCGCTGAAGGAGATCACCATGGCCACAGCAGAGCGTCGCTGGATCGGCAAGGACATCCCGCGCCTCGAGGACCCGAAGCTCCTCGCCGGACGCGCCACCTACACCGACGACGTGAAGCTCCCCGGCATGCTCCACACCGCCGTCCTCCGGAGCCCCCACCCCCACGCCCGCATCGCGCGGATCGACACCAGCCGGGCCCGCGCGCTGCCCGGCGTGTTCGCGGTGGTGACCGGCGAGGACGCGAAGGAGATGACGAACCCGCTGCCCGCCTTCTGCGCTGAGCCAGTCGTTCAGTACTGCCTGGCCGTCGAGAAGGTGCGCTTCGCCGGCGAGGCGGTGGCGGCGGTGGCCGCGGTCGACCGGTACACCGCCGAGGACGCGGTCGCGCTGATCGACGTCGAGTACGAGCTTCTGCCCGTGGTCACCGATCCGTTCGAGGCGATGAAGCCGAGCACGGCCAAGCTCCACGACCCGCTGCCGAGCAACCTCGCCTTCGAGAAGACGCTGTCGTTCGGCGACGTCGCCGATGACTTCGCGGCGGCCGATCGGGTGATCCGGCGCAAGCTCCGCTGGCACCGCGCCAGCGCCCAGCCGCTCGAGACGGCCGGCGCGGTCTGCCGCTACGACCCGATCAGCCAGAAGATGGACGTGTGGTCCAACACCAACATGATCAACTACGTCGGTTGGCTCATCGCCAACACCCTCAAGGTGCCGGCCGGCCGGCTCAACATCTACCCCATGTACGTGGGCGGGAGCTTCGGCTCCAAGCACGTCCTCGGCAAGGTCATCGGCATCGCCGGCATGCTCGCCAAGCGATCGGGCCGGCCGGTCAAGTTCATGGAGGACCGGGTCGACAACCTGATCGCCTCCGAGAACCTCGCGTGCGACCGCTTCTACGACGTCGAGCTGGCCGTCACCAAGGACGGCGTCTTCAAGAGCATCCGGGTCAAGGTCGTGGACGACTACGGCGCGTACTTCCAGTTCGGCCACGGCACCCACGGCAACGCGCTGGCCCAGGTCACCGGGCCGTACCGCATGGGAAGCTTCGAGTACACCGTGCAGTGCGTCCTGACCAACAAGTGCCAGCAGGGGGTGTTCCGCGGCGCCGGCTCCGACGCCGGCAACTTCTGCCTCGAGCGGCTGGTGGACGCGGCGGCCCAGGAACTGGGCATCGACCGGGTCGAGATCCGGCGGCGGAACTTCATCGCGCCGGACCGCTTCCCGTTCAAGACCCCGTGCGGGAACGTCTACGACAGCGGGAACTACCCGGCGGTGCTCGACCGAGCGCTCGAGATGTCGGGCTTCGCCGAGCTCAAGCGGATGCAGGCCGAGGCGCGCGCCCAGGGGCGCTACGTCGGGATCGGGCTCGCCACCGCGCAGCAGCGGAGCGTGTACGGGCCGACGGAGTTCTGGTTCTGGTACGACAGCCCGGGGTTGACCGCGGCGCCGGAAAGCGTGGGGCTCAGCCTCGGTCCGACCGGCGAGTTCGTCGTCACCATGTTCTCCCCGTTCTGGGGCAACAGCCCGGAGACGGTCGTCGCCCAGACGATCGGCGAGGAGTTCGGGATCGACCCGGCGCAGGTGACCGTCACCTACGAGGACTCGCAGCACGCGCTCCCCGGGGCCGGCCCCGGCGGCAGCCGCATGACCGTGATGCTCACCGGCGCCGCCGCCGGCGCTTCGCGTAAGCTCAAGGACAAGCTCTCCAAGATCGCCGCCCACCAGTTCGAGGCGGCCCCCGAGGACATCGTCTTCGCCGACGGGCGCGCCATGGTGCGCGGCCTCCCTGACAAGTCGATGAGCTACGGCGACCTCGGGCTCAAGGCGTACTGGTTCAAGCTCGACCTGCCGGCCGGGATGGAGAGCGGCCTCGAGGCGCGCCACACCTACGACCATCCGTACCTCACCAAGCCCTCGGCCGACCGGAAGGACCTGGGCGCGTTCTACCCGATAATGGCCCACGGCGCCCACATCCCGGTGGTCGAGGTCGAGCCCGAGACCGGGCGCGTGCGGTTCCTCCGCTACGTCGCCGTCCACGACGTCGGCACCATCGTCAATCCCAAGAGCCTGCGCGGCCAGATCACCGGCGGCATCACCCAGGGCATCGGCATGGCGCTCTACGAGCAGAGCGTGTACGACGCCGACGGGCAGCCGCTCACCGCCAGCTTCATGGACTACCTCCTGCCCACCGCCCAGGAGGTGCCGCGCTTCGAGGTCGGCCACGTCGAGACGCCGTCGCCGTTCACCGAGTACGGCGTCAAGGGCGGCGGCGAGGGCGGCCGGATGATCGCCCCCGCCGCGATCGCGTCGGCCATCGAGGACGCGCTGGCGCCGTTCGGCGTCCGCGTCGACGAGGTGCCGCTCACGCCGGAGCGCATCGTCAAGTTGGTCGAGGCCGCGGGCCGCTAGGAACCCGAGGGCGATCGGTCCGGTTCGGCAAAAAGAAAGGATTTTGAGGGTGATCGAGGTGTCTTGAAGTAGCTGGAGCGGGGGGCGGGAGTCTGATTACGAATCAGTTGCTCTACCACCTCCGGCACGTTCTGTCCCGCCTGGCCCACCCTGGCACGATGGCTTGACTCCAGAAGAACCCGAGAGTTTGGTCACCTCGGTCACCCGCCGGACCGATTGCCGGCACCTTCCTTGTGGCTGAGCGGGCTCTACAGGCTCAGGGGGGAGCTTCTTCTGATGCGCGCGTCCTCCGATCACGTCGCGGCTGAAGGCGCGTTTCAGCGAGGGCTTCGAGACCCCGACTCTCACGGAGGCCAGAGTGCTGCTCGCGGAGTTCTCGTGACTTACTCTCCGACCGCAGTAGCGACCTCTCACTGAGTAAGCTGAGAGTATTCATCCTTGCCAAAGGACCCACCCTCGCGCGACTGTAGAGTCCATCATGGACTATACGCAGCGAGCCGTCCTGGATGCTCAAATGCGGGTCAACGAACGGCTGCACCGCATCCTTGTCGAGTCCGACGTGGTACTCGATCCGGGCTCGCCAATCTGGTTCGAGGGCCGCCTCGATCTGCCGAAGCCCGGCGAGCCCTGGACGATGAAGCTATCCAGCCGTGGAGCTACGGCGTCAATTGAATTCAGCCCGGCCGAGCTTGACGCCTTCCTTGAAGTGCGCCCGCTCGAGGTTATTTCGGCGAAGCTTCGGCGAGCCGTTGACGCACTCAAGCCGCCCAGGCCACAGGAGCGCGGACTGGCCTAACCGCTCGCACCGTGCGCGCTCTCGGCACCGGGCGCCCCTGCTTGGTGTGCCATCGTGAGATTGCGTCGAAGCAGGACCAGTACGAGGTCCAAGGCGCGGGCGTCGTCCTAGTCGCGCACGAGATGTGCTATGTGCTGTGGCGTGAGGAGTCGAAGCGGCATCACGAGTGAAGTGACATCCGAGAACTCATCAGACTGACCTTCGTCTGCCCAATTTCCGCCCCGGGCCTCGAGAGGCCCGGGGCCTTCGAGCATCGCGATCGACTATTGCCGCTACGGCGACTGCTTATCCGGACTCTTCACAAGGAAGTCGGCGCGGCGGTTCTTCTGCCAGCACGCCCCGCCGACCCCGCGGCATGCCGGTACTTTCTCGCCATACCCGACCTCGACAATCCGGTCCGCGGCAATGCCGCGCGCCACGAGGTAGTCCCTCACCGCGCGGGCACGTCGTTCACTGAGCTTTTGATTGTATGTCATCGAGCCCCTCTGGTCGGCGCCCCCGTCGATGGCGACCTTGACATCGGAGTTGGCCTTCAGCCATTTCACATCACGATCGAGGATCCTGGCATCGGCCGGTCGAATGTTCGACTTGTCAAAGTCGAAATGCACCCCGGCGAGCCAAGGGATCGGCTCGAACCCATCCAGCTCCGGAGCCGTTTCGCGCGGCCCACTCGTCGAAGCGCCCGGATGCATAGGAGCTGTCCAACCCGGGCTCGCCGCAAACGCAAGACACGTCACGACCGTCAAGCTTGTGAGCAGGTTCTTGGGCCTCATGTGCATGCCCTCCTTCGGCGAGCGCGTCGGTGCGCGCGGCCTGCTCCTCAGGCATTGCCGATGCCAGGCAATCAACCGGTTGGATTCGGCCTCCAGGGCGCCTTCCGCGAGCCGTCACCGGGAAGGAACGCTCGAGCCGGAAGTTTTTTCCGGCCCAAACGAGGGCGTCAGCCGGACAACGGCGCAGCGGTCTGGGGCCCAGCATATGTCTACCGGCTCGTGGCGTAGTCGTGGTGGCCCGAGTGCGCCGCGGCACGGGGGGCAACATGCCGTCGACCAGGCGCCGTCCGTCGAGGACATCGTCATGCCGGGTGCCTTCGACGGCATTGGCCTCACCCGACGGGTGCGCCAACTGCTCCCCGCCACGAAGATCATCCTGATGAGTTCGTCAGCAATTCGCGACTTGACCGGTCGGGAGTTGCCCGGTCTCGGACGCCCGAACGGGGCAGCCGGGGAGTCGCCGGCGCCGGCCGCGCCGGCCAACTAGCGGCGAGGCTGGGGCACCGACTAGCGGGCGGGCTTACTCCCCGCGGGGGGCCGCGTTAGGTTCGGCTCGTCGGCAGCTTGATCCCGGCGACGGCGAACACCGCGCCAAGTGACGGGCGAGGTGCGTGGAGCTACACTGGATCAGGAGCGTAGCCGATGGCCGATTCCGTCCGCCGCCGCTTGCGACAGACCACCCACTCTACCCGCGGCGCCGTCCTGACCGGGGCCCGCTGGCTCGGTCGGCAGGAGGCCTCCGTGCTCGTGGCCGCTCTCTGCATCTTGCTGGCGCTCTTCGGCTTCATCAAGATCTCGGAGGAGCTCGGCGAGGGAGAGCTGGCCCATCTCGACGAGTGGGTGCTCTACCTTCTCAGAGTGCCGGGTGACCCCCACACCTCGATAGGGCCATCGTGGGTCCTCGAGGCGGCCCAGGACATCACGCCCCTTGGCGGCCGTACCATGCTGGTCGCTGTCACGCTCTTCACCATCGGATACCTCGCTCTCGAACGAAAATATGGCGCGATGTGGCTGGTAGGAGTCGCAACCGCGGGTGGAGGCCTGCTCACCACCGGCATGAAGGAATTCTTCGGCCGGGAGCGACCCGACCTCGTCCCTCATCTCGTCGCGGTGACCTCTCCGAGTTTCCCGAGCGGTCACTCTCTCCTGGCCGCGGTCTTGTACCTCACGCTGGGAGCCTTGCTCGCCCGCTTCGCAGCGCGACGACACACCAAGGTGTACTTGCTCACGGTGGCCCTGGTCGCGACGTTCCTGATCGGCAGTAGCCGCGTGTACCTCGGCGTCCACTATCCGAGTGACGTGCTGGCCGGTTGGTGTGCCGGCCTCGTCTGGGCGCTGACTTGCTGGCTCGTCGCTCGGTACTTGCAGGCTCGCGGCGCGGTGGGAACGACCGGCGCCTGAACCTGCTAGGGTTTAACCTTCGTGTCCTGGCTGGGTCCGCGACTTACAAGGGTAATCTTGAATGGAGAATCCCACCTAAGGAGGACAAAGTGCAGAGTGACCATAAAAAGATCGATTCGGAGAAGGTAATCGGCAGTCTCAATGCGATTCTGGAGCTCGAGCTCGCGGGCGTCGTGCGCTATCTGCATTACTCGCTGATGGTCTTCGGCCACGCGCGCATTCCGATCATCAGCTGGATGCGCAATCAAGCCACGGAGGGGATGAACCATGCGGCCATGGCCGGTGAACATGTAACGTCGCTTGGCGGACATCCGTCCCTTAACATCGGCAAACTGGTCGAGTCCCACAAACATGACATCACTCAGATTCTGAGTGAAGCGCTGGATCACGAGCGCGCTACACTTCGCGAGTACTACAATCTACTCGCGCTCGTCGTGGATAGGAGCGTGTGGCTTGAAGAATACGCTCGGGAACAGATCACGCTCGAGGAGCAACATATCGCCGAGGTGGATAAGATGATGCGCAAGCCCGGCGACCTACATCCCATGGGGTAGTCTGCGCTGGCGGTTGATGTCCGCTGTCGCAGGCCCGTTTGCTCGTCTGCCACCTAGGGGCAGCCCGTCTTCGCGACTGAAAACTGCGCGGCAGACATCTTGCTGCAGTCGCTCAATCTCCCGTCGAAGCCGATACACCCGACCGAGGCCTTCGCCCCAGTCGCTCAGAGTCCCCGTGTAGTGCGGCTGCCGCCACCCTTGTCGGTTCCGCACGGCGAATCCCACTCCTAGGACCGCGCCCAGAATTCCGGCCGCCGACAGACCGGGCAACCAGCGACCGCTTCATTCCCCAGCATTCGCCGGCGCCCCAGACGTCTCTCCTACCCCAGAAGCGCCTCGCTCAAGGGTTCTCGTTACGCCCCCGCTTAGTCGCACCTCGCTGCTCGTTCCTTAAGAGCCAGTCGATCACCGACGCTGGGTCTCGGAGCGGTGCTGCGTAGGCCGGCTTGCACGCCACTCAGTCCGAGCACTACGCATCCAGCGCAGTGGCGTCGCGAGTACTCTCGCGAGCCCCGTGAGTCTACGCGCGTGTGTCCGGAATCTGTCACTGGCGGCCATGGTCGCGTGGCTGGTCCTCGCCCGCACCATGTCAACCCACGCCACGGGCCGACGAGGCTTGCCCGACTCCCGTAGTCGCCGCAGTTCTCGTTGGCACTCCGCGCATTTCGCGAGGTGCACTTCCACAAGGGCCCACTCAGTCAGGCCGAGCCGGCCGGCGACATAGGCGGAGAACCAGGCGCGAACGTTAGCGCATTGCAGGGTAGCCAGTTTCAAGCGAGTCAGTCCCCGCCTCAGTAGTCAGTTCGAGAACGGCTCCGGACGGTGCCCACCGCCGGAATGCCACCCAGGTGCGCTGCTGCAGCACGCGTAGCGTCAGTAGAGCTCGTAGGCCGTATTCCCGCACGGCCAGCGTCGGTCATCGCGCCGTGCTCCGTGCAGATCTACCGGTATTCGCCCTGCTCCAGTGACGCCGCTCAGGCCACCGCCACAACGGCCGCCAATCCGCGCATCCTCGTTCCCATCCCCGGTCTCCTATTCCGACTTGGATTGCGATCTCCCTCGCGGGAATGCGTGGCAGATGCCAGGCTCTCCTGGCAAAGTCTTCGCGGTGAATAGAGACACCTCGACAGTCACTCAGGGGTCCGGGATGGAGCGCTTGTGGAACCGGGATGCCTAGCCTGCTACGTCCGTTCCCTTGGCCGCAACAACTGCGGGAATGGAAGAAATACCATGCTGGGAGTTTCCACACGGCGAGCCGAAGGTTGGGTCGCGCGCCCGGAGATTCATAGATTGAAGTCAATGCCTAAGACCGCACCCATAGCCAGGCGCTCGGCCCTGTGCGCCAACCACGCGGAAACTCAGCGATCGTCGGAAGGCTCACGCTCGTGCGACTATGATATACAGACCCGCGTTATCGAATAACGCACTTTAGGATAGATACTGCTAGGAGGTGAAGTAGTGACGCAGACCTCAGGATCCGCTCCGCCAATCCCACGGACGCGGACGAGCTCCTTGCGATACGACGAGACGCCATTATGGCTCTCGCCGAGGAGCACGGCCGCGTGGCCGCCGAGCGATGGGCAACCGCAACACATCCTGACCGTGCAGCCAAGGCGATTGCTACCAACAGTGTTTGGATCACAGAGCTTGGTTCGAATGTCGTTGGCTGGGTCGAGGTCGGCGGCGCGACGATCGAAAGCTTGTATGTCCGCCCCGCTGCCGCGCGCCTCGGAGTCGGCTCGTCGCTCTTGACCCACGCCGAGCGGCAGATCCGCGATGCTGGAGCTTCTATCGCCTACCTGGACGCAAGCCCAAACGCCGAGGCATTCTATCCGCATCGCGGTTACAGACGGGTCGGCGAGGTCAAGGCGAACCATTCCATTCCCATGAGCAAACGGCTCGATCTGAGCGCCGTCTAACAGGCCGCTCCAGCCGACGCGGGCCACGTCGGCTTTCAGCCAAGCGGGAGTCGGCGCCCGCGCGGCTGAACGGCAAACGTTAGGTGGCAGACAAACGAGGTAGTGACAGTGGACGTCTTGCTGGTCGTCGACATGCAAGAGGGCCTGCTCCGAGGCGCCCCGAAGCACGACCTTCTTGCCGTCGTCGAGCGTATCAATCGTCTGGCCGTGCGGGTGCGACGGAGAGGCGGATCCGTCGTTTTTCTTCAGCACGCAGGGCCAGTTGGTGACGACTTTGAGCCGCTCACGCCTGGGTGGCACCTTTTGGCAACCATCAAGACCGAGCCGGGCGACGGTATCATCCGCAAGACGCTCAACGACGCGTTCTTCAAAACCTCCCTTCACTCAGATCTCGCGGAGCTACGCGCGGATCGCCTTCTCGTGGCAGGTTGGGCCACCGACCTTTGCGTCGATGCGACGATCCGTTCGGCCGCTGCGCTGGGTTTCAAAGTGGTCGCAGTCGCCGACGGCCACACGGTCAGCGATCGACCGCATCTCGCTGCGGGACGGGTCATTGACCATCATCACTGGGTGTGGGCCAACATCCTCCCACCACACTCCGTGAGCATTCTTCGAGAGGCGGAAGTCTAGGTTATCGATGCCGAGCGACAGTCTTGATCTTCCGCCCCCTAGAGGCAGGGACGCTCGCGCTCGGCGCCCCTCCCCGCGGAGGGATCACACGCCAGCGATGACCTCAGACGAGGAACAACAGACCCGCCAATACCTCCTCGCGCGTTTTTGGGAAGCGGCGCTGGGCTTCTGGCGGAAAGGTGGCGGGCGCATCGCGTGGCCATTGACGTTCACGGTCATCGCCATTGCGCTCGTGAATCTCGCTCTGCAGTATCGGCTGAACGTCTGGCACCGCGGGATGTTCGATGCCCTCGACAAGCGCGATGGCAGCGCCGTCCTGTACCAGACCGCGATCTTTTTCCCTCTGATCGCCGCTGTCGTCGGCGTAGCAGCAGGTGCCACCCATGCAAAATTGACCCTGCAGCGCCGCTGGCGCGAGTGGCTGAACGCGCACGTGCTTGATCAGTGGCTCATCAGCGGCCGTTATTATCAACTCAACTTGGTTCCGGGAGATCACACCAACCCGGAATATCGCGTGGCCGATGATCTGCGTGTAAGTGTCGAGGCCCCCGTCGAATTTTCAATCGGCATCTTCTCGGCCATCACTTCAGCAATCGTCTTCATCGGCGTCCTCTGGTTCATCGGCGGTGAGCTCACAATCCCGATCGGGAGCACGGTGCTTCGTATCCCGGGGTTTTTGGTCGTCGCCGCCTTCATCTACGCCGTGCTGGCAAGCGGATCGATGATCAGTATCGCTCGTGGCTTTGTCACAGTCTCCGAGAACAAGAATCAAGCGGAGGCGGACTACCGGTACAGGCTCACGCGCCTACGGGAACACGGCGAGAGCATCGCGTTGTTGGGCGGGGATAGTGAGGAGCGCGCCGGCCTCGACGGTGCATTCACGATGGTCCGCCAGCGCTGGTACGAGTTGATGTTGCAGTACATTCGCACCACCATCGTGTCCCAGAGCAGTAACGGGCTTGCGCCGATCATTCCGATTCTCCTGTGCGCCCCAAAGTACGTCGCCGGCACCATGACCCTGGGTGAAGTCATGCAAGCGACCTCCGCGTTCATGATCGTGCAGGTGGCGTTCAATTGGCTGGTCGAAAACTATCCACGTCTCGCCGATTGGACCGCCTCGGCGTCCCGATTGGGCTCGCTGTTGGTGTCGCTGGACCGCTTGGGGCGTGCTGAACGGGAGGGAACGACCGGCCGAATCGTTCGCAGGCAAGCCGAAGCTGGTTCGCTCCGGCTGCGGGACGTCTCGGTCACGTTGGACGATGGAAGCGCGGTGGTGAACGAAGCCGACATCGAGATCGCTCGCGGCGAGAAGGTGCTCGTCGTCGGCGAATCCGGCACGGGCAAGAGCACGCTGGTGCGGGCGATCGCCGGCCTGTGGCCGTGGGGAACGGGGGAGATCTTGATCAAGTTCGAAGGGCTGTTCTTCATGCCGCAACAGCCTTACGTACCGCTTGGAACGCTGCGCCGGGCCGCGACCTATCCGCTGTCGCCCGAGGGGGTCGACGACGCCGTGGTCCGTACGACTGTCGAGGAAGTTGGTTTGGGCCATTTTCTCGATCGACTCGATGCCGATGAGACTTGGGAACACGTGCTCTCCGGCGGAGAAAAACAGCGGCTTGCGTTTGCGCGCGCGCTGATCCAGTGTCCGGAGATCATCGTAATGGATGAAGCCACCGCCGCGCTCGATCCGCTGGGCCAGGAAGAGTTGATGCGACTCCTCCTGGAGCGGCTCCCCGAGGCAACAGTAATCAGCGTCGGACACCGCGCGGAGCTTGAGGCATTTCACACCAGGAAGCTCGTACTGGAGTATCGCGCGGACGGCGCACGCCTGGTCAGCGACGAATCCATTCAAAGAACGTTCGGCCGCTCCGCGCGCTTGCTTTCGAGGCTTCCGACCCGCAGGAGATCGCGCAAGATACGCCCGGCCTGATCCCAGGGAAGCTCGAGTTGGGCAGGCTATCCTTCAGGGCCGTGTGATCACGTCGACCAGCGCGGGGCGGCCCTCGTCCTTGACCACACGCAGGGCGCGGCGCAGGGCGGGCCCAACGGCATCGGCGCTGTCGATCGGACCCTCGGCCCAGACGCCGAAGCCCTGAGCGATCCGCGCGAAGTCGGGCGCCGGATCGTCGATACGGATGCCCACGACCTTCTGCTCGATCGGCCGCCCCCGCGCCTTCGCGACCGCTTCCTGGTG
>Ga0070699_100002151_pt1 | contig 17832 bp, 17 predicted proteins | sample KBSK1503metaG_FD_65473 | JGI IMG/M metagenome (GOLD analysis project Ga0070699, IMG submission 65473) | Corn, switchgrass and miscanthus rhizosphere microbial communities from Kellogg Biological Station, Michigan, USA - KBS K1-50-3 metaG | ecosystem: Host-associated > Plants > Roots >... | reverse complement strand
CCTGCTCGAGAACGCCGTACGCATCGACCCGCTCCCCTACCAGGCGATCGTGGAGCGGACTGGCAAGCCTCGCCTGCGCCGAGCTGCAGCTTCAAGGTGAGTCAAGGGGATAGCGAGTTGGTGGCGTACCGGGGTGATGGTGTGGAACCTGTCAGCATCGGCCTATTTCGCTCGCAAGGACGACAGCGCGGTCGCCCTTCCCGTTCACAGGTGTGAGGTGCGGGCCACATTTGAGGGTCCGAATTGACACTGGACTTCGACAAGGTCCGGCTCGGTCCGGAGATGGAGCCGACGTTCATATCGATCACCCCTTGGGTCTCAGAGACACCGCACGAGCCCAAGCCTCGCATATCGGAGTGGGTGCTTCGTTCGCCATCGCGCCTGCTTGTGACTGGCCACGCCATCACGCAGTCAGGAGAGCTCCCATCCCAACGCGTGGAGCTCGTGGCACGGCTCGGAGTCGTCGGCGCTGAGCAGGACTTGACCATCACCTGGCGGCTGGAGCCACGCGACGAGAAAGGGCGTGGGTACGATCAGGTGTGGGACTGCTGAGGCGAACCAGGATCGCCGGCAGACGCGCAGGGGCGACGAATCCGCCCAACGGGCCGCCCAGGCCGGGAGCGCCGGGTGCCTCTTACGACGAGACGTCTGTCGTACGGTGACGAGCATGGCCGATCCGGTTCGCGTGATGCTCGAGCAGGGCAAGAAGAAGCGGGTGGTGGCCTGCGCCTTCGACTGGCCGGGATGGGACCGGAGCGCCAGGATCGGTGAGGACGTGCTCGCGGTCCTCGCCGCCTATCGACCCCGCTACGCCAAGGTCGCCGAGCTGGCCGGCTTCGGCGCCGAGTTCGGGGCCACGGGCGAGCTCGAGGTGGTCGAGCGGCTCGAAGGGATCGGGATGACCGACTTCTACGGCCTCTCGGGCAGGACGGCCGCGCCCGAGAACGACCCGATGACCGAGGCCGAGTGCGAGCGGAAGATCGCGCTGCTCCGGGCCTCCTGGAGCACCTTCGACGACGTCGCGGCGCGCGTCTCGCCCGAGCTCCGGAAGGGTCCGCGGGGCGGCGGCCGGGACCGGGATCGGATCATCCGGCACGTGAACGGCGCGGAGATCGACGAGTTCGCGCCGAAGGTCGGCGCGAAGGTCCCGCTGGAAACGAGGGACGACGCCAAGGCCCTTCGCGCCTACCGGGATGCCTTCGTCGAGGGGATCCGCGAACACCACGCCCGCGGCGAGTCGGCGCGGTCATGGGCGCTGCAGTTCCTGATCCGACGTTGTGCCTGGCACATGCTCGACCATGCATGGGAGATGGAGGACAGAGACCTGTCCATCGGAACCTGACGTCGCGGCCGCCGACGTGATGGCAAGGACGACGGGCAGGCGGCGCCTCCGGCGCGTCACCGACGCACGAAGCGCGTCGGGCGGATGCGTCGGGGCGTGCTCGCCGACAGGGTGGTGGCGCCAGGTATCGGCTCGACCGTCGCGTCGGCCTTGATCGCTTCCGCTCGACCATCCGCGTGATCTGCATACGAGCTGGTCTCGCGTGACGCCGAGCGACGCCCACGCCAAGTACGAGCTGATCGACACGCTCCAGCGCGAGGAGGCTGGCGATACGTTCTTCGACCAGGCGGAGCGAGCCGGCGTACCTACCGATCAGGCGGAGCGCTGGTTCGACGAACGAGAATTCTAAGTCGGGCCCGACGCGGCTGCGTCGGCCGAGCCTATCCAACGACCGTATTTGATCTCTAGCCGGAGAGGGTCGACGCGCTCCATGAGAGATCGGTCGACGGGCACGCCGACGCCGTTGTCGCGCTGGCGGGCAGCATCGACGTCTCGTTCAACGTGATCTCGCAGGGGGACGTCCAGGGGACGTCGCTGGCCGAGATGCAGATGTCCGACTTCATGCAGCCGGTGGTGACCACCGTGAGCGTGATGTTCATCACGTCCCGGGCGGTGGCACGTCACATGATCAGGCGGCGATCGGGTGTGATCCTGGCGTTCGGCGGCTACGGGGATCCCCTGCCCAACCTGGGTGGGCTCCAGGTCGCGTTCGGCGCCAGTGAGTCCCTGCGGCGGAACCTGGCCTGCGAGCTGGGCCCCTACGGCATCCGAGTCGTGACTGTGCAGACGGGCGGCGTGCCCGAGTCGATCCCGGAGAGTTTCGCAGGACGCGGTCCGATCACCGCTGGCGCGGTGGTCGACTGAGCGAACGGGAGGCGCTCGAGCGCCTGCTCCACCAGATCAATCCTCGACTGACACCGTCTCCAGGCTCAGCTCTCGCTCAAGGCCGATCATGTCTTCTGAGTCGTCTGCCCACCAGGTGTCCGCATCCGCCTCCGTCCAGTTATGGGTCTGGAGGGTCGGATCGGGGCGAGAGGCCTCTTGAGTGAGAGGGTGATTGAGGAACTGCTCGATGCTGGATGCTGGCGGCGTCTGGTGATTACGATCGCTCACCCTGATCGGCGGTTGGGCGGGTTCTGTATTAGTGGGCCACCCTGCAGAGCCTCCCTCACCGTGCAGGATGCAGCCCGGGTTGACCCAGAATACGGAGTGCTCCTTGGGGTCGAGCCCGGCCTCGCGCGGAATCGCCGCCCCGCGGCCGTGGCAGTTCTCGATGCGGGGACAGCTGCAGCCCAGCGTTGCCGCGTCAAGGCTGCCGGGGTTGGGCACCTCACCGCAATGTCGGCACCTTCCGGACACGGTCCGTGCTCTGCAGCGGGGGCAGCTAAGCTCTGTCACGACTCTCTCCATCCCGATGGTAATGATTCGTGACACAACCGTCTCGGTCACGGGTGCCGGCAACATCCCGGTGAGCTGGAGGCAGAAGAGGTCGGAGCGCTAATCTTCGCCAGTACCGGGCCGGCTCACACCGGCCCCGGTACTGGTAGGAGGTACGCCTCGGGCCACACCAAAGTGGGCGGAGGCACCCCCGCAGTGGTGCGATGGTATCGGGCGCGCCCAGCGGTGCGGAACGAGGAAAATACCTGTAAACAGGTCCCAAGCCGGCTCGACGCACCAGCCGGACGCTGAGTTCGACTGCCCATCGCGGAGCGTGTGACTACATGTATTGGGGGCTAACGCGACCTGACGTCCAGCGCGGCGGTCTTCGTGCCACTTGTGCAGGTGGGGACACGTTGGGCAGACTGGGCTACTGCTCGTGACCACAGACGCTCGGCCGCCGAATAACCTCCGGGTTCAGCTCACGAGCTTCGTGGGCCGCGAACGTGAGTTGGAGGAGCTGGCTCGCCTGCAACGACAGGGCCGATTGGTGACCGTCGCAGGTGCAGCCGGTATGGGCAAGACGCGCCTGGCCACCGAGCTGGCCGACCGGGTGCTTGCAGAGCACCCGGACGGGACGTGGCTCGTGCACTTGGCAGCCCTTTCCGACCCAGCCGAGGTCCCACGCGAGGTCGCAGCCACGCTGGGCGCGCCGGAGCCCTACAGCGAGTCGCAGTCTGACAGCCTCCCGGCCCATATCAATGGTCGTCGCCTGCTGCTGGTATTGGACGGCTGTGAGCACTTGCTCGACGCGTGCGCTCACCTGGCCGAGGACCTCCTCAGGGCTTGTCCTGAGCTGCGGGTACTGGCCACCAGTCACGAGCCGCTGCGGGTGCCTGGCGAGCAGGTCTGGCGGATCGCCCCGATGGAATTGCCGGAGCTCGACGGCACCCAAGAGCCGAGCTTCGAGGCTATGGCAGGCCGCGACGCGGTGCTGCTCTTCCAGGCCCGCGGATTGCTTGTCCAGCCCCACTTCAGCGTGACCGAGGCTAATGTCCTCGCGATCGCCAGGCTCTGTCATCGGCTTGACGGCATCCCTCTGGCCATCGAGCTGGCCGCCGCGCGCCTCGAGATGATGTCAGTCGACGACATCCTGGACCGCATGGAGGACCGCTTCCGCATACTGAGCGGCGGCAGTCGCACGGTGATGCCCCGACACCAAACGATGCGCGCGGCGGTCGACTGGGGTCATCAACTTCTGAACGAGCCCGAGCGCAAGCTGTTCCGCCGCCTGTCCGTCTTTCCCAGCAGCTTTGAGCTGCGCCCGGTGGAGACGATCTGCGGTGCCCCCGACCTGGCTGCTGAGCAGGTGCTGGGACACCTGTCCGGGCTGGTCGACAAGTCGCTGGTGGTGGCCGTGGTGGAGCCGGCTGGCCACACGCGCTACCGCATGCTCGAGACGATCCGCCAGTACGCGTCCGAGTGCTTGCTGGAGGCCGGTGAGGGCGACGACGTCCGGGGCCGACATGCCGACCACTACCTCACCCTGGCGGAACACGCCATGAGATTTCACGGGCGACCCAGCCAGGCCTTCTGGCTGGAGAGGCTGGAGGCCGACCACGACGACCTGCGTGCCGCGCTGCAGTGGTATCGCGCCCACGACCGCGAGCGCTCCGTGCGCCTGGCGCTGGCGCTGGCCTGGCTTTGGCAGTTGCACGGGCACCTGGGCGAGGGGCGGGAGTGGCTGGAAGGAGTGCTGGCGACGCCGTCGCTCCGCCCTCTGGACCAGGCACACGCGCTGTACTGGCTCTCTCGTATGGCCTTCTGGCAGGGAGAGTACCGTCTGGCACGCAAGCTGGCCGAACGGAGCCTTGCCGTCGTCCGGGAACTGGGCGAGGACGTTCTGGCAGGCTGGGTGCTCTGCCTGCTGGGGTCTATCAACACATATGCGGGGGAGGACGAGTCGGCCCGCGCGTGCCTGGACGAGGTCCTGGCCACCACAGCCGATGACGAGGTGCGCCGAGAGGCGGAGACGACCATGGGCGAGCTCCTCCTGCAGCGCGGGGATCGGGCAGGGGCACGCGGCCACCTGGAGCGCTGCCTGGCGTCGGCCGAGGCTCCGGAGGCTCGCTGGCAGGTCACGATGACAATGCTCCTCCTGGCGATGGTCGACTTCTTCGACGGCCAACACGCCAGCGCTCGCGGGCGGGTGTTGGAGGTGCTTGAGCTGTACAGGCAGTTGGGCAATCCTTACGCGGTGTCGGGAGCCCTCTACGCCGCCGCTGGGCTCGCAGTCGCGGCCGGCGACCCTGAGCGAGCGCTGCGCCTGTGCGGCGCGGCAGCCTCCGAGCGAGACGCCATCCGGGCTCCGTTGCCTCCTCGCTGGCAGACGCTGGCCCAGACAGCAGTAGTGGATCCGGCCCGGGCCGCAATGGATCCAGAGGGGGCCGACGCCGCCTGGGCCGCCGGCGCGAGGTTCACTCTCGATGAAGCGGTGGCGTACGCACTTGCCGTCCCGCCCACAGTGCCGGCCCGCGCCGCTGACCGCCCGACGGGCGACATCAAGCCGCTGACACGGCGTGAGCGCGAGATCGCGCTCCTGGTGGCCAGGGGCCTGACCAACAGGCAGATCGCCAACCAGCTCGTGATCGCCGAGCGTACGGTTGAGGGCCACGTGGAGCGGCTTCGGGCAAAGGTGGGCGTCCGCTCCCGCACAGGCGTAGCGGTCTGGGTCGTCGAGCAGGGGTGGCGCCGTTGAGCAGCGGGAGAGTCAGCCCTCCACGTGCATGGCGAGGCAACCGGCCATGTCTTTTCGCTATCTCTCAGCGTTGATGATCAGGGCCAGCAGCTTCTGGATGCTGGCGATCGTGCCGGGCGTCTCGTCCTCCTGGATGGTCATTCGCACGCTTGCCGCCAGCTCGCCCATCGCCTGGCTGTTGTCGAGCCCAGGTGACGCGGCTTCCTTCGCCAGCGCCTCGAGCTCCGGAAGGCTTTCTTCGAGGATGCTGGCGTAGGCAGTCGTAACGCTGCGCAACCGCAGCAGTGAGATCGGCGTAAAGGTCATCTAAGCAACGCAGTGCCCCAGGACATCGTCGTCATCCCCCAACCATGGAGAGACCATACACTTCAGTTGGTCATCAGTCAACAGATTGAGACGTGCCGTCAAGTCTGAGAAGGATTGATCCCTTAGTGCTTTGACTGATCAGTGGCTGAAGTGTATCGCGCCAGTGGCTGGTGAGCTCTAGCCGCTGGTCAGCTTCAAGTAGCCACGTGTGCCAGAGAGGCGGGGTGTCGCCTTGTCGTAGACCGTAACGCCAACGCAGCGGCGATCTCCATCACGCCGTAGACGACCAGTCAGACCCCGAGCACGATTGCCAGGGCGAACAGGGAGATGCCGGGATAAAAGAACACGATGGCGCCAGCGACGATGCTGAGAAGCCCGCTGGCGACCCTCCAGCCGCGGCTCGGCATCTCCGCGTGGCCGATGGCGGCGAAGAGTTGTAATACACCCTGGATGATCCGTAGATGCCCAATACGAGAGCCACAATCAGGACGGTGTAGACCGGGTGGCGCAACAAGTAGAGGCCGACGACGAGGGAGAGCAGAGCCAGGAACGCCATCAGGGCTCGCTCCGGTCGGCTCAGTCCCGCCTCGGCGGCGCCGCCGTCGCCGCGACCCAGGCTTCGACCTCCTGGATCTGGTCTCGAGCGACGCCCCATTCGCCGAGGACCCCGAGTTCCAGCGCTCCTTTCAGGGATACCAGCGGAACACCGTAGTGAGTCGCAGCCCTCTCCATGACCGAGGCACGCGCGGGGTCGGGTTCTGGCCAGGCTTGCATGTCCGGCTCGCAAATGCCGTGCCATGCGTTACGCCACCACCTCACAAGCCGGCTCTCAGTCAACCGCAGGACGGGGGCGCTCCCAGCCCAGTCGGTAAACAGGCACAGCACGGACGCATGCTCTGCTCGAAAGCCCTCTCGGCCGTGCAGAGCTACAGTCCCATATCCCGCGATGAGGCCGAGCACATGCCATTGTGGCTCCAGGCATGTTTTGCGCGCCTTGCTCAGACAACGGAGAGGGCTCCAGAGGGCCCAGAACCCACATTGACAGAGCGTCCCCGGAGCCGCGGGACAGGGCGGACGGTTCAGGGCCAGGCATCTCGCTCGGTTCTCCCCAGGTTGCCAGATATAGTCCAGCGCCCACGACCCAAGCCGCCCAGACTCGAGCCGCCAGAGTCGCCAACCGATGACTGGATCAGGGGAGTGCTTCAGTGGTCGACTCCAGCCGGTATGGGCTCTTCGCTCGGCGCTTTTCGCGGCTCCGAGCTCGGTACCCGAACCGGTTCAGGCTTGGGGATAACGATCCGTTCTGTCTCAGGAGTCTCGATCCCCATCTTGATCATGGTTGTGGTGCATCGCACTCTTGACCTCAAGCGCCTCATCTGCCATCGTCCGATGATCCTTGGGCCTGGCAATCTGGCCGACTGCCGAGAATTGACTATGGTCCATGACATCATGGGGACGACTCAGGTCCAAACCCGCGAGATGGCGGCCCCTCCGAGCAGGACGGAATTTGGGTCTGTTGACGTCTCCGTGAGTATGGCTAGACTGCTGTCCGGGTTGTTGTCGGCCCGTCGGCGGCTGACGAGACAAGAACGCGTCTGCTCACCAAGCTCGTCCTAAATAAGTCGTGAACGTCCGACACACCACTCCATCTACAGAAACGTGAGGAACGCCGGAATATGGCTCCTCAGATCCGGCTCTTCGATTGTCTGCGGCGCCGTCAGACAATGACCCCGACCAACATCGGTTCCTCATCCACCTTCCGGTCGGACGACGTTCCTTTGTCGATCGGGGCCACCTTGCACAATAGTCGTCGGGACCGCACTTCGCGAGTGTCAAATGGTAGGCAATCCGATTATGCAAACTGCAGAGACCCTGTCGCCTACATCACTGCGGGCCTCAAGGGTGTCTTCGCTCTTCGGTGGATTAGACCCCTTGCAACATGCGCTGCGCGATCTCTACCAGCTCCCCGGGATGGTAGCCAGGAGCGAACACCTGCGGCTCCTCTGGGAGGGGGTTGATCCGTCCTCCCTCCGGCGGACCATCCTGGATGACCAGCTCGTTCCCGTCCTCAGGATGCTGGCCACGCCAGATCTTGTCGATGTCCCGATAGTCGTCTTGGCTGAACCGGTACAGGGTCCGGTGGACCCCCCGGTCGTTGAACTTCTTGGCTTCAGGAATGCTCTCGTTGGAGATCTTCGGGATGTTGAGCATCCTGGTGACTTCGCAACCGGTCAGCGTTTCGAGTGCCTTTGCATAGGCGACCTGGTGGACGCCACCGCGGACGAGGATGTAGCCCGTCATTGTCCGGGCGATCGGGTTGTTCACCATCTCGTACACGCGCAGCTTGCCCATGCGCGCCCCGCATTCGAGGAAAAAGTTATGCAGCATGTCCAGCACCAGGTCGCCGCTGTTGAAGACGTAGTCGCCCGTCCAGGGCTGCCCCAGCGCATTGGCCACCATGGCAGTCTGTCCGGTCGCGAGGAAATGCTCGGGATTGCCCCGGCCGGCCGCAGCGGCGAGCCGTGAATCCGGCGCCTCCCCGCGCGGGACCGCGCCTGTGAGCAGCCCGTTGATCGTTGCCGCGACGACTTCGATGTGACCCAGCTCCTCGGTAGCGATGTTGGCGACGAGGTCGTAGTAGGGCTTGAGCTTGTCCTTGCCGCGAAAGTTGAACGACTGGTACATGTAGTTCATCAGCGTGGACATCTCACCGTAGCGACCACCCAGCAGCTCCTGGACGACTTTGGCCGCCTCAGGGTCGGGGTTCTCTGCCATCGGAAGCTCGACTTGAAGACGATCGATGCGGAGAAACATTGGTCAGCCTCCAGAAATGAGGGTTGTGCGTGTCTCGTGACGGCACAGACGCGCTGACTCAGGATGTGGCTGCCACCGAGGCGGATGCGTCTGGCAAATGCGGTTCCTCCGCTATGCCGCCTGCTCGTACCGATAGTGATCAAAACCTTTCGTGTCAGGTGTGCAGTGGGCGGTCGAGAGGGGCGTCCCTCTGGACTACGTTGCCCACGAGTCCGGCGGCGAGGGCGAGCAATCCGGCAACGGCGCCGACGCCGACCGCGGCGTCTGCCCGCACAGCGTCCTGTACCGCCCAGGGGATGCCCATCCAGTTGTCAAGCCCGGCCCAGTTATCGATGGAGAAGCTGCCAGGGCCGAGCGCGCTGACACGTAGACGCTTGCCAGCATCACGACTGGGAACTCGAAGTCGCCCGCGGTGTTCCAGATGCCGCTGCGCAGATGAACGGTCAGGATCGCGCATTTGTCCGCCATGAGCAGTGACCCCCAGGGTCGTCAGGTCCGCGGAATGGTGCTCATGCGCGGGCCCGTTCGATCGCGCGTCAGATCCCTCTTCCAGTTGAAGGAGAACCCTTACGTTCCGGTTGGCGGTCAAAGGACTGCCTCGACCCTCGGTGGCGGGCGCTCTCACAATTGAAAGAGGACACCAACGTCCGGGTGCACGGCGACACCGTCGTCGACCGGAGCCAAGCTCTGGGTATGAGCACACACCCCACCATCATGGTGTGGTTCAGCGGAACTCAGGAGGCATCCCGGTCTGTGCCGGACGACGCCCTCGCCCTCCCCCGGCATAGCTGGCTTCCCGAGGCGGTACGGGCGCTGGACCGGCGGCGAGCTGAGCTGCAGGGGGCCGTCGATCCCCGACCTCGAGCGGGTATCGAGACGATCACGGGGACGACCCAGTCGGGCGGCATCCAGGCGGCGGTCACGACAATGGTGTCCGCAGCCCGGCGGGCGCACGAAGAGAGGCTGCAACGGGAAGCGATCTGGCGCCTGATCCAGCTCACCGACGGCATGATCGAGGAGATCGAGGAGCTCAATCTGCACGACGTGCCACGGGTCTCGGACAGCTGGCGGCCGCTGCTCGTCCTCCTGTGCGCGAGCTTACCCTTCCAGCTCCGAGTGAAGTTCGTCACCCGTCCCTCGCCCACCGAGTTGCTGGACGTGCTGTTCGATATCCAGCAGGCCCTTTTCGACCTCAAGAACGCCCGGGCGGCCCGACGGGCCGTCAACGGCCGAGCCCGACAGCAGCGACGCGGTGGCCGACGCCTGGCAGTGCGCCGTAGCCGAAGCCGTGCAGCCACCGAAACGCCCCAGCGGCGCAATCCCTGTACTGGAGAGCCGGCCTGACCACTGGTCAGGCCGGCACCGAAACGAGCACCACGATGCTGTGGCTATTCACCGGGAAGACCGCCCCAGAAAACGGCTCCTCCTGCCCCGGCGGCAAGATGTCGTCGGGGGAGCTGCGTGCGGTGTCGATGACCCGCAGCCAGCGCCGGCCGGGGATGACCGGGACGTCGAAGTCCAGGTCGTCGCCCTCCATGTTCATCATCGCGTGGAGGTCCGAGCCGGCCTCCTCGGCCGCGGCGATAGTGAACGCGATTACGGCTGAGCCGGGGTCGCCGAAGCCGGGTTCGCCCAGCCTGCGGCCATGCCAGGCGATGTCCGGCAGGCCGCGCGGCCCTATGGACCCCGTGAAGAAGCCCGCCTGTCGCAGCTCGGGCTGACGCAAACGGAAGGCGATCAACTCGCGGAAGAACCGAACCAGGTCCGCGTTCCGCTCGACCAGCGTCCAGTCGAGCCAGCTCAGCGGGTTGTCCTGGCAGTAGGCGTTGTTGTTACCTTGCTGCGTGCGCCGCGCCTCGTCGCCGGCCAACAGCATGGGTACGCCCTGTGACAGCAGCAGGATGGTGGCGAAGTTGCGGACCTGGCGCCGTCGCAGCGACTCCACAGCGGCGTCATCGGAAGGACCCTCGACGCCGCAGTTCCAGCTCCAGTTCGCGTCGTTGCCGTCACGATTCCCCTCGCCGTTCGCCTCGTTGTGCTTGGTGTTGTAAGAGACGAGGTCTTCCAGCGTGAACCCGTCGTGGGCTGTCACGAAGTTGATGGAGTTGATCGGCAGACGGTGGCTGGCCTGGTACAGGTCGGGGCTGCCCGCGATTCGGGTGGCGATTGCGTCGACGAGGCCACCGTCGCCTCGAACGAAGCGGCGGACGTCGTCCCGGAAGCGACCGTTCCACGTGGCCCAGCGGTGGCCGGGGAAACTGCCGACCTGGTACAGGCCCGCCGCGTCCCAGGCCTCGGCGATGACCTTGGTGTCAGCCAGTGTTTCCGACAGCTCGACCTGCCACAGCACCGGCGGGTACTCCATCGGTTTCCCGTCGATCCCTCGCGACAGGACGGAGCCCTCGTCGAAGCGAAACCCGTCCACATGGGTCTCGCGCACCCAGTACTCCAGGCAGTCGACCACGAACTTCTCGACGATCGGGTGGTTGCAGTCGAGCGTGTTGCCGGTGCCCGAGTAGTCCACGTAGCGCTCGCGGTCAGACGGGTCGAGAAAGTAGTAGACGTTGTTGGCGAAGCCCTTGAAGCTGATGGTGGGCCCGAGGTGGTTACCCTCGCCGGTGTGGTTGAAGACCACGTCCAGGATCACCTCGATCCCTGCCCGATGCAGTGCCTTCACCATGTCCCGGAACTCATCGAGATGAGCACCCTGCGCGGCGCTGACGCAGTAGCCATGGTGCGGGGCGAAGAAGCCGATCGGGCTGTAGCCCCAGTAGTTGACGAGCCGCAACCCGTCGGGCCCGATCCGTGCATTTTCCAACTCGTCGAAGGCCGCCACTGGCAGCAGCTCGACTGCCGTCACGCCGAGGTCCTGCAGATAGGGGATCCGCTCCACCACGCCGGCGAACGTGCCGGGGCGCGCGACGCCGGAGGTGGGCGACCGCGTGAAGCCGCCCACGTGCATCTCGTAGATCACGGAATCGCGCATTGGCCGTCTGAGCGGCTGGTCGCCCTCCCAGTCGTAGGCGCTGGTGTCCATCACCACGCTCCGCATCGAGGTTGCGACGTTGTCGCCGGGGCCGATGGCCGAGGCGCGATTCCACAGGCTGGTGGTGAAGCCTTGCGAGTACGGGTCGACCAGCGCCTTGTCAGGGTCGAACCGGTGACCCCGGCCGTGCAGGTCGCCGGGACCGTCCACCTGGTAGGCGTAGTTCGCGCCCCGCCGAAGCCCAGGCACGAACACGTGCCAGAAGGCGAATGTGCGGTTGGCCGCAGGGTCGAGCCGGATAATCCTTGACGGCTGCGCGCTGTCGTGGCCGTCGAACAGCAAGAGGCGAACGCCGGTGGCGTCCTCGGAGTAGATCGAGAAGTTGACGCCGCGGTCGTCAGGCCGGGCCCCCAGCGGATGGGCCACGCCAGGCTCGAGCGGGGCCGTGCCCGACTCGGGTTGCGTGATCACGCCAGCGGTTGCGTCAAGCAAGAACGACAGCCATCTGCTGATATGTCGAATATGCGGCCTCGAACGTGCTCTTGCTCACCCACTCGGGCCCCGAGATGGGATTGTTGACGAGCACGGAGGCCTCGTTGACGCCGACGACTGTCACGGCGTGCTCTACGGGGCCGGCGTACGGGACAGGACGACCATCGAAGGCGACGTAATCGTCGCGGACGGTCGTGACCCATCCGTAGGTGACCCAGGCCACCACCGGGTGGCCGTGAAGGATCGCGTCGTAGACGGCCGCGGGGGCGATCCCCTCGCCGGCACTCAGAACCTGGCCGCCGAGCGTGACCGCCGCTCGTGCAATGGTCGGGTAGTAGGTGCCGTAGCCAGTCAAGCCCGTCTCGCTTCCGTTCGGGTCGCCGACGAAGGTGATATAGGGATCGCCCCAGCGCATCGCCCCGTGGTCGAAGGTGGCCGAGCGAGTATCGACGCCGATGATGTTGATGATGACTGCATCGGTGGTCGAGATGCTCTCATGGGCAAGGGCCATTCGCAGCGAGGCCTCCTCGCAGCTGAGCTCGTAGGCCTGCTGGTACCAGGGCACTGCGAGGATGCGGGCCGGCGGCGCGTCCGGAGATGCAGGTGGTGGTGGCGCGGGCGTTGTAACAGCGTTCGGCGTAACTGAGTCGTGCGCGACGTGCGTGAGGCCCGCTACCGCAAGGACGTCGACCTGGCCGTCCTGGAGCAACACGGCCTCGAAGGCCATTGCGATAAACGCCAGGACTATGCCCGATAGGGCCCGGCATCCCACGCAATCCACGGTGCGGCAGCCCGGACTGAGGGACGACTGCCGCCCGCCATGAGCCGGACCTATCCACATGCGGGAGCCGCCGCTATGCCCCAGTGGACCGTACCGGCCAAATCTGGAGCATCTCATCGGCTCAGGACACCGATGCGTGTGTCAGGGGGCCCGGCCCTTCGCCGTCACCCAATCTTCAGATGGGCTCCTCCTCGTGCCACTCCTTCCGTCGCCTCGGCGCCCTGACCGGCGCCGTCTGGTCGCCTGCCGCGATTGCCCCAGCTTCGACCCTTACAGTCCACTAGACATTCCCACCCCACGAAAATCTTCGATTTCGCAGGGACCCGGCGTGCGACCGGCGTTCCTACCGGCCGGCGTCTGTCTCCCGCCGGCTCTGTAATTGGCAGTGGCTGAAGCTAGTCCAAACGGCAGGTGGCTTTGCGCGCGCAGCCAACTACAGTCGACAGAGTTCCTGACATGCACCTGCATGCGTTCTGGAGATCCAGCAAGCCGCGTGCCTTCCGGGCCGCTTTCACCCTCGCACTGGTGGCAACCCTTCTCAGCTGCTCCTACTCCAACCCGTGGACGCAACGAGGCACGCTGGGCACACATCGGGCAGCCAATCCTGACGAGGGCTACCTCCGAGGGGTTGGGGGCAAGCTGGTCGATTCCGCAGGACACCCCGTCAAGCTGATCGGGGTCAGCTGGTTCGGCTTCGAGACGGGCAGCTGTGCGCTCCATGGCCTCTCGGTCCGGAACTGGAAGGACATGCTGGATCAGATCAGTGGGGCGGGGTTCAACGTTCTTCGCCTCCCGTTCTCGAACCAGTTCCTCGACGATCCGACATGTGTCCCGACGGGCATCGACTACATCAAGAACCCGGACCTCAAGGGCCTCCAGGGTCTAGCGCTGCTGGACCGGATCGTCAAGGAGGCGGGACGCCGCGGCCTCAAGGTCATCCTTGATCGCCACTCGCCCACGACGGGCGTACGTGGCGATTTCTGGTACACGGAGCAGGTGCCCGAGTCGCGATGGATCGACGACTGGGTAATGCTCGCCCGCCATTACCGAGGCAATCGCGCAGTGATCGGCGCCGACCTCGCCAATGAGCCGCACGGCGCGGCCACCTGGGGAGACGGAAATCCTTCGACCGACTGGCGGTTGGCCGCCGAAGATGCAGGGAACGCCGTTCTGGCCGCAAACCCCCACTGGCTGATCCTGGTTCAGGGCATCCAGTACTACGGTGGCGACCAGTACTGGTGGGGTGGACAGCTTCGGGGCGCGACGCTGTATCCGGTACGCCTGTCGCATCCGGACAAGCTGGTCTACTCGCCTCACGACTACGGCCCTTCTGTTTCGTGGCAGGCCTGGTTCGGGGCGCGCAACTTTCCTGAGAACCTGCCCCAGGTCTGGGATCAGCACTGGGGCAACCTGGCACAGCAGGGAACGCCGCTGCTGATAGGCGAATTCAGCGGGCATTCGGTCGGCCCCGACGTTGAGGGCGTCTGGCAACGAAGTCTGATGAGCTACCTGAATCAGCGGGGAATCGGTGCGGTCTACTGGGCCTGGAACCCCGACTCCGCCGACACCGACGGCATGCTGGAGGTTGATTGGACGACGATCAACCAGCGTGAGCTGGACGTGGTGCTGGGCCGCGAGCCGGCCCCCGCAGCCACGCCGTCCGGAACTCCGACTCCCGGCCATACCTGAGCTTTGGTGCGGAGGAGCATTCCGGCGGTGTTGCGGATGCTTGCGCTTGGCGCGGGCCTGGCATGGACGGGCTGGCTGGCCGGCCGCAACCTGCTCCACTGGCTGGACTACGGCCGGTATGACCTCGGGCGAACTGATTTCACGCTCTACTACGCCTTCTCGAGGATCGGGCTGCACTATGGGTGGAGCCACCTTTACGACCTGGCTGCTCAGCGGGCCGTTTACCAATCGATGCCTGGCAGCTGGTGGTTTCCCTTGCCATACACGCCATTGATGGCGTTGCTGACAGCCCCCTTCACGGCGTTGCCGCTCTCCTCCGCCTACTGGATTTGGTCCGGCACCTTGGCGGCCGCGTTCATTGCGTGCTGGTGGCTCGCCACACCCTCGAGTCCTATCGTTCGCGCGATTTGCCTGACCGCCGGGCTCTCGCCCTACATCTCGCTGCTCGGGCTGGAGCTTGGGCAGGTAATCGTCATTGACCTCCTGGCGGTGGCCGCCGCGGTGTGGCTACTGGCCAACAACCGGCCGGTGCTGGCCGGACTTAGCCTGGTGCTGCTGGACGTCCATCCGCAGAGCTTCTTCTTGATGCCCGTCGCCCTGCTGCTGTTCGGGGCACGTCGCACGATCCTCACCTGGGCGGCCGCCAGCGGGATCCTGGTCATGGTCGCCGCCGCAGCGCTCGGTGTGCAGGGCGTCGAGCAGTACGCCCACCGACTCTTGCTGGCCGGACGATCGCCCCTGGAGTTCTACGTCTCCTTTCCGGTCGACCTGCCGCTGATGATCCACAACCGGGCGCTCAGGGTCGTCGTGATGGCGATCCTGGCGGGATTGGCGCTCTTCGTGGCATGGAGGGAGCGCAACAGACGGATCGAGATCGCGCTCGCCGCGAGCTTGATCGGCTCGGTTCTCGTGACCTCGTTCGTACACCTTGACGATCTGATGGTGCTGGTCCTTGCGGCCTGGCTCACCCTTCGCTGCCGGCTCCCGGCCGCCTACACGTGGCTGCTGGCGGCAGGTCTCGTCGTGGCGGTTGTGCTGGACGCCGGGCGCGTCAAGCAATATGGCTGGCTGCTAGTGGTGTTCGAGATCACCTGGCTGGTAATTCTGGTGGTGCTTCCATCGCTCCGAAGAATCGGAGCGGCCCAGCCCGAAGTGTCCGTCGCGGCCGCCGCCTAGCGGATGGTGGGCCCACTGGTTACGTCGACTTAGCCCATCAAGGCATCTGCGACCAGATCGATATGCCAAAGGTGATGTACAGCAAGGCCCAGACGGCTCCGGAAGGCTTGAATGCACCGAGGACCGTGAGGCCAGGCACGACCACAATGGAAAGCCCTCTGGCCATGCGGGCCAGCTTCGACTGCATGTCGCTGAAAAGCTGGTGGAACGCCGGAAGCCTTGCCTGATCGAGCCAGCCTAAAAGGAAGGGTTTCGCGTCCACGCCAGCCAACGCCAGGGCGTGGTGCCAGACGTTTGTAACAGGAACGGCGATTCCGTCCTCGTAGGCTCGGATGGCGCCTTCGCGCATCGGAAGGGAGCCGTTGCTTCGGCGTTGGATGGCCAGTGCGAAGTCAGCGCGGCTCATGCCCGTCCGGCGCCGAGCTTCTCGCATGACATGCATAATCAACGCCTCCTCGCTGCACGACTCGCTGAGACGGAGCCGAATGACTTTCATGGCGACCTTCCCCTCGACCGCGTAATGCGGCTACCCAACGAAGCGCAAAGAGGATCAGCCTAAGTCAACGTGCACCGACAAGTAAACGTCTGCCCGGGAGAGAATCCACGCCGCCTCCGAATCGACGGGCTTCGCCGGGGAGAGAATCCCGCAGTCGGCTACTGCCAAACTGACCGGCGCTGAATCTCTCCGTTGGCAGTCGCCCCGTGCTCAAACGACCGTTAGCCTGTCCGCCATGCCCCCTTGAACACAGGGACCTGACGAACGGCGTCGAGTCACGCCCGACCAGGGAGTCGAACCCGTGGAGCCCGTTGTCGAGCAGGCTGTCCTGCCGTTGATCCGCAAGCACTGGATCGTCCTGGCCAGGGGCCTGGTAGGCCCCCTGGTTGTGGGCTTCGTCCTCTCCCTTCTCATCATCGCCTTCGGCGGCGGCTTCGTCGCCCCCATTGTCCTGGCAGTGAGCGGGGTCGTGGCGGCGTGGGTGTGGCTTGGGTGGATGCGCTTTACTGTGACCGTGACCGACGAGCGGGTCATCATCAAAGAAGGCGTTCTCATCCGCAGCACGAAAGTGATCCCCCTGAGCCACGTCCAGGACGTATTGACTCGCCAGAATGTCTTGGGCCAGGTGCTCGGCTATGGGTCCGTGGAAATCGACACCGCGGGCCGGGGTGATAACGAACTGATCACCGATCTCCCCGCTCCGGTGCGGCTCCGCGAGCAGGTGTTCGCGCTCCTGGATCGCTTCCAGCGGGGCCCTGACCTCGGTCTCTGAAGGAGGGATGGAGCGGGAGAGGCACCTCCGGCACTAGTCGAGACTGCACTGTCGTCGGGGCTGGTGATTGAGGAGGTGAGCACGGGGTGTGCAATTGGTCAGAGATCTCGGTCGCCGATCGATGGAGGTGCCTCGACTCCGCAGACTATCGGGCCGGATGGACGGTAGTCATCAGCCAAGTGCACGGTTTCTGTCTCGATCGCATGGCTGAGCCAGCCGGTGTGGTGGACCGTAACGGCCAAATCTGGAGCATCTCATCGGCTCAGGACACCGGTGCGTGCGTCAGGGGGCCCGGCCCTTCGTCCTTACCCATCTTCAGATGGGCTCCTCCTCGTGCCACCCCTTATCTGTAGAGGGACCGAGATGTCAAGGGTCGGCGCCGACGTCGCGGCCTCCTGGCGTGGTCTTGGCGACGCCAGCCGGCGGGCAGGATCCGCCGGTGTACGACCGGCTCGGTCTATTTCATTGAGAGCATAGAAGGACCGGCAGCTCGTGCAAAGATCGTGGGTTGCGCGAGCGCAGAAAGCCGTACAGAGCCACATACAGGAGGCCGGTCCCAATGCCACAGGCTACACCTCGGATCCGCTACGTCGGTCTGGACGTTCACAAGGAGACGATCACGGTCGCCGTCGCAGAAGAGGCGGGACAGCCGCAAGCCTGGGGGACGATCAGCAACGACTCCCAGGCGGTGCGGCGGTTGGTTCGTCAGCTGGGCCGTGAGGGTTGCCAGCTACTCGCTATCCCCTTGACTCACCTTGAAGCTGCAGCTCGGCGCAGGCGAGGCTTGCCAGTCCGCTCCACGATCGCCTGGTAGGGGAGCGGGTCGATGCGTACGGCGTTCTC
>Ga0070699_100002149_pt1 | contig 17845 bp, 11 predicted proteins | sample KBSK1503metaG_FD_65473 | JGI IMG/M metagenome (GOLD analysis project Ga0070699, IMG submission 65473) | Corn, switchgrass and miscanthus rhizosphere microbial communities from Kellogg Biological Station, Michigan, USA - KBS K1-50-3 metaG | ecosystem: Host-associated > Plants > Roots >... | reverse complement strand
GCTAGGGAGCCAACGGCTCCCCAACCTTAGACTCAACGTCAGAACCGAGGACCGGTAACGACCAGGTCTTTGCTGAGACAGTCAACTAACAATTCATTGGCTGGTGAACCTTAGTCGAGAGTCTTGCGCGCGTGTGACCCGGTCGCTACCGCTCCCCGGGTTCTGACATTGAGTGTTGCGGCTGCTGCTAGTTGAGTTGAGTTATTGAGTTTAAGTTGAGTGATTGAGTCGAAATTAAGAGACGACACAGTGCCGGGAACCTTTGGTCGCGCTGCGTGTCTAAGATTGCAGTTCATTTTGTGCAGACTGAAATGGGGGAACCAACATGACTGCGACTACGGAAACGACGCCCAAGCCTTCTATTAACGTGACTCCACTGATCGACGTGCTACTCGTCATGCTGATCATATTCATGGTTGCGGCGCCTCTCAAACCGAGCCGTTTCGCTGCAAAGCTTCCTTCCGAACCAGATCATCAGAAGGCCGCTCCCAACCCTAAGACACTTGTAGTCACCATCGATCCTGATCGCACCCTCAAGTTGAACGGCCTTTCCGATATGGGTACGGTGGATGACACCTCCAAACTGAGCATGAAATTGGTTTCGCTTTTTCAAGAGCGGACTAAGAACCGCGTCTATCGAGACGAGTTGCTGGCCCGTTTAGATCTCCCAGAAGAGCTACGCATCGAAAGAACGGTATTCATCAAGGCGCCGCGCGGAATTCCCTATGGCGAAGTTGTCCGCGTGATGGACGGCTTAAAGGGTGCTGGTGCCGAGCCTATTGGACTACAACTGGATGATCTGAAGTAGTTATTGGACCATCATTGACCATACTAGATTCGTCTTCTGCACACTGTCGATTGCGAGGAGGACCCACCCACTACCGAGACCGTGTGAGGACTCAAATTGATCAGGTTCAAAGCACTCAATACAGTACCGCGAGCGAAGCGACCGGATGCCGCCACTCAACCACAAACCGATGTAGTTAGAGCAACGCGAGAGTTGAATGGCGGCATCCGGTCGCTACGCTCGCGGTACTGTAAACTGAGCGCTATTCCGACGCTCGTTATTTGAACGCCGAGTTCTCACACACTCTCGCTAGCGGGTGGGTCTCATGCGCTGTCACTCATGCTGCGGTTCCATGAAGTCGGTACCACCGCGCGGTAGCGACCGTGTGAAAACTCAAACTGATGCCACGGCCTTGCGCCGTGGAGATTCACGTTTGTCGCTACAAAAACAACCCCAGAAAACTCTGAAGATGCCACGGCCTTGCGCCGTAGAGAGTCACGTTTGTCGCTACAAAGGTCGTGGGAAGGGATTTAGCATGTCATGGCCGTCTGCCGTGAAGGTTACGTTAGCTGATGAGCAACTCTACTTGTTGAGCAAGAGCATCAAACATGTTCTGGGGCTGCTAGGTAGCTGCGAGCATGATCCTCCAGGCACAAGGCCGTGGCATCTCTGTCCCTCCTCCGTCCAGTCCCCGCTCAGGCTTGTCTTAGTTTGCGGAATGAGTTGTAATCAGAGTCGAGGATAAGCTTGGGAGCTTTTCTGAATGAGCAAAAGACTTTATTCGACTCTTATTATCGCTTCGGTCCTTATGCTTTTGTTTGCTGCGGGACCCGCTCGGGCTCAGCAAACAGGCGGTGGGAGCACAGTACGCGACATTGGCGGCGCCGAATTGATCTTTCGGTCGCCTGACAATCCGTCTCTTCATGACTCCTCAGCAGCGGGTCGTGGCAGCGTTGGCGGTGGAAAGGTTACGGGTAGTCGCACTCCCAGAACAGCGGCTCCACGCGGACAGGATCAGATCCTGGCCAAAGGCAATGCTGCCCGTAGCGCAGCCAAGCCGCGTTACGCAGAAGCGGAGCAGCAGTATCAACTTGCGGCGAAGATTGCTCCCAACGACGCGCGGGCTTTTGCCGGTCTGGGCAATGTCTATGTAGATCAGGGCCGTTTTACGGAAGCAGTCGATGCTTATAAGCAAGCCATTAAGATTCAGCCCGATTACAAGGCAGCTTACATGCCACTAGCGTTTTCGCTAGCCCGTCTGAACAAATATCCGGAAGCAATAGAGATCTATCAGCAGACACTGAAACTGGATCCTGCGAATCCCGAGGTCTATAACAATCTCGGGTTTGCCTATAATCACGCCGAGCGCTATCTGGAAGCGGTCGAAGTTTGCAAAGAGGCAATCAAGCTGCTAGGGGCAACAGGCGAGGCCTACAGCCAGGGCTTTCAAGAGAGAAGCGAGGTTCTCTCGCACGCTTACAAGAATCTGGGTAATGCTTACAACGGGCTGAAACGTTACGAGGATGCAGCGGAAGCGCTAAAACAAGCTACCGTGATCGAGCCTACTAACGCTGCTGCCCACTTCAATCTCGGTCTCACTCTTTACAGTGCTGGTCGCTATTCGGAAGCAATCGAGGCTTATAAACAAGTTATCAAACTAAGACCCACCCTGGCGCAGGCCCACTTCAATCTCGGTCTCACTTACTACGCGATACACGATCAAACTGGGGCGATGGCAGAATATGATTCGCTCAAGAGTATCAACGCCGATCTCGCAAATCAGCTCTATAACTCGATCAAGAAGCAATAGGCAGCTGATCGTTGAATTCTAAGCAGCGCTGGACCGCGTGGTACTTGAATGTCACTCACCGGTAAACTAAATCACTCAAACTCAGAACCTCATGGGTAAGGAAGGTGCTTTTTCGTTGCCCGAATAAAAAGCGGCAGGCCACTCAGCCTGCCGCAAATTATCGTCCTTTAATTGAGAGTTGTTCTACGCCGACGCTCGGCCCTTATGAAACCGCGTGTTTGACTGCCTTCTTGGTGCCGCGGCCAAAATGCTTACCGGCCTTCCCCATGTGTTTTCCAAAATGTTTACCGCCGCGAACTACCCGGCCATGTTTCACGTTGCGGCCCATCGCTGTACCGGCTCGACCGACCTCTTTTCCGCTTTCTTTCATGTTACCCTTAGAACTATTAGGGTTCTCTTGAGCATTTGCGCTTAGCGGAGCGAGAACAAGGAATATTGCCATCGCCGCAAGCGTGATCAAGTGCATTGCATTTCGTTTCATAGTCGACTCCTTTCCCGTAGCTTTATACCAGAATGCTTTCAGAAGTGTGTAGCCCAGCACACAGATCGATGTTGAGGCCATTATTCAGATCAGGACACGACCAAAAAAACTACCGACTTGCCTACCTCTACAATCTCATTGAGAATGTTGCCATATGACGAATTCAAATGCTCAAGCTCTTGATCTATTGGCGATAGCGCATCAAACGATGATTGATGCGGGGTTTGTACCGGATCAGCCCCAACCGGTTTTGGATGAACTGAAAGCCATCGCATCAAGAACTCAATCTACACTAACGGACAACTCGACGCGCGATCTACGCGCAGTGTTATGGTCGTCGATTGACGATAGTAAATCTCGCGATCTTGATCAAGTGGAACACGCAGAGAGTATGCCGAATGGTGATGTTCGTCTGAGGGTTGGTATTGCCGACGTAGACGCTCTCGTTCACAAAGACTCGAAGATTGATGCACACGCAGCAGAAAATGCGACTTCTGTCTACACTGGTGTAAAGACGTTCTCCATGCTGCCGGAGAAGTTATCAACGGACATGACTTCGCTGGTCGATAACGCGGACCGGTCGTCGATTGTCATTGAAGTGGTCCTGACAAAGGACGGAACAGTGAAAGCTAGTGATATATACCGCGCGACCGTCCATAACTATGCCAAACTCTCGTACGAAGCAGTCGGCAACTGGCTCGATGAAAAGGGTGAAGTACCTCCGGCAGTTGCCAGCGTCCCGGGGATGGAAGCACAGATCCGATTGCAATTGGAAACCTCGGCACGGCTCCTCGAATTGAGAAAACAAAACGGCGCGCTTGAATTGCAGACAATTCAAGTCACGCCAGTAGTGAACAACACGGGGCAAGTAACAGACCTCGCCGTTACCGAACAAAACAGCGCGCGTGACATCATCGAGAATTTCATGATCGCGGCAAATGTAGCGATGGCGCAATTTCTTGAAGCAAGAGGCGTGATGTCGTTGCGACGAGTGGTCCGCACTCCGGAACAATGGCCGCGGATTGTCGAAATAGCGCGCTCGCTCGGCGAGCGATTGCCCGATAATCCCGACTCTCGTGCGCTTGCAGATTTCCTCACGCGTCGCAAAGTCGCCGATCCAGTTCATTTCCCAGATCTTTCGCTTTCGATTGTGAAACTGCTGGGCCCTGGCGAATATGCCGTTCAGGACCCGGGTTCGCCGGGTGAAGGTCATTTTGGCTTGGCCGTGCATGACTACACACATGCAACAGCACCCAACCGTCGTTTTGCCGATCTGGTCACGCAGCGTCTCGTAAAGGCAGTTCTGGCGAATGCTCCGGCACCTTACGATGGTAAGGACTTGAGTGTCATCGCGTCACACTGCACTGAGCGCGAGGATGCGGCGCGAAAAGTCGAGCGAAAGATGAGGAAAGTAGCTGCCGCAGTCTTGCTGCAAAACCGAACCGGGGAAGACTTCGATGCGATTGCGACGGGAGTCACGCCAAAAGGAACGTTTGCGCGGCTATTGAAGCCTCCGGTGGAAGGCCGCATTGTGCAGGCCGAACATGGATTGCGCGTCGGCGATAGAGTCCGTGTGAAATTGCTGTCGACCGATCCTCGCCGTGGCTTTATCGATTTGCGGGCCATCGGGAATCGATAGCATCAAATGTCTGTGCTTTAGCTCGTCGTTATCATGTCATGGACTCTTCTTGGGTAGTCATCGACAAGCTATCAAGCATATCGGACATTTGCAACTGGGCTCGCCGCTGTCGCATCTGATAGTATGTCAGCCCGACAGTTACCTTTTTCCAAGCCATTTCCCCCGACCAAGTGCGTAAATGTATGAAGTATTTTAGAGTTCACCTCGCTCTGTTTTTCGTTGCCCTCGCGGTGTTCTTCGCTGTCATCTTCCTTTACAGCAAGACCAGCCGCGGTCAATCGCAGGATGCGGGGAAGCCTGGCGTTAAGCAGATACTGAAGCCCATTGCCGCTGACAACGACAAGCGCGGCGCGGATGCTGCTAAGGTTGAGCACGATTCTGCGGGGTTTGGCGTGGCTGCCTCTCGCAATTCGGTGCTGCGCACCGAACTCAGTTGGACGTTTGGCGGCAAACAGCAGCATGGTTGGTATTTGTATACGCCGCTCATTAACCAACTACTTGACAGCGAGTACGACACTGGTTCGGATAATTTCGCCTCAGCGCTTTCACGCTGGCAGAAGAAATCGGGTCTAACTTCCACCGGCGTGCTCGATGAAGAGGCGCTATATGCAATGGTCTCTGAATGGCAGGGCAGGCGGCTTAAGGGGTACAGTTACGCGCGTCCTGATGAGCTTGTGACGGCGCCCCCGTCCGACTTCTATGATCCGTCACGTCCAGATGAACTCCGCCAGGTCGAGCGCGAGACGTATGCTGCCTACAAGCGCATGGTCGCGGCCGCGTCCGGCGATCCGGCTCTTCACCTTATTTGCGGCGCTGGCGGCGAACTTGCGCCCGCCGAGAAGTATCTTAAGATCGTCTCGTCTTTCCGTTCGCATGAGTATCAGGAGCGGCTGCGCAGGCAATCGCCCAATGTAGGCCGCGCCGGACTCGCCATCAACAGTCCGCATTTTACGGGTCGGGCCCTCGATCTCTATGTGGGCGGAGAACCAGTCGAAACGAACGACTCCAACCGCGCTCTGCAGATCCAGACACCTGTCTACCAATGGCTCGTTCGCAACGCCGAACGCTTCGGCTTCCAACCTTACTACTATGAGCCGTGGCACTGGGAGTACACGGGCACTCACCAGTAGTGATGCACAAGCGGACGTATGCGGGTTTCGTAAAGTTTTCGGACTGCATTCATTGTGCCCTCTGAGAGCGGAGGGAGATCACTTGCGAAAATGTTTTCTTCTACTTGTGAAGGTCGTTTCGCTCCGGGGATTGCACATGTGACAGCGTCAAACATCAATATCCATCGCAGAGCAAACTGAGCTATCGTCATTCCTTCCGGCACCAGGGCGCGCAGTTCTTCTACTGCTTGCAAGCCGGTTGGATAATCAACGCCAGAAAACGTTTCGCCTCTGTCAAACGATTCGCCGTGACGGTTAAACTGGCGGTGATCGTTTTCTGAGAATTGAGTCTGCACTGTCATCTTTCCGCTCAGCATGCCCGACGATAGCGGGACACGAGCAAGAATTCCAACCTTACGTTTTTTCGCCATATCGAAAAAAATCTCGGCCGGGCGTTGTCTGAAGATATTGAAAATGACCTGAACACTTTGGACATTAGGATACTCAAGCGCTTTCATACCTTCCTCGACCTTTTCCACGCTCACACCGTAATTCCGAATTTTCCCCTGCTCAATCAAGTCGTCAAGCGCACCGAACAATTCAGGATAGTAATAGATTTCCGTAGGTGGGCAGTGAAGCTGTACTAAATCAAGTGTATCGGTTTCCAGATTCAGCAGGCTGCGTTCAATGAAGCCGGTAATGTTCGCAGCTGTGTAACCGCTGGCCACGTGCGGATTCAAGCGACGTCCGGCTTTTGTGGCGATGATGATCTCCCCTTTGCGGTCGCGCTTCAACTGGGCCAAAAGGCGTTCACTGCGCCCATCACCATAAACGTCGGCTGTGTCGAAGAAATTCACGCCAAGATCAACTGCGCGATTGAGAGCGGCGAGCGATTCTTTGTCTGCCACATCGCCCCAAGCGCTGCCGATCGCCCAAGTGCCGAAACTAATAGTCGAAACCCTCAACCCCGTTCGTCCGAGTTCTCGATATTTCATCCTGTTTTGAATTGCCTCCTTTGACCACTCAAAAACAGTGTCCCGATATGCTTTTAGCTTGTCGTTATCATGCGATGGAGTCTTCTTGGATACTCGTCGACAAGCTAAAGCATAATCTTAACCACCCGATCTTACGAGTTGCTACCCACCCATTCGGCTGATGTGCGGCCTGTAGTTGCTGTGGCAATCTTCATTCATAACGTTGTACAGGAAAATGGAGGATTGCATGGAAACAAGAAATGCGGAAACAAATAATCCGCTCGTAACGCTCTCACGACAAATTGCGCAGGCCGTGGAGCGAGTCAGCCCCTCAATAGTCGCGGTAGACGCACGCCCTCGCGTGCGAACTAGTGGCGTTATCTGGCGACCCGATGTGGTTGTGTCCACGAACCACACAATCAGGCGTAATGAAGAGATCACGGTTGCCCTACACGACGGGCAACAGATAAAAGCGACCGTAGCAGGCCGCGACACGGGGACCGACCTTGCGGTATTGCGTATCGAAAAGAATGAAGGAGCAATCACTACTGCAGAGCTTGCGGATGCGTCAACACTCAGAGTGGGCAATCTGGTTCTCGCCGCTGGACGTACCGATCCTGAGCATGGAGTAACCGCAGGGTTAGGCATTGTGGCCTTCGTGAGAGACAAGTGGCGCACGTGGCGGGGCGGCGAAATAGATCGCTTGATTAGAACAGACATCTCTATCTTCATTGGATACTCCGGCGGCGCATTGTTAAATACTGAAGGGCAGGTTTTGGGAATCAACACGACAGGTCTCGCGCGCGGTGCAGGTCTAACGATTCCGGTTTCAACGGTCAACCGCATCGTTGATCAGTTGCTCCAACACGGTCGAGTCGCCCGTCCATATCTAGGGGTCGGAATGCATCCGGTAGCATTGCCTGATAAGCTGCGCGAGAAGTTCAACCTGCCTACCGCGACCGGATTGATGATGCTTTCTGTTGAAGCGGATGCTCCGGCAGACAAAGCCGGCGTCACGATCGGAGACCTAATGCTTGCGCTCGACAACACACCTACAGCAGACACGGACAATGTGCAAACAATACTCGGGGGCAGGGAAGTCGGAGATGTTGTCAGGGCGAAGTTCTTGCGGGGCGGCACAGTCATAGAAGTGGAAATCACTTTGGGAGAGCGACCCGCAAAGAACAGGTAAGCAATGCAGCCAGCGGGCAAAGAGGGGTCGGAGACAGAGTAGTGACGAGTGTGTTCATCATCGCTGCTTCAGATGTCGTACGCGCCGGGCTCGAATCGCTCGTATCAGGAGAGGCAGATTTCACAATCGTGGGCAGTGCGGTTGAGTTGCCGGATTTCGCGGCGCAGGGAGCTGAAGGCGGTTCACCCGACGTCGTGATATTCGACGTGGAGAGGCGCCGAGACGCATCCGCGGAGGCGGTGCGTCACCTGATTGAAACTGGTCATGAGGGTCACACCACACCCGCATTGGTCGTTATCGGTGCGGAACGGGAGGAGTGGCTAATGGAAGCGTTGCGCGCCGGAATCGTGCGCGCAACGCTGCCGCATGAGGCTTCGAGTGGCGAGATCATCGCCGCTGTCGCAGCAGTTTCAGCTGGATTGATCGCAATCGATGCTGAGACCTTTGCCGCAATGCTTTCATCGTCGACATCAATCGCTGATGACTTGGCCAATGCTCAAGCTGCCGAGGAGCGAATGTCGTCAGTCGAAACGCTAGTCGATGCGCTCACGGCGCGCGAACGGGAAGTGCTGGAGATGCTCGCCGAAGGACTCTCGAACAAAGAGATCGCATGGCGCATGAGAATTTCAGAACATACTGTCAAGTTTCATGTCGCTTCGGTCTTCGCGAAATTAGGTGCTTCGACACGCACCGAAGCTGTCATGCATGGCATCAGGCAAGGTCTGATCATGATTTGAGGAGGGATTATATGGAATCAGCAAGCATGCAAACGGGAATCACACCGCCCGCGCGTGCGACGGTGAGTTCAGAAGGTGTTGACAATAGTTTCGACGACGAAGAACTACTGGACGCATACTCGCAAGCGGTCATGAGTGCCGCCGGACGTGTGAGTCCCTCGGTAGTCAATATCGATGTACGGCAACGAGCCAGAACTGAGCGAGCTAATAGTCGTCGCCGGATGAGAGAAGGCGAAGGCAGCGGTTCGGGTTTCGTCTTCACTCCCGACGGCTTCATCCTGACTAATAGCCACGTCGTCCACGGAGCGGACAGAATCGAAGTTACACTCAACGATGGTCGGCGCTCGGAAGCCGCGCTCATCGGCGACGACCCCGACACCGATCTGGCCGTAATTCGTATTACTGCTCCGGATCTGGTGCCCGCGCCACTCGGTATATCGCAGAAGGTCAAGGTCGGACAGCTAGTCGTGGCCATCGGCAACCCTTACGGCTTTCAATGCACTGTGACCGCCGGGGTCGTGAGCGCTTTGGGACGTAGTTTGCGCTCCCGCTCTGGGCGATTGATGGACGATGTAATTCAAACCGATGCCGCACTTAATCCCGGAAATTCAGGCGGACCACTCATCACATCTCGCGGTGAAGTCATTGGCGTAAACACGGCGATGATTCTTCCCGCCCAGGGTTTGTGCTTTGCTACTTCGATTGACACAGCGAAGTTTGTTGCGGCGCGTCTAATCCGCGACGGTCGCGTGGTCAGAAGTTTCATTGGAGTTGCAGGACAGAATGTACCGCTGCCGCGCCGTCTCGTGCGCTATTACAACCTGCCCGCTGAGAGTGCAGTACTTATTGTTTCGTTTGAGCCAGACAGTCCTGCCAAGAGAGCTGGATTGCGGGAAGGCGACCTCGTGATCTCGTTTGATGGAACCACGGTGGCGGGCATTGACGACCTTCATAAGCTCTTGACTGACGAGCGCCTTAATCGCCTGGTTCCGGTAACGATAATCCGGCGCACGGAAAAACTGACGCTAAAAATCGCGCCTTCTGAAAACCGTGGGGCAAGGTCGTGACGGCTCAACGTCTCAGCAGGTAAAGGTTCATCGTTCGACTTCGGTTTTCACTCCATACATGTCTCATACATGTCTCGTGTTGACAGGCTTTGATATCAGGTATATAAGGACTGCAAAGCCTAGAGCTACGGAAGTCTCGCTTCCGCCTTGCGTACTGCCGCTTTCGTTGTTTACCTAGGCCGGAAAATCATCTGCTGGCAACCGCCTGGAATTAACCTTGTCATCGTTGCGGAGTCGATACTTAGCGATTGAGATTATTAAAGCTATCGTGAGCGTTTCGTCATTCGCATCGGGATTAAATGCCGAACTCAATACCCCCAAGAGTGCGGCGATGAGCATTAAAATGAAATTCTTAACTATTGGCCTTTGCGTTGTGTTTCTTGCGTTTGGAATCAGTCAATCCATCAGGGCCCAGGATTCTGTGGCTCGTGCCCGTGCTCTTACGGCTGAGAGGAGCGATCGGGAACAAGATGGTCTGAACGGGCCCGTACGCAGACTGCGAGTCGAGACGGCAAAGCTCCTGGTCAAGGGCGGTAAAGCCGTTGAGTCATCACCCGCGCTTCGCGAGTTGACCACTTATGATCCAAAAGGAAAAAAGCTTGATTCGGTAGCCTACCCTGTAGAAGGGAGTACCGTTCCAGGCAAGGAGGAATACCAATACGACGATAAGGGCAACATCGTAGAAATGACGTTGCGGGCCGGTGATGGTTCTGTTCTAAGCAAAGAAAAATATGAATACGAATTTGACGAATTTGGGAATTGGAAAAAGATGACGAGCGCTGTAGCGGTATATGAGAATGGCCGTCTTGGGTATGAACCCACAGAGGTCACCTATCGCACTATTACCTACTACTATGCCCAGTCGGTGGCGAAGTTGACGGGTGCTTCAGTTATCGGCCCGACTCCAGGCGCAGCGAACACTACCAATGACAAAAACCTATCTAAGCCCGCCACACTTGAGCCACCGCCAAAATCGAATGAGGTAAAGAACACCCCGTCTCCGAAGGATGAGATACGAGTCAGTACGCCTGTTGAGACGTCGCCAAGCAAGACTGCGAAGGATGAGATACGAGTCAGTACGCCTGTTGAGGCGTCGCCAAGCAAGACTGCTCCGAAGGATGAGATACGAGTCAGTACGCCTGTTGAGACGTCGCCAAGCAAGACTGAAAAGGTAGAGACGCCTGCCGTCGCGTTGGGAGGCGCAACGCCCAAAGAGGATCGAAAGTTACCCGCGATCCATGTCGGCGAGGAGACGTTGCGGAGAGCCGCCCTTGAACTCCCTGAACCTGAATATCCGAAAGCGGCCACGATGGCCCGTGTGCAGGGGAGAGTTGAAATCCAGTTAGGTATCGACGAAAAGGGAATGGTAGTTAATGCGCACGCTGTCTCCGGAAGCCCCTTGCTTTTTCAAGCGGCTGAGAACGCGGCGCGAAAAGCTCGATTCTCACCGCGCGTGTTATCGAGTGAACCTGCTACCGCATTTGGCGTAATCACCTACGAATTTGCACTTCCACCAGAGCCAAAGTCGAGCGCAGCGGAGATGTCGTCGACGTCAGTTAGCCAACCAACAACAGTTGCGGAACGTGTGGCGACAGAAAAACCTCTCGGCGAAAAACCTCCCGCCGCTCCGTCGAAGCCGTTGGCCTCTGCCAGCTCCTTTGAAAAAGGAATGGCGAGTCTTGGATCAGCAAAATATTCGGAGGCGGTGGAGTTTTTCAAACAAGCTATAGTGCTCGATCCTAAGGACGCTATCTCATATTCGAAATTGGGCAGCGCTTATTCAGGCCTGAAGGAACACAAGGAAGCGATAATGGCCTTCAAACAGGCAATTCGCATGGAGCGAGCCTTCGTAGACGTAGAGGCTTACTATCGGATGGGGGACGCCTATATCTCACTGGGTGAACACGAGGCTGCCATCGAACCGTTAAAACGGGCGCTCTATGGAATTAGAGCCCAGCAGCTAGATCCGCAATCGCACAAGCCTGGCCCTGGTTCTCCGACCCTGTTGCAGATTCATTACGATCTCGGACTTGCCTACTATGGTACTGGGTCTTTTAGGAAGGCGAGCAATGAATTTGAGGAAGCCGTTCACATCGACCAGGATTCTGCGCAGGCGCACTATGGTCTGGGACTATCTTATTTTGGGATTGGCGATAAGGGCTCAGCTGCAAAAGAGGAGCAGATCCTAAGGAAGCTCAAATCACCCTTGGCTGATAAATTAATGAGCCTGTTGCTGGTGCCTGCCTCTCAAAGAAACAAAATCTTCTGAACCGAATCCGTAGCATTTTGTGGATTTGCTTCAGATTGCCTTGGGCGACTGGATCAACCCTCCAGTCGCCCTTTTTATCTTGAGTCAAATGGATGGCGTTCTACGTTGAATGCAGCTAAAATAATCGCGCTGCTTCCCAGAAGTCGTTCGGACTAAGAGGGCGCATTTCGTTGCGCACAAACTCCCATGAATATCCCCTCGGGCACCCGTCTTGGCCGCTATGAAGTTCTCTCAAAGTTGGGTGCAGGCGCGATGGGCGAGGTTTACCTGGCCCACGATTCCAATTTAAGTCGCACCGTAGCACTAAAAGTTCTGCCTTACGAACTAGCTTCCGATGAGGGTCGCATGCTTCGCTTCGCCCAGGAAGCCAGGGCCATCTCTGCTCTTAACCATCCGAACATCATCACTATCCATGAAGTAAATCATGTCGACTCGACGCATTTTATCGCTGTCGAGTTTGTAAAAGGTGTAACGCTTAGGAAGCGCCTGGCGCAGAAGAAGCTTGCAGTCCAGGAGATTATCGAAATCGCTGAACAGGTTGCGGGTGCTTTAGCGGCTGCGCACGAAAAGGGCATCGTGCACCGTGATCTAAAACCCGAAAACATCATGATCCGTCCTGACGGCTATGTGAAGGTCCTTGACTTCGGCATCGCCAAGCTTTCAGAGCAAGCTGCGGTTCCGATAAGTACTCAAGTCATATCGGGCGGCGGCGAAGGTACGAACGCAGGGGCATTGCTTGGCACACCGAGTTACATGTCTCCTGAGCAATGTAGAGGTGCCGAGGATCTTGACGCACGCAGCGATATTTGGAGTCTGGGGGTAGTGCTTTTTGAAATGGTAACAGGACGCGTTCCTTTCAAGGCAGAAGACTTCGGCCAATTAATCGTGCTTCTCGCTGGCTCAAATGATCCGCCGCTCGAGTTGTTGAACGGAAAAGTGCCAATCGGCTTGGAACGAGTTATTAGCAAGGCGCTTCAAAAGAAGCGCAGAGCCCGATATCAAACTGCCAGCGAACTGGCGCGCAACCTTAGAGATGTCAAATTGGAACTGGAGTTTGAGTCAAAACTTAGAACGTCTAAGCATCCCGGTGACCGCCTAACGGGATTTGGGCTTTCGAATAGCAGGGAGAGCCCGTCTGAGGCAGCAGGAACCGAGCACCCTACACTTCAGATAACTGCACCGCAGACAACGCCTGAAGCGGGTTCGAACAATTTGTCACTTCTCCTTAATCCACTTATTGGACGCGACGCAGACGTAATCGCCATAAAGAAGCTACTTCTAAGCGAAGATGTGCGTTTGGTAACCCTCACCGGCCCGGGAGGCACCGGAAAGAGTAGTCTCAGTTTGCGAGTCGCCCGGGAACTTCTTCCCGAATTTCCACAAGGAGTCTTTTTTGTTCCTCTTGCCACCATCAGCGATCCTATCCTTGTTCCGTCCACTATCGCTCAGATTCTGGGTGTCAAAGAAGCACGCGGTGTTTCGCTCGTCGATAGTATCAAGGGCTTTTTCCGAGGGCGGCGAATGCTCCTTGTGCTCGACAATTTTGAACAGGTGATTGCGGCGGCACCGGCGCTGACAGAAGTGCTCACGGCTTCTGCTCAGCTGCAATTACTGGTGACAAGCCGTGCGGCTCTACATGTTCGCGGTGAGCACGAGTTCCCAGTTTCGCCATTATCCCTTCCGGATCTTAAGCGTCTACCGCCTCTCGAAGAATTGGGCAAGTACTCCTCGGTGACCCTGTTTGTAAGCAGGGCACAGGCGCTCCAACCTGACTTCTTGCTGAACGAAGCAAACGCCCATGCGGTGGCTGAGATTTGCTTCAAGTTGGATGGCCTTCCTCTGGCAATTGAACTGGCAGCGGCTAGAATCAGACTGCTCCCACCTACGGCTATGATAAAGCGAATGGAGAGCAGATTGAAGGTGTTGACAGGAGGAGCGCGCGACCTGCCAGAGCGTCAACAAACCATGCGTGGCGCAATCGCATGGAGCTACGAGCTTCTGGATAAGCATGAGAAAACCCTTTTCAATCGACTGTCAGTCTTTGTGGGGGGGTGTAGCCTCGACGATGCTGAGGCGATCTGCAATTCAGCGGGCCCACTGGAGATCGATTTCCTGGACGGAGTGACTTCTCTGGTGGATAAAAGCCTCTTGCGGCAGAAAGAACAGGAGGGGGCTGAGGGCCGGTTCTCAATGCTGGAGACTATAAGGGAGTTTGGACTAGAGCAGTTGACGCAAAGCGGTGAGGCAGAGGCTGTCAGCAAAGCGCATCTCAGTTTCTATTTGAAATTGGCTGAAGAGGCCGAATCGAAATTAACGGGCTCAGCCCAGGCATCATGGTTTGAGCGCCTCGACAAAGAGCACGACAATTTCCGAGCAGGTCTCAACTACAGCAAGGCGAGCGGTAAGCTGGAATCCGGCCTGCGTCTTGGCGGAGCCTTATGGCGGTTTTGGGATGTCCGCGGATACGTGACGGAAGGCCGCGGAGTTTTGGACGAACTCGTATGCCTTGCTCAAGGTGTCAACATACCCGCAACTGTTCGCGCGAAGGCACTGAATGGCGCAGGTGTTCTGGCCGGCAATCAGGGAGACTATGACCGTCAAACGGCGATTCTTGAAGAGAGCTTGAAGCTGTACAAAGAGCTGGATGACAAGCCTGGAATAGCACAATCAATCAATAATCTCGGTAGCATAGCTTACTCGCAGGGTGATTACGCGCGCGCTGAAGCACTATATACCGAAAGCCTGAGTCTTCGACGGGAGATAGGAGATTCCTGGGGCATCGCAAGTTCGCTGAACAATCTGGGGGGCGTTGCTTTCTCACAAGGTGACTATAAGCGAGCACTTTCTCTCCATACTGAAAGCTTGAATCTAAGAAGAGAGCTCGGCGACAAACGAGGCATTAGTATGTCGTTGAATAACATGGGGGAGGTTGCACAGGAGCAAGAGGACTACCGCAGAGCGGCCGTCTTGTATGCGGAAAGCTTGTCCATTAGAAAAGAACTCGGTGATCGGTTCTTCATCGTGAGCTCGCTTCATAACTTGGCTGAAGTAGCCTGTAGCCGTAAAAATTATGAGCGTGGGGCGCGGCTCTTCGGAGCAGCGGAGGCGCTGCGTGAGATTATTGGCGCGCCGCTTCCTAATGCCAAACGCCCAAACTTTGACCGCTACAGAGAAGAGGCCCGCGATGCCCTGGGGCGCGCGGATCTTAAAGCTGCATGGACCGAAGGACGTCTGATGTCGTTGGACCAGGCGATTGAATACGCGCTGAAACAGGATAGTCTATCGGATTACGTTCTGCCCTGAACGATTCAGCTGAGCATTTCCAGCCAAAGCGTCTACTCTTTGGAGTGCGGTGACAAGGCCCGCACTCCAAGGAGAATATTCCAGCCATACTCACCCGCAAATCCGTCGGTTAAAACACGGCGATCTTCAGTTGTCGCAACGCAACATGCTGCGGTGAAGCAGAATCCTTTGCCTCCACAGTAAAGATCGTCACGCCTCTGTCAGTGGGTTTTCCACTAATGACCCCGGTTGTTGGATTAAGTGACAATCCTAAAGGCAGTGTACCTTCGGAGACTCGCCAGGAGTATGGCCCAAGACCTCCAATTACCTGCAGCGTCGCCGAGTAGGAACGGCTCTTCAGCCCGGTAGGCAGAGAATTCATGACGCTGGTGATGACCAGGGTCAGCGGGGATTTCTTGCTTCCGGCCCGCGCATCGACGCTGTTTACACCATGTGCGACCAGCACGGGAGAGATTCCCTTGGAGACATCAAAAGTGATGTTGTCTCGCCGGTCCGGGTCCACCACACGAACGGTAAGTCTTGCTTGTTCCCCGGGCGCCAGAATTACTGTGGCATTTGTCTTCGTCGGGTCAGTGATTCCCGTGGCCGTTAAATCTGAAGGGCTGGTAAACACGGGATTTGTAATGTTTGCGATTACCAGTGTCTGCCGCTGGAAGCCTAGAGTACAACCTCGCGATACCCCGGGCATATTCGTCTTCGAGAGGATTAGTTGGACCTTAAAGCCATCCGGAGCTGCTATGTTCTGTAGCAATTTAACCGAATAGGAAGTTGCTGTGTTGCCATCGTTCTGAACTGTCCAGGTGGCATCTGAGATCGAGGCGTTGGAGAGATCCTGATTTGCAAGATCCTGATTTGCAAGATCCTGGTTGGCGATGTCGACATTAGAAATGTCCTGGTTAGAAATGTCCTGGTCAGCAATGTCGGGGTTCGAGATATCCTGATTGGAGAGATCCTGATTCGCAAGATCCTGGTTAGAGAGATCCTGATTGGAAATATCCTGACTGAGGATCGTCGGCAGAGTGGTAATGTCGGGATTGTAAAGTTCAGTCACGGCAATATCACCGCCGCCATTGGGATCGTTTATCAGGTCAGGGCTCGTTCGATCGGGATTGAGAATAACCGAACCCAACAGGCCGTTTGTCACGAGGGTCCCACCAGGCGATGAAATCTCCGCCACGTTTATCACCACCATCGCCCGGCGATCAGTGGAAGTCACAAAAACTATCCGGGAAACGGTCGAGCGTGGTCCAATGGTTACGTCAAGTGTTGTGGTTGCCGCTCCGAACTGTTCAAACGATGCTTGTCCGCCAGCAGGTTGTGGCGCCGCGATCGTCAAACGAAAACTCTTCGTCAGCGTGGTAGAATTCTGCAGGAAAATTGAGAATGCACGTTGTAATAAAACGGACTGGCCGTTGACCACGACTGTCCCCAGAGATTTGGTGTTGCCGGCCGAGCCAACAAACAGGCCGTCAGTAATTCGCGAGGTGTAGATATTCTGATTGCGGCTGCCCGTGAAAACAGAGTTGCAAGGCGCGACGGTTTGAGAAGGATCAAAGATGCTAGCTCCTGTGTTAGCGCCAGTAGGAGTATATTTTGACCAATCAGGAGGGGCGCCGAGCGGTGGGCGCACATCGCGGTTGTCGGTCCAGGTTGCATGGAATACGATGGCATTCGACACGGAAGTATTGAAAGCCCAGCCACCGTCTGCTGTGGGCACAAACGTCGCAGCGCCCACATCGATGTAATCTCCGATGAAAGCCTTAGTCCCGATACCGAACATTGGGAAATTTGGAGGATTTACCTGTAACTGCTCAATGACGTTAGAGCCTGGTCGGCTCCCGAAGACGTATTGCGACACGCGTTCAGAAGGAGTGAAGGTCAATGGTACAGCAGGAGAGCTAACATCGGCGCGAGAGGCCCGAAGGTCGATTGTGTGTCGACGAAGGAGAGGTGGAGAGCCAATCGGAGCTGCGGGCGCTGCGTCCATGATGAAATCTGTGAATACGTTTTCCGGGTGACCAGCTGCCAGATCTCCGCGTGGGTCGCGAGTTTCCTGGTAGAAGCCATTACCAAGAGGTGTAAAGATGCCGATCGTCTGATCGTCGCGCAAGTCATAGAAGACGATTATAAGTTTCCCGGCAGCGAAACTCATGGCAGGCATTATCTGGTGTCCACGCGCCGGCGATGGATCAACTGTAGCCGGTGGTGTCCAACTAACACCATCGTTCGACGTCGTTGCGACGATGCGGGCATCACCTCCTGGTCCAACACCCCTCTGTGCCCACGCAAGGTACACGAGCCCATTTCCATCTACGGCCATCGTTGGGAATCCGTTCGTTCGAAACGAGATGGATGTGCTCGCCTGATCGAAGGGAGTAATGGGCGCCACGACCGCGCCTTTTGTAAACGATTTGCCTCCATCGACAGATTTGGCAAACACGATTGCGTTGGGATCGTTGACGATGGCAAACTGACGC
>Ga0070699_100002147_pt1 | contig 17849 bp, 10 predicted proteins | sample KBSK1503metaG_FD_65473 | JGI IMG/M metagenome (GOLD analysis project Ga0070699, IMG submission 65473) | Corn, switchgrass and miscanthus rhizosphere microbial communities from Kellogg Biological Station, Michigan, USA - KBS K1-50-3 metaG | ecosystem: Host-associated > Plants > Roots >... | reverse complement strand
CAGCCAGAAGATGGTGCTCGAGCTGCTGCTGTCGGACGTTCCCGAGACGTCGTACACGCGCAACTCGGAGCTCGATCAGTGGGCAAAGAACCTTGCGATCGGCAAGCCGCGCTTCAAGTCGCGGCATCAGCCTCCTCAGGATCTGTCGCATCCGGCGATCGCGGTGAATCTCGACGCCTGCATCCAGTGCGGGCGCTGCGTCCGCGCCTGCCGCGAGGAGCAGGTGAACGACGTCATCGGCTACGCCTTCCGCGGCGGCGAGGCGAAGATCGTGTTCGATCTCGACGATCCAATGGGTAATTCCACCTGCGTCGCCTGCGGCGAGTGTGTGCAGGCGTGCCCGACCGGCGCGCTCATGCCGGCCCGCGACGTTGGCCTGACGGTGCCCGACAGACAGGTGGAGTCGGTCTGCCCATACTGCGGCGTCGGCTGCCAGCTCACCTACCACATCAAGGGGAATACGATTCTCCACGTGCAGGGCAAGGACGGCCCGGCAAACTCGAGCCGGCTGTGCGTCAAGGGCCGGTACGGCTTTGACTACGTGCAGCATAAGCATCGCCTCACCACGCCGCTGATCCGCAAAGCTGGCGTGAAGAAGCACAAGGACTTCACCGTCGATCCGGACAATTGGCACACGATGTTCCGGGAGGCGACCTGGGACGAGGCGCTGGCGTTTGCCGCGAAGAGCCTGCGGGACATCCGCGATACGCACGGCAAGCGATCGCTCGCCGGTTTCGGTTCGGCCAAAGGCACGAACGAGGAAGCCTACCTGTTCCAGAAGTTGGTCCGCACCGGATTCGGATCGAACAACGTCGATCACTGCACCCGCCTGTGCCACGCCTCGAGCGTCGCGGCGCTGATGGAGGGGATCAACTCCGGAGCCGTGTCGAACCAGGTGCGCGACGTGGTGCAGTCCGAGGTCATCTTCGTGATCGGCGCGAACCCCACGATGAATCACCCCGTCGCCGCGACATGGATCAAGAACGCCGCGAAAGCCGGAGCCAAGTTGATCGTGGCGGATCCGCGCCGCTCCGACCTCGCGCGGCATGCGACCTACTACCTGCAGTTCAACCCCGATACCGACGTTGCGCTGCTCAACGCGATGCTTCACGTGATCGTCGACGAGGGGCTCGCCAACGAGGCTTTCATCCGCGACCGCACCTCGGGATATGAAGCCCTCGCCGAGAACGTCAAGGCGTTCTGTCCGGAAACGATGGCGCCGATCTGCGGCATCGATGCCGGGACGATCCGCGCGGTCGCGCGGCTGTACGCGACGTCAAAGGCCTCGATCATCATGTGGGGGATGGGCATCTCCCAGCACGTGCACGGCACCGACAATGCGCGGTGCCTGATCGCGCTGGCGCTGTCCACTGGTCAGATCGGGAAGCCCGGTTCCGGGCTGCATCCGCTTCGCGGGCAGAACAACGTGCAGGGTGCATCCGACGTGGGGCTGATTCCGATGTTCTACCCCGACTATCAGCGCGTGGCCACGCCGGAGGCGAAGCAGCGCTTCGAGAAACTGTGGGGCATGGAGCTCGACCCCGAGCCCGGTCTCACGGTCGTCGAAATCATCAACGCCGCCAAGAAGCACGAGGTCCGCGGGATGTACGTCATGGGCGAAAACCCGGCGATGTCCGATCCCGACGTCGACCACGCCCGCGAGGCCCTCGCCTCGCTCGATCACCTGGTCGTGCAGGACATCTTCCTGACCGAGACGGCCTATCTGGCCGACGTGGTGCTGCCGGCGACCGCATGGCCGGAGAAGATCGGCACCGTCACGAACACCGATCGCATGGTGCAGCTCGGTCGCAAGGCCATCGAGCCGCCCGGCGAGGCCCGCCCCGATCTCTGGATCATCAACGAGCTGGCGCGCGGCATGGGCCTGGACTGGCATTACTCGCATCCGCGCCAGGTGTTCGACGAGATGCGCACGTGCATGGACTCGATCGCCGGTATCACGTGGGATCGCCTCGAACGCGAGTCCTCGGTGACCTATCCATGCGAAAAGGAAGGCGATCCTGGCCAGCCGACCGTGTTCGTGACGACTTTCCCGACCCCCACGGGGCGCGGCCGGTTCGTGCCCGCGGATATCATCCACGCCGCCGAGCGTCCAGACGAGCAGTACCCGATGGTGCTCATCACCGGACGTCAACTCGAACACTGGCATACCGGCTCGATGACACGGCGCGCGTCGGTGCTCGACAACATCGAGCCGGAGCCGGTCGTCTCGATACATCCGCTCGATCTCGCGCGGGTCGGAGTCGAGCCGGGTGAGACGATCACGATCGAGTCGCGGCGCGGGAAGATCTCGCTCTACGCGCGCGCCGACGACGGGATGCCGCGCGGCTCGGTGTTCGTGCCGTTCTGCTTTTACGAGGCGGCCGCGAACATGCTGACCAATCCCGTGCTCGATCCGGTCGGGAAGATCCCCGAGTTCAAGTACTGTGCGGTCCGGCTGTCGAAAGGCGGGCCGACGCCGATACATTCGAGCTTCGGCGGAGGAACCCTGCTGACGGAAACGTCGCTCGGACAGTAGCCGGCCTCGCGCCCGTCTGCGCGACAAGCAGCCATATTCCGATCGGCAACGGTTATACTTTCGGGTCGAAATTCACCGTGATCAACGCCGGCATGCTCTACACGGCCAAAGCCGCGGCGCTGGGCGTGCGACGCGCGTCATGCGCGCCGCGGCTCTTATCGATCCCGGCTTTCCGCTCCAGACTACGGAGGACAGTATGTTAGAGACCGCAGCCCGCCCCGCCGATGCCAATGCAGCCGAAGTCGAGCGGAAGCTGACGGATGGCTTTCACCTCGTCATCGATGCCCTCACGCTCAACGGCGTCAACACGATCTACGGCGTGCCTGGCATCCCGATCACGGATTTCGGCCGTCTGGCACAGGCCGCAGGCGTGCGCGTGATCTCGTTCCGGCATGAGCAGCACGCCGGCAACGCAGCCGCCATTGCCGGCTTCCTGACGAAAAAGCCCGGCATTTGCCTCACGGTGTCAGCGCCCGGCTTTCTCAACGGTCTGACTGCGCTGGCCAATGCCACGACCAACTGCTTTCCGATGATCCTGATCAGCGGTTCGTCCGAGCGCGAGATCATCGACCTGCAGCAGGGCGACTACGAAGAGATGGACCAACTGGCCATCGCCAAGCCCCTTTGCAAGGCGGCCTTCCGCGTGCTGCATGCCGCAGACATCGGCATCGGCGTGGCGCGCGCGATCCGGGCAGCTGTTTCAGGGCGCCCGGGCGGCGTCTATCTGGATCTGCCGGCCAAGCTTTTCTCTCAGGTCATGGACGCGGACGCGGGCGCCAAGTCACTCGTCAAGGTCATCGACCCGGCGCCGGCCCAGCTTCCCGCTCCGGCCGCTGTCGCGCGTGCGCTCGATCTCCTGAAGGGTGCCAAGCGCCCCCTGATTATTCTCGGCAAAGGCGCGGCATACGCGCACGCCGACGACGAGATTCGCACCCTGGTCGAAAAAAGCGGCATACCGTTCCTGCCGATGAGCATGGCCAAGGGGCTTTTGCCGGACACGCATCCGCAGTGCGCCGGCGCGGCGCGCTCCACCGTGCTGAAGGACTCCGATGTCGTGATGCTGATCGGCGCGCGCCTCAACTGGCTGTTGTCGCACGGCAAGGGCAAGACCTGGGGTGAGCTGGGATCGAAGAAATTCATCCAGATCGACATCGAGCCCAAGGAGATGGACAGCAACGTCGAGATCGTCGCACCCGTGGTGGGCGATATCGGCTCGTGTGTGTCGGCGCTTCTCGACGGCATCGACGGCACGTGGCCGGCCCCGCCGGCCGACTGGACCAACGCCGTCAAGGCGAAGAAGGAAGAGAACATCGCCAAGATGGCGCCGAGGCTGACGAAGAATTCGGCGCCGATGGACTTCCACAGTGCGCTCGGTGCACTGCGCACCGTCATCAAAGAGCGGCCGGATGCCATCCTCGTCAACGAAGGCGCCAACACCCTCGATCTCGCGCGCGGTGTCATCGACATGTATCAACCGCGCAAACGCCTGGACGTCGGCACCTGGGGCGTCATGGGCATCGGAATGGGCTTTGCCGTCGCGGCCGCCGTCGAGACCGGGAAACCTGTGCTCGCGGTCGAAGGCGACAGCGCCTTCGGGTTCTCCGGCATGGAAGTGGAAACGATTTGCCGGTACAACCTGCCGGTCTGCATCGTCGTCTTCAACAACAACGGCATCTATCGCGGGACCGACGTCAATCCCACCGGCGGTTCGGACGTTGCGACTACCGTCTTCGTCAAGGATGCGCGCTACGACAAGATGATTGAAGCCTTCGGCGGCGTCGGCGTTCATGTGACCACACCGGACGAGCTGAGCCGAGCCGTGAACCAGGCCATGGACTCCGGCAGGCCGACCCTCATCAACGCGGTGATCGACCCAGCGGCCGGCACCGAGAGCGGCAGCATCGGCAAACTCAACCCTCAAAGCGTGGTTCGCAAGAAGTAACCACGCACATCGTTTTCAGAGGACCGCATGGATGGGCGACGCGAGCAGGCGTCGCCCTGTCTGGTGCGCCCGAGGACCAACATGACCGACAACAAAACCGAAGTCCGCCGAATTCTCGACAAAGTCAAGGCCGAAGGCCGCACCTCGCTCACCGCGCCCGAGGGCAAGATCGTATGTGATGCCTGCGGCATCACCGTTCCCAAGGAAGGCCTCGCGACGTCGGCCGCGGAAGCGGCGACGATCGCCGCCGGCATGGGCTTTCCTGTCGTGCTCAAGATCGTGTCACCGGAGATCCTGCACAAGACCGAGGCCGGGGGCGTGCTGGTCGGCGTGAACAGCGCCGAGGAAGTCGAAAAGGGCTTCGCCACCATCATGGCCAGCGCCAGGAAATACAACGCCACGGCCAACCTGCTCGGTGTCCAGGTACAGCAGATGCTCACCGGCGGTCAGGAAGTCATCATCGGAGCGGTGACCGATCCGGTGTTCGGCAAGCTGGTCGCCTTCGGTCTGGGCGGCGTGCTCGTGGAGGTGCTCAAGGACATCACGTTCCGTCTTGCGCCCGCGACCCGGGACGATGCCCTGTCGATGCTCGACGGCATCGCCGCCGCGGAGATCCTCAAAGGCGTGCGCGGGTCGGATCCGGTCAATCGCGACGCGCTTGCCCGGATGATCCAGAACGTGTCGCAGCTCATCGCCGATTTTCCGGAAATCGCGGAGATGGACTTGAACCCCGTCTTCGCGAGCACGAACGGCGCGGTCGCGGCCGACGTCCGGATCGTCGTCAATTTCTCGCCGGCCCCGGCGCGGTTCCGTCCGAAGCACGAGGACATCGTGCGCGACATGAACCGCATCATGAAGCCGAAGGCGGTTGCCGTCATCGGCGCCTCGTCAGAGGCGGGAAAGATTGGCAACTCGGTCATGAAGAACCTGATCAACGGCGGGTACAAAGGGCAGATCTACCCGATTAACCCGTCCGCCGACGAGATCATGGGGCTGAAAGCCTATAAGAGCGTTAAGGATGTTCCCGGCGACATCGATGTCGCCGTCTTCGCGATCCCGGCGAAGTTCGTGGCGTCAGCGATAGCCGAGTGCGGCGAGAAGAAGATTCCCGGCGCCGTCCTCATTCCGTCAGGATTTGCCGAGACCGGCAACCTCGTGGGACAGCAGGAGATCGTCGACGTGGGACGCAAGTACGGCGTCCGTCTGATGGGGCCGAACATCTACGGGTTTTACTACACGTGGAGCAACCTCTGCGCGACGTTCTGCACGGCGTACGACGTGAAGGGCAACGCGGCGCTGTCGTCGCAGTCGGGCGGCATCGGGATGGCGATCATCGGCTTCTCCCGCTCCGCGAAGATGGGCGTCTCGGCCATCGTGGGTCTGGGCAACAAAGCGGATATCGACGAGGACGACCTGCTGACCTTCTTCGAGCAGGACGACAACACATCGATCATCGTGCAGCACTGTGAGGATCTGAAGGACGGCCGCGCCTTTGCCGAAGTCGCCAGACGCGTCTCCAAGAAGAAGCCGGTCGTCATGCTCAAGGCGGGGCGCACGTCGCTGGGCTCCAAGGCGGCCAGTTCGCACACCGGCGCGCTCGCCGGCAACGACAAGATCTACGACGATGTGCTCCGGCAGTCGGGCGTCATTCGCGCGCGGTCGCTGCGCGAGATGCTCGAGTTCGCCCGCGCGCTTCCCATCCTGCCGACGCCCACGGGCGACAACATCGTGATCATCACGGGCGCTGGCGGGTCGGGCGTGCTGCTGTCCGACGCGGTCGTGGACAACGGTCTGTCGCTCATGGCCTTTCCCCCGGACCTCGATGCCGCGTTCAAGAAGTTCATCCCGCCGTTCGGCGCTTCGGGTAACCCGGTCGACATCACCGGCGGCGAGCCGCCGAAGACCTATCAGAACACCGTCCGGCTCGGTCTCGAAGATCCGCGGATCCATTCGCTCATCCTCGGTTACTGGCACACCATCGTCACGCCGCCGATGGTCTTCGCGAAGCTGCTGGCAGAGATCGTCGAGGAATTGCGGGCGAAGGGTATCAATAAACCGGTGGTCGTCTCGCTGGCGGGCGATGTCGAGGTCGAAGAGGCATCTGAGTATCTCTTCGCCCATCGGATTCCGGCCTACCCCTACTCGACCGAGATCCCGGTCGATGTGCTCGGCGCCAAGTACAAGTGGGCGCGCGGCGCCGGACTGATCTGATGCGCCGCCAGAGCGCGTCACATCGATTGACCTGTCCCTACTGGATCTTGAACGGGCGCTTTCCGCCGCCTCAGGAATACGTCCACGAATGGGTTGATTTCTGGTCATTCCCGCAGACACGACATGAGGCGTCGACGCCTACCCGAATCAGCTCCTCGAGTCTGCCTCCAGACTGAAAGCGTACGGCCGCGCTCATTCGCAAGCTGATGATGGAACGCGGCCTCCCGGTTCCGCCGGAGAATCGCAACATCCTCTCCATCTGCGTCGTCGCGCTCTGCCAGTAGTGGTCGCGGCCGCGGCGCGCTCGCCTCTCGATCGCGGCAACGTGCCCCAGGGGAATCGAGGTGCGTCCACAGCCCGCAGCCCCGGCAGGCCGGACCGCTTGCCGACGGCCGGCATGACGGTATTCGCCGGACGCTTACGATCCTGACGCCAATCCCCGCCACGCACGAGCGCTAATCACACACCCTTTCTCACCATTTCACTGGCACATCGCTTGAGCACTGCCGTGGCAGGCCGCAGATCCCCGCCGGGTGCCGAGGCGCAAGTGCCCGGTGCTTTGACTCGTTGACGGGCGGCGTTCACGCACGGTCCGTCTTGCGGACCGGAAGGGCTCGTGATGTCGCTCATAGGTCACCTCCAACCGCGCTGTGTATTGACGCTGATCGCGGTTACGCTGGCGCTGACCCCCGCGATGGTCTTCGCACAGGATTTCGTCACCCCATCACCTGTTGCCTCGCACCTCTTCGACCTCGTCCAAGTCCCCGTTGTGGCAACCGCGTCGACGGTCCCGCACCCGGCGCCCGCGCCGACGAGTTCCGGTCGCGGGGTCCTGGTTCCGTTGTATGTGTCGTTTGCCGCGCTGCAAGCGCTCGATGCGCATTCGACACTGCGCGGCATTCGCGGCGGCGCCGTCGAGCGGAACCCGATGCTGCACTCGATCGCCAAGACACCGGCCGCGCTCTTCGCCGTCAAAGCCGGCGTCGCCGCGTCGACCATCGTCCTCGCCGACAAGGTTCGTGGCCGCAGCCGCGTGGGAGCGATCGTCCTCATGGCCGGCTTGAATTCGCTTTACGCAACTGTCGTCGCGCACAACTACGCGGCCGTCCGATAGCCGCACGCTTCGCCCGTGCGGAGCTCCGCCGCGTTCAATCACTGCACTTGTAAAATTGCTTGGAGTCAGTAAGGGCGGAGCTACGCGGGCGTATCCGACGTGGGCATGCGATCTCGCCGCATGTGGAGGCGGGGATCGCGATGGAGGGCGATCCCGCATAAGACGGCAAACAGGGCAGCGTTGCCGGGCATCTGCAGGCTGAATTCGACCGTCGTCTGAACCGCGATCGCGACAAGCCCCATCACCGCACCCAGACGAATCCAATAGCTCGAGCCGGACGAGGCGCGAAACTGGCGCCTCACGTCGACCGCAAACGCGAGGATCGCACCTGCGATCGGAATTCCCAGCAGCAACCCACCCTCGGCAGCAAGCTGCAGATAATCGTTGTGGGCTTCGCGCAGATGGAACTCGGGCATGCTGGTCTGGTAGAACAGCGTGGCAACTCCGTAGGTATTCAGGCCCGTCCCCGTCAGCCAGAAATCGCGCGCGATCGCGAACGTATCGCGCCAAATCGGCAGCCGATCATTCACCGTGTTGGCATTGGCAGTACTGAATCGCGCCGCGATCGTGTCGGCGCCCGCCCACGCAACAACCAGCAACGTGAGAGACGCGAGGTAGACCACCGCAGCGATCCGTGTCGATCCCGACGGCAGCCGGCGGATGGCCCACCAGCTGACGATTGCGACCGACACCGCGAACGCAAGGATCCCCGATCGCGACATCGTCATGACGAGCGAGAGCGCCATCACCGTCGCCGCCGCCGCGAGCAGCAGCGTTCGACTTGCTTCCGGCGACGACAACCAGATGACACGTCGACGCCAATCGGGCTGGACGCCCTTCGTCGCCCGCGTCACCAATGCGCACAGCAGTCCAAACGAGAGCGGCAGGGCCATCAGCATCCAGCCGGCGAAGTGGTTCTTGTTCACGAACGGACCGAAGGGAACCCCTGGCATCAGCGGCGTCCAGAAGCCGTAGATTTTTCCGGCGTACAGCGGCGCCTGTATGATGGCGACGAGCGCCATCACCACGCCCAGAACGGCGATGACTCCCGCCAGCCATCGCGGCCCTGTTAACGAGACGGTTCTCGCGACGCCAAGGGTCATCAGTCCGAACGCGACAAACAACGCCAGCGCTGTCAGCGTCGCCGTCGGCGCGATCGATATCGCGTGCCGAGACGCAAGGCCGGTCGAAAACAGGACATCGAGCTGTGAGACGAGGCCGCTGGCGCGAGGTGACACGACGGCGAGCGCATCGAGAGGGATCGGCGTCAGCTGCAACAACACGGCGACGGCAATCATCGCCAGCCACAGCGCGACCGGTACGGACGTCAGGCGCGGAGACGCCGAAGGAAGGAAGAACAAGCCGAGGACACCGCAGGCAACGGCGGCAACCGCCAACGGCCAGAACGCCCACGGATAGTTCGCACCGAAGGCGAGCGCGCCCCAACCCAGGGTCCCCACCTGGAGGACCATCAGGAGGCGTGTGGCTAGGTCTCGCCGTCGCACGATTCGGCCAAGGTCCGCGTCACATGATGAGATCGCGGGGAACGAAGCGTCGGCGGCCCGGCGTTGCTCCAGCTTCGACGAGCTCGTCGAGCGCAGCCAGGTCGACGGCAGGCACGGAGGGCGTTCCACCGGCGAACTCGAGTGGGATCAGCCACCCGCGCCAATTGCAGTCAGGGCACTTGAACAGACGATCGGCGCGAATCCGCCTGCGCGCGCGCTCCAGGAAGGATCGCGGCCTCGAACGGTGCAACCCGGAGGAATGACACCGGGGGCAGAACTGCTCGATGATGGAGACGGACTTCTGATGCTCAAGCGACGGCTGCCATGCCTCCGTTTCCATGATGGCGCCGGCGGCGGGGCCCGCCGCGGACCCGAACTCAGGAATCAGGTTCTTGATCCCATCGAGAACCGACTGTGTGCGGCCGCGAACGGCGTCGTCTTGGATTTGTGCGATACCGGCGAGCATGTCCGCCGTTGGCGTCGTACGGCTCGTGACTCGCAGCACCTTATCGACCATCGACGGGCCGACCGTTTCGTTGCTCCCGACCAGTTCCTCGTACATCTTTTCGCCGGGACGCAGTCCGATGAATTTGATGGAGATGTCTTCGTCGGGAACGAGACCCGACAACCGGATCACGTCTCGCGCCATGTCGACGAGCTTCACCTGCTCGCCCATTTCGAGGACGTATGTGACGCCGTGTTCGGCCTGCGCCGCGGCGTGCAGCACCAGCTGTACCGCCTCGGGAATCAGCATGAAGAACCGTCGCATCTCGGGATGCGTGACCGTCACCGGACCGCCATTGCGGACCTGCTCGACGAAGCGCGGGATCACGCTGCCGTTGCTGCCGAGCACGTTGCCGAATCGCACGGTTGCGAACGACGTTCCGCTGCCAACCGCCTGCGCCTGCAGGACGAGCTCGGCCAGACGCTTGGAGGCCCCCATCACGTTCGTCGGGTTGACCGCCTTGTCGGTGGAAATGAAGATGAAGCGATCGACGCCGTGCGTCTCGGCGAGCTCGGTCAGTATCCGTGTGCCCCGCACGTTGTTCTTGATGGCTTCGCACGGATTCTCTTCCATGAGCGGGACGTGCTTGTGTGCCGCGGCGTGGAAGACGATGTCGGGTTGATATCGCTGCAAGACAGCTGACACGCGCTGAGCGTCGGTGATGTCGCCGATCACGGGATGCACACCGCAACCCGGCTGCTGATCGTCGAGTTCCATCCGGATCGCGTGCAGGCTGTTTTCGTAGCGCTCGAACATGATCAGCGCCGCCGGTTCGAGCTTGGCGATTTGGCGGCACAGTTCCGATCCAATCGAGCCGCCGGCACCGGTGACCATCACCCGACGCCCGTCAATCAACTGTTTCAACCGACGCGAGTCGAGGCCGACTGGCGAACGCGCGAGCAGGTCGTCGACGGCAAGACTGCGAATGTGCGCGATCCTGATGTTCCCGTCGATGAGGTCGCGAAGCGCCGGCAGCGTCTTGATTGGAACCGGGAACGGCTGAAGCGAGCGCAGAATGCCGCGAATCTGCGATGCATCGGCGCCGGGAATCGCGATCAACACTTCGTCCGGTTTGTACCGCGCGAGGACGCGAGGCAGGTCGCTGCGTGTGCCGAGCACGGGGATCCCGTGGATCCGCCGCCCGACCTTCGCGGTGTCATCGTCGACAAAGCCGATCGGCTGATAGCCGTGCTCGGGGTTCGCCTTCATGTCTCGGACCACCAGCTCCCCGGCCGCTCCTGCCCCGAAGACCAGGATTCGCCGGCCGGCGTGGCCGGTGGACAACTCCCGCTGGAATCGCCGAATCAGCCGAATGCCGCCGAGCCCGACGATGGTCAGGAGCGCGTCCATCACGAGGACCGAGCGCGGGTATAGCGGCGGGCCCAGCGGGCTCATCATCAAGGCCCCGAACACGGCGGAGCTGATCGCGACCGCTGACACGAGGGCTCTGAGGTCGTAGATGCTCGTATAGCGCCAGAGGCTTTCGTGCAATCGGAACCGGACGAATGTAACCGCGCGAACGACCACGAGCCACGGCAGCACCTGCCACCATGCCCGAAGAGCCCACTCGGGCTCCTGGCCATCGAACCGAAGCGCAAGAGCAATCCTGCTCGCGGCGACGACAATGAGGAGCTGCCCCGCGATCGAGAGACAGCGTCTAAGCGGCAGGAGGGAAAAACTGAATTCGCGGGTCATGTTTTCACCCGACGGCAACACAGCCGGGGGTCCGGGCATTCGCGCGGCATTCTTCGACGCTGGCGATGACCCGGCCCTGTTCCTCTTCAGTGAGCGAAGAACCGCTCGGCAGGCAGAGGCCCTTTTCGAAGAGCTCCTCAGCCACGGCGCCGCCGGTGATATCGCACCGCTCGAATGCCGGCTGCAGGTGCATCGGCTTCCACACCGGCCGCGACTCGATGTCGTGACGTTCGAGATGCTGCCGAATCTGCTCGCGGCTGACGCCGAAGAGCGACGGCTCCACGGTCATGCAGGTCAACCAGCAATTCGAACGACCGTAGTCTGCCTCTGGCATGAACGCGATACCGGGCCACGCCGCAAGCGCAATCCGGTACGACTCGTTGACCAGGCGTCGCCTCGCCAATTTCTCGGGAAGGGTCTGCAGCTGCCCGCGACCGAGTGCGGCCAGAAGATTGCTCATCCGATAGTTGAACCCCACCTCGTCATGTTGATAGTGGGGCGCTGGCTGGCGCGCCTGGGCGGACAAGTGGCGAACACGGTCCGCCAGGTCACGGTTGTGCGACACCAGCATGCCGCCGCCGCTCGTCGTGATGATCTTGTTGCCATTGAAGGAAAACGCGGCACAGGCGCCAAACGCACCGGCGCTGCGACCGTGATAGATCGCACCGAGCGCTTCGGCGGCGTCTTCGACGATCGGTACATCGTGGCGCCGGCACACAGCTTCGATACGGTCGTAATCCGCGCACTGGCCGTATAAGTCCACTGTGACCACCGCCGAGACGCGTGTACCGTTCCGGGCGCTCGTCGTGAGCTTCTCGTCCAGCAGGTCGGGGTCGATGGTCCAGGTGTCACGCGAGACGTCGACGAAGAGCGGCGTCGCGCCCACGTAGGCGATGGCGTTCGCCGTGGCAGCGAAGGTCAGCGTCGATGTGATCACCCGATCGCCACGACCGACGCCAAGTGCCAGCAGCGCAAGATGCAGGGCGGCGGTCCCAGTCGAGAGCGCCACGGCATGCGGCACCCCGACCTCGCCGGCGAATTCGCACTCGAACGCATCGAGGTCAGGTCCCTGGGGAGCAATCCAGTTGGAGTCGAAGGCGGCGAGGAGCAGGCGGCGCTCCAACTCCCCCACATGCGGTGGCGACAGATAAATGCGCTTCATTGAACGTTCAGACGCCGGTCAGCGCACCAGGATTACCGGATCGGACGTGCGGGAATGCCGACGACGGTGACACCTGGCGGCACGTCCCGCGTTACCACGGCGCCGCCCCCGACAATGGCTCCGGCGCCAATCGAGATCCGGGGGAGCACGACAGCGCCGATCCCGATCAACGCACCGGCGCCAATCGAGGCCTCGCCGCCGATGTGCACGCCGGGAGCGATATGCGCGTAATCGCCGACGATGCTGTGGTGGTCGATCGTGGAAGCGGTATTGAGAATAATCCCGCGCCCAAGGCGGCTTCCCGTGATGACGGCCGTTCTCGCGCAAAGCACGCTGCCGTCGCCCGGCTGGACGTCTTCGCTGACGATTGACGAGGGGTGCCGCGCCGTCACGAAGATTTCGCCGGTGCTCGCCAGCGCGCACATGATCCGGGCGCGCTTCTCGTTGTCGCCGATGGCGACCACCACGGCGTCATGCGGGAACTCCGACAGTTGGGCGACGGTGCCCAACAGCGGCTGATCCGATCTCAGAGACAGTTGCGGATTCGTTCGATCGTCGACATACCCGATGGCCCGGATGCACTCACCGCAGCGACCGGCCGCCAGCAGAATGTCGGCCACCACCTGACCGTGTCCTCCAGCGCCGACAATGACGACATTCATGCCGAAGGGGTCCCCATGAATTCCCGTGCCGTGGCGTGCCCAGGCTCGTTGACGTGCTTCCGCGCGAGGACATCACGCACCGTGCGCGCGAGAATCGTGACATCCAATCGCAACGAACAGGCGTCCACGTACTCGATGTCGAGCGCGAACTTCTGCTCCCACGTCAGCGCATTGCGGCCACCGACTTGCGCAAGGCCGGTGATCCCTGGGCGCACGGCATGTCGGCGCGCCTGTTCCTTCGTATAGCGATCGAGATACCGCATCAACAGCGGGCGCGGTCCCACCAGGCTCATCTCACCTCTCACCACGTTCCACAGTTCCGGCAGTTCGTCGAGACTGGTAGAGCGCAAGATACGACCGAGCCTGGTGAGGCGATCGGCATCTGCCAGCAGGTTGCCGGTCGCGTCATGCGCATCGCGCATCGTGCGGAATTTCAGCAGCGTAAATGGATTGCCGTTCAGCCCCGGCCTTCGCTGCCGGAACAGAACAGGCCGACCCACGTCCAGGCGTACGACTCCGGCGATTGCGAGCAGCAATGGAGCAGACGCGAGCAATGCCAGAACGGCGAGGATCAGGTCTCCGCTCCTCTTCCCGATCGACATGTAGACGCGAGGCATGTCAGCTGGCGATCCTGGCGGTCGGCCGCTGCCGCTGCTCAATCAGCGTTTGGTAGGCGCGCACCTGCTGCGCCACGAAGATCCGGCGGTCGAACCGTTGTCGACCAGCCAGCGCATTCCTGCCGAATTCGCTGTGCACCTCGGGACAGGAGGCCAGCTCCGAAATCGCGCGCGCGATCCGTGAGGGCGCACAGTCGGCCAGTACGAAGCCGTCCACACCCTGCCGAACCACGTCGCGACAGCCGCGAGTGGATGCGGTAATGACCGGGACCCCCATCGCAAGGGCTTCCATGAGACAGACCGGCATCCCTTCGCGCTGACTGGGCAGGACCGCAACATCGCTGATCGCGAGCAACGTGTCAGTGTCGTTCCGCCATCCAACATCGACCACTCGATCCGAGCGAACCAGCTCGTCGTGTTCAGTGGGCGTGAGGCCGGTCGGGTGCAGGGGATCTGTGCTCCCGACGAGCAGCAGCCGAATCCGAGCATGCGAACGGGCGGCTTCGAGAAACCCCTTCGACACGGCGTCAAAGCCCTTGAAGGCGGTGAACCGGCCGACAAAGGTCACGACGAAATCAGCCTCGCCAAAACCAAGCCGAGCGCGAAGCGCCGCCCGCGCGTCCGCCGTGAAACGCGATGGGCTGAAGCGGTGCAGATCGCATCCGACTCCGAAGCCGGACTGGCGCGTCACCCGTGACGCGCCGGCAGCTCGTGCGAGCGCACGCCGATCGTCGTCGGTGAGCACCCAGGCGTGCGTAAGGCGGCGGGCCGACCATGCCTCCACGGTACGCATCACCGGCCGCTTCCACCCCGATGCCACGGGGAACCTGAGGCCATGAAATGTGCCGACGGTGACAGGCCATGCTCGCGTGCGTGCCAAGGCAGTTGTAAAGATCGCGGCGGAGAAGTGCGCGTGAACGAGCGCAGGCCGCAGCTCATGAACGATGTGCCTGATGCGCAGGGCCGTTGCCCAGTGCGCGCACACGTCGGTACTCCTGGGCATCGCCACTGGATGGAACGCGACACGCTCGGCAGCGAATGCATCTGACCCGCCCCACAGCGCGCGAGTATCGCAAATGCAGTGTGCCTCGACTCCCAGGCGCTCAACTTCGCGTGCGACTTCGCTGAGAAAGGCACCGTAGCTCGTGATGTTCGGTGCGATCAGCAGCAGCGGACCGGCGCTCGCGAACCGGGGCATGCTAGACATCGGCCTGAGTCGTACAGACCCGCACGTCGGCCGAGCCGCGGAGCCATTCGTCGGTGGCATCGCGAACGTGCCGATAGAAACGGCGACGGCGTTCGCCCAGCACGTTGGCGTGAAACTCCTTCGCTTTGGCGTAGTCCCTCTGCGCCATCTTTTGCCGACGATTCGGATGCGTCAGCATTTCCGTTATCGCCAGTGCAAGCCCTCCTTCGTCGCCGGGGGCGACGAGGCGATCGGCTTCGAGCAGCTCCGGGATCCCGCCGACGCTCGAGCCAATGCAGGCCACGCCGCGCGCCATGGCTTCGATCATCGCCCTGGGTAGTCCTTCCGCCCGCGAGGGCAGGACAAAGAGATCGGATTCGTCCAGGCGCTGGCGCACGCCGTCCTCGCCCAGGATGCCAGTGAAAATGACTCGCTCCGCGATACCCAGCGCGGCCGCTTGTCGCGCAAGCGCCTCGCGGTAGGCGCCGTCACCGACAACGACCAGCTCGATATCGTGTCCGTCCCGAACCGCGCGCGCGAGGGCGCCAATCAGCACATCGGTGCCCTTGTACAGTCGATCGAGGGATGCAACCGTGATGACGCTGAAGCGATGGTTCCGCTTCCGCCCGTTGGTCGGCGAAAGAGTCTCCCCTGCTCGATGACTGTCGCCGCCGTGGCTACCGGGCTCCGCCAGCGGAAAGCCATGCTCGCCGCCTATCTCGACGTCCGAGACGCCGACTTCGAGCCGGTGGCAGGGATAGCGAGACTGGAGAACCCGTTCGGTCACGTACGACACGCCGCAAGCGCCCGCGCACTGTGTGGCTTGGACGTAACTGAAGTACTTCCGAACGAGCGGCCGTAGCGGATGGTTGATAACGCCCGGCGCGAAGACGTCGTGCGGGTCACATACGACCTCCACGCCGTACGGACGCTCCTGGCGATGAAGGTGCCAATGCACGCAGGTGGCGAGGGCCGAGCTGACGCGAAGAATGACGGCGTCGTTTCCATCAACCGCACGGCGCACTGATGACAGAATGCCGATTGCGTTGCGAAGACACTCCCAGGCGCCAATGTAATGCGGAACGGCCAGCACCGTCGCGCCGTCGCCATCGACCCGCTGCACGTCCGGACCGACTGCGTCGACATCGCGAACTCTCGCCAGGATCCTGACGGCGTCGAAGACGTCGAGATAGCGTCGCCAGAACCTGTACGAGAACTGTGCCGGGGTCCAGACTCTCCCGTCCGGGGTGCGTAGCAGTCGTTGCTCGATCGTGACGACTACAGTCATGGGCGACTGACCACGACCATGCGCCGGCCTGACAACAGGAGGAGAAACGGCATCATGCCGTTCTGGGCGACGAGGAACAAGAGGTTGTCGGTGTCGGAGACAACCATCGTGACGCACAGGCTCACCAGCAGCGGCAGCAGCAGCACCCGCGTGTCTTTCTCATGCAGTTCGGACGCGAAGAGCCGCACGCGCCTCACCAGCCATCCCAGCACGACATAGCTGAGAGGCACCGCGAGAGGCCCGAAGTTGATCAGCGCTTCTCCCGCCAGGCCATAGACACGCAACGACTCAAAGCTGCCCAACGCGTGCGACCCGGGCCCGAACTGAAAGTCGGTGCCGATCTCGATCTTGCCCGCGATCCGATCGGGCCAGACGAACCGAGGCACCAGAAGGGCTGCCGCTCCGAGATATGTTCTCCCCCAGGCAAACGCGGCATCCGACGGCGCCACGCTTCGGTAGAGGAGATAGGCCTGAACGTCACTGCGGGCAAGATCGCCCAGCAGCGTCGACTCAATCGGTCGGCGTGTCTTGTCCTCGAGCTCCGTGATCACCGCGCGTCCCTGGAGCATGTCGATGACCCCGCGGCCGGAGCCCTTGTAGAGCCCGTAGACGTACATGAACACGATGAGGAAGGCGATGCCGGCCAGCAGCACGCGCCTGGGGAGCGCTCTGAGCCACAAATGCATGACGCCCCCCGCCCAGAACATCGACCAGACGATCGTGCTTCTGCTCCCTCGGAGTCCGCCGAAGAAGAATCTGAGTGCGAGAAAGAGCAGCATGACACCCAGGACGACGAGGAGAGATCGCGTCCGGCGGGAGTCAGCGCCATACATCACGAACCCGATGAGCGCGAGCGCGGGAAAACTCTCGGAGACCAGGAACAGGACTCCCATGTTGCGAAAGGCTTCCCGTCCCTCGCTCGCCATGTCGACGTACCCCGCAATCCCACCGTACAGGCTGTAGATCCAGAGCTGAAGCATGAGCGTGACGACGAGCAGGAAACCCAGGAAGACGCCGAACCGGGCCCGGCAAATGCCCCACCGTCGCTGCGGAACAGGAGCAGGTCGGGTTCGTCGACGCGGCTCGGTTCGCGCCCACCGGTACAGCAGCAGGCCAGCGGCATTCAGGACGGCCATCAGGCCGAGCCACACCCGCCAATCCGCCGGGGACTGCACGTCGTCAATCCAGTACCCCCAGTAGACGTGCAGCAGCGGCGCAAGGAAGAAGAAATGAAGCCCCAGAAGACCGATCAACCCGATGGGATCGAAAATGTCGCGAGTCCCGGTGACCAGCCCCATCGCGTCCGTCCCGATCAGCACGCCGCAGATCAACACGGGAACAACAAACCAATGGCGCATGTCCGGCGTGACTGCGATGAAGGCGAACAGCACCGCCGTGCAGAATGCGGTCGCGTACAGGAGGTGAG
>Ga0070699_100002146_pt1 | contig 17859 bp, 16 predicted proteins | sample KBSK1503metaG_FD_65473 | JGI IMG/M metagenome (GOLD analysis project Ga0070699, IMG submission 65473) | Corn, switchgrass and miscanthus rhizosphere microbial communities from Kellogg Biological Station, Michigan, USA - KBS K1-50-3 metaG | ecosystem: Host-associated > Plants > Roots >... | reverse complement strand
CATCTTCGATCTTGCCAAACACACTCCGAGTTTTCGGCGTGGAGCGCGGTTGTGATTCCTCCGCACTGAACAGCGGTGTGTATGCGGTGTCGTGCAATACCCAAAGATTCCAGGCGCCGCCGCTCGGCAGGATCGAAGTGCTCGACACCCATTCGTAGCGTTCGCCGTTGATCGTGAATGCGATCTTGTTTTCGTCGAGCACGGCGATCTTCGCGAAATCGTATCCTTCGCGCGGCACGAGCGAAAAAATGAAACGGCCGCGTTCCGGAATGTACAGCCACAGCAACGCACCGGTGCAACCGATGCTCGACTTGCTCTTACTCACTTCGTTGCCGTTGATTAGCAGACTGTAGTTCTTCACTCCGAGAGCGACGGCGTCGAGCGTGAAGTCCTTAGGCGCTGACTCGAGATGATTTTCGCGCAAGCTGGTGCGATCGAACGTGACACTGACTACGTCAACGATCTTTGCGCCCGACTCGTGATTGACGAGCAGTTCGAGTGAAACGGCGTCGCCGTCGTCGAGCGTTTGTGGGGTCGTCGATTTGGGGAAAGTCGCGAACGCACTGTTCGCGCGCGTTGGGATGAAATCCTTGAGAAAACTTCTGCGAAACGCTTCGTCAACAGGTTGGACGGCGACGCTGAACTGCTTCGTGATCGGATCGGCGTTGACCCACAAGTCATAACCGAAGACAACGTTTTGCTCGGCGTCTGTCAGCACGCGATGAATGATCCGGTTCTCGCCGGCGAACGCCTGGGCGTAGAGCAACGCGGCGAGTGAGCTGCTGTTCGCGGAATTCGTGGTGGCGGGGACTTCGCTATGGAAAGCCACAAAACCGCCATTCGCAAGCGGTAAGACGAGTTGTCGCTTCGCCGGGTTTTGGGCGAGCGCGGTTACGCTGAGGGCGTGAAGGCAGAGCAGGAGTATCCAGAACCTATTTCTCATTCGGAGAGCCTCCCTTGATCACCGTGAGTTTGACTTCATCCGTCGGCTTGAACCCGCTGAGAGTTAGTGGGCCGTCTTCAGGTTGGAGTTTTTGCGACCGCGCGAGGGTATTGTCGGTCGTTAGACCAGCAACCACTCGTTTCGGCGTTTTCGATACGGACCGGCGATCTCGATAAACAACTTGAGTAACGGTCTTCTCCTGGATAACCGGAACTTCCACCGGCACATGGACCACGACCGGAGGTGGAGCGACTGGTTGTCGCGCAGCTCGAATCGCAAACAGAGCTACCACCGAAGCCATCACCATCAGTACCAGGCCGAGCGGGACCGGCAATAAGGAAGTTTTCACGCAAAGACGCAAAGGTTGACGCAAAGACGCAAAGAAAAAGCCGAGGCCCGGCTTAAGTTCTTCTCTTTGCTCCTTCGCGTGGTTTAGTCTTTGCGCCTTTGCGTGAAAACCGTCTCTCGCATGCACGAGCTTCTGCCGGAGTTGCGCGTGATAACCAGTCCAATACTGCTCGGTTGGCGTGACCGTCTCGCGCAGTCTGGTGGTCATCCGCAGCGTCGCCGCCAGCGCTTCAAACTCCGCGCAGCATTCTGCGCACTGGTCCAACACTGCTTCCGAGCGACCATCCATTCCATCCAGGAGCAGCTCCGTCAGTTGTTCTTTTGCTTCCTTACAGTTGTGCATCGAATGCTCCGTTCAATATTCATTGGCGAGGCTCGTCAGCGATTCTGGTTCCTCCGAGTCAGGCGAAAGCCGCGCGCGCAATTTTCCGATCGCACGCCAAACGCCTTTCTTCGCCGTTCCGGTGGAACAGCTCATCGCGTTGGCAATCTCTTCGTACGACATTCCCTCGTAGTGACGCAGCAGAAACGAGAGTCGCTGCGAAGGTGTCAATTCAGACAGCGCGCTAACCACGTTCTCAAAAAGTAGTTTGTTATAAATATTTTCCGGCGAGGACGAGTGCGACTCCAAAAACGACTCCGGCGTTTCGGAATCGATTTGCACCAGTTGTACTGCAGTTGTTTCGCCGCGACGTCGAAAGAAACTCGAGCGACGATGATTAAGGAAGGAGTTGATCGTGATCCGGCGCAGCCAGGTGTAGAAAGACGCATCGAAACGAAACGACCCGAGCGCTTGGTACGCTTTCAGCCAAACTTCCTGCGAGAGATCTTCAGCGTCCTGAGAATTGCGGCAATAGTGTGAGGCGAGCAGATGGATGCGGCGCGCGTAGCGCTCGGCCAGCAGACAGAAGGCATCGATGTCCTCTGCTTGCGCGCGTCTGACAAGATCGCTATCGCTTTCGCTCACAATCATACAGACACGAGTCTGGCGATTCGGTTGGCAGCCGTGGTTAAGGCTTACTGCTTCATTCCGGGCGTCGACGGTGAATTCGTGCTCGGAGTTACTGCGTTGCCGCCGACATGTTGTTCAGACGTATCGCCAAACATCTTGTTTTTCTTCTTCATTCGGCCGCGAACCGCGGGAGTCTTCTTCATCTCTTCGCGATTCTGATCCGGATTACCGGCGAATCCGGTCTGCTGTCCACGTGGTTTTGGGGGAATACCAGCTTTGTGTTGATCTTTTGCCATCGTCCTAACCCTCCCGTTTGTTCGTGCGTTTTCTCCCCAACGACCACTTCAACGTGATCGGCGTAATCAGTGTTGTGATGATGACCATGATAACAACGGCGCCAAAAATCGCCGAACTAATCACCGGCACGTTCTCACCATTCGATGCCGGCAACATCAAAGTCGCGCCGATGCCGGCAAAAATCAGTCCGACTTCGCCGCGCGGAATCATGCCCAAACCGACTGCCACGCGATTTACGCCTCGCTCAATTACGCCCAGGGCGCAGATCTGCTTGCCCGCGATAGCGGCGACTGTTAGTGCCGCCGCCAGGCCGAGAATGTTGACGTGCGTGAACAGTCGTAAGTCGACTTTCAATCCCATCAGTACGAAAAAGATCGGGACGAGCACCGTGCTGACCGGCTGTAGCAGATCGTGAAGATCGCGTTCCTGCCGGCCACCCTTTGGTTTGTAGTGAACTTCGTCGAGAATGAGGCCCGCCGCAAAGGCTCCGACGCTTGGCGCCAGTCCGGCCTTCGCCGCCGCCCACGCGAGCACCAGGCAGACCGAGATGGCAAGCGTCAGCAACACACCGCGCGTCTCGAATCGCCCTGCGCCGCGCAACATACGCGGCGCCACTAACTGTCCCACCACGATCGAACCGATCAGGAACGCCAGCGACTTGAACGCGATCAGCGCGATGTCAAACATCGATAGCGTTACGCCAGTTGCAGAAGCCCTGATAGCTCCCGCCACCACCGCGAGAATCAACAGCCCAAGTACGTCGTCGATCACTGCTGCGCCGAGAATGATTCGCGCTTCACGCGTTCCCAGCTTGCCGAGATCTTTGAAAACTCTCGCTGTGATGCCGACACTGGTCGCGCAGAGCGTCGCGCCGATAAAGACATGCGCCAGCCGGTGTTCGTCAGGTATGAAGTAAGCTGAAACCGCCCACCCAAGCAGGAATGGAGCAATCACGCCGAGAACGGCGACGAGTAACGACGACCAGCCAACTTCCATCATCTCCTTCAAATCGGATTCGAGCCCGACTTCGAACAGGAGAATGATGACTCCGAACTCCGCGAGCGCCGCAATCGTCTCGTTAGTCTTTAATGACTCCGCCTGAGTAAAACCAAAGACGACGAGATTGCCGAGCACGATTCCCGCGAATAGTTCGCCGAGCACTGCCGGCTGATGCAGCCGCTCAAACAGCTCGCCCATCAGCTTTGCGATCACGAGCATGACGGCGACGCCGATTAGAACCGCCGGATCCAGTCCGTGGAATTGCGTGCCGGTAGGACCTTCTCCGGCCGCAAAAACACCGGTAGCGAGCAGAAAAAACACGGCGAGTATGAGTGGAAGAGTTGCGCGTTTCATTAGGTTTTAGCCCAAAAGTGCCCGATTATGCCACATTTTCGTGTGGCGGAGAGGGCATTCGGGTCGCCTCTCCGGGTTGCGTCCCGAAGGGGAGGTATCTATAATGCGCCCCACTTACAAGGCGTCTCCCCGGCAGGTTGACGCCATCTAAACACTAAAATATGGCGACTCCCATTCGATGGAACCAGCGTAGACGTGTCGCGCCTTATGGCGGTTCCAAACAACCAGACACCCCGCTGCGGTCCCTCGCACTTAGCTTGACGCATGTTGCCCGCGCCGCACTCACTGAGCCTTACATGCTCAGCATCGAGCACGAGCGTATTCAGTTGAGCCGCCTGCCAGAAGCCTTTGACGGCTTTCGTGTCGTTCAGCTTTCCGACATTCATCACGGTCCTTTCTCGGACCGCGAACAGATCGAGCGGGCCGTCGATACTGCCAACCGTTTGCAGCCGGACATCATTGCGCTCACGGGCGACTACATTTCCAAGGAACGACATTACGCGGCGCCTTGCGCGGAGATGTTGGGGCGTTTGAAAGCGAAGTATGGCGTCTATGCGGTGCTGGGCAATCACGACCATTGGACTGACGCAGCTTTGATTACCGATCTCTTTCGCGCCGAGGGAATCACTGTCCTGATAAACGAAGGCATACACTTCGAAAAGAATGGCGCTTCGATCTGGCTGGCGGGTGTTGACGATACTATGGTGGGTCTCGAAGACCTGCCGTTGGCGCTGGCAGGTGCGCGGCAAGACGAGATGAAGTTGCTGCTGGCGCACAATCCAATCATTCTTCGCCGCGCCGCGCGAGCTTCGGTCGATCTGGTCCTGAGTGGACATACACACGGCGGCCAGGTGGCGATCCGAGGCGAACGCAGCACCGTTCGCGGCGCGCGCAAACGCCTGTTGAAAGGCCTGGGTCGCCTGAGCAATACTCAGATTTACGTCAATCGCGGTTTGGGAACTGTAGTGTTACCCATCAGGTACGGATGCCCTCCCGAGATCTCTTTACTGGAACTCCGAACTGAGCCACAAAAAGGCACATAAGGCACAAAAGAAAGGTAAGGCGGGCACCACATCAGTAATTCAGTTTCTGTTTTTCTGCCTTTTGTGCTTCTCTGTGGCCAATGTCCTCCCGGATAGTTACCGTTCCTAATCTCCTGACCGTCTTCCGGATGGTTTTAATTCCGGTCTTCGTCTCACTACTTTTCTATCAACGCTTCATACTCGCTCTCGCAGTCTTCGTTTCGGCCGGGGTTACTGACGGCCTTGACGGCTTGCTGGCGCGCCGTTTCAATCAGAAATCTCAGCTTGGAACCATCCTCGACCCGATCGCGGATAAGTTGATGCTGGTCACGGCGTTTGTCGTCCTGTCGATGCGGTCGGTTTTCCCGCAGCCGTTGCCGTCCCATCTGCCCGTGCCGTTTTGGGTGACTGTGGCCGTCATCAGCCGCGACGTGTTCATCCTCGTGGGGGCAGCCGCCATCAACATCGTCACCGGCTTCCGTGGTTTTCGTCCCTCGATGCTGGGCAAAATCAACACGACCGTCCAGATTGTCGCCATTGGCATGATTATTTTCGCTGCCAGTGTCCCCTACGGCACCGGCTACTACCTTCCCACGATCTACACCACCGTTTTCGCCCTCTCCGTCCTCTCCGGCGCCCATTACGTCTTCTTCGTCTCCAAACTCGTCAACGAAGACCGCCGTTTCGACAACAGATAGACGCTAAACGCACTCAAGAAAAGTTGACAACGCCGCACTCAGGTATTATATTGGGCGAGCGTTCAAGGCGAGTTGCCTCATGCGGAACCGAGCGCTGTTCGCGCCGGGTCAGAATATGCAATCAAGGAAGGTTTTGGAGACTAAAAGAAGATGAGCAAGATTATTGGAATTGACCTAGGAACAACCAACTCGGTCGTGGCGGTGATGGAAGGTGGTGAGCCAACCGTAATCACCAACTCCGAAGGTGGCCGCACCACGCCATCGGTCGTGGCTTTCACCAAGGACGGAAGTCGCCTGGTTGGTCAGGTTGCCAAGCGTCAAGCGGTAACCAACCCCGAAAACACTGTCTATTCAATCAAGCGATTTATGGGACGTCGCTATAACGAAGTCTCGGAAGAAATTAAACAGGTTCCATACAAAGTGCAGGGCGCCGGCAACGGCGACGTGCGGATCTCAACGGGCGGCAAGGAATGGAGCCCACCGGAAATCTCGGCGATCATTCTCCAGAAGATGAAGCAGTCAGCCGAAGACTATCTCGGCCAGAAAGTTGATAAGGCCGTGATCACTGTTCCGGCTTACTTCAACGACTCGCAGCGCCAGGCGACCAAAGACGCCGGCCGGATCGCGGGCCTGGAAGTGATGCGTATCGTGAACGAGCCGACGGCGGCCGCGCTTGCCTACGGTCTCGACAAGAAGAAAGACGAGACAATTGCCGTGTTCGACTTTGGCGGCGGCACGTTCGACATCTCGATCCTCGAAGTCGGCGAAGGCGTGGTCGAAGTGAAATCGACGAACGGCGACACACACCTCGGCGGCGACGACATTGACGAGCGTCTGATCGAGTGGATCATCGACGAGTTCAAGAAAGATCAGGGTATCGATCTTTCAAACGACAAGATGGCGCTGCAGCGTTTGAAGGAAGCGGCGGAGAAAGCGAAGATCGAACTGTCGAGCACGATGGAGACGGAGGTCAATCTGCCGTTTGTGACGGCCGACCAGTCAGGTCCGAAACACCTCGCGATGAAACTCACGCGATCGCGTTTCGAACAGTTGGTTGATCCGATCCTGACGCGACTCCGGGGCCCGGTTGAAACGGCGCTGAAAGATGCGGGCGTCGATGCGACGAAAATCGACGAGGTCGTCCTCGTTGGTGGTTCAACCCGTATCCCGAAGGTCCAGGAAATCGTTAAGGAAATGTTTGGCAAGGAGCCAAACAAGAGTGTGAATCCTGACGAAGTCGTCGCGATAGGCGCCGCCGTTCAGGCTGGTGTTCTCTCCGGCGAGAAGACGGACATCCTGTTGCTCGACGTTACCCCGTTGAGCCTGGGTATCGAGACACTCGGAGGCGTGTTCACCAAGTTGATCGAGAGAAACACGACCATTCCGACGCGGAAGTCAGAGATCTTTTCAACTGCTTCCGACAACCAAACGTCGGTCGAAGTTCACGTGCTGCAAGGTGAACGACAGATGGCGGGCGACAATCGCACGCTGGGCAAGTTTCACCTCGTCGGTATTCCACCGGCACCGCGCGGCATGCCGCAAGTTGAAGTCACTTTCGACATCGACGCCAACGGCATTGTGAACGTATCGGCCAAGGACATGGGAACTGGCCGCGAGCAGAAGATCACGATCACTGCTTCATCGGGTCTGGCTAAGGACGAGATCGACCGGATGATGAAAGACGCGGAGTCGCACTCTGCTGACGACGCCCGCAAGCGCGAGGAGATCGAAGCTCGCAATCGTCTGGACGGTTTGGTCTACCAGATGGAGAAGACACTCTCCGAGAATCGCGACAAGGTCGGCGCAGTTGCTTCCGAAGTTGACTCGGCGATTGCCGAGGCGAAGAAGGCGCTGACGGAAGGCGGAGTTGAGAAGCTCAACGATGCGTTCAACCAGCTCCAGGCCGCGTCGCATAAACTTGCTGAGGCGCTCTATCAGCAGGCGCCACCGCCGGGATCAGAAACCAGTAGTGATCAGGCATCAGCGGCAGGCGCATCGTCCGCAGGCGCGAGCCCAGGCGGCGAAGATAATGTGATTGACGCTGAATACGTGGACGTAGACGAGAACAAGTAAGGGCATTGCCAATTGCCAATTTGAAGAGGCGGAGATAGCTTTCCTCCGCCTTTTCTTCAATCGCAATCAACAATTGACGGTCGGCAATAGCGTTATGGCTAACAAGCAGGACTATTACGAAATACTCGGCATCAAGCGCGACGCCAAACCCGAGGAGATCAAGAAGGCTTACCGGCGTTTGGCGCGCAAGTATCACCCCGACGTAAATCCGGGTGATAAGACAGCCGAGGAACGCTTCAAAAAGATGTCGGAAGCGCACGATGTGCTTTCCGATCCGAAGAAGCGAAGTGTTTACGATCGTTTTGGACAGTATTCCGAAAACCTCGCGGACGCGGCGGCCCGAGGTGCTGGTCCAACCGGTGGCGGACGCGCCACGCCGGGCTTTGACTTCACCGGTTTTGACTGGGGTAATGCCTCAACGAGCACTGGTGGAGCCGGCAGCAGCAGCAGTTTCCGCGACATCTTCGCCGACCTCTTCGGCGGTAGCGCGACCCGCGAAAAAGAACCACCGCGGCCACAACCAAAACGCGGCGACGACATCGAGATGCCGCTCTCGCTTTCGTTTGAAGAAGCGATCAAGGGTCTCACTACTAACATCACAGTCAATCGTTCCGAGCAGTGTTCGCGCTGCAACGGCGCCGGCGATATCGGTGGTCCCGTAGTCGTTTGTTCGACCTGTAAAGGCACGGGCCAGGTACAACGAGCGGGCGGGCGGCTGCGCTTCGCGCAGGAGTGTCCCGACTGTGGCGGCACCGGACGACGGCGAGCACCTTGTTCGCTCTGTCACGGAAAAGGAACTGTGCCTAAGACAGAGACGGTGAAGGTTCGCATTCCGGCCGGCGTTGAAACCGGTTCGCGCGTGAAGATTTCGGGCAAGGGCGTAGGTGGTCGTCTCGGCGCACCGGCGGGTGACCTTTACATCATCACGAACGTTGGCCAGCACAAATACTTCACCCGCAAGGGCGACAACATTTATGTGACCGTGCCGATTACCGTTCCGGAAGCGGCGCTCGGTGCGAAGATTGAAGTGCCGACGGTTGAGGGGAAGTCGCAGTTGCGCATTCCACCCGGCACCCAGTCCGGACAGAAGTTCCGGCTGCGCGACCGCGGTGCGCCGTCGTTGCGCAATCCGGGCGCGAAGGGCCACCAGTTTGTCGAAGTGCAGGTGACGTTGCCGAAAGTGATTTCGGAAGAGACGAAAGAATTACTGCGCGAGTATTCGAAGCTGAACACAACGAACCCGCGCGTGGAGATGGGATTGGAGTGAGCAGAAAGCCGAGAACATACACGATCAGCGCCGTAGCGGATCAGTATGGCATTCATCCGCAGACGCTCAGACTCTACGAACGCGAGGGTTTGTTGAAGCCGTCGCGCTCGGAAGGCAACACCCGTCTTTACACCGACCCGGACCTCGAGCGTCTCGAGTTGATCTTGTCTTTGACGCGCGACCTCGGCGTGAATCTCGCGGGTGTCGAGATCATTCTCAACATGCGCGAAAAGATGGACGCGATGCAGCAGGAGTTTGAGCGGTTCTTCCAATACTTGCAGTCGCACGCCGAAGAGTTAACGAACTTCGAAGCAGCTCCCGAAGGAAGTGACGCCCTCGTTCCGATGACCCGCACCGCTGCTTTGCGCCGCCGCACTTCGCGTCAATAAAACCCTTAGACAAGATTTTCAGGATTAACAGGACTCATCTGTAAATCATGTGAAATCGTGTAAATCCTGTGCTAAAGTCCCTCCCGCTTTAAGAACCTCACAAGGAGTTACAAATGATGACCTCACGTCTCACACTTCTCACTATTTTTCTATTCACTTTCAACCTGCAACACGTTCACGCGCAAGACCTCGACACAGTCGTGATCTTTGGGCGCGTTGTCGATCAAAACGCGGCGGTGATCCCGGGCGCTGAAGTTCAAGCGAGACTTATCAAGACAGGCCAAACACGCACCACCGCGACCGACGCGGAAGGTCGTTATCGCTTGATCCAGTTGGAGCCGGGAACTTACACGCTACGTGTTTCCTGCAAAGGTTTCGCGCCGGTGCAGATGCCGGGAATCGTTCCGGTTTCAGGACAGAGTCTTGAAATACCGGTCACGCTCACACCGGCCAACGTCGAAGTCGAAACAGTGGTCGTCGCGGCTGCGGATACTCCGGTAGTTGACACCAAACGCACTGTGACGGGCGCGACTCTCGCTACGCGCGAATTCGAGTCGCTGCCAATCTCAACCCGCTCGGTACTCGACTTGATCTTCACGCTTCCGGGCGTCACTGAAGAGCCACTCTCGACGCGCGATCTCGCCGAAGATCGAAACGTCAATCACGCGAATACACCAGAGGAAGCAGGCACGTTCGGGCTGGCCGGCGCTCCTGCTTATTCCAACAACCTCACGATTGACGGTCTCGACAACAACGACGATCGCGCCGCACGCGAACGTTTTCAACCTTCGCTCGAAGCAGTTGCCGAAGTGCAGATCATCACGAATCAGTTTTCGGCGGAATACGGGCGCGCGTCCGGCGGCCGCGTGAACTTGCGCACGCGCGGCGGCTCAAAGCAGTTTCACGGGCGCGGTTTCTACTTCTTTCGCGATGAAGCACTCGATGCCAACACGTTTCGAAATAACTCGCTCGGCATTCCGCGACTACCGCTACAGGAACACGTCGCGGGCTTCACGCTGGGTGGGCCGCTCGCAGGCGAGAGTGTGTTTTTCGTCTCGTACGAATTGAACAAGGTGTTGGACAGTGCGCTGATCGACACGCTCGTGCCGGTGCGGCAGAACGCGAAGTTTTCGCTGCCTGCGCCGACAGACTTCAGCCGCAGTCGTCTCGAAGATGCCGAGACAGCAGCCGAAGTGGCGCCATTTGTCTCGTCAGTCAGTACGCCGGTTAAAAACACGAGCATCACCGCGCGCGTGGACCATCAATTTGGACCGATGCACAGCGCGGCGATTGTTTACCAGGGCGGGCGCTTCATTAACTCGCGACAGTTTAGCGGCGGCAACCGGCTGGCCGATGCGTTGCAAGGCAAGCGACGCAATTCAGACACGTTCTCGTTTTCCGACACGTTCGTTTTCTCGGAGCGCGCTGTCAACCAGTTGCGCTTTCAATACTCGCGACTCGCGCCTGCTTTCGAAGCGCGTGGTGGTAACACTCCGGTCGTGCTCATCGCCTTGAAAGATTCGCTGCCTGATGAAGATCCGGAACGGAGAACCGGGACCCTGGTCGCTGGTTCTTCGACGTCAGGCGGCAGCGACCGTCGCGAAGCACGCGAGCAATTGCAGGAGGTGCTCTCGCTGGTTAAGGGCAACCACTCGATCAAGTTGGGCGCCGACGTTCATCACGTGCGCTCGACGTTTATCGATCTCGCGGATCTCAGTGGCACCTTCAACTTCGCGAGTGCGGGTGATTTTCTGGCGAGCGTTCCGAGTCGCTTCCGGCAAAATTTTCAGAGCTCGTCGACACAGAAGAATCTCTACGCCGGCGTGTTCGTGCAGGATGAATGGCAAGTCCGGCCCAGGTTGTTGTTGAGTTATGGTCTGCGTTACGAGTACGAAACGATCCTGCACGACGTGAATAACATTGGTCCAAGGTTCTCGTTTGTATACAGCCCGTTCGACTCAGGAAAGCTGGTGCTGCGTTTTGGCAGCGGGATGTTCTTCAACCGTCCACTGCTGCGCACCATCGACGACTTCACGTTAGGCAAGCAACAGCGCTTCTTCGATACGAATCTGCTTCCCGATCCGCGTGCCTTCATCGCCGCGCACATTCGCTTTCCGGAAACGCTTACGCCTGACTTCGGTCGGTTGAGTACGAACTTCTCACGGCGTTTGGATCCCGCGTTGAGAATTCCGGAAAGCTATCAGCTCAACGCCGGTATCGAACGCGACCTGGGTCGCGGGTTTGCGGTCGAAGCCAACTTCACGCTCACGCGCGGGATCCATCTCTGGCGGGAGTTCAACACAAACGCACCCGTGCTTCCGCGTGGTTACCAGAACTTTTCAGAGTTTCTGGGTTCGCGTGATTTCGTCAATTTCACTCGTTCGCTTTACGACGCCGCGACGGCGGGGGAGTTGGTCCGCTTTGTTTTTGGAGGTTCGACGGTGAACACAGTCAGTCGTATGACTGAGTTTGGTGTGCCGGTTTCGGTGATGAATCTCAACAGCCCGTCGTCGACAACGATGATTGAGGTTGCGCTCGCGGCGATTAACAATCTGCGTCCGGATCCGGCACGCGGCGAGCTGGAGCAACTGATCTCGGCAGGCAACACTTTCTATCGCGGGATGACACTCGAGCTGCGGAAGCAGTTCGCTTCGCGGTTTGGGTTTCGTGCTGGTTATACGTTGTCGAGTTTGATCGACGATGGGTTGGTTAATACTTCGGACGCACTTGTGCCCGGAGACTTTCGTGCCGAGCGAGCGCGAAGTCTGCTCGATCGACGGCATCGGTTCGTGTTTTCGGGAACGTTTGAGGTTGGTGGTTTGCAGTGGTCGCCGATCTGGCGCGTTGCGTCAGGGGCGCCGTTCAATATCTCGCTCGGGGGTGTGGATCGAAATCTCGACGATGTCTCGAATGATCGACCGAACTATTCGGGCGAACTGGGTTGGCTACGGTGGCGCAGACCGGGTGAGCCGCTCGATCCGCGAGTGGTCCAAGCGATCAGCGTGCCGCAGATTGGGCAGAGGGGAAATCTGCCGCGAAATGCCGGGCGTGGGCCAGGGCAGTTCGTGCTCGATCTGAACGTGACGCGCAGGATTCGTCACGCCACGCTTTCGGTGGAGTTCGATAATGTGTTGAATAAGACTGTGTTCAGCTTTGGGTCTGAGTTCATCAACTTCGGCGAAGACTTTCTGGTCGCAAAGCGAACCATGCGTCCACGCCAAGTGCGGCTTGGCTTGAAGATTGATTTCGGCCGCGGATAACGCGAATGAACGCGGATTTAAAGCATAGGGAACTGACACAAAAGATCATTGGGGTGTTCTACGAGGTCTATAACGAGTTGGGCCACGGCTTTTTGGAATCGGTTTACCAGAAATCATTAATTCTGGCATTAACTGAGGCTGGTCTAATGGTTCATAGTCCCGTAGACATCCCAGTGTGGTTTCGCGGACATCAGGTGGGCCACTTTGAAGGCGACGTGTTGGTAGAGAAATGCGTACTGCTCGAACTGAAAGCTGCCTTTGCGATTCACAGCTCTCACCAAGCTCAGTTGCTTAACTATCTTCGAGCGACGGATATTGAGATTGGAGTATTACTCAACTTCGGTGTGAAGCCCGAGTTCAAACGATTGGTTTTTGACAACCTAAGAAAGACTCGCTAATCCGCGAAAATCCGTGTTATCCGCGGCGCTGCTTCTCGCAACGTGCCCGTGAGCGCTCAATTCGTCGTTTCATCCATCGGTTCATTTCATTTACCTACCTAATCTTTCTGATGACTGTCCTACGATTCCGTTGCCTCGCAGGTTCAAACTTCCCAATCAGTAACGCGTATTTTTCCTGCAAAAAGGACCTTCGGGCTGGTAAACTCCAGTTGGGATGCCAGTTACTGACTCACAAACAGAGCACCTCAGCGAGATCGAAGCAGCTTTGCTCGACGCCGAGCTCTTCATCAAGTACAACGCGCCGGAACGGGCCATCAAACGCCTGCGCGCTGCACTGGAAGTGAACAGTCGTTCAATCAAATTGCGCGAACGGTTGCGCGAGGTCTGTGTCAGCTACAAGCAGGTCGAAGAAGCCGCGCGACAATGCCTGGCCCTGGCCAGTCTTTACATCGAGCGCGAAGACTTCGACACGGCCCACGAACGCCTGCTCGAGGCCAAGCAGCTCGACGAACGGATAAACATCGCCGGCGGTCTCGAAGCCATTCGTCGCGCTCGCCGCCCCGATCTGAAGCCCGTACCCGCACCAGAACCACAGTTTGAGCAAAGACATTTCACACTCGCCGGCGATCTCACAGCCATCAGTGTTTTCGACGCGATTCAGGTTATCGAAAACGCGCGTTTGAACGGCGTGCTGACTCTTACCCAGCCGAAACGTCAGGGCCAGGTCAAGTTCAACGACGGTCGGATCGTCGATGCAGTTTGCGACGGCGACGTCGGCGATCTGGGTTTTCAGAAAGTGGTCGAGATCACGAGCGGTACATTTGAATTTCAAAAGACTGAGGAACAGTTTTCCATCCGCATTCAGGCAGTCAGCAATACCAACCTCATCCTCGATACGTTGCGTATGCTGGACGAGCGCAAGAGTAACTAATCAATCAACACACGGGTATTGAGCGCTTCCGCTTTCTCGATCGCGGTGAGCAGACGGAGAAATTGGTTGTAGTTGCGGCTGCGTGCAGTCAGGCGGGCGACCTCTGACTGGCTCAACTCGCTGCGTAGCATGAGATCGAGGAAATCGTAGTAGTCGGCGGCGGCTTCGAAGGGAAGTTCGCGAGTGTAAGTTGTCGTTTCACTGTCTTCCGAGCGAAAGCCTGCGAGCAGATCGAAGATGTTGTCGGTCGTGAGCCGCGCCGCATCGCGGGTCAAAACAATCGGCACACGCAACTCAAAAAATCGCAGACCATCTTCAGTAACTACCCGCCGCAACTCCTTCGTCGCTTCGCCGTCAAAAGGCGACTCCGGATCGATCAGGATGCGCAGGAGACGTGGCTGGTCCTCTTTATCCAGCGTGTCGAGCATGAGCTGCACGCGATCGGCTAGAAACTTTTCAAACTGCGCCTCGACGGGGTAATTGATGCGACCGAGGCAACCCACCGATTCGCCATCGCCGGCGGTATCGGGCGGCAGGCACGCGGGACAGTGGCTGCAAACAGCCGTCGCTTCCTGCATGCGTTCGATTTCAGCGCTCGCGTTTTCGACCCATCGCAGTTTATCGATCGAAGGCGCGGTTGCGTCGCCGGTGGTGAGCTTTGCGTGCAGGCTGCTCAACCGGCCCCACTCGCGCAAGTGGCGTTCGGAATAGTTGGCGCGCAGGGGGCAGGCGTATTGCAGTGCGAATTCCAGCGACATTGTTGGAAGTATAGGTCAAATAGGCCGGACAGGTCATATAGGACCTATAATGCCCTTGTGATAAGCTTTCGGCATTCCCGCAGCTCAGTGCCGCTTAGGAAAGGTCATGCCAATGACAGTCAGTCAGGAACTCTTGGAAATACTCGCGTGTCCAGCTTGCAAGGCTAAAGTCGAGCTCAAGACCGACGGCAGCGCGCTTAAATGCGTCGAATGTAAACGCGTTTACCCGATCCGCGACGATATCCCCGTGATGCTGATCGACGAGGCGACAATCGAAGAGTAAGCGCGATGAACAGCCTGCGCGACATCGTTCAGTTTTCGCCAGAGTTACGCGGCCTCGAAACACAAGCAACTTATGGATTGCAGGGTCAGGACGCTGCGCAACCGCTGGCGTCGTCGCGCTGGGACTGGTCCGAAGTGCGCAAGATCCTGCTGGTGCGACTCCGGTCCATCGGCGACACCGTGCTGGCGACGCCTTCGATCGTAGCTCTCAAGCGTTTTCTGCCGCGTGTTCAAGTAGACATCCTGGTGGAAGACTGGGTGGCACCGCTACTCGATCATCATCCGCACATCGACAACGTAATCGTCACTGAACGCACCGGTCTGCTAAATCGAGTAGTGGTGGCGCGCGAACTTCGCGCCGGCAAGTACGACGTGGTTTACAACCTTCATGGCGGCACGACCTCGACCTTTCTGACCCGAGCTACCGGCGCGCGTTATCGCGTCGGATTCAAGACTTATCAATACGCGCAACTTCACAATCACCAGGCGCCGTCGCCGTTGCTTTTGTGGGGACAACAGAAGACACACTCAGTCGAGCAACAACTCGCGCTGTTGGGTTGGACCGGTGTTCCGGTAACTGATCGACCGCGGACCGTCCTGGGTGTCGCGCCCCAGGCCGCTGCCGGTATCAATCAACGATTGGCGGAGATCGGACTTGAAGATCGCAAGATCGCGCTGGTTCATCCGGCCGCAGCTTTTGCAACCAAGCAATGGGCCACGGAAAACTTCGCGCGCGTCGTTGAACACCTGGCGGAGCGTGGCTTTGCGCCGATCGCAGTTGCAGCGCCGCACGAACAAGCGGTGCTGGACAGTCTGGTCGAGTCAGCTTCGGTGCCGGTGGTAACGTTTGATCTGTCGCTTCCGGAAGTGACGGCGCTAGCGGCGAGAGCGCAGGTGTTTGTCGGTAACGACAGTGGCATCGCGCACATTGCGTCCGCAGCCGGCACACCATCTGTCGTTGTCTTTGGATCATCAAACAGAGCGCACTGGCGGCCGTGGAATTCAGCGCCCGCCGAAGTCGTCTTTGAAGAGCTGCCGTGCCAGCCATGTCATGGCTATTTTTGCGAGAAGTTTGCTCAGCCTGAGTGTATCCTGCGCGTGCCGGTGTCGAGAGTCACGGCCGCGATCGATCGAGTTTTGCCACAAAAAGGCACTGCAAGCACATAAGAGAACATCCAAATAATTTGTGCCTTGCTTTTTTAGTGGCTAAAGAAAATGTCTCAACTGACTAAAACGCGCGCGGCGGAGATCCTGCAAAATCTTCGCGACCGTTACGTCCTCGTGCTCGGCGATGTGATGCTCGACGAGTTTGTCTGGGGCGACGTCACACGCATTTCGCCCGAGGCGCCCGTGCCGGTGGTGGACGTGCGGCGCGAGTCGATGCATCTCGGCGGCGCCGCAAACGTGCTCGCTAATTTAGTGGCACTCGGCGCGCGCGGATCAGTCGTTGGCGTTGTCGGTAACGATGCTGCCGGACGACGACTGCAAACCGGGTTGAGTGATCTCGGCGTTCAGGATCAGTACTTGCTGGTTGATGATTCGCGCCCGTCAACCACGAAGACGCGTATCATCGCGCACAGTCAGCTCGTGGTGCGCGCGGATCGCGAATCGCGCAATCCGGTGACGGGAAAAATGGAAGACAAGATCATCTCGTGTCTGAAGGACGCGCTGCGGCAGACGGACGCGTTTGTGGTTTCCGACTATGATAAAGGCGTGGTAACGCCGCGCATCCTCAGCGAGATCCTGCCGCTTGCTTATGAGCAGGTGCCGGTCCTGATCGATCCCAAGTTGCGCAACTTCAACTCCTATCGTCCGGCAACGCTCGTTACCCCGAATCACCTCGAAGCATTGCGCATGAGCGATAGCGAGGACCACTCCGACGACGGCTCTCATCACGCGGCAAAAGTCATACGCGAAAAACTCGGCTGTGACGCGGTCTTAATCACGCGCGGCGATCGCGGCATGATGCTACTCGAAGGTGACGGGCCGCCGGTTTACGTCGAAACGGCCGCGCGCGAAGTCTATGATGTTACCGGCGCCGGCGATACGGTGATTGCCGCGCTCGCGAGCGCACTCGCGTCAGGCGCGACGATGGTCGAAGCGGCATCGTTTGCAAACCACGCCGCCGGAGTCGTGGTTGGAAAAGTCGGAACTGCTACTGCCAGCGCAGATGAATTGTTGAGTTCTTTTATCGCCGAATGAACGCGGATGAGGACCGATGTTAGGCAAGACTCTTCGCAACTACCGCATCACAGACAAGCTCGGTGTCGGAGGGCAGGGCGCAGTTTACAAAGCCATCGATACCAAGCTCGGCCGCGCGGTTGTGATTAAAGTCATCCCGCCCGAGCTCAGCGTCAAACAAGCAAACCTCAAACGATTTGAGCGCGAAGCGCGTCTCGCTTCGTCACTGGACCACCCAAACATCTGCACGATCTTCGATCTCGACGAAGTCGACGGCGTTCACTTTATCGCGATGCAGTTCGTCGAAGGCAAGAACGTGCGCCAGCTCGTCGCGGGTCGCCCGCTGGAACTGAAGACGGCGCTGTTGATTGGTTTGCAAGTCGCCGATGCGCTCGCAGCCGCGCACAACCGCGGCATCATTCATCGCGACATTAAGTCGGGCAACGTGATGGTCACGTCGTCAGGCCAGGTAAAAGTGCTCGACTTCGGGCTCGCTAAGCTGCTCGACGACACCGAGGCCGCGACTGCCGGCATTCATCGCACCGAATTAACCGAAGTCGGCGTTCCTTACGGCACCGCGACTTATGCAGCGCCCGAGCAGGCGCGCGGAGATCGCGTCGATAAACGCGCGGACATCTTCTCGTTCGGCGTGTTGCTCTATGAAATGCTGACCGGTACCTGGCCGTTTCGCGGCAAGACGACGATCG
>Ga0070699_100002145_pt1 | contig 17872 bp, 15 predicted proteins | sample KBSK1503metaG_FD_65473 | JGI IMG/M metagenome (GOLD analysis project Ga0070699, IMG submission 65473) | Corn, switchgrass and miscanthus rhizosphere microbial communities from Kellogg Biological Station, Michigan, USA - KBS K1-50-3 metaG | ecosystem: Host-associated > Plants > Roots >... | reverse complement strand
CTCGCCCTCGTCACCGGAGCCGGCCGTGGCATTGGGCGCTCCATCGGTCAGGCCATCGGGGCAAAAGGCGTCCATGTCGTCTGCATATCCCAGAGCGAGCGCTGCACCGCGACCGCAGAAAGCATCAAATGCAACGACGGCTCTGCGGAGGGGATGGTCCTGGATATCTCCGATCTCGACCGCTGCGAGCGTATTGTGGGGGATGCCGTCAATCGTCTGCAACCGAGGCGCCTCGGCCTTGTGCTCGCCGCTGCGGCGCTGGGAGCTCCCGGCGGTTTGATCGACGGACCAGCCCTCGGCGAGTGGGCCAACATCTTTCGCACCAACGTGCTCGGCAATCTCGCCGTTTTCCGAGCCTGTCTGCCGCGCATGCGGGCGACCAAATTCGGTCGTGTCGTCGCGCTCGCAGGCGGCGGCGCGGCTTATGCCTATCCGGAATTCTCGGCCTACGCGCTGAGCAAGGCAGCAATGGTGCGCGCAATCGAGAATGCGGATATCGAGCTGCGAGGTCTTGGCGACTTCGCCCTCGTCGCGCTTGCGCCCGGCGCCGTGGCAACGGATATGCTCGCCAAGGTACAAACGGCTGGCGGCGCGGTTCGAACCACCGCCTCCGTCGACGAAGCGGTCGGATTCGTTGTCGAGTTCTTCTCCAGGGATGCCCGCGGATTGTCGGGTCGCTTCGTGCACGTGCGTGACGAATGGGAGAAATATCTGCGAGTATCGGCAGACACGCTCGCCCCTGACCATTGGAAATTACGACGGATCGAATGACATCGTTCGGATTCGTTGGTGCCGGATTGATCGGCTACGAGCGCATCAAGGCGTTTGCTGCTTTACGGGACGAGGGCGAATCCCTGCAGGCTGCAGGCGTCGTCGATCCGTATCATCCGGATGTCGCCGCGCGCGCCGCGACTATCCATGCTCCGGTGCTCGACGATGTCGCCGAATTGATCGCGGCAAAACCCGACATCGCCGTGATCGCGGTGCCACACGACGTGGCCCATGGGCTGACGCGCACGCTGCTGGAGGCCGGGATTCGCGTACTGCTCGAAAAGCCGATCGGACGCACGCTCCACGAGGCCGAGGCACTGGCCGCATATCAGCGCTATCCGGACCAGCTCGTCATTGGGCACAATTATCGCTTCTACAAGGGAGTGCGTGCGCTTTTTTCGGACTTGCGACAGGGGCTATTCGGCACGCCCATCAGCCTCAACTTCGTTCTTGGGCACGGCGGTTCGCCGGACGATTTGAAGGGCTGGAAGCTCGATCCGGTGCGGGCGGGGGGCGGCTGTCTGCTCGACCCAGGTATCCACCTGCTCGATCTCGCCTGCCAGGCAGAGCGCGGGCCGCTCGAGTTGCGGGGCGGGAACTGGTGGAGCGGCTTCTGGAAGACCGGAACCGAGGAGGATTGCCATCTGGTGCTCCGCGGCACCGCCATCCCGACCATCAACATCCACGTTTCGGTTGTCCGCTGGCGCAGCACGTTCCGCATCGAGCTGTTCGGAACCGCCGGATACGGACTGGTCGAAGGCAGAGGTCGAAGCTACGGTCCACAAATCTATCGAAGAGGCGTCCGCTGGGGTTGGCAGAGCGGCCGCCCACAGCAGGAGACGGAAGAGCTCGTGGTTACAACCTCCGGCGATGAAGTTTTTGTGGACGAGATGCGGGCGATGCTGCGCCCCCTTCCGAATCTTGGCACGTCGATCGCAACCACCGAGGAGGCCTTAGAGGTCATGCGGCTGCTGCGGGACTGCCGGGCAGAGCTTGGTCTGCGGGATGATTTCAAGTAGGCCGTGTACTCATAAATCGGCCTAGAGTGATCTAGGCTGCGCAATGTCCGCTATTCTCTCCCAACAGCGGCAGAGATGCGGACATCCTTTTAGGTCCGCTTTGTGCCCCAACAGGCGACATGGGGGCCATAACGCGTCCCACAGAACCGACTACCGGCCGTGAAAGTGTGACCCGGTGATCCGGGTCGGGGACGGACTGCTGCGAATGGCCGCAATCTCGCGTTGCATCACATCGGCGTCGCGCCAGTCGGGCTTGCCGCCGGGAGCCCACATGGCGCGCAACGCCCCTGACGCATCCACTAGAAACTCGGTCCCCTCGCTTTGCCCCACGTCCTTGCCACGCAACATCGCAAGCGATTTGGCAAGCTCGACGTCGTCGGTGCGGCAGGCGGCTTCGGTCGCAACGTCCCCGACGGGGATCACGACCGTGACGAGATCGCGGTTGTGAGTCGCCAGTTGGGCGACGCGCTCGGCTGAATCGCGGCCTGCGACGACGAGATGCCCGATGTGGCCGCGTAGATCATCGCGCGATACGGTCGAGCCATCCGGGCAAGTGGCGGAGAAATCCGGTGCCCGATAGCCGACGTCGGTCACGTTGCCCGACGCTCGAGCAAGGCGCGCGGCATCGGCATTGGCGCGCAAGAAATCGACCACGTTCCAGCGCGCCTCCTCATCGAGCGCACCGTCGAATGGCGGCATGACGTCACGGATGCCATTGGTAATCCACCAGTAGAGGTCGCCATCGGTGTGGCCATAGACGTGGTCGGCGGTGAGGTCCGATGGCGGCAGCCGGAGGAACCGCCCGGCAGGGCCGTCGCCGTGTCCCTGCCGTCCGTGGCAGGAGGCGCAATGGGTCGCGAACAGGTTTGCGCCTTGCACAATCGAACTCGCCGAATATCCCGTTGGCGGAACATAGAAGCTCGTGGGATAGGCTTCGACCGTGGCCAAGCTCAGCGTCGGCGCGACATAAGCGACGCAAGCGACGGCGCCGGCCGCCGCCATCAACCACGCCATCAGCCGCCAGCGCAAACGCCGCGCCATCGCGCCGATGACGATCAGCAGGACGCTTGGAAGCAAGCCGCCCCCAATCACCCACAGGGCGGACACGAGCTTGGCGCGGAGCTCCGGATCGCCGAAGACGGCATCGCTGTAGCGAACGGCAAACGGCCAACTCGGCTGCACATGCAACCCCGGCGGCGTCACTCCAAGCGCGCCAACGACGACCAGGATCGCGACACCGAATGTCGACTCGACCACGCTGTTACGCACAAGCGCGCCCAGCGCGTCGCCCTTGGCAGGCGCATTTGCGGCAGCCACCTCGCGCACAAGCCTCGGCGTCAATCGCAGCCGATTGACCGCCGCAATTACGACCATGGCTAAGAAGAGCACAACCTTCACGAGGAGCAGCCGGCCGTAGTCGGTGCCGATCAGGGCGGGCACGCTGCCCGCCAATATCCAGCCATTGACGATGCCGGTCGCGATAAGCATGCCGACGCTGGTCACGCCGAGCGTCGAGAACCGCAACGTGGAGTCGCGCGCGACCGCAGGCGAAATCCGCTCCCGCCTGGCTGCCGCGAGCAGCAGCGCGAGCGGCAAGAGGCCACCCAGCCACGCCGACGCGGCGATCAGATGCAGCCCGTCGGCTGCGCGATGGAAGGTACCGAGCCACCCGGCGGTCGCGGCGGCGTGACCGGATTGGACCAGCGCCGCGGCAAACGCGGTGGCGAGCAGCGCCGCGATCGCCCACCGCGACAGACCCGCATGCTTCGGGGAGATCCAGCACAAGGCTGCGGCAAGCAAAGATGCCAGCACGAGCCGCGCGAGCCAATCATGTCCGAACGTAGTATGGAGGAGCACCGTCCACAGAATGCCGCTGGAAAAAATCTCCGCTGGCGTATGCTCGCTGATCTGGGTGGCGAGCAGCACCAGCCATGCCGCGCCTGAGACCAAGGCGACGGCCAAGTCGCCCCAGGCGATGCGCAGCAGCTGCACCCGGAAGGCTGCGCCGCCAACGAGGTCGTCCCTCCGGCGCAGCGCCGGTCCGACGACCACGGCGCCGAAGATGATGGCGCCCGCCAGCAGCAAGGCCGCCGCGAAGTGGACGGCGCGTATCCAGATCAGCGGATAATTCATCTCCTGATCCGTTTCAACTCGCGTCGCGGGGGCGACCCGACGCCGAGTCCGGGACGCGAGGGACTCAATTATCTGCCAACGCGGAAGCTGAAGCTGCCTTGCGTGGTATGCGTATCCACGGAGAGCACCCGCCAGGTCACGCGGTAGGTTCCGGCGCCGGTCGCTCGTATCGGAACCCGCATGGTATTGCCGCTGACGCTAACCCTGCCGCTATCGACGCGTTGTCCCGAAGAGTTGGTCACGCTCATCGTGCTGAATGACGGCTCCAGCTGCTGAGTGAACGAAAGCGTTACCTGTGATGGCGCAGTCGCCACGGTGCTGCCCACAAGCGGGCTTGCGTGGTCAAGATAGGCGTGGGCCATCGCTTCCCAAACTCCGAGGAGCAGCAAAGGCAGGATCGCGATAAAAGCTCTGCGCTCCATGGTCAGCTCCCCGGAAATGGTTGCGCTGGTTGGACTGCGGGCCCGAAGATCGGCTTGCCAATGCCGCGTGGATCGATGTCGTCCAGGTAGAGATGCAACTGGGCGATCACACCGACGCCGGTACCGGTCTGCCTGTTGATTGGGATGACGGCCTCGACGCCGACCTGGAAGTAGCTCCCAACCCAAAGCACCCCAGGATTGATGGTGCCGGTCGTGACGGTCCCTGACGTGAAGGTATTCGCAACCGGCGTCTGGAACGATGCCTCGACGATCGGGATGAGGTGATTGATGAAGTCGGGCAATTGCAGGTCTATGACCGACTGTTTGAGGTAGGGCATGCTGTATTGCAGCGTCCCACCCCAATTGAGAACCCGTGGATGAAAATCGATGTCCACGTCGCCGGTGTCGGGATTGAATATCGTGGTCGAAGATGTGCCCGGTATCGCATAGCCGATCACTCCAGTGATGGCGAACGGTCGTGCCCAATTCATGGTTTCGGGGAGGTCCCCGAACCCTTTGCCGAAAAATAAAGTCGGTGTGTAGGTCGTGAAGCGCTCGGCACCGATGTCCTGCGCCCCGCTCCCACCCCATTCGATACCGAGACCGACCGAAACAACAAATTCGTGCTCGGGGTTTCGGTAGACGCGGTGTTTCAACAAGGTCTCCAGATTTTGAAAGCCGCTCGCGCCGAGCCCGAACGGACCGCTGTAGAGATGGGTCCAAGTGGACGCAACCGAGATGGCGAAGGCCTCCGTGATTCTCTTTGAGTATTCGCCGGAGATGTCGAGTTGCTTCACAGAGGGGATGGGGAAGGAGGGACTATCGCCATTCTTGAAGATCGATACGGTCGGGAACGACAACTCGTCGTTGATACCAGGGTCATCCGTGGCGATCGTGGCGGGAAAGAAGCGGTTGCCGACGATTTCGTGGGCACCGACTTGGAGAGAGACAAATGCGCTCGCGAGGGCGGCCAGGGCCGCGCGCAACATACGGGTACGCATGGGATTCTCCACTCTTGACGGGACATGAGTGCTTCCTGGCGGCTACACGGCCGCCTTGTATCACGCCGTAAGCGGAGGTCCTCGAGGCTGCTTGCTAAAATATCGAGAAGAGACCGGGAGGTCGTGATCTGCGACCGCCCAGCGCGGACTGCTGATCGTCCCGATGGTGACCCCGATCCCAGCCGGGGTTGGCACGACGCTGAAAGAATGCGCATCCGCTATGCAAAACTTGCAGTGAGTATCGCTGCTTGCAGGTGCGGCCGGCGTCTCGGGAGAGAGGACATCGCCGGTGAGGTCGTGGATACAGAGTTCGAAGCGAAGGGTGTTGGCGTCACTGATGTCGCGGGTCCCGATCGGGAGGCCCGCGAAGGCCACTAAGATTCCGTGCCAAGCAAGCGCGTAGGCGGCAACACAACCGGTGAGCCGGCGCCAGAGGCAATGTGAACCATCGCTGACGTTCATCTGCCAGCACCTTTTTGGAAACAACAATTATAGACTTTGAGTGACGGGAAATCTCCCGAATCTGTAGCAACCTGCTGTTTTCACGGCAGAGTGACAATCCAGCCACACCAACGAGAAGGTTTGCAAAGCGGCGTGTGGCGTTACGCCAATTTCACCGCCGGCTTGAAGTCCAGCATCAAAAGCTGCCATCACCCGCCGGCCTTCAAAATACGAAAAACTCGCATTGAGCATATGTTTCCCGGTTTGCCCCCGAAAGCCGACATGCGATGGGCCTTGGCCATACGGTTGAGAGCGGCTGCTGGGCCGTGATTCAAGACTCCAAAATGGAGCTTTGAATCATGCGCTATGAACTCAGCGACCAAGAATGGGCTGCCATCAAGCCGATGCTGCCGAACAAGTCACGCGGCGTGCCCCGCGTGGATGACCGGCGCGTCCTCAACGGCGTCTTTTGGGTCTTGCGGTCCGGCGCACCTTGGCGCGATCTGCCGGGTAGCTTTGGTCCGTACACCACCTGCTACAACCGCTTCGTTCGTTGGCGACGGGCTGGCGTCTGGGGCCAGATTATGGGCGCGCTCGCTGCCGCGCATGATGCAGCCGTGCTGATGATCGACACCTCCATTGTGCGCGTGCATCAGCACGCTACCTGCATTGCTCGGAACAAACAACAGTCCATGGGCCGGTCACGAGGCGAACTGACCAGCAAGATTCATGCAGTAGTCGACACCAACGGGCTGCCTGTCCGTCTAGGACTTACAGCGGGCGAAGCGCATGACAACCGGCTCGCCTTCAAACTTTTGTCCCGCCTGGGATCAATGCTGCTGGCTGATCGTGGATATGATGCGGACTGGATCAGAGCGTTTGTCACAGAAAGGGGTGCTTGGGCTAACGTCCCGCCCAGATGCAATCGGAAGGAGCCGATCTGCTTCAGTCCACACCTTTATCGTGCCCGAAACTTAGTCGAGCGGTTCTTCAACAAGATCAAACAATGTCGGCGGGTGGCGACGCGTTATGACAAGCTGGCAGCAAACTACCTCGCGTTCATCCAACTCGCGTCAATCAGATTATGGCTGCGCGTTAATGAGTACACGCCCTTAATTCGCCGCCTCGAGTCGGATGATGACAGCTGTCTCGAAAGCAAACGGATGCGTTGGTCGACCACAAGTTCCTGGAATGAGGTTTTCGGGCGCCAACCCAGGCGCGCCCGCACTTTCGAGCTGTCTGCAGTCGTATGATAGCTGTCGATCTTGCGTATCAATTTGTCATCGAAAATAACATGGTCTTGCCAATCGAGGCCGGCTCGCCGAAAGGCAATTTCACAAAATTCACGGACAGAATGACTCCCGCCGGTGCCGATGACGTAATCATCGGAGCTGTCGTTTTGCAGCATCAGGTACCTGCATTTCACGTAGTCTCCGGGCGAAGCCGAAGTCTCTGCGGACATCGAGATTGCCGACGGGGAGCATCCCGTCTTTGAGGATTGGACCGGCCGCGTTCGTCCCGTTCGGCCGTTTCGCGCAATCCGAGCGCAGCAGCTGCTGCCGCATGGGCGATTTTTTGCGACACATAGGAAAGCGGTCGGCGGGGACCTTCGTGATTGAACATTATCCCGGATGAGATACGCAACCCATAATGCCGGCGAAAAGCGCTCGCTGTTAAATGAGCGAAAAGCTTAGAAATTCCATAGGGCGTCTGCGGCTGAAACGGAGTGGCCTCGTTCTGCAGCGTGATGTTGCTGTTGCCGAAAATTTCGGACGAGTCGCCTGGAAGACACGGCATGTCGGCTGATACGTCCGCACGAGCTCAAAAATTTGCTGCGGGACCAACGCATTCACCAGGGCGGTCTCATGGGACATATTCCATGAATCGAGCGGGCGCGATACGGAGGCAAGATTATAGATTTCATTCGGATGTGTGGTGGTGATGAGTCGTTTAAGAAACTCAGGATCGGTAGGGACCCCGAGTCGATCTGGTCGAGGTGGGCAGCGATTTTCAAAATTCGAGTCATATGGGGGCCCCCTCACCCCGGCCTCTCGCTTCGCTCGGGCCGACCCTCTCCCCGCTTGCGGGGAGAGGGTGCCGAGCCGCTTCAGCGGCGAGGCGGGTGAGGGGCGCCATTTTGATCTTCGATTGATCAGCTAGCATGATGGCTTAGCCGACCTTGCCGCACGCCGCGCAGGACTTTAAATTTGCGTGACATCTGGCATACTCCATTAGGTTCCATAGGGAGAGTCGGTGTCGCGTTATTTTATCGTCGGGGGCGCAGGGTTCATTGGAAGTCATTTCTGCGACCGCTTGATATCCAACGTGACGACATCGACTGTCACGATTTACGACAACTTCACGTCAGGACGAGATTGGCATATCGCGCATCACACGCGCGACCCGCGCTTCAAGGCCGTGCGTGCCGACGTCAAGGATATGGATGAGCTGACGGCGGCCATTGCTGGTCATGACATTGTGATCCACCTCGCATCCAATCCGGACATCGCCCGTGCAGCGATCGAGCCGGATATAGATTTCCGCGAAGGAACGCTGCTCACGAACAACGTGCTCGAAGCGATGCGCCGTGCTGAGGTGCGCAGCATTCTCTATGCATCCGGCAGCGGGGTCTACGGCGACACTGGCAAGATCATGGTGGCAGAGGACTATGCCCCGATGCGGCCGATCTCCACCTACGGCGCAAGCAAGCTCGGCAGCGAGGCTCTCATTGCGGCGTATTGCTATCTGTTCGGGATGCGTGGCCTTTGCTTCCGCTTCGGCAACGTGGTCGGGGCGCGCCAGACCCACGGCGTCGGCTTTGATTTTGTGCGGCGGCTGCGGGCCGACGGCAGCCGGTTGCGGATATTGGGCGATGGCCGCCAGGAAAAATCCTACATCCATGTTTCAGATGTCGTGTCGGCCGTGCTATGGACGCATGCGCGTGTCAAGGACGACTTCTCGGTTTTCAATCTAGCGGCCGACGACACGATCACCGTCAAGGATATTGCCGACCTCGCCTGCACGATCGTTGGACTCGATCCCGCGCGCGTGAAATACGAGTACGGCGGGGGTGATCGAGGGTGGAAGGGCGACGTTCCCGTCGTCAAGCTCGATGTTTCGCGGCTTCGCGCGCTTGGCTGGACCGGCGCGCGGCCGTCTCGGGAAGCCTTGCGACTTTCACTTGAGGCCCTGAATTCCGAGGCGATCCGCGGACTGATCTAACTACCATGATGGCCGGTCCCAAAGATGCAAGCTCTGAAAGGCCAATGCCGGTTACTGGCGATGGTATTCGACACCAATCGGCGCGATTCCTCTACCGTCGCTACAGAACTGCACGTCGCTTTTTCAGCGCTCGGCCTCCGGATATCCTCTCGCACATATTTTTCGGGCTGCGGGAACGTCTGCAGGTTCTGATGTCCCGGCGCAGATTGGGCAGATTTGATGAATTGGAAAGAAGACTGTGGAAAGCAATCTACTTCCAACGCTTCGGCACGGACCCGCTTTACGCAGTCGAAACGGACCACGCGGTGGCAGTTGAAAGCCCCGACCACAATTGGCCGCGAGGAACGGCATTCGACAACAGCAGCAACCGTAACTTCAATTTGAAGCTTTATGCTCTGTTCAATTATCGCTCCGATCTGCACGTTTTGGACCTTGGGTGCGCCGGCGGTGGTTTCGTCAAATCGATTCTGGAGGACGGTTTCACAGCGGTGGGCCTTGAAGGTTCCGACTGGTCGCGAAAACTTCGATCCGGCGAGTGGGACACCTGTCCCCATCATTTGCTGACTTGCGACATCACGAGCCGGTTTCAAGTTCGCATGTGCAGCGGTGAGGCATTGCGATTCCACTGCATCACGGCTTGGGAGGTCTTGGAACATATTCCAACCGAAAGGCTCCCCGCGCTCATTGAAAATGTCAGCCGACACCTGACTGCCGATGGAATTTTCGTCGCATCAGTCGATACTGCACCCGACAGCAACCCGATAACCGGCGCAGTCTACCACGTCACCTTGCAACCGAAGCGTTGGTGGCTAAAGCAGTTCGAGAGGGCTGGTCTTATCGAGTTCGACCGGCACCTGTTTGTGACCCGAGATTACGTGCGGGGACACGGAATGGGACTCAACGATTGGGATCCGGCTGACGGTGAAGGTTTTCATTTGGTCCTTCGTCGACGCAAACAGGGACAAGCAGAGTCATGATCCACGTGATGCTCGGTTGACAGTCAGTCGATTCTGTGACAAGTCTTCTTTTCTCCCCACAAATAACCGAGCGCAGCGATGATCATTGCACGCACCCCTCTGCGCATTTCAATCGGTGGGGGCGGCTCGGACCTGCCTTCTTATTATGAGCGGTTCGGAGGCGCATTCATTTCAGCTGCGATCGACAAGTACATTTATGTTGCGATCAATAATACCTTCATCAACGAGTATTCCATCCGCTATTCGTCGCAGGAGCGCGTTACCAGACCAGATGAAATCCGGCACCCTATTATTCGCGAGGCAATCAAGCTGCACGGTCTTGGTCCGCTCGAACTCGTCAGTGTCGCGGATATTCCGACCCGCACGGGCCTCGGGTCATCGGGATCGTTCACCGTGTGTGTGCTGCGCGCGATCCATGCGCACAAGCGCGAGTTGATGACCACCTCTTCCCTGGCCGAAGAGGCATATCATATCGAGATGAAGCTGTTGAAGGAGCCGGTAGGCAAACAGGACCACTACATCGCCGCGTACGGCGGGATCACTTATTTCGAGATCGATAAGGCCGGGCAGGTTGCGGTGTCTCCACTCAAGTTGACGAACAAAGGCCTGCATGATCTCGAAGATCATCTGGTGTTGTTTTTCACCGGCTATGCGCGCGGCGCCTCGACTGTTCTGGCTGAACAAAAGGCAAAATGTGACTCCGGCGACGAAGAAATGATCAAAAATCTGCACTTCATCGTCGAGCTTGGTCAGGAGATCAGGAAGGCATTGATGGCCAGCGATAACCGAAGATTCGCGCAGCTTATGCACGAGCATTGGCTGCACAAACGCCAGCGTTCATCGAGCATGTCAAGCGATCGCATCAATCGCTGGTACGATGCCGCGATGGCCAATGGCGCGATCGGCGGCAAGCTTGTCGGTGCGGGCGGTGGCGGCTTCCTGTTGTTCTATGCGGAAGATATAGCGGGCGTGCGTGATGCAATGTCGAAGGAAGGTCTTGAAGAGGTTCGCTTCAAGTTCGATTTCGACGGCTCCACGATCCTCGTCCGGGATTGAAAGAGCCATGCAGTGCGTGATCCTTGCGGGCGGACTTGGCACCCGTATGCGGGCGCTCTGCGACTCGCTGCCTAAAGCGATGATTCCGGTCCTAGGCAAGCCCTTCCTGTTCTACCAGCTCGAATGGCTCGCCCGGCAAAATGTGCGGCAGGTTCTCTTGTGCATAGGATACCGCGGCAGCTTGATCTCGGCGGCGGTCCGCGACGGCGCCAAATTCGGGTTATCGGTTGCGTACGCCGACGAAGGTGAGGCTCCGCGTGGAACAGGGGGCGCCCTTCGTCTCGCTCACGATCTCGGCCTTCTTGAGGAGGGGTTCTTTGTACTCTATGGCGACGCCTATCTGCCGATCGATCTTCTGCCGGTGTGGCAGACCTCAGACAGCGGCAGCGTCCCGACCATGACAATCATGCGCAACGAGGGCCGCTGGGACAGGAGCAACGTCGTGTTCCGCTCCGGAAATCTGATTCTTTACGACAAATATGCGAGCGACCCGGCCGCGCTTGGGATGCATTACATTGACTATGGGCTGTCTGTTCTCACCCGAGAGATGGTGGTCGCAAAGATTGCGGCCGGCGAAGTGACAGAGCTCGCGCGGGTCTTGAACCATTTGAGTATCGAGGGGCGTCTGCGCGGGCACGAGATTTTTGAGCGATTTTACGAAATCGGCTCACCGGCTGGGCTTGCTGATTTCACGAAATTCGTTTGCTCAGGGATGAATGGAGGCCAAACGCCTGCCGAATATTGTTGAGTGCCGGGAAGAGATGCCGCCCGACTCTGACGGCTGGCCAGCGAGGTCACGCGTACCGCAGGGTCGTGCCAATGCGCAGAGAGACCCCCTGCATCAGGGTCGCCGCCATTCCGGGGATCGAAGCCGCCGCACGGGCTACGTCGCCGTCACGCGCCGACGGCAACGTGTTCATGATGTGGCTTCTCGCGATGCACGACCTGATGTTCCGCAATCGAAGGCTTGATTTTGAAGAAATCGTATCGGGGCCACCGGTCCGGCGCATAATAGCGCGTTGTCAGCGCCTTGGTGACGGTGGGCCGCCTTAAATATTGCATCGCGTAATAAACGTCCCAGAAAAACTCACCGGTCCGGATCCCGCGCAGGATGCGCCTCAGCCAGAAGGACGGATTCTGAAAAATCGCCTTCCGATGCGCGAGCTTTACGTATTTCTGGATCGCTTCGTAAGACAGGGTCTTGTGGGTAAACAGCGGCTTAGTCGTATAGATGAAATACTCGTCCCAGTCGTAGCTACGAATGAGCCCCTTCTTGACGTAGTCGTTGAACATGGTGGTGCCGGGGAAAGCAATCGTGATTCCAAATTTCATCATGTCGACCGGCAGCGTGCGGGCGAAATTGATCGTATCCATCATGGTGTCCTCGGTGTCGGGCGAAAGCCCGAGCATGAAGAAGCCCGTTACTTCGATGCCGGCCTTCCGGGCGCGCTCCACCGCGATCTTGCCTTGGTCGATCGTTGCCTTGCCGCTCTTACCGAAGAGCTTGAGGACCTCGTCGTTGCCGCTCTCGAAGCCGAACGAGACGCGGTAACAACCCGCTCGTCGCAGCACGCGGAACAGCTCGTCATCGGCGCTCTCCACCCGAATGCCGTTCGAGCACGTCCATGCCATGTCGACGCCCGTCCGGATGATCGCCTCGCACACCTCCATCGCCCATTTCTTGTCGGAGGTGAAGATGTCGTCGGCCAACATAAATTCGCGGAAGCCAAGCCGATGCATCAGGCGAACTTCCTCAGCGCAACGCTCGGGTGACTTCTTGCGATAACCGCGTGCCATGGTGATCTTGCTGGCGCAGAAATCGCACACGAACACGCAACCGCGCGAGAATTCCGCCATGGTAACAGGCGAGCGCTTGCACAATAAGCGCGAAATCTGCCTGTAGTCCTCCAGCGGGTATAGGTCCCAGGCCGGCATCGGCAGGTCGTCGAGATTCTCGATCGGACGGCTCATGCCGCTAAAGCAAAGCTCGTCGCCTTTACGATGCCAGATTCCCTTGACCGTCGCCGGATCGTCGCCGTCGCAAATCTCAGGGAATAAGAAATCAGCTTCGGCCACGAATACCAAGTCGAGCATGGATTCGTGCAGCGTTTCCCGCGGCAGGGCCGAGGGGTGAGCGCCGCCGCCTGCGACAATAATGGCCTTCGAAATATCCTTGATCAGGACAGACATGTCGCGAAGCTGATTCATCAACGGCGTTGTCGCCGTGATCCCAACTACGTCGGGTTTCTTTTCGAGGATCCTGCTGCGGATCAGATCGATATCGTAAGGCCGCCACGACAGGTCGAGGATATCAATGCGATGGCCGTGCTCACGCGCGGACGCCGCAATGGTGGCGAGCCCGAGGGTGGGGTAAATCGGATTGATGATGCCCCCCCGCGCTGCACCATAGGTCGGCTGATACGACGGATTGATCAGAAGCACGTTCGCCACTGCGATCCCCAAGAGCTCGTCGAAATTATTTGCAAGACAAGCTTAGTTGAGTTGCGCGTGGAAATCCAGCATTTCGCTCTGTCATATCTTGCTAAGCTGCGTGGCTTGAAAAAAGCAGAATCCGTATACAATGCGTGATCCTTGCGCTCGGAGTTAGCATTACGCCGCAAGGTGACGTCCAATTCGATCGGCGTTGGCCATAATTGTCAATGTAATATGCTTTGAGGGGAGCGTGGGGATTGCCGCACCATCGACGATAAAAACTCCAGGCGCTGCATTCATTTCGCCGAAGGCAGTGGTGCCGTACTCCGCTTCCTGTCCCATCCCGAACAGTCCGGCGTAATGGCCGTCTGCGCCGGGGGGTGCAAGCTCCGTTCCCGGCAACATCCACGCTCCAAGGCGTCGCCAAATCTTTTTAAGTCGACGGGTGACCTCATAGAACTTGTCGGGCAGGTCAGCGCGAAAGCCGCCCTGAATGGTCATTGAGATTTCTCCATCTCGCTTTTCCAATCGCAGCCGATTTTCACTGTAGTGTCCATGGAAATAGCCACTCGCTACAAGCATCGATGGGGCCATCGCAGCGAACAACTCGTTTGCTGCAGGGCGACTGAGGGGCAATCGCGTGACAAAATTGGATGGCGGCAGTGCGTCGATTTCATAAAGCGCTCCGGTGACATACTCATCATCGCTGTTGCGATAGAACAGACGATACCCGAGTTGAGCCACGGAATGTCCTTCGCTGACCGCCGAGCAGCCAAGCCGTCGGGGCACGAAAAGGGGCATTGCTATCAAGGGATTGCTGAGTACCCGTAGCTCGGATGGTGGATTGGGGAGCAGGGGAGCCGCAAGAGCCGAAGTGGCCAGCGCGCCGGCGGCAAGAACCACCCGAGGCGCGCGGAAGCTCCGTCCATCTCGAACCGACACCTCCCACCCGTTTCCCATCGGAGTCAGCCTGGTGGCGAGCGCGTAATCCACAATGCGAAATTCATGACAGGTCGCAAGCTTGATGAGGTCAAATCTCGAATCATAGACCGCTCCACGACCACATTGCCAAAGACATTTCTTACGGTGATCGCAGGCTTTGCGGCCATCTCGATCAACCGTAAGAATAGCGTTGCGCGCGGTGCCCAATGCGAAATCGCTGAACAAGCCCGGACAATAATCATTCAAGAGGCGGCCAGCCGTTGGCCCGATCAGAAGCGGTGGCAGGATTTCTCCTGAACGGCCATAGAATTCGCTCATGTCATCGCTCTGGCTGCCACTGACGCCCATCCGCCGTGTCACGGCTTTGTAGGAAGGCCTCAGATCATTGATCGAAAAGGGCCACTCCTCGATATCGCGCGCGTCAAGTTCACTTACCAGTGAGCCCCAAACCCTCGAAAGGCCGCCTCGGGCGATTCCCCCAATCGCCAGGAAGCTGTCGGAGCGAATTTTGAGGCTGCGATGAAACTCAGCAATGATCCGGCGCGATTCCGGCGTTCTAAGCTTTGGGGACAAGCCATCATCCGGCACTAGCGCCTCTAAGCGGTGCCCCAGGGCGACACGCCACGGCTCAGTGGTATCTTCGCTTGACGGATGATCGGGACCCGACCCGTCCATCATGAGGACACGCGCGCCGGCCTCGATTAGGGGGAAAGTGACACTGACGCCCGCCGGACCGCTGCCAATGACGATGAAGTCGGCATCGAAATCGTCGTTGATCATGCAAATCTGGAGCTGAGCATCAGCCGGAACGGCAGTGAAATTGCTTCCAGAGCGATTTGAAGCGCCAGATTAATGAAACGCGGGCGGCGATCCGGAATCTGTTCTGCGTGCATGGTTTCTATCACCATCGCGGCGAGATGCAGGCGCTGTGCAAGCCGATGGTCAGGCCGCGACCTTAGGGGCTCAAATGCACGCAGCAATAATGGGCAGGCAAAGACATACCAGGGAAGCCCAAGGGCGTGATCACTGCGCCGACTGATACCGCGGAGCAGCCGGGCAACTGGTTTTGGAGATGAAATTGGCCGGCCGGCGACATAGGATAACATGGCGATTGCCTCCGCAACACGTCGTCTTCGTGCTGATCTCAGTGACGCCAGACGTTTTTCCGGGGCAATCACGCCAACCTTGAGTAACTCAAGATCAGCCGAGCTTTCGAACCAATTTTTGCCGGCAAGGCCGAGAATTCGCTCGCGATCGATTGTTGGGACGAAAGGTATAATTCGTGACAAATAACAGCCAAAAAGCGCCACGCTTAGCGGAATCGGCACGAGCGCAATGCGCTTTCCCGTGTGTGCGAACCGTAAGGTGTGCAACCACTTGCCGACAGTTACAGGCTCGGGGCCAGCCACGACCCAAACAGCAGACGCGACCCCATCGCGGCGCGGCAATGGATCAATCGCGAGTGCCAGCAAAGCGGCGCAGACCTCGTCCACGTGAATTGGCTGCGCTATTCGGTCGATGCCGACGATCGGCAAAATAGGCGTGGCGCGCACGAGCTTTGTCATCAGTCCGTACTGTCCATCCTCGCGCCCGCCATAGACCAAACCGATCCGCGCGCAAATAACGCGTCCTTGCGCATCATTCAAAGCAAGCAATCGTTGTTCCGTGGCGTTCTTGACTCGACCATAAGAATTAGGGGCCCCCGGATAAGCCGCAAGTGTCGAGGCAAAAATGAAACGAGGTACATCGTTTGCCAGAGCAGCCCTCGCCAGCTTCTCGGAGCCCACGAGGTTGATGTTGGTCGCCGAATCCCCGGCACTCGCGTCACTCGCCCAGGAGTGGGCAAGATGAACGACCGCCGCAGCACCCTCGAAGACCGCGCGCTCGGGCTCCTCTCCCAACCGCCACGGGAGCACGCGTGCGGCCGAGGCGTTGGCAGGCGGGCTGCCAAGAGCCACAACAGTAATGCTGCGTTCGATTGCCAGTTCAATCAAACGCCGCCCAATGTAACCGGATGCACCAGTGAGGATCAGTCGCAACGTCGTAGACCTGCCTGTCGCCGCGCGTGCATTGTCAATCGGCGGACTCCAGAGGAACTCGCAAAACGCTCTGCGCACCGTGATAGACAGCCTCCACAATCTCGGCAACGCGCAGGCCGTCTTCGCCGCGCGCAATGATGCCGTCTTTGCTGCGGCCTTCTGCGAGCGCGATGAAGTCCTGGAATTCCTCCACGAAGGTGCGCACGACCGTGCTTTGCCATCCGAACAGCTTCTCCCGGACAATCGCAAACGGGTAGAACTTCCACTGCACGCGCCTGCGGCCACCCGGCCGGTCCATGGTGATGAGAGTTGATATCATCGGCGCGTAATAGCAGCGCGCCATGCCGCGGTCACCATAGGCCTCGATGAAGAAGCGGTAGCCCTTCCACTCGCTCCAGCTCGCGTGTAGATGGCCGACCACACCGGCCTGGTTGCTCAGGAGCGCGAAAGCGTTGTCCTCGACGTCGAGCTGCCAGATAGAGGAGCTTATGGTGCCAGACACGTGATCCACCCCACCCATCAGATGACAGATGAGGTCGAGCACGTGGATGCCATTGTCCACCAGCGTGCCGCCGCCCATCACGTCCCGGGAATACATCCAGGGTGCGTTGAACTCCGCGAGACCCACATGTCCGGCGTAGGCGCGAATATAGCTGAGCTTGCCGATGGCGCCGGAATTGATCGCCTCGCGGACCGCCTTGATGGCGGCGAAATAGCGGTGATTGAAACCGACCGTGAGAATTCGCCTGAATCGCCGCGCCGTTTCGACCATGCGGCGGCAGGCGGCCAGCGAGTTGGCCATGGGCTTCTCGACGAGCACGTGCTTGCCGTTCTCCAGCGCGGCGATCGCGAGGTGTTCATGGGAGTTCGGCCGGGTCGAGATGATCACCGCATCGCAGGCAGCAGAAGAGAACAGAGCTTCGGCCGAGGGAAAGACCGCAATATCGGGAGCAAGCCCAGTGACGCGTTGCGGATCCGCGTCGAATACTGCCGTCAGCGTGCAACCGGGCGTGCGCGCCAGTGCGGCGCGGCGAACCTGACCGATTGCTCCAAGCCCGATCAGCCCGAAACGCACCGTTGCGGCTCCACAACACCCTATGCCGCCTTGCGGCAGACCATCTCGAATGCAGGGCCAATTCCCAACAGAATCTCCCGCACGAGCGGAACGCGCTGCGCGCGTCGGTAAAGCTCGATCAAGCCACGTTCCGATGCGCTGTAGGCGGCGACAGCGACGCCTTCGACGTGCTTGGGGCGAGCTTCGAGAACATCGAACCCGCGCTTTCGCAGCCGCAGACGGATATCCCCCGGCGAAACCATGTTGGCGAATCTCAGCAAATCGATCCCCTTGAGCCGCGTGAGCACCCAGGCTCTTGGCCGTGCCGGCAGGAAGCCGATCGCCCATATGCCCGTCAGCGG
>Ga0070699_100002142_pt1 | contig 17905 bp, 17 predicted proteins | sample KBSK1503metaG_FD_65473 | JGI IMG/M metagenome (GOLD analysis project Ga0070699, IMG submission 65473) | Corn, switchgrass and miscanthus rhizosphere microbial communities from Kellogg Biological Station, Michigan, USA - KBS K1-50-3 metaG | ecosystem: Host-associated > Plants > Roots >... | reverse complement strand
CTGGCCACGATCATGAGGTCGCATGTCGCGGGCGCGGAAGGGGCTCGCGGGGTGACGGCAGGCGGGCGGGGGTAGGGCGAGCTAGCGGGCGCGTTTGCGGAGGCGTTCGGTGTCCAGGATGAGTACCGAACGGGCGGAGATCTGCAGCCAGCCACGGGCGGCGAAGTCCGCCAGCGCCTTGTTGACCGTCTCCCGCGAGGCTCCGACCAGCTGAGCCAGTTCCTCCTGGGTCAGGTCGTGATGGACGTGCAGCCCGTCGCGTTCCTGCTCGCCGAACCGGGCCGCCAGGTCGAGCAGGTTCTTCGCCACGCGCCCGGGGACGTCGGTGAAGACCAGGTCGGCCGTTACGTCGTTGGCCCGGCGCAGCCGCCTGGCCAGCGCCCGCAGCATGTGCATGGAGACGTCGGGGCGCTCGAGCAGCCAGGGGCGCAGCGCGTCGTGAGCCAGGGCCGCCACCGTCGCGTCGGTCACGGCGCTGGCCGTCGAGGTCCGCGGCCGCGGGTCGAACAGCGACAGCTCGCCGAACATCTCACCCGGTCCTAGCACGCTGAGCAGGTTCTCCCGGCCGTCGGCGGCCGCGCGGGTGAGCTTGAGCTTGCCGTCCAGCACCACGTACAGCCGGTCGCCGTCCTGTCCTTCCAGGAAGAGGTGCTCGCCTCGGGACAGCTTGACGTCTGGCATCTGCCGCCGGAGCGCCCGTGCGCTATCCTCATCGAGCCCTTCGAAAAGCGGTGCCCGCCTGAGTACAACTTCGGCGTCCTCCACCGATCCTCCTTGCCGGCCTGTCCGCCACTGGCCGCCGCCAGCGGGCTGGCCAGCGATAGTCCTGGCCGTGCCCTATAAGTGTGAATCATCCGCACGAACAGATGTGCTCGGGATCACATTCCAGCCTCGCCCGGGCGGCAATAGCGACGAGACTAACATCACATCACGCAGGAAGGTAACTACGCTTAGTAGCCGGGAACATCGAGGAGCGTAACGGGGTCGGAATCCGGGGGTGGCAGGGGCTTGAGGCGTGCACGGGTGATCGAGGGCAAGGTCAGGAATCGGTTCGGCGGACGCACCAGCCTGCGCGTGGTGGTGGGGTGCGGCTTGCTCGTGGCCCTCAGCCCGTCGGCCGCGCAGGCGCGACCGCGGCTTGAGGGCAATCCTAGGCCGCCCAGCCAGGCCCAGATCAACGCGGCCGAAAATCAGGTGCGGCAGCATCAGGCGGCGCTCGGCGCCGAGCAGGGCAGGCTGTCCGCGGCCAATGCGATGCTGACCAGGCTGCAGACCCAGGCCGAGGTGCTGATCGAGCGCTATGACCAGTCCCAGGTGAACGAGCAGCGGGCCGCGTCGGCGTACAAGGTGACCGAGGCCAGGCTCCGCCAGGCGGAGCGGCAGCAGGCCGCCAGCCGGCTGCGGGTGGCCCGGCTGGCCGCCCAGCAGTTCGAGTCAGGTGGCGGCTTCAGCCCGGTGACGGCCATGCTCGGCGACGCCGACGGTCTGCAGGCCTACCTGCGGCAGGTCGGAATGGGCCAGGCCCTGGCCCAATCGGGCACCGAGGTCCTGGCCGCGAACCAGGCCAACGACGCGGTGGCCAAGGTGTTCCGGACGCAGGCGCACAAGCTGCTGGTGGCCAAGCAGGCCGACCTGAAGGCGGCGAACACCCTCAAGGTGGCCATCCAGGCCGCGGTGTCCAGGCAGCAGACGTTCGTGAAGCTGACCAAGGGCAAGCGGAACAAGCTGGCCGGCGAGCTCGCCACGGCGCAGTCCACGGCGTCGTCACTGAAGGCGGCCCGGCAGGCCTCGCTGGCCGCGCAGGCGGCCGCGCGGGCCGCCGCCGCGGCCGGGAACCTGCAGGGGCCGGGTCAGGTGCCCGCCTGGGCGTGGGGGTCGGGCGCCTCGGCCAGCCAGGGCGACATCGCCGCCAACTGGGCGCTGAGCCAACTGGGCAAGCCTTATCAGTGGGGCGGGGCCGGCCCGGGCAGCTACGACTGCTCGGGCCTGGCCATGGTGGCGTGGGCGCACGCGGGCGTCCAGATCGCGCACTGGACCGGGTACCAGTGGGACTCCGGCCCGCACGTGCCAGTCAGCCAGCTACAGCGCGGTGACCTGCTGTTCTACGCCACGAACACGTCCGACCCGAACACCATCCACCACGTCGCCATCTACATCGGCAACGGCGGCATGATGGTCAACGCCCCGTATACCGGCGCGTTCGTCCGCATCGACGGGATGTACGAACCCGGCGGCTTTATCGGTGCCGTCCGCCCGGCGGGCTGACCGGGGCGTCGGGTCCGGAGGGCTTGAGCTGGTTGAGCACCTGGCCGTAGGCGAGCGAGATGAGCTTGACCACGTTGCCGTGCGCGCCGAGCGGTGCGGAGCACTTGGCGCCGATCATCGTGGCGGCTTCCTCGACGGCCGCCGTGGCGGCTTCCGGGCCGATGACGCACGGGGCCAGCGCGATCCTGGTCACGCCCATAGCCTCGATCTGGGCCGCCGCGTCCTCGATGGAGGGCTTGCCGTCCAGCGAGGCGGCCACCACCGGGAGCGCGAGCCGGGCCGCGAGCAGGAAGGCGGTGACGCTGGCGGTGCCGACCGCTTCCGCCCCGCCCACGGTGGCCAGGATGATGCCGTCGGCCGAGGTCGTGATGCTGAACATGCGCACCCGGTCGGCCCGGGCTAGCCCGGCGTCGGCGAGCCGGTGGTGCAGTGCCTCGGCCAGCAGCGCGTTGGTGTTGAACACCTCGCCGATGTGCGCGTTGGCTCCGCTGGCCGTGATGGCCTCCCGCACCGCACGGAAACTGGCCGGATGCGGCGTCACGACCTGCGGTATCACCACGGCCGAAGGGGCGCCGGCCGGCCGTCTGGCCGCCGCGTCGGCCAGCACCGCGCGGATCCCGGCCGGGTCGCCGCGACCGCCGTGGTCGATCCGTGCCGTGCGCACGTCCAGGGCGGGGTTGTCTACCCGGAGCACGGTCGCGATCTCGGCGGTCACGCCGGCCAGCCCGTCATCGCCGGCATCGGGGACCGCGAGGACCAGGGCGGGCGCGCCCTCGGGCAGGCTGGCGGGCATCGGGCGACGGTGACGGCCGCCCGGTGCGACCAGCCTGGCCTGCGTCCGGCCGGGCGGCGAGCCCGGCTGGCGCGGATGCGAACCCGGTCCCGGCTGCCTGCGGGCCAGCGCCTCGTTGTCCGGCTGACCGTAACCAGGGAAATCGGCTCCCTGTGAACCTGATCCGGTAGAGAATTGACCTTGCGGCGGCATCGCTCCCCGTCCCGTCCCCTGCAACGACGGCGTTTCCGACGGTACGTTCGCGTCCTGGCGTCGCCCGGGCAGGCCTGGCGAGGAGTCGGATGCGTCTGTCACATAGCGGAAGCGTAGTCGCCGGTTGTCAACGATATGTGAAAACCCCTAAAAAATAGGACAAGCAGCCAATAGTGACGCGCGCGTCCATTTGTGTCCCCCCCGGCCGTAAACACCAAGGCCCGCGTTCGCCGGATTAGTTACTAGCCGGTAGCATAGTCTCAGTACAGGTGAACGGCCCGGTGAGACGGCCAGTAAGACGGCGGAGCAGCGATGAGCCACTATAAGAGCAACGTGCGGGACATCCAGTTCAATCTGTTCGAGGTCCTGCGGCGTCAGGACCTGCTCGGCCAGCCGCCGTACGACGAACTCGATGAGGAGACCGTCCGCGGCATCCTCGGTGAGCTGGAGCGGATGGCGACCGGCCCGCTGGCCGAGTCGTTCGCCGACGCCGACCGGAACCCGCCGGTGTTCGACCCGGCCACGCACTCGGTGCGGATCGGAGAGTCGCTGCGCAAGTCCTACCGCGCCTTCATGGACGCCGAGTGGTACCGGCTGTCTCTGCCCGCCGAACTGGGCGGGACCGGGGCGCCGAGGTCACTGAACTGGGCCATGGCCGAGCTGATCCTCGGCTCCAACCCGGCGATCTGGATGTACGCCAGCGGGCACACCATGGCCCGGGTGCTGTGGGAACTCGGCACGCCCGAGCAGAAGCGCTTCGCCGAGCAAGCCATCGAGCGCGAGTGGGGCGCCACCATGGTGCTGACCGAGCCCGACGCCGGCTCCGATGTCGGCGCGGGCCGGACCAGGGCGATCGAGCAGCCGGACGGAACCTGGCACATCGAGGGCGTCAAGCGGTTCATCACCAGCGCCGAGCACGACCTGGCCGACAACATCTTCCATCTCGTGCTGGCCCGGCCGGAGGGCCACGGCCCGGGTACCAAGGGCCTTTCCATGTTCCTCGTGCCCAAGTACCTGGTCGACGAGGACGGGACCCTGGGCGAGCGCAACGGCGTCCTGATCACCAACGTCGAGCACAAGATGGGCCTGAAGGCCTCCACCACCTGCGAGGTGACGTTCGGGGCAGCTTCACCAGGGGGCCGGCCCGCGGTGGGCACCCTGGTCTGCGGCGTGCACGACGGCATCAGGCAGATGTTCATGGTCATCGAGGACGCCCGGATGATGGTCGGCACCAAGGCCATCGCCACCTTGTCCACCGGCTACCTGAACGCGCTGGACTTCGCCAGGCACAGGATCCAGGGCGCCGACCTCACCCAGATGACGGACAAGACCGCGCCGCGGGTGACGATTATCCACCATCCCGACGTGCGCCGGATGCTGATGCTGCAGAAGGCGTACACCGAGGGCATGCGGGCGCTGGTGCTGTACACGGCCTCGGTCCAGGACATCCTCCAGGTCGCCGCGGCGCAGGGGCGGACCGACCAAGTTACGGCGGGCCTGAACGACCTGCTGCTGCCGGTGGTCAAGGGCGTCGGCTCGGAGCGGTCCTACGAGATGCTCACCTTGTCCCTGCAGACCCTCGGCGGCTCCGGGTTCCTCCAGGACTACCCGATCGAGCAGTACATCAGGGACGCGAAGATCGACAGCCTGTACGAGGGCACGACCGGGATCCAGAGCCTGGACCTGTTCTTCCGCAAGATCGTCCGGGACAACGGCCAGGCGTTCGGGGCGCTGCTCGGCCGGATCAAGGACTTCGCCGCCGCCGAGGGCGGCAACGGCAGGCTCAAGGCCGAACGGGCCGCGCTGGCCGAGGCCGCCGGGCACGTCGAGGCCATGGTCACGGCCATGGTCGGCGGGCTGATGGCATCGGCGGACCAGCCCGCGGAGGTCTACAAGGTGGGCCTGAACACGACCCGGCTGCTGATGGCGCTCGGCGACCTGGTGATCGGCTGGCTGCTGCTGACCCACGCGGAGATCGCCCTGCGCAAGCTGGACGAGATCGGCGCGGGCCATCCCGACCGCGACTTCTACGCCGGCAAGCTGGGCGCGGGCCGGTTCTTCGCCGCCACCGTGCTGCCCCGGCTGGCCGTCGAGCGCACGATCGCCGAGGAGACCACGCTGGACCTGATGGAACTGCCCGAGGGCGCCTTCTAGGTCGGAACTCGTACTGGGCTCAGAACTCGTACTGAACCGCGGCGCGCTCGGCGATGATCGGCCGGATGAACTCCGCGATGATCGCCCGGTGCTCCGGGTTGTCCCGGTAGGTCAGGTAGCCCTCGAGGTCGTCGAAGTCGGCCACCGCGGCCCATTCGAAGTTGCCCTCGTTGACGCCCAGGTCCGCGCCCATGTGGTAGGCGCGCAGCACCGGCAGCAGCGCGGGCAGCCTGCTGAGCTCGGCCGCCACGCGCTGCTTCTGCTCCTGCGTTGCCTCCGGGGTCCACCGGAACATCACCACGTGCCTGATCATGCGCTGACGTTATCAACCCAGGCGCTATCAACCCCAGGCGAGCATCCGGACCGGGTCCTGGAGCATCGAGCCGACGTCGCGCAGCACGGCCGAGCCGAGCTCCCCGTCCACGATGCGGTGGTCGAAGGACAGCGACAAGGTGCACGCCTTGCGCACCGCGAGCTGCCCGTCGACCACCCAGGGCGTGTCCTTGACCTGCCCGAACGCGAGGATGGCGGTCTCGCCGGGGGTGAGGATCGGGGTGCCGGCGTCCACCCCGAACACCCCGACGTTGGTGATCGTGATCGTGCCACCCGTCAGGTCGGCCGGGGTGGCCTTGCCCGCCCGCCCGGTCTCGGTCAGCGCCTGCAGGCCGCGCGCCAGCTCCGGCAGGGCCATCGCGTCCGCGTGCTTGATGTTCGGCACGATCAGGCCGCGTTCGGCGGCCACCGCGATGCCGAGGTTCACGTAGTGCTTCACCACGATCTCCTCGGCGGCGGCGTCCCAGGACGAGTTGATGAGCGGGTTCCTGGCCACCGCGATAAGCAGCGCCCGGGCCACGAACAGCAGCGGCGAGACCCGCAGCTCCGCGAATTCGGGCAGCTCCCGGACCCGGCGCAGCGCCGCCATCGTCTCGGTGACGTCGACCTGCAGGAACTCGGTGACGTGCGGAGCGGTGAACGCACTCGACACCATGGCCGCGGCCATGTGCTTGCGCACGCCGCGAACACCGATCCGCTCCTCGCCGCCGGGGACCGTAGCGGAGGTGACCGTCCGGGATCCGTTTCCAGAATCGGCCGAACGGACTCCGGTATCCGCTGCCGCCGCCCGCTGCACGTCATCCCGGGTGATCGAGCCGTCCGGGCCGCTGCCCGCCAGCGCGGCCAGGGTGATGCCGAGATCCTTGGCCAGCTTGCGCACCGGCGGCTTGGCCAGCACCCGAACCGCGGCGACGCCCGGCTCGGCGGCCCGTGGTTCGGTGGCCAGCTCCGGCGGCTCGATGGGCACTTCGGGCGCGGTGGGCACCTCGGCCGTTTCCGGGCGGCCGGCCGCGGTCCTGCGTGCGCGCCGGGTGGTAGCGGAGGTCTTGACCCCGTAGCCCACCAGGACCGAGTGCGCGCCGGCCTCGTCGTCCGGGGTGCTCTCGGCGGGCGCCGGGGCGGGAACCGACGGCCGTTCGGCACTATTGGGTGTTTCCACCTCGACCGCGATGATCGGAACGCCGACGTCGACGGTCTGTCCCTCCTCGGCCAGCAGCCGGGCCACCGTACCGTCCCACGGGCACGGCAGCTCGACCACTGCCTTGGCGGTCTCGATCTCCACGATGATCTGGCCGTCTTCGACATGGTCGCCCGGCTTGACGTGCCAGGCGACGATGTCGGCCTCGGTCAGGCCCTCGCCTACGTCGGGAAGCTTGAACTCCTTGAGCTCTGCCATCGTCGCTCCCGCCCTCTTAGTAGCCGAACGAGCGGTCGACGGCGTCCAGGATCCGGTCCAGGTCGGGCAGGTAGTGCTCCTCCAGCCGGGACGGCGGGTAGGGGGTGGCGAAGCCGCCGACCCGCAGCACCGGCGCCTCGAGGTGGTAGAAGCACCGCTCGGTGACCCGGGCGGCGATCTCGGCGCCGAGCCCGGCGAAGACCGGCGCCTCGTGCGCGACCACGCAGCGGCCCGTCTTGCGCACCGAGGCGGTGATCGTGTCCATGTCGAGCGGGGACAGCGAGCGCAGGTCGATGACCTCGACGCTGCGCCCGTCCTCGCGCGCGGCGGCCGCGGACTCCAGGCAGGTACGCACCAGCGGGCCGTAGCAGAGCAGGGTCACGTCGGCGCCGTCGAGGACGACCCTGGCCTGATCGAAGGGCAGCGCGCCGGCCACCCCGGCCGCCGTGTCCACCTCGGCCTTGTCCCAGTAGCGCCGTTTCGGCTCGAAGAAGATCACCGGGTCGTCGGAGCTGATCGACTGCTGGATCATGGTGAACGCGTCGGCCGCGTCTGAGCAGGCGACCACGCGCAGGCCGGCCGTGTGCGCGAACAGCACCTCGGGGGACTCGCTGTGGTGCTCGACCGCGCCGATGCCGCCGCCGCACGGGATGCGGATCACCACCGGCAGGCTGACCTGACCGCGGGACCGGTAGCGCATCTTGGCCAGCTGGCTGACGATCTGATCGACCGCGGGGAAGACGAACCCGTCGAACTGGATCTCGCAGACCGGCCGGTAACCGCGCAGGGCCAGGCCGATCGCCGTGCCGACGATGCCGGACTCGGCCAGCGGGGTGTCGATCACCCGGGCCTCGCCGAAGTCCTTCTGCAGGGCGTCGGTGACGCGGAAGACCCCGCCCAGCTTGCCGACGTCCTCGCCCATGATCAGGACCTTGGGGTCGTTCTCGAGTGCCTTGCGCAGTCCCTCGTTGATCCCGCGGGACAAGGTGAGCTTGGTCATCGCCCGGCCGCCTCTTCGAACGAGTCCAGGTACGCCGCGTACCGCTCGCGTTCTTCGCGCAGCAGCGTGGTGGGTTCGGCGTATACGTTGTCGAACAGGGCCAGCGGCGGCGGGTCGGGCATGTTCCGGCACGCCTCGCGAACCCGGGCGCCTACCTGTTTCGCCTCCGCGTCCACCTCGGCGAGGAACTCCGCGTCGGCCAGGCCGCCGCGGACCAGGTAGGCCCGGACGCGCTCGATCGGGTCCCTGAGCTTCCACATCTCCAGCTCGCTGGCCAGCCGGTACCTGGTCGGGTCGTCGGTGGTGGTGTGCGCGCCCATGCGGTAGGTGAACGCCTCGATCAGGGTGGGTCCCTGGCCCTCCCTGGCCGCCTGCAGCGCCTTCTGGGTTACCGCGTAGCAGGCCAGCACGTCGTTGCCGTCGACCCTGAGACCGGGGAAGCCGAACCCGCGGGCCCGCTGGTAGAGCGGGATGCGGCTCTGCTTTTCCAGCGGCTCGGAGATCGCCCACTGGTTGTTCTGGCAGAAGAAGACGATGGGCGCGTTGAACACCGAGGCCCAGACGAAGGCCTCGTTGACGTCGCCCTGGCTGGTGGCGCCGTCGCCGAAGTACGCGATGACCGCCTCGCCCCGGTCGGCGCCGTCGCGCTGGATGCCCATCGCGTAGCCGGTGGCGTGCAGGGTCTGGGCGCCGATCACGATCGTGTACAGACCGAACTTGTGTTCCTCGGGCGCCCAGCCACCGTGGCTGACGCCCCGGTACAGCTCGAGCAGCTTGACCGGATCGATGCCGCGGCACCAGGCCACGCCGTGCTCGCGGTAGGTGGGGAACACCATGTCGTCCGGGCTGAGCGCCCGCCCGGACCCGATCTGGGCGGCTTCCTGGCCGAGCAGCGAGGCCCAGATGCCGAGCTCGCCCTGGCGCTGCAGCGAGATCGCCACCGTGTCGATGGTGCGGACCAGTACCAGGTCGCGGTACATGCTCCTGATGTCGTCGGCGGGCAGGTCCAGCGGGTAGTCGGGGTGGTCGATCCGCTCACCTTCGGGGGTGAGCAACTGGATAAACTCGCCCGCCTGGTCTGGCGTGTCTGGTGCGGGCTGGTCGAGTGCTGGTGCGGCGGTGGTCGCGGCGCCGGATTCGACGGTCACGTGCCACTCCTTTCCGGGCCGGGACTGGGATCACCAGCGCCGGCCTTTACGGCTGAAGGTTCCCGGACTGCGTTGTCTCGGGGCAGTCGCGTACGCTGCGTGCCCGGTGGGGACGCACGCGTCGCGTTACCCGTGGGACGCTCCTCACCTGACGATATATGCCCTGATCGCCCTGGAGGATACGTGGCGCGGATGATCGTGGAAGTAATGCTCAAGCCCGAGATACATGATCCGCAAGGGGAGGCGATCGCCAGCGCCTGCCACCGCCTGGGGTTCGGGCAGGTACTCGGGGTCAGGCAGGGCAAGCGATTCGAGGTGGAGCTGGACGGGCCTGCCGACGAGGCGGCTGTGACCGCTATCACAAACCTGGCCCGGGATCTGCTATCTAACCCGGTCATAGAGGACTTTACGCTGCACCCCGGGGGAGCATGAGCAGCCGCGTCGCCTTACGGTTTGGCGACGCCGGATTTCGGTCGCGTTAACGGGGAATCACTCGACCCATGAGAGCGCTGCACAGTATTTGAAAGGGGCCTTGTGAATACGGGTGGGAAGACGCGAGCGAAGCCGGTGCCTGAGGTGAAGTTCTGCCTGGTTTTCCAGCGCGAGACCCTCAGCGTCCCGGTGATGCGCCGCGTCCTCGGCGATACCCTGCGCGGACTCGGCATGGACGAGGAATCCGTCTACGACATCCTGCTCGCGGCCACCGAAGCCTGCACCAACGTCCTCACCCACGGCGGCCGGAAGGTCCGGGGCTACGCGGTGGTCACCAGCCTCGGCGCAGTCGGCTGCCAGGTTGAGGTGGCCGACGAGGGGGTCGGCCTGGCGCTATCGAATTCGGCTGGGCGCGGCACGCCGGAGGCGCAGCTGGACCCGCAGCAGACGCCAATCGCCCAGCTGACCGAATCGGGCCGCGGCCTGGCCGTCATGCGGGCTTGCGTGGACAACGTCACCCTGGACAGCCGTCCCGGCCGCGGCACGGTCGTGACCATGCGCAAGCGCATCAGGTGGCCGGACGACGCCCCGCTGCGCCAGCTCCGCGCGGCAAGTTAGCCGGCCTCGCTCGCCTCCGGGCCCCGCCCACCTCCCCATCCCCCCTCACTGCGGCTCCTTCCCTCCTCGCTCCTTCGTCGCTCGTCAGTCCAGTCGCCACCGGGCGCCCTTTGGCTCGCGAGGGATACGGATATCCTTCCTGGGGTGCGGATAGGGGTCATTACCTTTCCTGGGTCGCTGGATGACCGGGATGCGGCGCGGGCGGTGCGGCTGGCCGGGGCCGAGCCGGTCGCGCTCTGGCATGGCGACCGCGGCCTGCGGGGCGTGGACGCGGTGATCCTGCCTGGCGGCTTCTCCTACGGCGACTACCTGCGCTGCGGCGCCATCGCCCGGTTCGCCCCGGTGATGGCCGAGCTAGTGCCCGCCGCCCGGTCCGGGCTGCCGGTGCTCGGCATCTGCAACGGCTTCCAGATCCTGTGCGAGGCGCACCTGCTGCCGGGCGCGCTGACCCGCAACGCCGGCCTGAAGTTCATCACCAGGGACCTGCTGTTGCGGGTCGAGAACGCGCGCACCGCGTGGACCAGGACCTACTCCGCCGGTGAGCAGATCGTGGTGCCGCTGAAGAGCGGGGAGGGCGCCTACGTGGCTGACCCGGGCACGCTGGCGGAGCTCGAGGCGTCCGGGCAGGTCGTTATCAGGTACGCCGGGGACAATCCGAATGGTTCGGCGGGCGCCATCGCGGGGGTGTGCAACGCGGAGGGCAACGTGGTAGGGCTGATGCCGCATCCGGAGCACGCGGTCGACCCGCTCACCGGCCCGTCGGCCGACGGCCTCGGCTTCTTCGCCTCCGTGGTGGCCAAGGTGGCGGCGTGAGCCCGGTGGACACGGTGGCGCGGGCGGCGGCCGAGGCTGATCTGCCGCAGCCCTTCGCCGAGCTGGGGCTGACCCGGGACGAGTACGAGAAGATCGTGGCCACCCTGGGGCGGCGGCCGACCAGCGCCGAGCTGGCGCTGTACTCGGTCATGTGGAGCGAGCACTGTTCCTACAAGTCCTCCAAGGTGCACCTGCGGCAGTTCGCGGCCAAGGCGCCGCCGTCCGGCGCGCTCCTCGCGGGCATCGGCCACAACGCCGGCGTGGTCGACATCGGCCACGGCTACGCGGTCACCTTCAAGATCGAGTCGCACAACCACCCGTCCTACGTGGAACCCCATCAGGGCGCGGCCACCGGCGTCGGCGGCATCGTCCGCGACATCCTGGCCATGGGCGCGCGCCCGGTCGCGGTGATGGACGCGCTCAGGTTCGGCCCGGCCGAGGCCCCCGACACCGGCCGGGTGCTGCCCGGCGTGGTCGGCGGCATCTCCTTCTACGGGAACTGCCTGGGCCTGCCCAACATCGGCGGGGAGCTCGACTTCGACCCGAGCTACGCGGGCAACCCCCTGGTCAACGCGCTCTGCGTGGGGATCATGCGGCACGGTGACCTGCAGGTCGCGGCGGCCAGCGGGCCGGGCAACAAGGTGATCCTGTTCGGGTCCGCGACCGGGCCCGACGGCGTGGGCGGGGCCTCGGTGCTGGCCAGCGCGACGTTCGGCGATGACGCGTCCGGTTCGGTGTCCGCTTCCGGGGCCGGCGATGCCGCGAAGCGGCCCAGCGTGCAGGTGGGGGACCCGTTCACCGAGAAGCTGCTGGTCGAGTGCTGTCTTGAGCTCTTCGCGGGCGGCCTGGTGACCGGGATCCAGGACCTCGGCGCGGCCGGGGTCGCCTGCGCCACCACCGAGCTCGCCGCGGCGGGCACCGGGGGCATGCTGGTCCGGCTGGACGCGGTGCCGCTGCGGGACGCGTCGCTGGGGCCGCCCGAGATCTTGATGAGCGAGTCGCAGGAACGCATGATGGCGGTCGTCGAGCCCGGCCGCGTGGATGAGTTTCTCGCCGTCTGCGCCAAGTGGGACGTGCGCGCCGCCGTGATCGGCGAGGTGACCGACACCGGCCGCCTGGTCATGACCTGGCACGGCGAGACGGTGGCAGACATCCCGCCCGCCTCGGCGGCCGACGGCCCGGTCTACCACCGGCCGCAGGCCCGGCCCGCGAGCCAGGACGCGCTGGCCGCTCGCGACCCGGCCACACTGCCCCGCCCGGCTGACGGCGCGGGCCTGCGCGCGGACCTGCTGGCCCTGCTTGGCTCGCCTGGCCTGGCCGACAAGAGCTGGGTCACCGACCAGTACGACCGCTACGTCCGCGGCGATACCGTGCTGGCCATGCCGGAAGACGCCGGGCTGCTCCGGGTGGACGAGGCGACCGGCCTCGGCATCGCGCTGGCTACCGACGGCAACGGCCGTTACTGCCGGCTCGACCCGTACCTGGGCACCCAGCTGGCGTTGTCCGAGGCCTACCGGAACGTAGCGGCGACCGGGGCACGCCCGCTCGCCGTCACGAACTGCCTGAACTTCGGCTCTCCCACCGATCCCGCGGTGATGTGGCAGTTCGCCGAGGCCGTACGCGGGCTGGCCGACGGCTGCGCCGCCCTGGGGGTGCCGGTCACCGGCGGCAACGTCAGCTTCTACAACCAGACCGGGACGGCGGCCATTCACCCCACCCCCGTCATCGGGGTGCTCGGCGTCCACGACGACGTGCGCCGACGGGTCGGCGTCGCGTTCCCCGCCTCGACCGGCGGGGACGCCCCGGCCGGCCTTATGCTGCTCGGCCGGACCGAGCCGGAGTTCGGCGGCTCGGCCTGGGCGCACGTGTGCCACGGTCACCTCGGCGGCCGCCCGCCAGCGCCCGACCTCGACCGCGAACGGCAGCTGGCCGCCCTGCTCGCGGCGGCGGCCGCGGACGGGCTGCTGGCCGCCGCGCACGACCTGTCCGACGGCGGCCTGGCCGTCGCGCTCGCCGAATCCTGCCTGCGCGGCGGGGTCGGCTGCACGGTACGGCTGCCCGGCGACCCGTTCACCGCCCTGTTCAGCGAGTCGGCCGGACGCGCCGTGGTGGCGGTGCGCCCGGGCGGCCAGACGGCCTTCGGCCGGCTCGCCGAGGCCCACGGCGTGGCCGCCGCGGCCATCGGCACCACCGGCGGGGACAGCCTGACCGTGGACGGCTGCTTCGCCATCCCGCTGGCCGAGCTCGCCGCCGTGCACACCCGGACGCTGCCCGCCTTGTTCGGCCCCGCGTTGCCCGGCTGAGCGGCCTGGCCAGTGCCTCCCCGGCGACCGGATCCGCGCGGACCAGACAGCGTCGCGGCCGTGCTGCGGGCGCTGGACGCGGGCGCCGATCCCGAGCCGGAAGACCAGCGTGTCGCGGCCAGGTACCTGCTGTACACGCTGGCCGCTCGCCATCCAGGCCGCGTCCTGGAGGTGCGGATCCCGCCGGTGGCCGCCGTGCAGTGCCTGCCCGGCCCGGTGCACACCAGGGGCACGCCGCCGAACGTGGTCGAGACCGGCCCGCTGACCTGGATCCGGCTGGCCGCCGGCCGGCTCGACTGGACCGATGCGGTCCGCTCCGGCGCCGTCCACGCCAGCGGCCCGCGCGCTGATCTTGCCGCCTACCTGCCACTTGTGTGAGTGTTATCCAGAACCGGCCGCGAGTGCAGGCCCTTTCGGCCCGGGCGAGCGGTCGGTGCGTGGCTACGGCGAGAAGCGTCGCGGAGTCTGGATAACACGAACCTCTAGGTCAGACACTGAATAGACTGACTCGGTGACACCCCCCGACGGTCGTCTGACGGATGAGCTCTTCCCCGAGGACCGGCCGCCACGAGACGCGTGCGGCGTGTTCGGCGTCTGGGCCCCGAACGAAGACGTGGCCAAGCTCGCCTACTTCGGCCTGTACGCCCTGCAGCACCGGGGACAGGAGTCGGCCGGCATCGCGGTCAGCGACGGCAGCCGCATCGTGGTGCACAAGGAGATGGGCCTGGTCGCCCAGGTATTCGACGAGCCCGCCCTGACCGCGCTCCGCGGCCACATCGCGGTGGGCCACTGCCGGTACTCGACCACCGGCGCCTCGACCTGGGCCAACGCCCAGCCGACCTTTCGCTCGACCGGCATGGTCAGCCTGGCGCTCGGCCACAACGGGAACCTGATCAACACCCGCGAACTGGCCGGCCTGCTGGGCGGCCCGGGGCCAGGCAGCACCGGCATCGCGGCGACGTCCGACACCGACGTGCTCACCGCGCTGTTCGTCAGCGATCCGGCCGCACTCAACGAAGCGAGCACGGCTGTTCCCGGCGATGCGGCGGATACCGACGGCCCGTTCGGCGGTCAATCGGCGGGCGGGCCGGCCATGTCCTCGCGGGGGGGCCAGGGGGAACGGGGGGCGGGCGCCCCCCGTGCACGAGAACTGCCAGGGGGGTCCGGGGGGATGGAGTCCCCCCGGGGGCTAGCAGGGTCGTCCTCCCTGACCAGCCCAGTCGAGACGGCGGCGGCTGCCGTCCTGCCGCTGGCCAAGGGGGCCTACTCGCTGGTCTTCATGGACGAGCAGACCCTGTACGCGGCGCGGGACCCGCATGGCTTCCGGCCGCTCGTACTCGGCCGCCTGGACAGCGGCTGGGTGGTGGCGAGCGAGACAGCCGCGCTGGACATCGTGGGGGCCAGGTTCGTGCGGGAGATCGCGCCCGGCGAGCTTGTCTGCATCGACGGGCGCGGGGTGCGGTCCCGGACGTTCGCGACGGCGCAGCCGAGCGGGTGCCTGTTCGAGTACGTCTACCTGGCCCGGCCGGACACCACGATCTCTGGCCGGGGGGTGCACGCCACCCGGGTCGCGGTCGGCAGGCGGCTCGCGGCCGAGCATCCGGCAGACGCCGACCTGGTCATCCCGGTACCCGAATCGGGGACGCCCGCGGCGATCGGCTTCGCCGAGGCCAGCGGCATCCCCTTCGGCCAGGGGCTGGTCAAGAACTCCTACGTGGGCCGGACCTTCATCCAGCCGAGCCAGACCATCAGGGAGCGGGGCATCAAGCTGAAGCTGAACCCGCTCAGGGACGCCATCGCGGGCCGCAGGCTCGTGGTGGTCGACGACACGATCGTCCGCGGCACCACCCAGCGCGCACTCGTCGCCATGCTCCGCGAGGCCGGCGCCCGGGAGGTGCACGTGCGGGTCGCCGCCCCGCCGGTGAGCTGGCCGTGCTTCTACGGCATCGACTTCGCCACCCGCGCCGAACTGATCGCGGGGCATCTCTCGCCCGAGGAGATATGCACCTCGATCGGCGCGGACACCCTGGGCTACGTGTCGCTGGCAGGACTCATCGAAGCGACGACGCTGCCGGAAGGCCGGCTATGCCGCGCCTGCTTCGACGGACAGTACCCCGTCCCGGTCGGAGAAGATGACCGGGGTAAGCACGTGCTGGACGGCCTGGGCGTCGGATCCTGATCGCGGTCAGCGCGGCCAGGCGTCCTCGGCGTCTTTCCAGGCGTCCTCGGGAGATTCGTCGTCGTCCTCTTCATCGTCGTCGTCACCGGCGGCGGAATCGTACTTGCCGTCGCCGGAGTCAGCACCGACACCCAGCTCCGCACGCAGCCGGTCAAGGTCTGTGTCGTCGCTCTTGTACTTGAGCTGACGAGCAACCTTCACCTGCTTGGCCTTGGCTCGGCCGCGCCCCATTGGCTCGACCCCCTCGAACGTTCGGAGCCAGTCAGGCCCCATGATCTCCGCCTCGCTGGTTTGGTGCGTCATATGACGCCGTCGCCACCCCGCAGCGGAGAGCGCGACGTTACCAGCATCCGTACAGGTACAACCGTACCCGCTTTGCGCCCCTGATGCCTACGCTGATCCCATCGTGCCCAGCCAGATTCCGCGCAGCCGGCCGACCTCGGACATCCGCCGCTCCGCCAGGCGGTCCGCGGCCACCGATGGCGGCACCCCGTCGGCGTCCGCGATGGCGAGAACCTTGCCGGTGGTGACGAAAATCTGTTCGGTGGCCGCCCGGGCCCGCTCGAAGCTGAAGCCCGCCAGTTCGTCCGCCACCTGGATGACGCCGCCCGAGTTGACCACGTAGTCAGGCGCGTAGAGGATGCCCCTGTCGGCGAGCAGTTTCTCGATGCCGTGATGGGCCAGCTGGTTGTTGGCGCCGCCGCAGACGATGCGCGCGCTGAGCGCGTTCACCACCCGCTCGTTCAGCGTTCCGCCCAGCGCGCACGGGGACAGGATGTCCAGTTTCTCCGCGACCAGCGCCCCGACGTCCGCGACCGCGCGGACCTCCGGATGGCGCGCGCGGACGGCGTCGACCGCGGCCGGGCTGACGTCGCAGATGACCACCTCGGCCCCGGCCTCGATCAGATGGCCGACGAGGCGGTGCCCGACCTTGCCGACGCCCTCGACGCCGACCGTCCGGCCGTGCAGGCTGGTGCTGCCCCAGGCGTGTTCGGCCGCCGCGCGCATGCCGTGCATGACGCCGGTGGCGGTCAGCACGGACGAGTCACCCGCGCCCCCGTTGGCGGTCGTCCGGCCCGTGGTCCAGCGGCATTCCCTCGCGATGATGTCCATGTCCTCACTGCGCGTGCCGACGTCGCAGGCGGTGACGTAGCGTCCGCCGAGGGAGGCGACGAAGCGACCGTAGGCGCGCAGCAGCGGTTCGGTCTTGACCTGGGCCGGATCACCGATGATGACCGCCTTGCCGCCGCCGTGGTCCAGGCCGGCCAGTGCGTTCTTGTAGGCCATGGCGGCGGACAGCCGCAGCACGTCAGCGAGGGCCTCGTCCTCGGTGCCGTAGGGGTAGAAGCGGGTCCCGCCCAGCGCCGGGCCCAGCGCAGTGGAGTAGATGCCGATGATCGCCTTCAGCCCGGAGCGGTGGTCCTGGCAGAAAACGATCTGCTCGTGCCCTGCCTGCTCAAACTGGGCCCGCCCGGCTGGTTGTGGTCCGGGGGCGGCGCCGTTCTCCTGGTGGGGTATCGCGAACACGTTGGTCACGGTGGCGACTCTTCTCGTGCCGTTGCGGTTCCTCGTTGAACCGGCTCGGAACCAAGCGTATTGCGTGCGCGGGGTCGCGGCCCGGGTCCCCGTGATGCCCGGAGAGGCGGAAAGGCCCGATGCGTTCCGTACTGGCTGGTAACTGATAGTAGAGATGATGTTGTTACCTTGACCACTGCCTTTAGGGCGTTCTGGTATGTCACGATACGACAGTGATGGCTTACGCCGCGTATCTCCGCATCTACGAGCCGGTGTTGGCGCAAGCCGTCGGCGACCTGGCCGAGGTCGGTCGCTGGCTGGAGGGATTCCGCCCGTACTCGCTCGTCGAGCTCGACTACGGCGGGCTCGTGCACCTGGTCGGCGACGATGCGCTCTGCGAGGATCAGTCGGTGGCCGAGATCCGCGCGGCCATCGACGGCGCCGCCTGGGGCGAGTGCGAGCTCGCCGCCGCCATGTACATGCGCGCCCGCAACCGGTGGCGTGCATTCGCTGCATTCGAGCAGGCCAACTGAGTACCGGGGGGGTTCGGGGGAGTTGTCCCCCCCGGAGCCGGCACAGTCCCCGGGGGCCTCCGGCCGAATACTGCCGGACAGTTATTTCCGAATCTGGCGCGATGCGACGATAAGTATCGCTAGAATCACCCTGAGTGACAGTGATCGGCGGAGTAACTGGGCATCCCGGTACAGAAACTTTGCGCCTGGTGGTCGACGCGTCACCGCTGGTGATGGCAATATGGTCCCTGT
>Ga0070699_100002141_pt1 | contig 17915 bp, 17 predicted proteins | sample KBSK1503metaG_FD_65473 | JGI IMG/M metagenome (GOLD analysis project Ga0070699, IMG submission 65473) | Corn, switchgrass and miscanthus rhizosphere microbial communities from Kellogg Biological Station, Michigan, USA - KBS K1-50-3 metaG | ecosystem: Host-associated > Plants > Roots >... | reverse complement strand
ATGGCAGAACGTGCAGTCGTTCCCCATGGCGGACGCAAACATGCCCATCGTCTCGAAGAACGTATCCACCGGAATGCCCTTCAGAATTTCGACGCTCTTGAAGACGTCGTCAGTCATCGGGACCTTCTCGGGCGCGGCTTGTGCCGCTGGAGCCTGCCCGGCCGCCCTGATCCCGATTAGCAGCCATAGAACCGCAACTGCCGTGACGCCAAAAAGCGTTCGTCTCGAGCCCACCGTCATGTCGTATTCCTCCTGCGAGGCTGGATGTGCGCCGAAGAATGCTGAGCGTGGTGGAGCATACCGTACTCGAGTGAATCCGCCTTGCAGCCCCTGCCGCCGGGTGCTATGGTGCTGGCCGCGGCCCGGAGGTTACTGGCGATGAGCACGAAACTCGTCTTGATGCTGAGCGGCGGAATCCTGCTTGCGACGCTCCCCGCGTGGGCGCACCATTCGTTTGCCGCCGAATTCGACGCCAATCAGCCGATCAAATTGAGAGGCGTGCTGACCAAGATGGAGTGGTTCAACCCGCACGGCTGGATTTACCTCGACGTGACCGAACCGGACGGCAAGGTCGTGAACTGGGCCATCGAAGCCGGGGCGCCGACCGCGCTGATGCGGCGGGGGCTGCGGAAGACCGACTTTCCCGCGGGCCTCGAGGTACTCGTCGACGGCTACCGCTCCAAGAGCGGCGCGCCGAGAGCCAACGGGAAGACGCTCACGTTCAAAGACGGCCGCAATTTCTTCCTGGGCGCATCGGACAATCCCGCTGACCCGGGTGCACCGAAATAGCAGGAACGCGAGGGCTGAGGACTCTCGACTTTATTTCGGCCCCAGCTCCCCGCGCCGGACCTGCTCCTCGTGCGCGTAGGCGTAGCATTCGTACTCGAGCACCCGCACATTCTTCTCCTTGCGGCGATACAGGATCAGACTGATCTTCCAGGGCCTCGTAAAGACCTTCGGATCCTCGAGCGTCACGTCGTACTGGATGTGGTCGGGAGTGATGAGGGTATATCGCTCCACCAGGTGCAGCGCCTCGCTGTGAAAATTTCCGGCCCGATCGAGCCACGTCTGATCGGTGAAATGCTTGACGTCGACGACCAGCGTGTCCCCTTCCCATCGGCCGCGCGAGTCCCCCGTAAACCATTCGATCTCGCCGGGTGGATGATCGCTGTTCATGAAGATGCTGCGCGTCGTATGGACGTACTCGTGGAAAATCGCGACGTACGCCGGCGACTGCACGATCTGAAACGGGTACGGCGTGTACATCATCCGCGGCACGCCGAGCAGGCGACAGTTCGCTTCGGGATCGGCCGTCTCGCGGTTCCTGAAGTTCTCCTGTTTCTTCGCAAGCGCCCACGGCTGGTAGGGAATCTCGTTGCCCTCGACGACGCCCTGACCGGCAGGCACACCCAGCTTCGCCGGATGATCCTGAAGGTCCCAGGCCGCCGTGCTGAGCACTTCCCACACGCCGTTCAGATCGGGCTTGCCGTCGGACATGCGCGGCAAGACGCCTCGTGGAGCGCCAGTCGTCTGAGCCCTCGACTCCGCTCGGGCCGGGGCCGACACCGGCAGCGCGATCAGCACCAGCAGCGCCGCCGCGGCAGCGAGCCTTATTTCCGAGGATCGAGGCCGAGCCAGATCTTGTGCTCCATCAGCATATAGGGGAGATCGTGATCGGCTTCGAAGCATGGCTCCTCCCAGACCTCGTGTCCTTTCTCCATCCGCATCAGAGGCATGGCCATCGTCCACGGCTGCGTGAACACCTTCGGGTCGACCAGCGTCGTTTCGTAGAGGATCGTGTCGGCATCGATGAGCGTGAACCGTTCGGTGACGTGCAAGGCGTCACTATGGAAATGCCCGGAGATGGTGAGCCAGGTTCGATCGGTCAGATTGGTCGTATCGACAACGAGCGTGTTGCCCTCCCAGCGGCCGCGGGAGTCTCCCATATAGAGGCGCAGGCTGTCTCCAATGTGCGGACTGTTGTCGGTCGGGATCGTCCGATAGAGGTGCGCGAACTCCGACAGGATGGCGAAGACGCCCGGACTTTGAATAAAGGCCTGGCCACGCGGCGCAAACACCTGCCGCGGCACACCGGTGAGATAACAGGTGCCGATCGGATCGATGTAGTGCGCGAAGTTATCCTGTTTTTTCGTTGCCCACTGGGGCAGGTAGGGAACTTTGCCGTTGGCCGGGTCGACGATGAGCGATCTCGCGGGGCCTAAGAAGGCGTCGCCGGCATAGTCCTCGATGTTCTGGCTGCCCGTCGCTGTTCCCGCGTTCCACGCCCCGTTCATGTCCGGTGTGCCGTCGGGATTACGCCGCGGCTTGAACGCCTGTGCCTTCGCTTTCGCGCACGGGTAGAACTCGCGCGAAAGCGGTGGGCACCCGGCGACCGGCTTGGCCCAGCGGTCCCCGCCTCCCCCTTCCTGTCCGGCGACCTGGACCGGCACTAATAGCCACGTCAGCACGATCGCGGCAGCGAGTGCGATTGACAAACGAGGGTGTGTGCGCATCACCACTCTTCTCTTTGCTGTCCGGGCCGCATTCTACTTGTACTGAGGCTCAGTTCAACCCCTTGCGGCGGCCTGATCTCAATCACTTGGTGAACCGAGTGCATCACGCGCCCGTATCTAGTCGGCGGGGATGGCGTCGACGGAGGTACAACCCTAGGGTAGAATCACGATCTCGCAAGCTTTCGACAGAGGGAGACAAGGCGAATGCGTAAGGTCACACTCCTTGCAGTGGCGTTGCTGGTTGCCGCGAGTGCATCTGGACAGGAGGGGGGTCGCATGGGGGGCGCCGGCCAGCCGACGCAACCACCGCCGCCATGCCCGCCAAGCGGCTACATGCCGCGGGCGTACTACGCGCCGTTCGGCCAGAACGGCGGCGACGGCCAGACCGCCTATGAGATTGCGAGCCCGTGCATTGGCAAGGAAGTGCGTGACGTCGCCCAGTCGATCGGCATGGGACGCAACAGGCTGCTCGGCGTGAAGAACGTGATCACGACCATGTTCAGCGTCGACGGAACGATGGCCGATGCGGGCGGGATGGCCAAGCTCGCGAAGACGGACTTCCACATTTCCTACGTGCTGCCGGCGATGCGCATGTTCCTGAACGGCACCAAGGCCAACGGCCAGCCGCTCAAGGAGATTCGCGTGTTCGCCGACCAGTACGCCTGGAACGAAACTCAGGAAGGGCGCGGGGCGACGGCGGCCATGAACACACTCAACGATCGACTGCCGCTCATCAAGCTGACTCCCTACGGTGCGATGTGGTCGGTGATCGAAGCGGAGGGGACTACCAAGGTCAGCACGGTAAACGGCAAGACCGTCCTCACCGGCACCTCTCCTTACGATGGCATTGAGGTCGCGATCACGGTTGAGGAGCAGCATCTCGGCATGGGCGGTTACAGCAAGGAGGAGCCCATGTACATCCCGGTCGCGGTCACGGCGAAGGCGAACGGCCACGTTTACGGCGCGACGTTCGCCGACTACCGCGACAGCCTGGAGCCGAATGTCTGGATGCTCTTCCCGACACAGATCAAGTGGACGCTCGACGGCAAGCCGCTTGCCGATCTGAAGGTGACGTATTTCCGTTCGAATCCGTACGTCGTGTTTCCGATTCCCGACGCGGTGAAGCAGAAATCATCGAACTAGGCACAATTCAACGAACCGGACACGAGAACGAAAGGACTCAGGACAATGGTCAAGAAGGCAGTCATCGCATCCGCCGCCGTTCTGGCGCTGCTGGTGATCGGCGCGCCGGCAATCGCGCATCATTCGGCGAATGCGGAATTCGACACCACGAAGGAATTCACGATCACGGGCACGCTCACCAAGGTCGAAAACGTGAACCCGCACTCGTGGTGGTACGTCGACGTCAAAGCGGCGGATGGCAAGGTCACTTCATGGAAGCTCGAGTCGCTCAGCCCGAGCGGATTGATTCGCCAGGGGCTGAAAGTGAAGACCGACATGAAGATCGGCGACACGTACAGTTACAGGATTTCTCCGGCGTGGAAGGATCCCGCAGGCGTCAAGCTCGGGTTCATGCGGTCGATTACCGTGAACGGCAAGGAGTTCGTTGTCGTCGAGCTGTAGGAGGATGGTTGTGACCAATTGGATGCGCTCTTTTGCCGGACTGGGATCGGCGCTGCTGATGACGGCAGCGATCGGAGTCGTCCATCCCGCCGCCCAGCAGCCTCAAGGTTCCGGGACTCTCCAGTTGCCGCCAAGCGCGCAACGCACGGGGAACCTCCCGTTGCGCGACGTGCAGACGTCGTACAGCCCGGCCGGCAAGCGTGTGTCGCCGCAGGACGGCTTCGTGATGCAGCAGCGTTCCACCGCGCCGACACCGCGCGATGCCGACGGTCACCCGGATCTGTCCGGTAACTGGGCCGCCAATTTCCCGAATCCGATCGGAGCCCCCGGGTTGAGGCGGAGGGGCGGCTTCGAGCCCGACCAGGCGACGATGCAGCGGGGCGCGCAGTGGAACAAGCCGCTCTACAAGCCGGAGTACTGGGAGAAGGTGAGAAGCCTCGACTTCGGCAAGGCTGAAGTGGATCCGGCATATGGGTGCCACACGCCGGTGGGCGTGCCGCGGCAGAACATGCCCGCACGAATCGTGCAGAAGGACAAGCAGATCTGGCTGCTCAACAACGTCGAGAACGGCCTGCGTATCCTGCCGCTCGATGGACGCAAGCGCGACGAGCAGGATCACGAGTATTCGTTCTACAACGGGCAGGCCATAACGCGGTGGGACGGCGACACCCTTGTGATCGAATCGGTCGGTTTCAACGACGTCTCCTGGCTCGGGTGGGAAGGCTACTTCCACTCGGACAAGATGGAAGTGACCGAGCGGTTCCTCCGCCAGGGCGATCTGCTGTTCTACAACTTCACCGTGAACGACCCCGATGTGCTCATGGAGCCGTGGACGTCGATCACCTATGTCAGAAGGCTGAATCCGAATCCGGTGCGGCAGGAGGAGGCGGCCCAGTGCGACGAGCGCGATCTCGGCCTGCTCGCCGATCCGTACTTGCGCGGTTAGACTCGAACCAGGATTGCCAACTTCCAATTACCAACTCCCAATTCCCAAGGCGCATGCAACGCTCGTTGGGAGTTGGGCGTTGGAAAGTTGAGAATTGAAACGCCCGAAATAGCTGCGACAGCTTTATGAGTCGATTCTCTCCAACGATTCTCGTGGTTGCGCTCGTGCTGGCGCTTCAGCAGGGAGCCGCCGGCCAGCGCGCTCCTTTTGCGTCACCCCTGCCCGGATCCGGTCCCACCCCCATGCGGCCATACGGTCAATCGGGTGGTTGTTCCGAGGATCCCGCGCAATTTCACCGATGCGCGATCGAGAAAGCAAAGGCCTTCAACCCGCCGCGCACGCCGGACGGCAAGCCCGACTTTCGAGGTTTCTGGAGCCGAATTGTCGTTCGCAACATGGAGAACATCGAAGAACATCCGGAGACGATGGATGGTTCGGGCGGGAAGAGCTCGATCATCGATCCGGTGGACGGCAAGATTCCGTACCAGCCCTGGGCGGCTGCGAGGCGGGAGCAGCAATTCGCGACGTACCTGAATCCCAGCCAGATGTGTATTCCTCAAGGGTCGCCGAAACATGCGTACGGCCCCGGGCTCTTTCGGGTTGTTCAGACCACTGGCTACGTGTTCATGCTGAATGACTTCGCCCACACCTATCGCATCATCCCGACCGACGGTCGTCCGCATGTCGGGTCTGGCATATCGCTCTTCGAAGGGGACTCGCGTGGCCGCTGGGAAGGCAATACGCTGGTCGTCGACGTGGCGAATCAGAAGGACAGGGTCTGGCTTGATGCGGTCGGAAATTTTTTCAGCGACACCGTGCATGTCGTCGAGCGCTTTACGTTGATCGACAGGGACGTCATTCACGTCGAGGCGACAATCGACGACCCGAAGGTCTATACGCGCCCCTGGACCATGGTGGTCGGATGGCGGCGCAGTACCGATCAGCCGCTCGAGATCTGGGAGAGCGCGTGCTGGGAAGGTGTCCAGGGAGCCCTGGAATACGAGAAGAAGAGCCTCAAGCCCTATCCTGGGGCTTTTCCGAAATGAAAGGTCAGCGCGGTTCAGCCGCAGCCGTTGCTTTTTGTTCCTCGAGCAACATATAGCACTCGTAATCCAGCAGCTGAATATCCCGCTCCTGACGACGGTAGAGCGGCATGCTCATTTTCCAGGGCCGGGTGAAGACCTTGGGATCCTCAATCGTGACCTCGTAGAGCATGTGATCGCGGCTGGTCGGCGTGTAGCGTTCGACCACGTGCAGCGCGTCGCTGTGAAAATTCCCGGCCCGGTCGAACCACGTCTGGTCGGTGAAGTGAACCACGTCGACGACCAGTGTGTTCCCCTCCCACCGCGCCCGCGAGTCTCCCATCCACCAGTTGTCGATCGGACCCTTGGGGTGCGGACTCCCATCCACATAGATGTGGCGCGTGGTGTGGATGTACTCGTACAGAATCGCGATGTAGTCGGAGGTCTGAACGATCTGAAAGGGATGCGGCATGTACGTGATACGCGGTACGCCGGCCTGGTAGCACTTCGTTTCAGGATCTGAAGTGCGCCGGTTCTCGAAGTTCTCGCGTTTCCTGGCCAGGGCCGACGGCTGGTAGGGAATCTCATTTCCCTCAACCACTCCCTGCCCGGCAGGCACTCCGAGCGACGCGGCGTGGTCCTGGATGTTCCAGGCAGCCGTATTCATTACCTGCCAGATGCCAGACAAGTCAGGCTTGCCATCCGCGGCGCGGCGTATACCGTCGGCCTGAGCCTGTGCCGCAGCCGGATGGGGGACCGGCAGGAAGACACAAAACGAAAGAAAAGTGATCCACGTCCTCACGAGCGAGGGGCACCATATCACACTGCCTTGCGCCTTATCACACCGCCTTGCGCCGCGTCGGCGTGTGGCTAGTCGAGGTAGTATTCCTGGAGCCTGCAGAATTTCGCGGCAAGGAGAATTCAGATGCTCACACGCGCGATTGCAGCGGGGTTGGCGACGGCTTGCGTTGTCGTGTTCGGCACCGTGGCGCAGGCGGCGGAGATCCGCGTGCTGGCCTCCAACGGCATCAAGGCCGCGATGGAAGACCTGAAGCCGAAGTTCGAAAAGGCGAGCGGTGACACGCTCTCGATCGACTTCAGCACCGCAGCGACCCTCAGGGAACGGATCGACAAAGGAGAAGCGTTCGACGTTGCCGTTCTGACAGACGAAGCTGTTGACGCGTTGATCAAGTCGGGCAAGCTCTCACCGGCGACGCGGACCGAGCTGGCGGCGGTCGGCATCGGCGTCGGGTACCGTAAAGGCGCTGCGAAGCCTGACGTGCGCACGGGCGCAAGCCTCAAACAGGCGCTGCTGAGTGCAAAGTCGATCGCCTATACCGGCAACGGCGCCAGCCGTCCGGCGATCGACAAGATGATCGCGGCGCTCGGCATCGGTCACCAATTGGAATCGAAGTCGCATCTTGTCGGGCCCGGGCAGGCTCCTGGGTCGGTCGCGAAGGGCGAGTCCGAGCTGGTGCTGACGCTCATCAGCGAAATCCTTCCCGAGCCGGGTGTCGAGCTCGCCGGCCCACTGCCGTCGGATTTTCAAAGCTATCTTGGATTCTCTGCAGCGACTGGCGCGAAGAGCGGTAAGGCGACGGCTGCGCAGGCACTGATCAAATTCCTCAACGAGCCCGCGGTCTCCTCGATATACAAGGCCAAAGGCATGGAGGCTCGCTGACGAAATTCGTAGGCGCCGCACAATTCTGAAATCAGCCCGCAATCCTTTTTTGTTGCCGACCCGCGCAATTACGTAGGGATCTATCTGGCACGGCGCTTGTGTCGTGCATGCGCATGCACACCCTCGGCACGCGCAACGAGCCCCTGCAAACGACGCCCCTGCAGGCGACATTCAGAGACGGTTTAGGCACGCGCTACCTCTGGGACGGCCCGGGGGGCCCGCTCGAAGTCCTCACGCTGCACCCGCATCTGGGAGCCGTCCAGACCTTCGAGGCGCTGGTTCAAGAACGCGTCACCCGCCTCGCACAATTTCGGCAGCCCTGTTATTCGCACGTGCGCGACGTCGAGCGCGACGCCGACGCATCGAGACTGGCCGTCGTGTCCGACCAGGTGGCTGGCGTCCGTTTGTCCCGCATGCTGGCGATCGCCGAGCAGAATCTGCTTCCGCTCGATGTTGACTCCTCACTCTGTCTCATTCGACAGCTTCTCTCCGCCGTCGCCACGCTGCACGAGGCGACTCCGGACACGTGCCACGGCGCCCTCTCGCCCGAGCGGATCGTCATCACGGCGGACGCGCGTCTTGTGCTCGTGGAGCACGTATTCAGTGCCGCGCTCGAAGAGCTCCAGTGGTCCTCCGAGCGGTACTGGAAGGACTTGCGGATTGCGCTTCCCCCGGACGGCGAGTATCACTTCACGCGTCGCGGAGACGTCTTTCAGGCCGGGACCATCGCGCTCGGGCTGCTGCTCGGCCGCCCGCTTGGCGAAGAGGAATATCCCGCGAGTCTCAGCGAGCTCGCGAACGGTACATTCGGCCTCGGCGGTGGTTTCGAACAATTCCCGCAGTGGCTGCGATCCTGGTTGTCCCGGGCTCTCTGGCTCGACCCGTCCCGCACCTTCGCGTCTGCGGCGGATGCGCGTCAGGCCTTCGAATCAGGGCTCGCGAGCGACGGCAGCACGGCGCCACTGTCCGCGCTCGAAGCGTTCCTGGCGCAGTACCACTCGTCGGTCGACGGGCAGGCCGCGGAAGCGCCTGTAAGCAAGGCGGTTGAAGTGCCGGCACGCAAAGCCGTGGAGCCGCTTGCAAGAAGGGCGACGGAGGTGCCGGTAAACAAGGCGGCCGCGGAGATGCCCGCGAGCAAGGCGACGGAAGTGCCCGCAAGCAAAGTGGTGGAGGTGACTGCGACCAAGGTGGAGGTGCCTGCAAGCAAGGTAATTGTGCCGGCGCAGGTTGCGGCTGCACCGGCGCTTCGACCTGCGGCGCCCGCGTTGACGCCCTCGCCTGCACCTGTTGTGAACACAGTGATCCGACCCTTATTCGCCCGCGATGAGGAGATTGAGGTGCCGCACACCAGCAAGGGCAAGACTGGAAGCGCCGGCAAGTCACGACGGCCGATCATAATCGCCGCGTCGGTGGCGCTCGTTGCGCTGATGTCCGGAGGCACGATGGCCGCTCGCCGATATCTGGCGGCGTCACCAGCGACCGCCCCCACGACAGGCACCCTCGCGATTCAGACGAATCCTGCAGGCGCGAGCGTCGTCATCGACGGCCAGGCCAATGGCGTTACGCCGCTCAGCGTGAGCTTGAGCGCTGGACCGCACACACTCGAGCTCACGTCGAATGGCGTCCACAGGACGATCCCGATAACCATGGCCGCGCGCGCGGAGCTGTCGCAATTCATCGAGATGCCACAGGCGGCCGCCGTTGTCGGGCAGCTCGACGTACGAACCGATCCGGCCGGCGCGAAGGTGTCGGTGGACGGACAGCGTCGAGGGGTGTCGCCGCTGACCGTTACGGGACTGACCGCCGGCAGCCATACGGTGATGCTTGAGAACGAGCTGGGCTCCGTGAACCAGGACGTCACGATCGAACCCGGCGGGACCGCCTCTCTCGTCGTGCCGATGAGGAGCCCGCAGGGTGCGCCCGTGTCGGGATGGATTTCGATCAGCGCGCCCGCCGAACTGCAGGTGTTCGAGAACCAGCGGTTGCTCGGCAGCACCCGCACGGAGCGAATCATGGTGGCTACGGGCCGTCACGACCTCGAATTCGTCAATGAGGCGCTCGGTTACCGCTCGGCGAAGACGATACAGGTCGGACCCGGCCAGGTGGCAAACGTGAAGCCGGACTGGCCCCAGGGGACGATCGCGATTAACGCCGCGCCATGGGCCAATGTATGGCTCGATGGCCAGGAGCTTGGAGAGACACCTGTGGGGAATACGCAGGTGCCGATTGGTACGCACGAAGTTGTCTTCCGGCATCCGCAGCTTGGAGAACAGCGATACACCACAACCGTTACGGCTACGACACCAGCCAGGCTGAGCGTCGACATGAGGAAGAAATGAAGATAACCACATGCGCCGTCGCCCTGTTCGTTCTCGTCGTCATTCCAGTTCGTGTTCATGCCGAAGGCACGCTTGCAGCCGCGCGGGAGCTCTACGCCTCAGCGGCCTACGACGATGCGCTCGAGATGTTGAATGGATTGATGCCGGCAGCGAAGGCACCGGACGAACGTCAGTCGATCGATCTATATAGAACCTTGTGTCTCGTTGCGCTCGGGCGGAATTCCGACGCTGATCGTGCGATTGAAGCGATGATCATGCGCGACCCGCTGTACCGGGCATCCATCGACGATCTGTCACCCCGCCTCCGAGCGGCGTTTGGCGACGTGCGCAAGCGGCTGCTGCCGGCAATCATTCAGAAGCAGTACGCGGACTCCAAGGCCGCGTTCGAAACGAAGGACTTCGAGCTCGCCGCTGCAGGGTTCGAAGGCGTGTTGAAGGGCATCGCGGATCCCGACATCTCGGCGCTCGCGAATGTGCCGCCGCTGTCCGACCTGCGTACCCTCGCGATGGGCTTCAAGGACTTGAGCGCGAAGTCCATACTGCCGCCGGCTCCGCCGCCCGCCCCCCTCGCACCGGTGCGCGCTCCGCTGAAGGCCATGTATTCAGCCGACGATGCGGGCGTTGTCGGCCCGGTGGCGATCCAGCAGAAGGTTCCGCGATATCCCGCCGCCGTCATGAAACAAACATCCGGAATGGTCGAACTGGTGATCGACGAGGCCGGCGCGGTTCAGTCGGAGATGATGCGGATTCCGATCAATCCGGCATTCGACCAGCAGGTGCTGGCGGCGGCGTCGAAATGGCGATACCAGCCCGCCACGATGAATGGCGTGCCGGTAAAGTTCCTGAAACGGCTGTCGATCACCGTCTCGCCGACCCTGCCCTAAGACAACTCCCAAGAAACCAACTCCCAACTCCCAACTTCCAAACCAATCCCAACTCCCAAACGCCTTGGAAGTTGGGAATTGGAAGTTGGGAGTTGGGCCTAGTTGGTCGCGTTGGCCCAGATAGGCGTGACCGGTTTGGCGACGAGATATGCCGGATTCGCTCCCTCGCGCGGCTTGAACTTCTGGACGCGTCCGCTGTCCACTTCGGCGACGTAGAGGTTGCCGTCCGAGTCAACACTCATCCCGTGGACGCCCCACAGCCCGCCCGCGAACATACCCATCGTGCCCCACGCGTACTTCAGATGGCCTTCCTGGTCGTACTGAACCATCTTGTTCGTGCTCCGGTCGAAGGTCCACACGTTCCGATCCTGCCCGATATAGAGCAAGTGGAGGCTTGATGGATCCGCATTGATACTCCACTCGGAGAGGTATTTGCCGTTCTCGTCGAACACCTGGATCCGGTGGTTGTTCCGGTCGTTGACGAACACATGGCGGTTGATCGGGTCGACCGCGACGCCGTGCACGTTGTTCATGTAACCGGGGCGTTTCTCGTTGGGCGGATTGCCTTTGATGCCCCATTGCATGATGAATTTCCCATCCTTGTCGAACTTCGCGACTCGCGTGCCCGTGTAGCCGTCGGACACGAAGAACGTGCCGTCGGGCAGCCAGTCCATGTACGTCGGCCGGTTGAAATGCGTCGCATCGGCGCCTTCCTGCTCCGGCGTGCCGATCGTCTGCAGCAGCGTCTTGCCGTCGTGGGTGAACCGGTAGATCACCTGCATGTTGTCATCGACGACCCAGACGTTCTTCTCCATGTCATAGGGGCTGATGTACACCGAGTGCGGACGGCGCATCAGCTTGTCCCACTGCTTCCACGTCTCGATGATGTTGCCGTCGGCGTCGGCGATGACGAGGCAGTTTTCCCAGTTCGCGTCGACACCGAGCTTGCGGTAGGGCGGCCCCTTGATCCCGAGCTGATCGTCCTTGCCTTCCCAGGCCGTCAGCCATTTCTTCGTATCCTGGTCCGTGCCGCCTACGCCGGGCAGCGACGCCGTTGTCGCGTCTCTCCAAAATCCGGCGACGGGGAAGCTGATACTCGGTCCAAGCTGCGGCAGCAGCGCGGCCTTGGGCGGGTCCATCTTCGGCAGCTCGCCCCGGAATAACATGTAGATGCGGTTCGGGCTCTCGGCAAAGACACCTTCGCCCGCGCCATATGTCCACTTCTCGTTCCCTGGCAACGTGCTGATGTCCTTTGGCCAACCCTTGACGACATCGTAGGGTCCCGTGACATCCTGACTCCCGATTGCGCCGGGCACGGCGGAGAACCCGGTTGCGGCGGCTGGCTGCGCCTGGCCCTGGGCGGCGTCCTTGCCGTTCAGGAAGAACACGGCAAAGGCGGCGCCGAGAGCGAACGTCACAAGCGTCAAGATGACTTTGCGCATGCGTAACTCCCGAAAAAATGTGGTTGGTGTGAGGGTGAGGGGCTTCTTGTACAACATTCCGCGTCCGGCGCACAGTTATTTCAGAGTTGCAATCCTCGTGTGCGTCGCGTGGTGCACGGGGGGGCTCGCGATGCCAGCCGCCAGCTCGGCCCTGGACCGATCGGAGTCCACGGCCGAGCCCCGCGCGTCGCAATCTCCACCAGCCAGCGCGCCTCGCGCGGCCACCGCGTTACCGGCCACGATTCCGATCTTCCCGCTGCCGGATGTCATGCTCTTTCCCAACATGACGGTGCCGTTGCACATTTTCGAGCCTCGGTACCGGGCGATGGTGGCCGATGCGCTCAAAGGCAATCGGATTATCGGAATGGTTCTGCTGCGCCCGGGATACGAGCCGGACTACGAGAGGAGTCCGTCGATATTCCCGCTCGGCTGCGCCGGGGTCATTGAGGACGTCGAAGAGTTGCCCAACGGCGAGTACAACATCCTGCTGCGCGCCATCGCGAAGTTCCGCATCAGCCGTGAGGAGGTGGGCAAGCCCTATCGAATGGCGCTGGTGACGGCGATACCCGAGGTGCTGAGCGCGCAGGAGAAGACCGCGCTCCAGATGCAGAGACAGCAGCTCGAGATGTTGCTCGCCGGCTCGGTCGGCCGTGTTGGGCTCCCTCGGATTCCATCAGGACTGTCCGACGAGGAGCTTATCGACGGCGTCGCGCAACGCATCGATATCGATCCGCTCGATCGGCTGAGACTTCTCGACCAAGCGAGCCCGCTCACGCGCGCCCGTGCGCTCGCCGAGCTTCTCGAGAAAATGCTCGCGGCGCCGCGGTGAGGGATAGGGGATAGGGGTTAGGGGTTAGGGGTTAGGGGTTAGGGGTTAGGGGATAGGGGTTAGGGGGATAGGTCTTTGAATTGATGAGCGGGCCGGCGTCTGACATCCGGCGGTGACGTCTCCGGTAGCGGCGCGGAACTTGTGTGCAGCTGTCCCGTGCGTCCCGACGTTGTCGTCCTCCTGAATTCGCGTGCCGGCCGTCGTGATCCGGTCGTCGAGGAAGCCGTGGCCGCCGCGTTCGAGGCCGCCGGCTGCGATGCGGCAATCCAGATCACGGACGGCATGCGCATCGCCGCCGATTGCTCGAACGCGTTGAATAACGGCGCCCGAGTGCTCGTTGCCGGCGGAGGCGACGGGACGGTCAGCTCGGTCGCTGCCGCTCTTGTTGGCCACAACGCGGCGCTGGGCGTGCTGCCCCTCGGCACGCTCAATCATTTCGCGAAAGACCTCGGCCTGCCTCTGGACATCGACGCCGCGGCCCGGGTCATTGCTGCCGGGCAGACCACGTGCGTGGACGTTGGGGATACGTGAGATCGGTGCGGAATTGGGGCGCGGTTCTCGCCGTCAGCGTCAGCGACGCCGTAAGGAACGACGCGGGCGTCGGCGCCATCCCGGGCGGCGGGAAGTAGTTCACCGAGCGTCCGCTTTCGAACGACTCGGTGACGGCCAGCCACTTCAGCCACTCGGTCTGCACGTTGACGGTCTGCAGATGCTCGCGGAACTGAATGCCGCGAAGCCGCTCCCCGCTCTCCACACGTCTTACGAAGATGCTCGTGCGGCCCTTCAGGTCGGCTTGAAACGGAAACCGGACGATCCAGTCCTGCAAATCCCCATTCCGGCTCCAGTTGAATCGAAAGAACGAGTTGGGGCCGAGCGCGACGAGACCTTTCGTTGATGGGTGCCAGCGGTACTCGACATACTGCTCGATCTGACGGACGTCCGTGCGCGGCACGAATCCGAGGTCCGCGCGGAAGGCGGGGCTGCGATCGCTGTAGAAGACGTTATAGAGGATCCTGCGGCTCATCCGGTTGACGTTGACGTTCACAGCGGTGCCCGATTGGGGGCTGCCGCCGGCCTCACGCGTCGAGCTCATCGCGCCAAGCATCGTGATCACCCAGTTCGATCCGGCTTTGATGCGGCCGTCGGCCGCGAGCACGCGGTTGTCGCGTCGCCCGGCGATTGTGCGGATCGACGCCAGCAGGCCAATCGATGACTGTGCCGCGATCTCGCGCTGCACTCGCGTGATGCCAACGTGGGCGAGCGGCGAGGTTGGGTCGGTCTGTCGCACGGCGCGGTCATTGATCGCGAGTGCGCCGACCGCCCACTTGCCGATCTTTCCCGTCAGCCGTATTCCCGCCGACGGGTCCGCGACGCGTCGCGAGAAGAACAGAAACGGCGGAATGTTTCCTCCCGCCGGCACCGACGCGTACAGGAAGTAACCCGCATTCTCGATGAAGAAGGGGCGCTTCTCGGGGAAGAACACCTCGAACCGCTGATTGGTCGTCACCTGCGGTTGATCAGACTCCACCTGGCTGAAGTCCGGATTCAGCGTCAGGTCGACAGTGAGCGCATTGCGGAGGACGGTCTTGGCGTCGATGCCGGCGCGGGTGAATCCCGCGTCGACCATTGCGCCGCCGGTGTCGCGAACAGACGCGCGCGCCGCGCTGCCATAGGGGGTCACCTGCACGTTGTGCGCGGGCGAAATGCCGTCCAGCCCGTCAACCGTGGCGAACTGCTGCGCTAGACCTTCGACGCGGCGTGTAATGGCGGGCCAGTACGACAGTTCGCTGTTTCGAGGAATGCTGCGCATCAGCGCGATGCCCCATTCCTGTGTGTCCCCGGGCGGGAGACGCAGACTCTTGAAGGGAATCGCAATCCACGCAATGTAGCCGAGCGTCGTCAGGCGGCCGGACGAGGACCACACCGTGTCGTAGCTGTAGTCGTCCGGCTGACCTTCCGTGAGGAGCGCGTCGGCCTGGATGCCGAGCGGGTTGACCGCAAACAGATACGAACGCCGGCGATCGTGAAAGGTATCGAGCAGGACCGCGACCTGGTCATCGGCGGCAATCGCCTCGCGCGGGGCCCGTCGAGCGCGCAGCGTGGATCGGTCCTGCACGTCGCAGACGAACACGACGTACAGGCGGTTCTGGTCGTAGGCGACATAGGCGACCGTCCCCTCCGAGACCGGGATTCCGTCGCCGGGCTCTCGTTGGGTGAACCCGTCGATCGGCATGATGCCGGCCGGGATCCGGGCGCCGACGAAGTCTTCGATCGCGAGCGGCCTTGTCGTCCGCGTCAGGCGGACGTGCGGCGTCTCGGCCGCCGCCGCTGACGCCAGCACCGCGATCGCTGCCGTTGCGAGCACGCATCCTCGCCAAACCTGCGACCCGCCTCCTCGCCGTGCAGGGCGCCCCTTCACAGGGCGCCGGTGCCGACACCCGGCCGTCGTGGTGTGTAACATATGTTGTGTACATATGTAACATACGTTACACTTGTCAAGTCACATGACTGAATGGCTGCTTCTCGTCCACCAACTGCCGCCCGGCGGGGCGTCGAAGCCGCGCGTCCGGATCTGGCGCCGCCTGCAGGACCTCGGCGCCATACCGCTGCGCAGCGCGGTTTACGTACTCCCCAACTCGCCGCAGGCGCACGAAGACTTCGCCTGGGTGCGGCGGGAAATCGCCGAGCTGAAAGGACAGGCGACGCTGTTTGCCGCCGACGCGGTCGATGCCGCGGATGGTGCCGCCATCACCAATGCCTTCCGCGCCGCGCGGGCCGCGGATTACGAGTCTCTGCAGCGCACGGTCGCTGCTGCGACGAAGACCGCACAGCGTCACGCAAAGGGCATCGCGCAGCCCGGACTGGTTCGCGTCGCGCGCGCGCTGCGCAAACAGCTGCGCGACATCGAGGCTATTGATTTCTTCTCAGCGCCCGGCGGCGATCGTGCCCGCGAAGCGCTGGCGCAGCTGGAGGCATCCATGGTTGGGAAACGAAGTGCCACGACGGAGCGTGCGACGCCGGTCAAGAAGGCGGAATACGCAGGCCGCACCTGGGTGACACGCAGGAGACCGGGCGTCGATCGCATGTCGTCCGCCTGGCTGATCCGCCGCTTCATCGATCCGCGCGCCAAGTTTGTCTTTGCGAAGCGGGACGATGACGCGCCTGCCGGCCAGGTGCCGTTCGACATGTACACCGGCGAGTTCGGCCATCATGGCGGCCGGTGCACCTTCGAGGTGTTGACCGATCGGTTCAAGCTGAATCAGCCGGCACTCCGGCGCATTGCAGAAATCGTCCATGACATCGACCTCAAAGACCGCCGCTACGATTCGCCTGAGACGCCCACCATTGCTGCCCTTGTCGACGGCGTACGTCAGGCGCACGGCGACGACGGCGAGGCGCTCGAGCGTGGAATGCAGATCTTCGACGCCCTCTTTCGCTCGTTTGAAACCACTGAGGCCGGTCACCCTGCGTCGAGGCGCAAGGGAGCCAAGACGGCGCGCGCGACGAAGAGACGCTGAGCTGTGCGCCTGCGGGCGAAATCGCAATCCCCGACGTCCAACGCGCCTTGGGAGTGGGAGGTCGGGAGTTGGGAATCTGCGTCCCTGGGGCCCGTGGCACCCCGTGGCATAGTCCCGTGGCATAGTCCGTTGACTTTCCAGCGGCGCGGTTCTAAGCTGCGCCCTTCCTGCCTCGCCTCACCCGCACTCAACGTTTGAGAGGGAACGATGAAGCTCTCCCTGAGTATTACGGTCAATGGCCGCGCCTACGATCGCGAGATCGAGCCGCGGCTGCTGCTGGTTCACTTCCTCCGCGATAGCCTCGCTCTTACCGGCACAAAGATCGGCTGCGATACGAGTCAATGCGGCGCATGCGTGGTGCTGCTCGATGGAGTGGCGGTCAAGTCGTGCACGTGTCTCGCGGCACAGGCGGACGGATCCCAGGTCACGACCATCGAAGGGCTCGCGCCCGACGGGCAGCTGAATGCCATCCAGGAGGCCTTCTGGACGAAGCACGGCCTGCAGTGCGGGTTCTGCACGCCTGGAATGATTTTCACCACGAAGGCATTGCTCGGCGAAAACAGCAATCCGTCGCCAGAGCAGATCCGGCACGCTCTCGAGGGCAACCTCTGTCGCTGCACGGGCTATCAGAACATCGTGCGTTCGGTGCAGGCGGCAGCCGCCGCGGGAGGCCGCTGATGGCCACGACAACCGCCAAACCCGCGCGCATCTTCGGCTCCGCCATCCGACGCCGTGAGGATCCGCGGTTGCTGACCGGAACCGCGAAGTACACCGCCGACATCACGCTCCCTGGCCAGCTCTACGCCGCGATTCTGCGCAGCCCGCATGGACACGCCCGGATCCGGAAGATCGACACGTCTGCCGCGAAGGCCGCGCCTGGCGTCGTCGCCGCCTTCACCGGCGCCGATACCGAGGGCGTCCTCCAGTCGATCCCCTGCGCCTGGCTGGTGCCGAACGCGGACCTGAAGGTCAGCCCGTACCCGGCGATGGCGAAGTCCGTCGTCCGCTACGTCGGGGACGCGGTAGCGGTCGTTGTTGCTGAATCGGCGCAACAGGCATACGACGCGGTCGATTTGGTCGACGTCGACTACGAACCGCTGCCGGTGACGATCGATCCCGAAAAGGCCGTCACAGCCGGCGCGCCGCAGCTGCACGCG
>Ga0070699_100002138_pt1 | contig 17923 bp, 16 predicted proteins | sample KBSK1503metaG_FD_65473 | JGI IMG/M metagenome (GOLD analysis project Ga0070699, IMG submission 65473) | Corn, switchgrass and miscanthus rhizosphere microbial communities from Kellogg Biological Station, Michigan, USA - KBS K1-50-3 metaG | ecosystem: Host-associated > Plants > Roots >... | reverse complement strand
AGCTAACAGCTAACAGCTAACAGCTAACAGCTAACAGCTAACAGCTAACAGCTAACAGCTAACAGCTAACAGCTAACAGCTAACAGCTAACAGCTAACAGCCCTCCTCGGGTGAGCTCGAGGAGGGCCGTTTTGCAGGACTGATAGCTGATAGCTGATAGCTTACTTCACCTTGATGACGTTCTCGGCGGCGGGGCCCTTTGCACCCTGCACGATGTCGAACTCCACCCTGTCACCCTCAGAGAGGCTGCGGAAGCCTTCCGCCTTGATGGCGGTGTGGTGGACAAAGCAGTCTTTGTCTCCGTTCTCCGGGGTGATGAAACCAAAACCTTTTGCGTCGTTGAACCACTTCACCGTGCCGAGGGTGCGAGCCATTGCTCCTACTCCATGTTTGTTTGACTGCGTCGGGGCCGGTTGGTCCGGCACACCGAGTTTTTATGAGCGCAGGCCTATCCCGCGTCATAAAAAATGAGAGACCCGTCGGCGAGTACCCGGGTCCTTAGATCGTTACTGAATGATCGAAGTTCATACGAGGGCGGTATTCGCGCGGACAAATCTGCGGTCCGGCTCGATTTAGTCAAGGGGGGAGCCGCGGAGCCATCGGGCTGCGGCCCGAGCCCAGTCGGCGACCGCCTCCCGGGAGGTCCCCTCCACCGCCCGGTTGAGCGCCTGAAGGAACTCGGCGGCGGAAGGGTAGCGGGCCTCCACGTCAGCGCTCAGGGCGCGGTCCAGCACCGCCTCGAGCGCCTCGCTCACATCGTCGCGCCTTCCCCGTGAGGAAGGGAACTGATTGGTGGCCTGCTTGGCCAGGACCTGCTCCGCAGTGAGCCCGGGGAACGGCGCGGTCCCCAGCAGGGCGTAATACGCAACTGCCGCCAGACTGTAGAGATCCGACCGCTGGTCGACCCGTTCACCCAGCAACTGCTCCGGGCTCGCGAACTGCGGGGTACCGCTCTGGCTGGTGGCACCACCGAATTTTCCCCGAAGCGCTAGAGCCAGTCCGAAATCCGTGATCCTGAGGCTGCCGTCCGGCTCGATCAGCATGTTCTCCGGTTTGATATCGCGGTGCACCAGCCCCGAGGCGTGGGCGTGGGCCAGGGCTGAGAGGGCCTCGCGTAGCAACCGGATGACTCGGTCGAGCGAGAGCGGTCCCTCCCGCTCCACCAACTGAGCCAGATTCGGCCCGTCGATCAGCTCCATGGTGTACCAAATGAGACCTGACCTCCCCGCGATGTCGTAGATGTTCACGATGTTGGGGTGGTTGAGCCCGGCGGCCAATTGTGCCTCCCGGCGGAAACGCTCCACCACCTCCGGGTCGCGGGTCAGCACCGGGTGCAGCACCTTGAGGGCGACCTCGCGCTCCAGGTGCAGGTCCCGTACCCGGTACACTCGTCCAAAGCCGCCGGCGCCCAGGAGCTCGAGCAACTCGTAATCGTCGCCCAGGGCCCGTCGCAACCGCTGCTCCCATCGGGCGCGATCTTCGGTTCCGATGAGCCGCGCCTCGCCCACGCTGACAGCCCTGGTCTCAAAGGTGCCCGCATCCGTGGCCAGGTCCTCCAGCATTTCTCCAGCGGTGAGATAGCGATCCTGCGGACTCCGTTGGAGGGCCCGAAGCACGATTCGCTCGATGGCTCGGGGGCAGGTCGGGCGGAGCTCGGTGGGCCGCCGCAAGTCTCTGCTGTCGAGGGTCGGCTCCCGGCCGGTAACGGCGAAGTAGAGGAGCGCACCGGCCGTATAGACGTCACAGGCCGGATCGCCCACTGCTCCCTCCCGCACCTCGGGCGCCATATACATCAGTCCTGCTGGCACGGTGCCCGAGGGAATGGCGGGAAGCACGTAGCTGCAGAATCGCAGATCGGTGATCGTCCCTCGCCCGCCCGAGCTCACGATCACTGACGTCGGAACGATGCGCCGCACCACGATTCCGTGCAGGTGGGCATGCTCCAGCGCCCCCAGGAGTTCCCGCGCAAGGGCCAGCACCGTCGGAATAGGCCTGGGACCCCGCTGAATCGCCTGGTCCAACCCTTCGCCTTCTATCCAGTTGCCCACGCGGTAGGCCAGATCTCCGGTGACGCCGGCGTCGTACACGTGGCGGATGGCCGGATGATCCAATTGCCCCATCGCCTCGGCTTCGCGCAGAAACCAGGTGCGAACGGTCTGATCCTGGTAGAAGTTGATCCGCAGGCTGACCCGGCGCTTGAGCACCTCGTCGACCGCCTCGAACAACACCCGTTCAGCAGAGGCGGCGACGATGCGCTCCAGCCGGTAGCGGGAGCCCAGTGCCTCGCGGGTGCGCTCGAAGGCGCGCAGGGGTTCCGGGGTGGTCAGCGCAAGAGTCCCCGCCGGCGTTCAATCCGGGCATGCCGGCCGCAAAAAGCCGGGCTGCACCAGAGCCGGGACCGGTTGGCTGAGGCATCGGTGAAGAACAGCGTACAGGTCTCCCCCGAACAGCGTCGCACCGCGACCTGCGGGTCGGCTAGCGTGGCGGCCGCCGACCGAGCAATGGTCTCGATGGCGGTAAGCATGCGGGCGGGTGCAAACCGGAGCCGCCACTCTCCGCCGATTCGGGTGAGTTGGTGGTTTCCCGGCGTCCGGCTCAGGATGTCGTTGACGGCTTCGATGGCGGCGGCGGGAAGCTGGAGCCCGTGATGGAGAGCTTCGGCCAGCTCGGTCAGCTGGTCGCGGAACCGGCGCACTTCGCTGAACCGGGTCTCTCTCTCGTCGATGTCGAGATGGAGAGCACGGGCCCAGCGCTCGAACGCGCGAGCATCAGGGACCAAGTCGGGTGGATCCGGCTCTCGGCCCCGTGCGCTGTTGACAAAGTCGAGCCAGACGGCGTCACCGAGAAAGGTGAACTCCGGGTGTGCCATGAAGGGCTAACTGTCCGCGATTTCGACGGTGTTCCGGCCTCCTCGCTTGGCCTTGTACAGGGCGGTATCGGCCGCGGCCAGAATGCTGCTCACCGTCGTGCCATGGCGGGGAGACTCGGCGATTCCCATGCTCAGGGTGCACGGGCCGAACTCCGGATTGTCTTTCTCCATGTCGCGCAAATTGGATTGTACCCGAGCCACGAACACCTGTGCTTCCGCTGGCTTGGTCATCGGCAGGATCACGAGAAACTCGTCGCCACCCAGTCGACCCACCACGTCCAATGCCCGGCATTGTTGTCGAAGCACTCGGGCTACCTGGATAAGCAGGCGATCACCCGCGGCGTGCCCCAGGGTATCGTTGACGGTCTTGAAGCGGTCGAGGTCGAGCAGGAGGACGCTGGTATGCAGCTGGTGCCGCAGGCTGCGAGAGATTTCGGCCGCGAGACGCTCCTCGAGGGCTCGCCGGTTGTACAGCCCGGTGAGCTCGTCCGTGGTGGCGGCGCTATGGAGCTGCTCCACCAGCTCGGAGTTCTTGAGGGCAATAGCGGCCGCGAACGATAAGGTGCCCGCCAGCTCGAACTCGGCCCGGCCATAGAGCTTGTCGCTGATCCGGGATCCCAGCACCAGAACCGCCATCCTCTCGGCACCGGCGTCTAGCGGCACGACCAGCTCAGCCCCAGGGCCGACCAGGCTGGCTACGCCGGCGTCGTCGGCGCCGATCGAGGCGCTGCCAGCCGGAAGCACCTGATCCAGGGCTGCCTTGTTGATGGATGCCGGCCGAAGTCGGTCATTGAGCGAGCGGAACACTTTGGGGGCGTAAGCCTCCCCTTCCGGACGATAGAGGCAGGCCCACCAGGCGAAGAACACCTCGGCCATGAAGTCCAGGATGAGCTGCTCGGTCTCCTCTACCGAGTGCACCGAGGACAAGAGGCGGGCAACCTGCCTGAGCGCGCGGAGCTGGAACACCGCATCGTCCAGGGCGGCCTGACGCTCCAACAGGATGCTTCGGAGCTCGAGCACCACGCTGAGCCCGGATGCCAGGGGCATGGCCACGCTGCGCATCTCGCCGGCCACCGCCGGATCGGCGTGGATGACGACCTCGGTCTCCCCACTACCGAGCCGGGCTACCTCAACCGAGCTATCCAGCCCCTGCTCAGGGCCAACTTGTTGCATGCTGGCATTGGGGGAGACCAGGGTGAACCAGATCCGCTCACTCTGGAACCGACGGGTCAGCGCGGCTCGACAACGCTCGAAGAGCTCGCCCTCCGTCCGCGACAGCCGGCAGGCGGCGGCAAAGGCGCTGGGCAGGGTGGCGAGCCGAGCCGCAGGTGTTAAACCCATGGCATATAATACCACTGTCGATGAGGTTGATTTACCGCACCTTCGTGGCTACGTTTCTTCCAATGACATAGCCCTTCGGGGCCCCAGGGAGTTCGGCTTTGCAGCCTGGGTGATCAAAACTGCTAAAGCTGCCGGTCCCGGCGAGCTCTGCTCAGCCGGGATTTGTGTTTCCGGACCGCAGGATTCGCCCGTCGCTAGGGGGCTTCACCTGCCCACCGAGTGAGTCGACGATGTATCGCATCAACAGGTCCACTGCCCGAGGTGCGGAATTACCGGCCGGGCAGCTCGCCGCAGCCTCCGGCACCTTGTAGCCATCCCCGCCCTGGCACGCAGGATAGACGTCGAATGCCACCCGGACGGTGTCGCCAGCCGAGATCGGCCCTCCTCCCGCCCGCCGAATGTCACCCACCAGTCGCTTTCCGGATGGCCGTGCTGGATCGTAGGTGAAGGTTACTCCCGACACCTGCAGAAAGCCTCCCTTGCCCAAGGCGGAATCGGAGACGCCATGCTCCAGGAGCTCGCGCAGCCGCTCTCCGGCCACGGGAAAACTCACGATTCGGGTCTCGTCAGGGAATAGGAAGATGGATTCGAGCTGGTAGTTGGTGAGCGAACCAGCCCGGATCACGTCATCTAGCCGCATGGATCCCGCATTGATCAGCGCCACATCCGCTCCGGTTTCCGCTCGGATGGCGTCCGCGACCAGGTCACCGAGTGCCGACTCCCGCTTGCGCGAGACTTCGTCCCTGGCATCGATTGGCGCCGTTGTGGTTGCGACCGCACGCTCCGGTCCCAGCCGCTGGCGCAGACTGTCGTCCCAGGCTTCCACCACTCGGCTCACTGCCGTGTCCGACGGAAGGCGCGAATCGATCGGGACCAACCCTACGGCCTGACGCCACTGTCCCTTTCCCCCCCAAAGGGTTACGAACTGGGCTGTGCGGGCGTTGGCATCGGCTTTGAGAACGTGCCTGCCAGACACCACGGAGTCATGGGCCTCATGCTCGTGACCTCCCAGCACAAGATCGAGCTTCGGCTCGCGGGAGAGCAGGTCACGGTCCGCTGTCACCGTCTGGTGGGTGATCGCTACGATGAGATCGGCGCCGAGAGCGCTCAGAGTGTCGATCGCGACATGCGCGGCGCTGTCCGGGTTCACGCACCGGACATAGCGGCGATAGTTCCCAATCAACGTCAGGCCGAACAATCCTACCTTGTGCCCCGAGACCCGGAGCGTGTCCCAGGGAAGGACTTTGGGGAACGGCGTGCCGTTGGTCTCGGTACAGTTGCTCGAGATCCACTTGAAGTTCGAGGCGGCAATTCGGGCCACGAGGGTGTCATGTTCCAGCTCGAACTCGTGGTTGCCGAAGGTCGCGTAGTCGAGTTTGGCTGCATTGAGGGCCTCGACCATCTGGCGCCCGCCGTAATACTTGCTCAGCAGGCTCGGGCTGAGCACGTCGCCCGCGAGCACGAACAGAATCGGGCCCTGGTCGACGAGTCGGGTGTGTACCGTGGCCACCCGAGCCAGTCCGCCACGGCCATCGGACATGGTATCGGCGACGTAGACATCGTTGATCAGGAGGAATCGGACGGGATTGAGCGGCTCCGGTGGGCGAGGACCACCGCATGCAAACCCGGCGAGAACCACGGCCGTTAACAGAACTCGATTCAGACTCCCTCCTCCGTGTGGCGTAGGCTGCGAACCAGGTCCGCGCTCATGACCCTGAGCTCCGAGAGCATTTCCCCCCGCGGCCAATCAGGTCTGGCATCGAGCACCTCCAGCAGAGAGCGATACCACCAGACGGTCTCCTCCGATCCGGCCCGGGACACGGTCCGCACGTACTCGACCCCGAGCCGCCGGATCGCTGTCATGGTCGAGCCGCAGGCGTGGATCTCGTCGGCCACGCAGATGTCGAGTGCGCGCGGCTCGGCCGTGGCTAGTTGGGTCAGGTATTCCGACTTACATGACTGCCAGGGTCGCTCATTCCCACGGTGGTCGTACTTTGGCTCGATCGCGTCGCGGGCGACCGCCAGCGTGACGGAACCGAACTTGTTCGCGATCTTGTGCTCCAGAACGGCCCGCTTGTGGGCCGCCGTCTCCTCCAGGACGTGATGGAGGATCCCCGCCACGATGGTGACCTGCTCGCAATCGTAGCGCGCGAGGATGATCGCCACGTTGGCCGGATGAGCCAGGTAATCCATCCCGGATCCAGCCGGGGCGACGGCCCCGTAGTACTTGGCGGCAAAGGCGAAGGCGTGGTTAATGCGATCGGAGTAGCCGTGCATGGTCACGGGATTCCGAGAAGCTTATGAGTCTGCAAGCTGAGTCGCCACCGCGGGTGGCTCAAACAGTAGCGCAGTGCTTCCTCGGTATTGGATTCCCGTAACGGACCGTCCATGGGTTGAAGAAAGAAGTGCCGGAAGCGAAGCTGCTCGAACCGCTCCGGCTCGGCCCCTTCTTGAGGAAACACCAGCTTGAGCTCGTCGCCCTCGACGACGGCGAGAGCGGCCTCAGCCTTGGGGCTCACACAAAGCCAATCAATCCCCGGGGGAGGTGGAACCGTGCCGTTGGTCTCGACTGCCACAGTGAATCCCTCCGCATGCAGCGCCTCGAGCAAAACGGGATCGAGCTGGAGCAACGGCTCTCCACCGGTGCAGACCACAAACCGGCCGTCGCCCCGGGAATCGGTCGGCCAGACCGAGGCTACCGCGCGAGCCAACTCGGAGGCGGTGGCGAATTTTCCACCACCGGGACCGTCGGTGCCGACGAAATCGGTATCGCAGAAACCGCAGATAGCTTCGGCTCGGTCCTGCTCCCGCCCGCTCCACAGGTTGCAGCCGGCGAAACGGCAGAACACCGCGGCCCGGCCGGCGTTGGCCCCCTCACCCTGCAGGGTGTAGTAGATCTCCTTGACGGCGTAGGGCATAGACAGGCAAGGGCGTGAAAAGTGAAACGTGAAAGGTGAAACGTGAAGGGTGAAACGGGCCTCCTTCACGTTTCACGGTTCACATTTTACGCTGTTCTTCAGGCAACTCCGGCGTCCTGATACTTCAGTGGGTCCTCCGCCCCCGCCTCGCGAAACCCCTTCAGGCGAAGCTGGCAGGCCTCGCAATGGCCGCAGGCCAGCCCGTCTGGACTGGGATCATAGCAGGTCCAGGTGAGGCTATAGTCGACGCCAAGTGAAATCCCCTGCTGCACGATTTCCTGCTTGCTGAGGGCGATCAGCGGAGCGTGGATCGTAACCCCCCGGCCTTCCACGCCCGCCTTGGTCGCCAGGTTGGCCATTCGCTCAAAGGCCTGGAGGTACTCTGGCCGGCAGTCGGGGTAGCCGCTGTAATCCATCGCATTGGCCCCAATGAAGATGTCTCGCGAGCCCGTGACCTCCGCCAGGGCCAGCGCAAAGGACAGAAAGATCGTATTCCGAGCCGGTACGTAGGTCGGTGGAATCCGTTCGCCGATCTGGCTGGCGGGTGTGTCCTTGGGGACGGCCAGGTCCCCGGTGAGAGCGGAGCCGCCGAACGCCCGCAGGTCGATATCCAGGACCACATGCCGTCGAATTCCCAGGTATTCGGCTACCCGCCGAGCCGCCTCCAGCTCGATCGAGTGCCGTTGGCCGTATCGAAAGCTCAAGGCGCAGAGCTCGAATCCGTGGCGCTGCGCGATGGCGGCCGTAGTAGTGGAGTCCATCCCCCCGCTGAGGAGGACGACGGCTGTCGGCGTGGGCATCCGGGAAAACTAGACCACTGGCCGGGGAGAAGTAAGAAGTAAGAAGTGAGAAGTAAGAAGTAAGCGGTAAGCCGTGAGAGATAAGGAATTAGGAAGCGACTCCCTCACTTCTTACTTCTCGCTTCTCACTTCTTACTTCTCACTTGCCGAGCACAAACCTCAGCGCTCCCTCCAGCTGCCCGTGACGGAACTCGTACCCGCTCCCTAACAGGCGTTCGGGAATCACCCTAGCTCCGGCAAGAAGGGCCACGTCAGCCATTTCCCCAAAGGCGAGCCGCAGCGCCGTGGCCGGTGCCGGCAAGATCGCCGGCCGGCCAAGTACCCGTCCCAAGGTCATGGCAAAGTCCCGGTTGGTGACTGGATGGGGAGCTGTGGCATTGACCGGACCGGAGAGGCTCTCCGTGGTCAAAGCATGATGGATCGCGCCGATGGCGTCATCGATGGAGATCCAGCTCATCCACTGGCGGCCGGAGCCCAGGCGCCCGCCAACGCCCATTCGGAAAGCCGGAAGCATCCTGCCCAGTACCCCGCCCGCCGGGGTGAGCACCAGCCCGGACCGAAGCATCACCACCCGTACACCGGCCGCTCGGGCCGGCTCAGTAGCCGCCTCCCACTCCCGGGCCACTTCGACCAGAAAGTCCGGGGGCCCGGCCGGGGTCGCGCTGGACTCGGTGAGAACCTCGTCTCCCCGATTGCCATAGACTCCAACCGCCGAGGCGGACACCAGCACCGCCGGTGGTCGGGCGAGCTGGGCCAGCGTTTGCGCCAAAAGCCGGGTGCCACGAATTCGACTGTCCCGAATGGCCTGCTTGCGTGCGGCCGACCAGCGCGCGGCGAGATTTTCGCCGGCGAGGTGAACCACGGCGTCAATCCCTTCGAGTTGAGCCGGGTCCAGCCTGCCGGCGGCAGGATCCCACTGGATCTCACCGGCGCGCGGATTCCCGCGTACGAGCCGCGTGACCCGATGCCCTCCGGTGGTCAGGAATGGCACCAGGGAGCTGCCGACCAGGCCTCTTGAGCCACTCACCAGGATCTTCAGGCTCTGTCCCAGGCCGATACGCCGATGGGCTTTGAGGTCTTCCTGGAGAAGAAGGTGACGGTACCGCAGCATCCGTTCGAGCCTGGGCCGCACGGCTCGGGCGCCCACAATCGCCCCGGCCGGACCAAGAGGCGGGGCATATTCGATCCGGTCGGTCAGCCGGCAGGCGTCCGGTCCGTCTGGGTCGAAGACATGCCGGTGCAGCCAGTGGGCGAAGGGGCCCTCCACCTGTTCATCCGCGAACTGGTGGCCGGGGATGCAGTCCCTGTACCGGGCCAGCCAGCGGAGTGCGAGCGGGCCCCAGGCGACCCGGAGCACAACCTCGCCACCGTTCTCCAACCCACCCCTTTGCTCGATGACCTCGACCCGTTCCCACGGGGGCAGCAATCGCTCGAAGGCACCCGGGCGCTGGTGCCAGGCGAACGCCTCAGCAGCGGACACCGGCAGTCGGCTGGTGCGTTCGACCGTGGTCACCAACGCCGGCCTGGTTAACCCACCTTGATCGGCTTGACCATTCCGTGCACCAGATGGACCTTCCCGTCCTTCGCATCCGGTACGAAACAGAGAAGAACGTAGTTGCCTGGCTCCAGGGTCACAGCGAATTCACCCGACTCCCCTTTGTCCAAGGGCGAGTATCCGCCGAGGAACTTTGCGGGAATAGGACCCTTCTCTCCCGCCTTCTCCCACGCCTCCAGGTCCTTCAGCGACTTGCCCGGGAGGAATTGCGCCAGGACGACCTCGTGCGTCTGGGGCCCGTCGTTCTCCACCCGAATGGCGTGTTTCCCCGGCGTGAGCGGCGCCGAGAGGTCAAACTGATAGTCGGTCAGCTTGATGACGAGATCCGGCTCCGTTGCGGTGGCCTCGGGACCGGTCGATGGAGTTACCTCGAGACTGTTTATCATCCCCTTGGCGACGTGAGGGACGCCCGCCGCAGTGGGGATGAAGCAGATCACCGCGTATTGACCCGGTTGCATTACGGTGCTGGCGTCGGATTCCGCTCCGGGCTCTGTGGCGTTGGGACCACCCACGAAATGGAGCCAGGCCGGCGGCGGACCAGGGTGCTTGAGGAGGGCGAGCAGGCTGTCGAGAGTTCGGCCCTGGTCGAGCCGGGCGATGACCAGGTGATGCAGTTCCTTCCCATGATTCTCCAGCCGGAAAGCGGTTAGCCCAGCGGGGATCTGCGACGGCCCAGAGAAGTGGTAGTCGGTGGCGGTGAAGGTTACCGGATTAGCCGTGGGAGCTGGAGCCGCGGCCGGCTGGCTCGCGGCCGCAGGTGTTGCGTTGGAGCGATCAGACTTGCAGCCGGCCGAGGCCAAGAGGACGGCAACGAGGCCGCAAAGCGAGCGGGAGAACATGAATACTCCTCTAGAAATGGGACGGATTGGCGGGCTGTAGGATGCGTTGAGGACCCAGTTTTTTCCAGGGGGCTGCGCCTTGTGCGTGCCACAGGCGAGGGTAAGTTGATCGGCCGCCTCTGACCTGGAGACCGAGAATGCTTCGCCTCATCGTCACGATCGCGCTCGGCGCCGTGCTCGGCTCCGTCGGCTCAACCCAGGCTCAAGGCCGCCCGCCGGAACGGGCCACGGCGGACAGCAGCATCACGCTCTCTCCCTTTCGCGCGCTGGCCCTGCCGACACCGACCCCGCTTCGTACCGGCTCTGGACGTCCCGGTCCGCGCTATTGGCAGCAGCGGGTGGATTACCGCATCAGGGCCACTCTGGTGCCGGACACCCACGAGCTCCGCGGCGCCGAGACGATCCACTATCTCAATCGCTCTCCCGATTCCCTGCCGTACCTCTGGCTCTTTCTGGAGCAGAACATCTGCGGCAAGTCCAGCATCACCGAGACGCTGGATCAGCCTCCCCTCGTCTTCCTGGGCTCCATTTTCGACTTCTCCTGCAAAGGGTTTGACGGAGGACTGACTCTAGAGCGGATCCGTCTGGGCAGCAGGGATCTGCGGCCTCAGATCTACGGCACCACGATGCGGGTGGACCTGCCGCGGCCCCTGGCTCCGGGCGCCGCACTGGACCTGGAGATCGGCTGGCGGTTCACCGTGCCCGACTACGGTGCCGGCCGGATGGGACGGGATGGCTCCTTGTACGTGATGGGGCAGTGGTATCCCAGGATGGCAGTCTACGACGATGTTCGCGGCTGGAACCATGAGCCGTACATCGGCGCTGGAGAGTTCTATCTGGAGTACGGCAGCTTCGACGTGGCGATCACGGTGCCGGCGGAGTACATCGTGGATGCCACCGGCGCGCTCCAGAACCCGCTGCAGGTGCTGACTCAAGCCCAGCGATCCCGCCTGGCCCGGGCCCGCCGATCAGCCGAGCCGATCGCGGTGATAACGGCTGGTGAAGCCGGGCACCCTGAGCGCACTCGCCCGGTCAGTCGGGGTCAGCTCACCTGGCGGTTCAGCGCCGACAGCGTCCGGGATTTCGCCTTCGCCGCCGCGCCGAACTTCCGTTGGGATGCGAGTGGGTACAAGGGCATCGTGGTCAGCACCCTCTATCGACCCTCCGCGCCCGAGTGGGAAGAAGCCAACCGCATGGTTCGTGAAGGGCTCCGGTACTACAGCGAGCAGTGGTACCCCTATCCCTACAGTCACATCACCAGCATCGAAGGTCCCATCGAGGGGATGGAGTATCCCATGATGACCTTCGACCCGAGGGCGCCCAGCCGGGAAGAGCGGCAATGGGTCCTGGCACATGAGCTGGGACATCAATGGGTGCCAATGGTGGTGGGCTCCAACGAGCGGCTCTATCCCTGGATGGACGAAGGCTTCAACACCTTCATCGACCTGGCCAATGCCGCCCGATACTTCGCCGGCTCTGCCTACGGTGACACCATCGAGGTTCATCCGCTCCACCTCTATCCCGACCATGCCATTCCCGGGCAAGAGCAGCCGCTGATCCTGCGACCGGTAGAGTCCAAGGATCTCTTCTGGACCGGCTATCAGAAACCGGCTCTGATGATGCAGACCCTGCGTTATGAGGTCTTGGGCAAGGAGCGCTTCGACGCCGCCTTCCGGGAGTATCTCCGGACCTGGGCTTTCAAGCACCCTACACCAGCGGACTTTTTTCGCCTGATGCGGGATGAATCGGGAATGGACCTCGACTGGTTCTGGCGGGACTGGATCTACACCACGGCGCGGTTGGATCAGGCGGTGGACTCGGTCCGCACGGCAGGGGACAGCGAGAAGGTGTTCCTGTCCAATCGCGGGACCATGACCCTGCCGCTCGAGATGGAGCTCACCTATGCCGACAGCACCGCCGAGCGAGTGCGTTTGCCGGTGGAGATGTGGAACCTGGGGCCACGGTTCGCGTTTCGGGTGAGGAGCGGTAAGCCGGTGAAGCGGGTGGTGGTGGATCCTCGTAAAGCGCTGCCCGACATTGATCGGTCCAACAACACCTGGTCACGTTGAGCTGGTTATCCCGGCAGCGATGCCGGCCTAGCGGGACGGCCTCGCCCGCCGAACCAACAGAAGATCGGTGATGTTATCGAGCGTCAGCAGCCCCACCAGCTTGCCGATCTGGTCGATCACCGGCAGCGCGGGGAGACCGCTGGAGCGAAGCCGGTCGAGCGCTTCCTGAAAGCCCATGGTAGGAGGAACGCTGGGTACGTTCGCGGTCATCGCTTCGGCCACGGTCGAGTTGGGCCCCCGCTGGTTCAACCCGCGGATCAGGTTGTCCCGGGTGAGTATTCCCTCCGTCCGCCCGAGATTGTCCACCACCGGGAATTCCCGCTGCTCTCCCGACAACAGCAGTTCCACCGCCTGCGAGAGCGTCGCGTGGATGGGAATGGTCCGGAAGTCGGTGACCATCATCTGGGCCACCTGTAGGCCCTCACCGGCTACCCGGGTCTCCACCGCGGAGGCCTCCGCGCTCGCTCCGAGAAACACGAAGAACGCTATCAGCACCAGCATGGGCGGGCCACCATTCAGCCCGTAGAGTCCGCCAACAATCGCCAGCACCTGACCCACTGATGCCGCCACCCGAGTTCCTCGTACCAGTCCCAGCCGGCTGGCCAAAATCGCCCGGAGCACACGGCCACCGTCCATTGGGAACGCCGGGATCAGGTTGAATCCCAGCAGCACGACGTTGGCCCACAGGAGCTGGGTGAAGTAGGGAACGTTGGCGAGGTTCTCGTCCGGCAACCCGGGCGAGCCTCCCAAGAGCCGAATGCCAAGGTACAGAACGACGGCGATCAGCAGGGTGACCGCCGGTCCCGCAATCGCGATCAGGAATTCCTGGCGCGGCCGGTCCGGCAGTCGTTCGAGGCGAGCGACTCCACCGATGGGAAGAAGGATGACCTCCGGAGTCCGGACTCCGAAGCGCCGGGCCATGAGAATGTGACCGAATTCATGCAGCAGAACACAGAGGAACAAGCCGAGGATGAACAGCGTTCGGGTGACTGCAGCTGCGGAACCGCCTTCCTGATACGCTCCCCAGGCGACGTAGGCCACCAGGAGGAAGAAGGTCAGGTGCACCTTGACGTCCGTCCCTGCGATCCGTCCGATGCTGAACGACCATCTCATTGCCGCCCCCGTACGGCCCGGCTCGGCCTACCCGAAAGATACACCGGGCCCGTAGGGGGCTGGGTCGGAGATCACCCCGCGGCGCGCAGCCCCAGCCGGAAGCGGGCCGGCAGCTGCAACTGCGGAGCGGTGGCGCACACCCGGAGCTCCACCGTCGCGCTCCAAGCCTCGGCAACCGGTGAGTGGCGCTCGGCCCACTGCGCCATCGCGCGCCGGAAGACCAGCTGCGCCTCGATCGAGGGCAGATTGAAGGTACGGATGTAGTGCATGATGGCTTCGTCCGGTGACACCTCGCCGGCCAGCAACTCGGCGGTTTCCAGTGCCATCCGCAGGTGCGTGGTCGCGGTTGCCTCATCGCACAGCGAAGCCGCGAGCCGGCATTCCAGATTCACTTCCTCTACGTACTGGGCTCGGCGCTTCAAGGTCTCGATCATCTGGTCGGGCCGAAGGGCGCTCCAACCCGCCGCGCGAGTCTCCGGTTCGGGACCTTCCTCCAGCATCGGGGCGAGTGCGATGAGGGATCGCGCCCGGACGGTGTCCTGCATGGCGGCCGGTACCCCGACCTCCCTGAAGTAGCGCTCCAGGGCCTCCTCCAACGGCATCCAGGCGCGAAGCCGGCGGACGAAGCCCACGGCCTGAGTGCAATGGGTCTCTGCCAGAGTTTCCCAGGCGCGAGCGAAGATGACCTGCAGGCGGAGCCGCAGGGAATGCGAGAACCGCCGAGTCGATATCAAACTGGGTGCGGCCATGTGAGCCCCCGTCGAAGATTTGCCGATAGTGCAAGCTCTTGCTTCCGACGAACCTCCAGATTTGCGACGGCCAGAAACGCGACCTTTGTGCCCGGTGAGGCACTGGGGTCCAACGGCCGACCACAACGCGTTACGGCCGCGTGCCAGCGACTGCAGGTGGCATCGGCGGGTCAGGTTGTAGCGCCCGTGCTACTGGCAGGCAACAATCGCTCCGGCACCGCTTTCCCTCACCTACCGATCTCATTACAATTGCCCCTTCGCCCTTTGCTGGAGTTGCCCTATCGCTACAACGGTTGCACCTCCCGCCTGGACCACGAAGGACGCAGAGAAGCTGTACAACATGAGCGGCTGGGGTCTGGGCTACTTCCGCGTGAGTGCGGACGGGCACGTCACTGTGCACCCCGAAGCCAATCGCAAGCGTGGTCTCGATCTCTACAACCTGGCGATGGATCTTCAGGCCCAGGGCGTCGGCCTTCCCCTCCTGCTCCGTTTCTCCGATATCCTTCGCTCCCGCATCGAGGCCCTCTCCGGCGAGTTCGAAAACGCCATCAAGGAGTTCGGCTACGGGGGGACCTACACCACCGTCTATCCGGTCAAGGTCAATCAGCAGCGGCACGTGATGCAGGAGATCGTCGAGTTCGGCGCGCCGCACGGCGTCGGCCTCGAGTGCGGCAGCAAGCCGGAGCTCCAGGCCGTACTGGGCCTGAACGAGAACACCAGTCACCTCATCGTGTGCAACGGCTACAAGGACGAGGAATTCATGCGCCTCGCCCTGATGGGCCAGAAGCTGGGCCATACGGTGATCGTGGTCCTGGAGCAGCTCAATGAGCTCGACGTACTGCTCAAGGTGGCTGACGATATGGGGGTCCAGCCGATGGCCGGGGTCCGGATCAAGCTCGCCACCGAGGGCTCCGGTCGCTGGGCCAAGAGCGGTGGCGAGCGTTCCAAGTTCGGCCTCGCGGCGGTCGAGCTGATGCGTTTGCTCGACCAGCTCGAGCGCCTGGGGCGAAAAGAGATCCTCCGTCTGGTGCACTTCCATCTGGGCAGCCAGATCACCGACATCAGGCATGTGAAGGCAGGCTTGGAGGAGATTACCCGCTACTATGCCGAGTTGCGGGGCATGGGATTCAATCTGACTCACGTGGATGTGGGCGGTGGTCTGGGTGTGGACTACGACGGTTCCCGCTCGACCCGCTCGGCCAGCGTCAACTACACGATGCGGGAGTACGCCAGCGACGTGGTGTATACCATCGGCACCGCCTGCCGGACCGAGGGGCTACCGATGCCGCACATCATTTCGGAATCGGGGCGAGCCCTCACGGCCCATCACGCGCTGCTTCTGGTCAGCGTGACCGAGGTCGAATCGCAGATCGAGCCCAGCCCGCCGCCGCTGCGGGATGATCCCCACCCGCTCCTGGTCGAGATGTCGGAGAATCTCGAGGGCCTCACCACCGACCGCATCGAGGAGGTCTTTCATGATGCGATCTTTGCCAAGGAGCGCACCCAGGAGTTCTTCTCCAGCGGGGTGTTCTCGCTGCGGGACAAGGCCGACGCAGAACAGCTCTACCTCGCTACCCTGCACGCGCTCCAGCAGGCCATCGGGGAAGACAAGACGGCGTTTCCCGAGATCACCGCGCACATCGAAGCGGCCCTGGTGGATCGCTACTTCTGCAACTTCTCGGTGTTCCAGTCGCTTCCGGACAATTGGGCGATCGATCACCTATTCCCCATCATGCCGATCCACCGGCTGGACGAACCTCCCACCCGGCGGGGTACCCTGCAGGACATGACCTGCGACTCGGATGGGGTCATCGATCGGTTCGTCGGCGGACGCAAGGGCAAGCCTTCGCTGGAGCTGCATCCGGTGGTCGAGGACCAGCCCTACATCCTGGGGATCTTCCTCACCGGTGCCTACCAGGAGATTCTGGGCGATCTGCACAACCTGTTCGGTGACACCAACGCCGTCCATGTCCGCCTGACCGATCAGGGCTATGAGATCACCGATCTGGTCCACGGCGACACCGTCACCGAAGTGCTCAACTATGTCCAGTTTCACGCCTCCGACCTGCTGGCGACCTTTCGCCGGAAGGTGAGTAACGCGAAGGATCTCTCCCGGACGGAGGCGAACAGCTTCATTGCCGACTTCGTGGCTGGACTGGAGGGATATACCTACCTGGAAGGAGACGTGTCGCCAGGCTGAGATGAGCGAGCCCCGGGTCATCAAGAAGTACCCCAATCGGCGCCTCTACGACACGGCCGCGAGCAAGTACATCACCCTCGAGGACGTGCGTCGGCTGGTGTTGGATGGCGTCCAGTTCGTGGTTCGCGACGCCAAGACCGATGAGGACATCACCCGCAGCGTCCTGCTCCAGATCATCGCGGAGCAGGAGGAGGCGGGTCAGCCCATCTTCACCATCCCGATTCTCACCCAGATCATCCGGTTCTACGGTGACGCGGTGCAGGGACTCGCTTCCGAATTTCTGCAGCGCAGTCTGGCAGCGTTTGGGGAGCAGCAGCGGCTCTTTCGCCAGCACCTCGATGACGTAATGACGCAGGACGCTCTGGGCGCCATGAGCGACCTGGCGCGGCAGAATCTGGCACTATGGAATGACGTCCAGGGAACCTGGTTCGGGGGAGGTGGGAAGGAGAAGCCGGAACCCCCATCTGAAGCCGCAGCCGCACCGAAGGCCAGCTCCAAGCGGAAGGGCTCGCGGCCGCAGCGGTGACCCTCGGAGGTTGGCTGCGGCCGATCCCGTGGCATTGCCGGGGGCTAGGCGACCTTCTTACCAGCGGAAGGACTTGCGACCGGGCCAGAGGTACGAGCCACCTCCCGCACCTTCCCCTCGATCCAGGCGGCGTACTCGTCGCGCAGCTCGGCAGCTACCTCATTGCTTCGGCGCACGATCTTGAGCACCCGATCACCGTACTCGTTGGCGAGCGCGGTCTGTCCGTTCAGGAGATCCTTGTAGCTGCGGGGCTCGCTGACCAGCTGGGCGCCCTTCACGCCGGCATCGAGCGAGGCGGTGGCCAGCTCGAACTGCTGCTCCGAGGTGCGTTCGAACAGCTTGGCGTTGAGTTCGGCCAGCTCCTTCACCGCATCCAGGGCACTGCGGGTGAGCTTGGTCCATTGGTCGAAGAACTCGGGGGGCATGGTTTGGCTCCTCTCCAGGTGTTGAGTCACATGGTGCTGCACTGCACCAATTGATGCAGTGCAGCATAAGCCTCGGCCGCCACCCTGTCAAGAGCCCATGTACAGGCCCCCGTTGACCGCCAGATTCGCCCCCGTGATGTAACCGCTCTCCTCCGCGACCAGAAAGCTCACCGCCCGCGCGATCTCCCGGGGGTGAGCCAGCCGGCCGACCGGGATCCGGCGGATGATGGCTTCCCGCACGTCCTTGGGAATCGCCTCGACCATGCTGGTGTCGACATAACCGGGCGAAACTGTATTGACAGTGATCCCGTCTCCGGCCACCTCTCGGGCAAGAGCCCGGGTGAACCCGAAGAGGCCGGCCTTGGCTGCGGAATAGTTGGTCTGGCCGAACTGCCCCCGCTGGCCGTTGACCGACGAGATGCAGACGATGCGACCGAATCGGCGCTCGATCATGCCGTCGATCAGATGCCGGGTGACATTGAATGCACCGTTCAGGTTGGTGTCCAGCACCGCGGCCCA